>OMEC01000766.1_pt1 | contig 15208 bp, 8 predicted proteins | sample 1673401 | NCBI WGS metagenome assembly OMEC01 (sample SAMEA103958110, study PRJEB25191) | human gut metagenome | reverse complement strand
GAGCCGCCGTACCCTCCCGATCTCGATCCGTTCTGGCAGGTCATAGAAGACCATTGGTTTCCGGACGAGGTCGAGGCGAGCATCCGGACGGAAGAGGCCCTCCGTGCCGAAAGGCGGCAGGCGGAACCTTCATCCGCGCAAACGACGCTCTTTCCGGACGTTCCGGCTTCGCCGCACCCGTCCCGACAAACCGCAGAATTCCGGCAGCCGGCAACCTCCGTTCCTCTTCCCGAAACAGCTCGGCGCGGCGGCCCGCGCCGAGCCGGAGAGGTACTGCAGGAAGTGCTTTCCGACCTGCGGCAGAAAGCGGAACGGTATCAGGCCGGCCGGATGCAGGAACCCGCACCTTTCGATGAGCAGCCGGGGCCGTTCTGGCACCCTACCGAGGAGGAGTGGCGCGACCTTAACCGGTGGATGGAAGAACGGTATGCCGTTACGCAGGCCGCCTCCGACGGCTACCGGCTCGACCCCGAAACGGGAGAGATGATCCCCATAGAGGATGCCGAAGCGGAGGAAATACGGGACGAAGCGACCGTACAGGCCGAGGGTGCCGCCATGCCGAACGAATCCCTGCCCCCTCTGCCTACGCAGGAAGCATGGCAGCCTGCCGGGCAGGATTGGGCGGAGTTCGGCGCGTGGCAAGAGGAGCGGGAGAGGCGGTTTATGGAAGACTACCCGCCCTCGCCGGAAATGTACGGATACGCCGAACCCGCCGTACAAACGGTCGCGGCCGCAGCTCCGGAGAAGGAGCAGGCCGATACATCGGAGATGCGTCGGGAACCCGTCGTACAGGGTGTCCGGCCGGAAATATCCGAACCTGCGGTTATGGAACCCGCTGCACGGCGGGCACCTGCACACGTTCCTGCCTCGGCGCAAGAGCCTCAGTCCATGCAGGAAACGGAACGGTCTGCCGATAGCACGGTGCGCCCGGCCGACGACGGGCTGGAAGAGACGGTTGCGGAACCCGCTGCAACGGCAACGCAGACACGAGCGGCCGGACAGCCCTCGCAGGATGGGTTCGCAGGATCGCTGTTCGATGCTTTCGATACGCAGACCGCACCGGAGCCGATGCTGAACGTACAGCAGGAACCGGTGCTTACGCTCTACGACCTGTTCGGGTTCTCGGCCGAAGAACGCAGTCAGGTGAATCGCCCAAAAAAACGGGGGCCGAAACCGAAAGGCAAACGGCAGGCAGCGGGGATGCCGCAGGTACAACACTGGCCTGCACAACAGGGATCGGCGACTTCTTCCCAGAAGGCGTCCAAGCCCGTACAGGAGGAGGAACGTCCCATGGATTGGCGGGAGAGGCTGATGCTGAACCGGCCGCATCAAGAGGAACGACAGCCGGCAGAGGTATCGACCGCCGTTACGGCGGAACACTTCACAGGCACGTCTGCTGAAAATCATCCGAGGACGATAACCGAAAACAGGCCGGATACGGCAAAGCCTGCGGCAGGGCAATCCGGCGTAGCCGGGCAGCCGCAGGCCGCGACCCGAACGGAATACGGAAGGGAGCGGCCGGAACCGTCTCGCAAAGTTCCCGACAGTGCTGCGGACGGCAAATCCGGAGACAGGGCACAGCTATCGGACGCATTGTCGCCACAGGCCGATCCGTTCGCTGCGACCGGCTCTCCGCATCCCGAGCCGGATGCCGCTGCCGTCACAGGGGCCGCTGCGGACAATCCGGTACCCGCAGGCAGCGCAGTACGGCAGGGCGTCCCGTCCGCGAGCGTTTCCGGAGAACGGGCCGAAGCCGTTGCGCCGCGCACTGCGACACACGGCGACGAGGCGGCCGAAGACCCGCTCTCGCCCCGGCCTTTTAAGGGAGAACGGCCGGAACATTACCGCGACGGGACGCTCATTGTGGATAAGGAGAACCGTGTAGGATACCTGAGCGACCTGAAAACCCTGCGCCCGATGTTCCATCCGCTCGACCTGCCCGAAGAACAGCGGGTGAAAATGTCGCTTTATATCGAGGTGCGGGACACTTATCATCACCTCTACAACGTGGAGGCCGATACGCAGGCTCCGCACCCCGCGTTGCGCGTAATGCTGAACAGCCTTTACGACAACTTCGTGGAGCGGTTCGGCTGGCTGAACGAACCGCAGAATATCGACCAGATACGGATGGATTCGGGAGCCGACGAGATACTCTCGCTGGAACGTTACACCGACGGTATCGTGAACAAGGCCGACATCTTCGACCATCCCGTCGCTTTCAATCCGGCGGAGATCGAAAAGACGGACGATGTGCATACGGCATTGGCAGCCAGCATGAACCGTTATGCGGACATCAATATCGAGTATATATCGGAACTTACCGGGGCGAGCGAAGCGGAGGTGCTGGAACAGCTCAAAGGGCGTATCTATTTCAACCCCGACAGCGGGAAGTACGAAATCGCCGAACGTGTCATCGCAGGCAACGTCATCGAGAAGGCCGACCGCGTGCAGCGCTTCCTCGACGAGAATCCGGATCACGAAGGCGCACGGGAAACCCTCGCAGCGCTGCGCGAGGCCACACCCAAACCGATCGCATTCGAGGATCTGGACTTCAACTTCGGCGAGCGGTGGATACCTACGGGCATCTATGACAGTTACGCCTCGTGGCTCTTCGAAACGGAGGTCAAGATCGGTTACCTCGCCGATCTCGACGAGTTCGGCATTACGGCCAAGGACGAGTACAATATCAAGATACAAAACCAGTATGCCGTCCATGGAGAGTTCCGCCGTTATACCGGACTGCATCTAATGAAACACGCCCTGCACAACACGATTCCGGACATCACCAAAAAAGCCCGCAAACTGATTGACGGCGAGTGGAAAGAGGTGAAGGTACGCGACGGGGAGAAGATACAGCAGGCCAACACCAAAATCGACGAGATCCGCAGCGGTTTCACGGACTGGCTGTGCGACCAGTCCGCCGACTTCAAGGAGCGTCTGGCCGACATGTATAACCGCAAGTTCAACTGTTTCGTGCGTCCGAAGTACGACGGCTCGCACCTGACCTTTCCCGGCCTCGACCGCAAGGCGTTAGGTATCGAAGACCTCTATCCGAGCCAGAAAGACGCTATTTGGATGGATATTCTGCTGGGCGGCGGCATCGTGGATCATGAGGTCGGCGGCGGCAAGACCCTGATCATGTGCTGCGGAACCTACGAGAAAAAACGCATCGGACTGGTGAACAAACCGATGATTACGGGATTGAAGGCCAATATCCACGAGATAGCCAAGACGTTCTGCACAGCGTACCCGATGGCTCGCGTGCTCTATCCGGGCCGTGAGGATTTCACGCCGAAGAAGCGCGAACAGATATTCCGGCAGATCAAGAACAACGATTGGGATGCGGTGATCCTCTCGCACGAGCAGTTCGGCATGATCCCGCAGTCGCCAGAAATCCAGCAGGAGATTTTGCGGGCGGAACTCGACAGCGTGATGCAGAACCTCATGCTGCTCAAGGCACAAGGTAAAAACGTGTCGAAACGTATGCTGACCGGCTGCATCAAGCGCCAGCACAATCTGGAGGCCAAACTGCAAAAGGCGCAGTACGCCCTCGACCATCGCAGGGACGATGCGGTGGACTTCCGCCGTATGGGTATCGACCACCTCTACGTAGATGAATCGCACAAATTCAAGAATCTGATGTTCAACACGCGGCACGACCGCGTGGCGGGCCTCGGCAACCCCGACGGGAGCCAGCGGGCGCTTAACATGCTCTTTGCTCTCAGAACCATACAGGAACGCACGGGGCGCGATCTGGGGGCGACATTTCTGTCGGGGACGACCATTTCCAACTCCCTCACGGAGTTGTATCTGCTGTTCAAATACCTGCGTCCGAAAGCACTCGACCGGCAGAACATCCGCACCTTCGACGCATGGGCCGCCGTATTCGCCAAAAAGAGCGTCGATTACGAATTTTCGGTCACCAACCAGATCGTGCAGAAGGAACGGTTCCGCTATTTCATCAAGGTTCCGGAGCTGGCGGCTTTTTATTCGGAAATTACGGATTTCCGCACGGCCGAGGACATCGGTATCGACCGACCGCACAAAAACGAGATACTGCATAACATCCCGCCCACGCCCGACCAGCAGGCGTTTATCGACAAGCTGGTGCATTTCGCCAAGACGGGCGACGCCACGGTGTTGGGACGGGCACCCCTCACGGAAAGCGAGGAGAAGGCCAAAATGCTCATCGCTACGGACTACGCCCGTAAAATGTCGCTCGATATGCGTATGATCGACCCGGAGCTGTACGGCGATCATGCGGACAACAAGGCGAACCACTGCGCCGCGCAGATCGCGCACTATTACCGTAAGTACGACCAGCATAAGGGTACGCAGTTCGTCTTCTCCGATCTGGGAACATGGAAGCCGGGAGACGAGTGGAACGTGTACGCCGAGATCAAGCGCAAGCTGGTCGAAGACCACGGTATTCCGGCTTCCGAGGTTCGTTTCATACAAGAGGCAGCCGGCAGCGAGGGCAAACGCAAGAAGATGATCGAAGAGATGAACACCGGACGCATCCGCGTATTGTTCGGCTCGACCGACATGCTGGGTACAGGCGTGAACGCCCAGAGGCGGTGCGTGGCGATCCACCACCTCGACAGTCCGTGGCGGCCCTCGGACTTGGAGCAGCGCGAAGGACGCGGCATCCGCAAAGGCAACGAGGTAGCCAAACTCTACGCCGACAACACGGTGGACGTGCTGATCTACGCCGTCGAAAAGTCGCTCGACGCCTACAAGTTCGGGCTGCTGCACAACAAGCAGCTGTTCATCCGCCAGCTCAAACAGAACCGTATGGGCGTGCGTACCATCGACGAAGGCGGCATGGACGAAGGCAGCGGCATGAACTTCTCGGAATACGTGGCCGTGCTGTCGGGCAACACCGACTTACTGGAAAAGGCCCGCCTCGAAAAGAAGATCGCGGGGCTGGAGAGCGAGCGTCAGGCGTTCGTGCGCGGCAAGTCGTCGAGCCGCAGCCAGCTGGAATATACGCTCGGAAAAATCGGGGAACTCGACGAAAGGATCGGACGCATCGAAAAAGACCTCGAAGCTTTCAGGAGCCGTGCGGAACTCAACGAGGACGGATCGTATCGCAACCGTATCACGCTGGACGGGGCGGAGAGCAACGATCCGCAGTTCATCGGCAAACAACTGAACCATATCGCAAAAACCGTCGATACGGGAACGGGTGAGAAACGGATCGGCTCCATCTACGGGTTCGAGATCATCGTCAAGAGCGAAAAGAGCATGAAGGAGGATTTCGAGACCATTCGCAACCGCTTTTACGTGCGGGGAGAGGGAGAATACCTCTACCAGTACAACTACGGTAATCTGGCCGGAGACCCTCGCACGGCGGCGCTCAACCCCCTGCATGCGCTGGGCACGATCGAACCGACGCTGGAGAAATTCCGCAAGGAGCGCATCTTGCTGGAAAAGGACGTGCCTCAGCTCCGGCAGATCATCGAGGGCACATGGCGCAAAGAAGCCGACCTCGCGGCTTTGAAAAAGGAGATGGAACAGCTCGACCGGCAGATACAACTCGCGCTCAAACCCGTAGGTAGCGACCGTGACGGCGAAGAGGCCGGAGAGCAGCAGGAACAGCAGCAGGAGAAGGACGCGCGACGGGAAACACCTGTCGCCGATGACCTGCAACGGCATATTCCCGCACGCCTGCGGCAGATCGCCGATGCCTCCGGCGGACGTATCGTCATCGGCAGCGTTCCGCCCCGCACGGACAATAATCCTACAACATCCAAAAAGAAATTATAATGAAAAGAGCCGCATGCCACAGCGGCTCTTTTCATTCCCGTATGAATTTGCTTTTCCCATAGTCGATCGCTGCAAACGGTCGGGAATCGACGTTATTTTTTATCTATATTTATGGAATAAAGATTTGCCTTTGCGACGGATTATACGTTTTTGCAACGATGCGATTTTTTTTCGAATACTCGGTATGTATCCCAATGCAGGCAGAACGATACAACCTATCACAAATGACAGAACGGACAATAAAGTATCATGCGAGGAGCATATCCGAGAAACAACGTAATAAATACCAAATCCTAAACTTCCGCAAATCAATACACATAACAGGTAAAATCTCTTTATACAGTTCCGTACTTTCCGTTTGACTTTATCTTTAACATCTTGTCGCTGTTTTCGTTTCATCTTTTGCAACTCCATAATAGCGATATTGCCTCGACTTGCCTGTTCCTGTAATTCCGCTTTTTCCCTTCGTAAAGTTTCCACATCCTTGATTTCGATAAAACCGACGATATCATCAATATTCGCATCGGTAATATCTTCAGGATGCATTTCATACGCCCGAATTTCATTATATATATGGATTCGAGTATCATCATCGTATGATTTTGTTCTCAATTCGTCGTATTTATCCACAACGGAACGATGTAGCAAAGAGGTCATAACGAGTTTCACTCTGTTCATAACGTCCAGCGATGCGGGTGTTTGATTCCTCATAATACCTTTATGCAACCGGAACCATAGTCGGGATATGGCATAATCCATCGTCGTCGAGTAAGTAAAATTCGTTCCTTCGCGTATGGAAGAATGACGGGATATGAATTTTGGAATACTACTTTCCGAAAGCAGAACGCACTGGCACTTTTCGAAACTTGATTTGTGAATGGAGCGGCGTTTACCGTTGATTATGGAAAAAATCCGCAGGTATTTGACTATATCCTCCTCGGAGATCGTCAAAGAAGACGATGCCGCATCGGTCTGAATTGCATCGAGATTGTCTGTCGTTTGAAGATTACCGTTCATATCATCGACACAAATAGACCTTTCGTCGTATTCTATATCCGAAGCTTGTAAAAAAGCATAGAATTTTCCCCGTTCTTCCAGCACGTCTCCTTTGTCCTGGCATCGGCTCAATATGGTATTCATGGCAGGCTTACCGTCGGGTCTATCCAATTTGTTTATGATTCTTTCAGCCTGTTTGAAATATCCGTCGATCACGTTCTTCGTTTCGTCCAAGTATTTCAGTTGTATATACTTCTTTCTTTTGTTCGCTTCCCGTACCAGAGAGAGAAAATCGTTCAGAATACGGCTGTGTAAATCGCCGTTGTATCCATATACACTGAATAATTCTTCCGTATCAAGATAGATCGTCAGTTGAGTCGTCCAGCTGCCTATCGTATTTAGATCTGTCGATTCGGTAATGTCTTTCAGTCCGGAAATGATAATAAAACCCTCCTTAATCTCGTTCAGACATTCTACGAATTCCTTATCGCTTTCTTTGGAAAGCATAAAGCGGGAAAATATGTGTCCGGTATCCTGACTGGAATCCGTCAAAAGAAATTTCGTAAAACCCTCGATAATATCTTGGTCTTGTATATGTTGAGAAGTCGAGCTTCTGTAATATGCTATCAAAGCATCAAATACGGGCCTATACTTCGTATCCTGCGCCGACAGTTGCCTGTCGAAATCTTTCAATGCCTCGGCCGAGGGTTTTGCATGGTATTCCCCATTGGTACTCGTGATAGAATCTTTCAGGCGATTTCGTATGACCGTTTTCAGGACACTTTCATATACGTCAATTTCAAAACATTCCCTTAACCGATTACGAAGCGTCGTTATATCGAACGACCACATATTTTTTTGATTGATAGTTGCCGTTACGAACCGGGCTAAAACCGAATATATATCGTGTTCCGCATCGTATAGATTTGTAAATACGGCAATAGAAGCTATTAAATTTCCGCGTATCATTTTAATAGTTTTATAATTAAACGTGCGTCCCCTACTTTTACTTTCTATCTTGCAAATCGGCCGAACTCAGAGGCAATATCCCGTACCGTAAGTCTGGGCGATCCATAATCCGAAAAAGCGGTCATATACCTGATATATGTTCCCGTCTTTGGTAAGCAACTCCTTGTCAAGCAATTGCCGGGCTGCCGACTGTACGCTGCTGGAAGAGTAAAGTCCGTGCCTTGTGATGAAATCCGCCGAGGTAATTTCGGTTGCCCGTCTTTCCTTGCCGACAGCGAACAACAGTTCCTTCTGCCGCTCGGAGAGCATGGCGACCATGCTCTGGTAAACGCTCTGCTGTGCATCCACGGTGGCATGAAGGACGCTATTCGCCTCTTCGGGTATTATCGTTTCACCGGGAACCGCTTGTTCATAGAGGCGGTTCAGCAAAGTTTGCATATACCACGTATGACCTTCGAACAGTCCGTAAATACGAGCAATGCACTCGTCGGAAATCCTTTTACCGGCCTGTTCGAAATGCTCCCTTACGAATTTGTGATAGGCTCTCTCCTCGATGGGGCCGAGGTTCAGGAACGAAGCACTCTGGTAGAACGGCCGGGAAGCAGAGAAGAAAATATTCTGCATCATGTGGCGCTGGCTTCCGGCAAAAACGAAGTTCGTGTTGGTACATTTCTGTATATGCGTACGCAGTACGGCTTCCACATTTTTTTCCGGATAACGGGCGATTTGCTGGAACTCGTCAATGGCCACCAGACAGGGTTTGTCCGCCGCTTCGAGATACGCGAAAAGTTCCTCCAGCGATACCTCCGGCTTGCGTATCTCCCCGATACCGATGTCGAATACCGGTTCCCCGGATACCGCGTCGAGTTTGAAAGCCGGGCGCAGAGAACCGATCGCAGCAAAGAATCCCTCGACGAATTTCCTTCCTTTGGGCTTCAACGTATCGAAAATATGTTTGCCGAGCATGAATACCAACTCTTTGAGCGATCCGGTAGCGTAAATATCCACGAAGAACGTGTAATAGCCTTGCGCTATCTCTTTTTGATGGAAACAGTGTTCGATCAGCCCTGTCTTTCCCATACGTCGGGGCGATACGATTACTATATTGCGCCCGTTCACGAGTGCGCCCGTAAGTTCTGCGGTTTCAGCCTTCCGGTCGCAAAAGTAGTCTGCGGAAACGTAACCACTGACAATGAAAGGGTTTCTGACAGTTTGCATGACATTCAAATGTTATTTGACTTTATATTATTGCAAATATAATAATTTAATTCTAAATAATCAATAAGCCGATTTCACGGCACAAAAAGCGGATGGAACAGCTCGACCGGCAGATACAACTCGCGCTCAACCCCGTAGGTAGCGACCGTGACGGCGAAGAGGCCGGAGAGCAGCAGGAACAGCAGCAGGAGAAGGACGCGCGACGGGAAACGCCTATCGCCGATGACCTGCAACGGCATATTCCCGCACGCCTGCGGCAGATCGCCGACGCCTCCGGAGGTCGTATCGTCATCGGCGGTGTTCCGCCCCGCACGGACGATGATTTTCCATCTAAGAAAATCAAACTATAAACGGAAAAGCCTTGCATTTTATCTTTGCAAGGCTTTCCCCTTTCATCGGTTATCGGTGTCTCGATCGGACTGTTTATTCCTTCTCCGAATCAAGCGGCGGCAGTCCGATCGTGTCCTCGATCAGTCCATCGGGATTCCTGTCCAGAAAATTCTGGCCCGACACGACACTGTGCCCCAACTCCCGTTCCGTCTCCCTACGGGCCACTCCGGCAACATTGCCGCCGCGCCGGGCGACCTGTTTGCTTTCGGCGAACGTATCGGGTTTTTCCTGCTGTGAGATTTCAGTCGTCACCCGTTCGCCCAGCATCGTAAAGATCAGCTCCAAATCGGTCATGTGGTCACGCAGGTTTTGTCCCTTTTTCGTCAGCCTCTTGATCGCCCTGTGTTCCGAAGGCGTCACGCCGAATGTCGCACGCGCGATCTCCGCCGTCAGGATGGCGAAGTCCCTCTCTTCCCGAATGCCGCGTTCTTTCCACTCATCCGTCAGGTTTTGCCGTATGGCGATGCCCCGCAGCCGTTTGTCGATCCAATCCTTCGGATAACCTTTGGCCTCGTAAATGGCCTTCATACGTTCCTGTGCCAGCTCAGGGTTCTCGATCTCCTGCACACGCTCATATCCGACCTGTGCCAGCCATTGTTTGAATGGCTCGGCCTTTGGAGAGGGGATCGACTGGATGATACGAAACATAGCTTGCGTTGTAGCGCAATCCGTCCTGTACTGCTTACCGTCGGCAGCCGGTAGTTTCAGTTGTCGCCAAATCGGGGACAACTGAAGATCGGTAAATTCCCGCGTTTTTACCTTATTCCAATATTTTCGCGGTTCCGGAGACCCGGTAAGCACACCGACAATATCGACAATAGAAAAATACCAATCGTCATCCACCCATACGCGGCGGATCTGCTTGTCCTGAAAAACAACGATCTTACTGTCTGCCATAACGGATTTATTTTTTACAAAGTTAGTTTTTTAATCCAGCAGGTGCAATAAACCGAGAATCAAATTCAATTCATGGGATTCCGTTTCGATAAACCCGACCGCATCCGGTTCTTCAGCAGCATGTTCTGCGGTATGGCATCCGATAAGGCAGATAACCCGATAAATTTACATCGAAAGGGCCGTATGACAAGTCCTGGACAAGCCCTCTTATTTTTCCGATCTGCCGCCTCGGCCGTCCGCCCCGACATAGCAGGCCGAAGGGTCTGCCTCGACCGCCCGCCGCAATATCCGGTCGCATTGTCCGGTTTCGATCGTCAACTTCGCCATAATTCCAATCAGCAGTGCAAAGATACTCTTTTTCCCGCCAGTTCGCAGCGCCATGTCCGTTCCCCGTGCCAACGGCTGCCACACCGATGCCGACGACCGCCACAGCGGCACTGCACCGTCGTCCGCAGTCCGCGTCGTCTTAAATTCGCAGCAGAACTATTTAATAACGATGCGAATATGTCACAGGAGGACGATCTGAGGGGTTTGTCCAAGGTCATGGACTTCATGCGGGCCCTGAGTATTTTATTCGTGGTAATCCACATCTACTGGTACTGCTACGGGCAGATTTTGGCGTGGGACGTCAATATAGGCATGATAGACAGGATTCTGCTCGGCTTCGACCGCACGGCGGGGCTGTTCGGCAGCATACTCTACACCAAACTTTTCGCCGTGCTCTTTCTCGGCCTCTCGTGCCTCGGCACCAAAGGGGTCAAGGAGGAGAAGATCACATGGAACAAGATCCTCGCAGCACTCGCGGCCGGCTTCGTGCTCTTCTTTTTCAACTGGTGGCTGCTCGACCTGCCGCTGCCGCAGTCCGCCGTCGTGGGGTTCTACATCCTGACGCTATCGGCCGGATATATCTGCCTGTTGATGGGCGGCGTGTGGATGAGCCGACTGTTGAAGAACAACATGATGGACGACCCTTTCAACAACGAGAACGAATCGTTCATGCAGGAGACGCGACTCGTCGAGAACGAATACTCGGTGAACCTACCGACGCGGTTCTATTATAACAAGCGGTGGCACAACGGCTTCGCCAACGTCGTAGTGCCGCAGAGAGCTTGTATCTGCGTCGGCGTTCCGGGGTCGGGCAAGAGCTACGCTGTTGTCAATCAATTCATCAAACAGCAGATCGAAAAGGGGTACACGATGTATGTTTACGATTTCAAGTTTCCCGACCTCGCGGAGATCGCCTACAACCACCTGCTGATGCACCAAGAAGGCTACAAGAAGGTACCGACCTTTTACGTCATCAATTTCGACGACCCGCGCCGCTCGCACCGCTGCAACCCGATCAACCCCTCCTTTATGAACGACATCTCGGACGCCTACGAGAGCGCCTATACCATCATGCTGAACCTGAACAAGACATGGGTGCAGAAGCAGGGCGATTTCTTCGTCGAAAGCCCGATCATCCTCTTCGCCGCCGTGATCTGGTTCTTGCGTATCTACGACGGGGGAAAGTACTGCACTTTTCCGCACGCCATCGAGTTTCTGAACAAACGCTACGAGGATATCTTCCCGATTCTGACGAGTTATCCGGAGTTGGAAAATTATTTAAGTCCGTTCATGGATGCGTGGCTCGGCGGGGCGCAAGACCAGTTGCAGGGCCAGATTGCCTCGGCCAAAATTCCGCTCTCGCGTATGATCTCCCCGCAGCTCTACTGGGTCATGTCGGGCGACGACTTCACGCTCGACATCAACAATCCGAACGATCCGAAGGTGCTGGCGGTGGGCAATAACCCCGACCGGCAGAACATTTACGGCGCAGCCCTCGGTCTGTACAACAGCCGTATCGTGAAGCTCATCAACAAGAAGGGGCAGCTCAAATCGTCGGTCATCATCGACGAACTGCCGACGATCTACTTCAAGGGCCTCGACAACCTGATCGCCACGGCCCGGAGCAACAAGGTAGCCGTGTTGCTCGGTTTTCAGGACTTCAGCCAGCTCAAACGCGACTACGGCGACAAGGAGGCCGCCGTGGTGATGAACACCGTCGGCAACATCTTCTCCGGGCAGGTGGTGGGCGAAACGGCCAAGATGCTCTCGGAGCGGTTCGGCAAGGTGCTGCAAAAGCGACAGTCCATGACGATTAACCGCAACGACAAATCGACCTCCATATCGACGCAGATGGACAGCCTGATCCCGGCCTCGAAGATCTCGACGCTCACGCAGGGGATGTTCGTCGGGGCCGTAGCCGACAGCTTCGAGCAGCCTATCGAGCAGAAGATATTCCACGCGGAGATCGTCGTGGACAGCGCGAAGGTCAAGGCCGAGACGGCCCGCTACGTGAAGATACCCATAATTACCGATTTCACGGACGAGAACGGCGTAGATCGCATGCAGGAAACGATCAAGGAGAATTACGACCGCATCAAGGCCGAAGCCGCGGAGATCGTCGACAAGGAACTCGACCGCCTACGCAAAGACCCCGTACTGAGCAAACTGCTGCCGCCGGAGCAAGGAGCATAAAGAGACGGAATTGTGTCAAAATGCAGATTTTTGATACATCCCTATCTCGGTCAGAATTTAGTAAGATAACGAGAGTGCAGAAAATAGCAAGGGTTTTGTTTACAGACTGTTATTTTTCTATTCTGCATATACGTTGGAGTAATTGATACAGCAAACTCGGGCAGGTTTAATGGTAAGTTCAGTTACTTATCCGTTGCCTGGAAGATATGTTTTGTTTGTCGCAAAATATTAGTTTTCAGCTTCTTGCATCGAATTTTCGCATACCAAATAACTTGACTTAATGTTTAACAAAACCACAAAGTTCAGGTTATCATGCAACGCAGCATGTTCCAAGTCCTTTTCTACGTGAAAAGGCAATCGGAAAAACACGGTCAGGTTCCCGTCATGGGTCGTATTACGATCAACGGTACGAAGTCGCAGTTCTGCAGCAAACTTATCGTTCGCACCTCTCTTTGGGATACTAAAGCCAACAAAGCCTCCGGCAAAAGTCTCGAATCGCAGCGCATTAATGAGAAGCTGGAGAATATCAAGACCAATATCAGCAAACAATATCAACGTCTCTGCGACCGGGATGCGTATGTTACGGCCGAAAAGATTCGTAACGCCTTTCTGGGCATGGGCGAGGATTGCCTTATATAATTTCGACGAATACCTTGCGGATTTCCTCAAACGTATAGGCAAATACCACGCCTATTCCAGCTATAAGGACTACTGCAAGCGTCACCGCCGTCTCGCCGTCTTCCTCAAATACGAATACCATTCACTCCGGCTTCGACCGTCTGCCCTTCGAACCCTTCGGGGGCTCGCTCCCCGTCGCGGGCGAGGAAGAGCATCGTTTCGGTATTTTCGGCCCCCTGCCACGGATCGAAGACCTTGAGAATCGTGCTTCGCTGCCCCTCGGCCCCGACAATCTCGAAACCCGAGGCGTGGGACGGCGTATAGACCGCGACCGTGAAATCGTCGAGCGAAGCCGCGTTCCGGCTTCCGCAGGCTGCGAGCAGCAGGGCCGCAGCGGCAAAAAAGAGAGGATGCAATCGTTTCATCGTATGGTTAGGTGTTTATCTGTCCGAAGCAGACTCTTGGTAAAACAGTTCCGGAGCCAGCCGGCAATAAAATGATTCGCCGGAGGTTCGTTCCGTCAGTTGCAGGTAGAGCGGCGTGTCCTCCTCGGGTAGAGCCGAGGCCCCCTCTGTCATGATTGCGGCGAACCGTTTCGGCGGGAGCGTTCCCGCTTCCACCGCGAAAGCCGTGTCGCCGATTCCGTCGGCGGAGGTCAGCACGAGGGTCGTGCCGTCGTCCGACAGGGCATACGTTCCCCGTTGCAGTTCGTCGTACTCCAAGAACTGTCCCCACCACTCGTGCGCGGTATTCCGCACGAGCCGGTACTCGCACACATCGTTCGCCCACAGGAACAATCCGTCGTTGCGGCGGAGAACGGTCCGGTCGTCATCCGTACCTGCGGAGACGAACAGGCAGAGGTAGAAGTCCACGACCGTGACGGCGATTTCCACCCGTTCATCGGAGGGGAGGTCTGTAAGCGTAACCGTCGCGCGGCCTACGGCATGCACCGTAACGGAGAGCGTCCGGCCGTCCACGGCGACGGTCGCGACGGACGGGTCGGAGGATACGGCTTCGTAGTCGCCGCTTCCGAAGACGGTGTAGCGGCTGGTCATTCCCAGCCGGAGGTCTGCGGCGCCGCCTCCGGAGACGACGAGGTTGCGCTCCGGGCCGGGACAACCCTTGCCCGAGCATCCGGCAAGAAGAGTAGCGGCGACAAGGCTTGCGAGGAAAAGCAGTCGTTTCATATTTTTCTCAATCTTCCGTATGGTCCGCATGCGGGGAGCCGGAGGTAAATCGTCATATGGCAGACAACTCTTTACTAATTACTAATCTCTAAAAACTCCGGCTCCCGCAATGCGGCCGTAAAAGAGCGGCGGCGATTTTCAATACGAAGAAAGGTTTGCAATGGTTCGCCGTGATTAAAAGGGACGCCGCCGCAGAGCGTTATTTCCGTTTCCCCCATTTGGGGCGGATGTCGAGGAATATCTCGTAGTTCATCCGCGGCATGGGCCGCGACAGAACGGTTTCGTATTCCTCGTCGAGAAGGTTCTTCACGGCGACCTTGACCGAGAAGTCCCCCCAGCGGAACGAGAATAGCTTTTCGAGCGAAACGTCGCTCATGAAGTAGGGCAGCACGCGGCCGATTTTGGTTTTCACGTCGTTGTTCGAAGTGGTGAACCGCTCGCTGTAATAGCACCATTTGTAGAGGAAGCGCCAGGATTTGTAGGCCAGGCGCCCTGTAACGGCCGCCGAGTATTCGGGCACGTAGACCAGCTGTTTGCCGATGGCTTCGTCCGCCCAGTCCACCGGGTCGCCGTGGTTGATCGAGGGCGTCCACGAAAACGTTCCGTCGATGCCGAGCTGCCAGTTCCGGGCTAGCTGTACGTTC
>OMEC01000746.1_pt1 | contig 15522 bp, 11 predicted proteins | sample 1673401 | NCBI WGS metagenome assembly OMEC01 (sample SAMEA103958110, study PRJEB25191) | human gut metagenome | reverse complement strand
CCGCCGAAGCCACCAAAGCCACTGCCGCCGGCATTTGGATCAAATGCCGCATGACCATACTGATCATATTTTGCTCGCTTCTCCGGGTCACTAAGTACTGCATAAGCTTCCGCTGCTTCTTTAAATTTTCTTTCAGCTTCCGCATCGCCCGGGTTCATATCAGGATGATATTTCTTGGCTACGACACGATATGCTTTTTTTATCTCTGCCTCTGAGGCATTCTTGGTTACACCAAGGACCTCATAGTAATCAGTTTTTGTTTCTGCCATAACTTTTAACCTTTCATCTGCGATATACTTTCATATCCACAGTAAAACAGGAAACAATTTTCCTGTTTTACTGTCAGATATTTACTATAGACTACATTTCATATTATTTCAAGGCTTAAACCTCTGTGAAATCTCCATCTACTACATCACCCTCTGAAAAGTCCGGTGTACCTGTACCTGTTCCTGCATTTGCTCCGGGACCATTCTGCTCATAAAGCTTAGCGAACAGATTCTGAGCACTTTCCATAAGCTTATCCTTAGCCGCCTTGATCTTATCCACATCAAGATCTGTCATATTCTCTGCATCCGTGCTTTCAATTGTTGACTTTAATGAGTCTAAGTCAGCCTGTACGGCAGACTTATCTGCATCTGAAAGCTTATCTCCGACTTCATTCAGTGCTTTTTCTGTCTGGAATGCAAGTGCATCTGCTTCATTTCTTGCTTCAATGCCTTCCTTACGTTTCTTATCCTGTGCTTCGTATTCTGCAGCTTCTTTTACTGCTCTCTCGATATCATCATCTGAAAGTGATGTACCGGAAGTAATTGTAATGTGCTGTTCTCTTCCTGTTCCGAGATCCTTAGCAGATACATTTACGATACCATTCGCATCGATATCGAATGATACTTCGATCTGAGGAACGCCTCTTCTTGCAGGAGCGATACCATCCAGTCTGAAACGTCCAAGACTCTTATTATCTTTTGCAAACTGTCTTTCACCCTGTACTACGTTGATATCAACGGCATCCTGATTATCCTGTGCTGTTGAGAAAATCTGGCTCTTCTTTGTAGGAATTGTCGTGTTTCTCTCGATCAGATGTGTTGCGATACCACCCATTGTTTCGATAGAAAGTGTAAGTGGTGTAACATCAAGAAGAAGGATCTCACCGGCACCGGCATCACCTGCAAGCTTACCGCCCTGGATAGATGCACCGATTGCAACACACTCATCAGGGTTGATACCCTTGAACGGCTCTTTACCTGTTAATCTCTTAACTTCTTCCTGTACGGCGATGATACGTGTAGAACCACCAACTAATAATACCTTATCAAGATCTGCTGCAGTAAGTCCTGCATCTTCCAGTGCTGTCTGAACAGGTACCTTTGTTCTGTCAACCAGATCTGCTGTTAACTCATCAAATTTTGCTCTTGTCAGGTTCATATCAAAATGCTTTGGTCCATCCTGATTTGCTGTAATGAAAGGAAGGTTGATGTTTGTTGTCATAGCGGATGAAAGCTCTTTCTTTGCCTTCTCTGCTGCTTCCTTTAATCTCTGCATAGCCATCTTATCGCCTGAAAGATCAATACCTTCTGTCTTCTTAAACTCATCTAACATATACTGTGTGATAGCGTTATCAAAGTCATCACCACCGAGCTTGTTATCACCGGCTGTTGCTAATACTTCAATGACACCTTCACCAATCTCAATGATAGATACATCGAATGTACCACCACCTAAATCGTATACCATGATCTTCTGCTCTTTTTCATTGTCAAGACCATATGCAAGAGCTGCTGCTGTAGGCTCGTTGATGATACGTTTTACATCAAGTCCTGCAATCTTACCTGCATCCTTGGTTGCCTGACGCTGTGCGTCGTTGAAGTATGCGGGAACGGTGATAACGGCCTCGGTGACGGTGCCGCCCAGATATGCCTCGGCGTCCGCCTTCAGCTTCTGCAGGATCATCGCGGAGATCTCCTGCGGGGTGTACTTCTTGCCGTCGATGTCGACCTTGTAATCGGAGCCCATGTGACGCTTGATGGAAGCGACGGTGCGCTCGTGGTTGGTAACGGCCTGACGCTTTGCGACCTGACCGACCATTCTTTCACCGGTCTTGGAGAACGCGACGACGGACGGGGTGGTGCGATGACCTTCCGCGTTGGGGATGACGGTCGCTTCGCCGCCCTCCATGACGGAGACGCAGCTGTTGGTGGTGCCAAGGTCGATACCGATAATTTTACTCATAATGATTTCCTCCTGTATTGAAAGCAGATTGTGTATACAAATTTATATTGGAATCAGTTTGCGACTTTCACGACGGAATACCGCAGCACGCGGTCGCCGATGCAAAAGCCCTTTTCAAACTCTTCCACGACAACGCCCTCGCCGTAGGCATCATCCTCGATGTGCATGACGGCGTTGTGGCGGTTGGCGTCAAACGGTTGGCCGACGGCTTCGATCGCCGTCACACCGAGCTGATTGAGCGCGGTGTTGTACTGGTTCATGATGCCCTCAAGCCCCTTGCGGGCGGGGTCATCGTCCGGTGTCTGCGCCAGGGCGCGGGACAGACTGTCGTACACCGGCAGGAACTTTTTGAGCGTGTCGCAGCGGACGTCCGCGTAGATCGCTTCGCGCTCGCGGGTGCTGCGGCGGCGGTAGTTGTCATATTCGGCGAGCAGGCGGAGGTACTTGTCTTTCTCCGCCGCGAGATCGGCCTCGATCTCTTTTTTCGTCTCTTTCTTTTCCTTGGGTTCCTTTTCTTTTTTGGTTTCCTTCTTGTCGGCCTTCTTGCCGTCCTGCTTTGCCGGAGTTTCTTTGGTCTCGGCGGCCGGGGCGGCCGTATCGGTCTTTACGTCTTCAGCGGCCGGCGCCGTCTCCGGCGCCGTCTGCTTCGGGTCGTTCGTTTTCGTGCTCATCTGTATCGTCTCCCTTGATAATCAGCTTGTTGTCCAGCCCGGGGGGCGGAAGCGTGCCGCCGCCGAGCAGCTTGGAAAGGCCGGCCGCGATGAAGCTGAGCTTCGCGGCGACCTTGGAATAGTCCATGCGCGTCGGGCCGACCACGCCGATCAGGCCCCGCATATTTTCGCCCGCGTCATACGTCGCGAGCACGACGCTGCTGTCGCGCAGCTCCTCGGCCACATTCTCCGGGCCGATGAGCACGCGCACCTCGTTGTCGCCGCCGAGCTGCTCCATCGGGATGTCGAGCAGGTTGCTGCCGTCGGACAGGTAGCTCATGAGGCGGTGCGCCTTGTCGGGGTCACGGAACTCCGGCTGGTGCAGCAGCTGCGACTCGCCGACGAGGTAGGTCTGCGCGGCGCCCGCGCCCGTGAGCACCTCAATGGCGAAGGCCGCGATCACGGCCGTGATGCCGAGGTTGTCCTGCGCGGCGCGCTCCGCCGAGCGGATCAGCACCGGGGTGATGTCGCCCTCGTGGATGCCGGTGAAGTGGGCGTTAAAGACGGTGGCGAGCTTCTGGATCATGCTCTGCTCGGCCGAGACCGGCAGGTGCACGAGCTTGTTTTTCACCGTGTCGTCGCTCAGGAGCAGCACGATGATGAAGCTGTTCGCGTCGAGATAGATCAGGTCGAAGCGGCGGATGGTCACGCCGGCGCTCGTCGTGAGCGTCACGGCGGGGTAGTTCGTCAGCTGCGAGGCGAGGCGGCTCGCGTCCGTCATGAGTTCGCCGCGCTGGTGGCGGCCCGTCAGACTCTGCATGATGGCCTGCGTCTCTTCGGCGGTGAGGTCCTTGTGCTCCATGAGCTCGTTGACGTACATCCGGTAGCCGAGCGGCGTGGGCACGCGGCCCGCCGACGTGTGCGGCTGCTCGAGATAGCCCATGGCGACCAGCTCCGCAAGCTCGTTGCGGATCGTGGCCGAGGAACAGCCGAGGTCCGCGCTCGCGGCGATGGCCTTTGAGCCGACCGGCTCCGCCGTGCGGATGTATTCCTCAATGACCGCGGCAAGTATTTTCTTTTTGCGGCTGCTGATGTCCATGATTTCCTCCGCTGGCACTCGGAGCTGCCGACTGTTGGCACTCCTGACCTTCGAGTGCTAATTTACACCCCGCCGCCCGGAAAGTCAAGTGCTTTTCCTATATTATTGATAGATTGTTCATAATTATTTTCCCGGCCGTTTCGGGGCGGGGGAGCGGGCGGTTTTACAGTGGGTGCTCCGGCTCGGACGCACCCGTTTCCCAGTCGAGCGGCGCCTGCGCGCGTGCGATCAGGCCGCGCACCTTGCCGACCGGCATGTGCAGCTCCGCCGCGATCTCCTCGGCGCTCGGGTAGCGGCCGAGTGCCTGCCGGAACTGCCGGTAGACGCGGATGACCCGGTTCACCTCCGGGGACTCATACATGGAAGGGACGCGGAGCAGACACCCCGGGTCGGTCATGATCCGGTCGTAGAACCGCTCCGTCTCCTCGAGCGAGAGACCCAGCTCCTCGAGCGTCAGGAGGTCCCCGATCGTGAGCGCGCCCGCCTGCCTGCCCTTTTCCACGAGCGTGCCGAGCCTTTGCGCCGCGGTGCGGTCTTTCTGTTCCATGTTTATCACCGTTTCCTTTCGTTCCTTGCGCTGCGTTGCAAAATCCGGGCGCGGCAGGCTGACCCGCCGCGCCCGGATGCGCTGTCATATCCGGATTCAGTTCAGAAAATCGCGCAGCTTCTTGCTGCGGCTGGGGTGGCGGAGCTTGCGCAGGGCCTTCGCCTCGATCTGGCGGATGCGCTCACGCGTGACGTTGAACTCCTTGCCGACCTCCTCGAGCGTGCGGGTGCGGCCGTCGACGATGCCGAAGCGCAGCTCGAGCACCTTCTTCTCGCGCGGAGTGAGCGTGTCGAGCACCTCCATGAGCTGCTCCTTGAGCAGCGAGAAGCTCGCCGCCTCGCTCGGCTCGGACGCGTCCTCGTCGGGGATGAAGTCGCCGAGGTGGGAGTCCTCCTCCTCGCCGATCGGCGTCTCGAGCGACACCGGCTCCTGCGCGATCTTGAGAATGTCGCGCACCTTGTCGACCGGCATGTTCATCTCCGCCGCGATCTCCTCGGCGCTCGGGTCGTGGCCGAGCTCCTGCAGGAGCTGACGGGAGACGCGGATGACCTTGTTGATCGTCTCGACCATGTGCACGGGGATGCGGATCGTGCGCGCCTGGTCGGCGATGGCGCGGGTGATGGCCTGCCGGATCCACCACGTGGCATAGGTGGAGAACTTGTAGCCCTTCGTGTAGTCGAACTTCTCGACGGCCTTGATGAGGCCGAGGTTGCCCTCCTGAATGAGGTCGAGAAACAGCATGCCGCGGCCGACATAGCGCTTGGCGATCGACACGACCAGACGGAGGTTTGCCTCCTCCATGCGGTGCTTGGCCTCCGCGTCGCCCTCGGCCATGCGCTTGGCCAGCTCCTGCTCCTCCTCCGGGGTGAGCAGCGGCACCTTGCCGATCTCCTTGAGGTACATGCGCACCGGGTCGTCGGTCGAGAACGTGTCGGCCATGGCCTCGGTCTCGTTCATCTCTTCCTCGGTGACTTCCTCGATCTCCTCGAGCTCCTCGAGCTCGGGCAGCGCGTCCTCGTCCACCGGGGGCAGCGCATCGTCGCTCAGCACGTCGATGTTCAGGCTCTCGAGCCGGTCATAGAACTTTTCCGTCTCCTCGTTCGAGAGGTTCATGTCCTCGAGCACCATGAGGTCCTTGCTCGAGAGCTTGCCCGCCTTTTTGCCCTTTTCCACCAGATCATTGAGTTTTTCCTCCGTGGTTTTTTCCGCGTCTGGCTTGTCGGCTGCGGACACGTCCTCCGCAGAGGCTGCCGCGGGCTTGTCCGCGGGTGCTGCCTGCGCGGCGTCGTCCGCTGCGAGCAGCGCGTCCGCCATGGCGTCCAGTTCTTCGGCCGAGAGGTTGTTAAGTTCTTTCTGTTCCATCTTTACCACCATACCCTTTATGTTCTTTGAGTTGCTTTGCAAAGGCCAGCAGGTCCGCCTCCGACGACGCTGCGCCGGCGGTGGCCTGGGTCTGTAGGATGCTTATGTAATCGTCGAGTGCGCGCGCGCCGTTGGAAAGCTCCGCCGGCTGCTGGATGATGCCGGTCAGCAGGGCCAGCTCGTCCGGGCTCAGCTCGCCCGAGAGCGCCGCGATCTGCACTGTGCCCGTGCCGCCGTGGGCGAGCAGGACGGTGTAAATGTGCCGCAGCTCCGGCGAGGAAAACTGCGCCGCGTCCGGTACGTTCGCCCGGCCGCGGAACAGGCCGGGGTCGAGATACAATAACTTAATGATGCCCTGTTCGGCGGCTGCCGAGCGGGGGTTGTCGAAGCGGATGCTCCGCCCGGGCGGCTGCATCGCCGTCGCGGGGCGCAGTAGGTCGCGCTCCTGCTCTTTGCGCGCGCGGCTGAGCCGCCGCTCGCGCTGGCGCTGCACCTCGTCGGTCACGACTGCGGCGGGCATGCCCGCCGTCTCCGCGACGCGCATGGCGTACACCTCGCGCTCGACGCTGCCGGGCAGCTCGGCCACCACGCCCGCCGCCTCCTTGACGAAGGCCACGCGCTGCTCGTCGACCTTGAGGTCATACTTGCGCTGCACGGCGCCGAGCCGGTAGTCGATGTGGTTTTCCGACTGCTCGAGCAGGTTGCGGAACGCGTCCGCGCCGAAGGTCTTGATATATTCGTCGGGGTCCTTCGCGCCCTGCATCTGCAGGACGCGCACGCGCACCTCAAGCTTTTCGAGGATGCCGATCGCGCGCTGCGACGCCTTCTGCCCCGCGCCGTCGTTGTCGTAGGCGATGACGATCTCGCCCGTGTAGCGCGACAGGAGCCGCGCCTGCTCCGGCGTGAGCGACGTGCCGAGCGAGGCGACCGCGCTGTCAAACCCCGCCTGATGCAGGCTCGCCACGTCGATGTTGCCCTCTGCCAGTATGATATACCCGCATTTCGACTTTTTAGCCAAATTGAGCGCGAACAAATTGTGGCTCTTGCTGAAAACGATGGTTTCCGGGCTGTTCATGTACTTGGGTTCCCCGTCGCCGAGGATGCGCCCGGAGAAGCCGATGACGTTGCCGCGCACGTCGATGACAGGGAACATGAGCCGGTTGCGGAACGTGTCGTACACGCCGCCGGAGCGGCCGTGGCGCACGAGCCCGCCGTCAAACAGCTCCTGCTCGGAGTAGCCGAGCGCCTTCATCGCGCGCACGAGACTGTCCCACGTGTCGGGCGCAAAGCCCAGGCCGAAGCGCGTCACGGTCTGCGCCGTGAGCTGCCGGCGGGCGAGATAGTCCCGCGCCGGCTGGCCGGCCGGGGTCTTGAGCTGCGCGTGGAAAAAGCGCGCCGCGTCCCGGTTGAGCGCGAGCAGGCGCTGGCGCTTTTTCGCGCCGGGGTCGTCCGACTGCTCGGGCAGCTGCATGCCCGCGCGGTTGGCCAGAAAGGCCACCGCCTCCGGGAACGAGAGATTCTCGATCTCCATGATGAAGCTGATGACGCTGCCGCCCTTGCCGCAGCCGAAGCAGTGGTAGATCTGCTTATCCGGCGAGACGGAGAACGACGGCGTCTTTTCGCTGTGAAACGGGCAGAGCCCGAAGAGGTTCGACCCGCTTTTTTTCGTCAGGCGCACGTAGCTGCTCACGACGTCCACGATGTCGTTGCGCTCGGCGAGCTCCTGCAGAAAGGATTCCGGAAAGGCCACGCGCGTCACCTTCTTTCTGTGGTTTCCGTTGGATGTACTTCCTTATTTGATCGTCCACGCAGCGGGGATGAAGAGTTCGCTGTACACCTCCAGCGCGTAGCTGTCGGTCATGCCGGACACATAGTCGCACACCGCGCGCTGCGGCCCCTCGTCGTCCGCGATGGACTGATAGACCGCCGGGAGCTCGTCGATGCGGTTGACATAATATTCCCAGATGCTCCCGAGGATATTCTGCACCTTGCGCTCCTCGCCCTTGGCGATGGGATTGTAGTACACGCTCTCGTACATGAAGGTCGTGAACACGTCCACAGCCTCCTGCATCTCCGGCGACATTTTCAGCGCGCCGTCGCCGCTGTGGTCGATGATGTCCGTGAGGATGGAGTTGATGCGCACGCTGTTGCGCTCGCCCACGCGCTCGCGCACGATGGCGGGCACGTCCTCCGGCTGCACGATGCCGCCGCGCATGGCGTCGTCGAGGTCGTGGTTGATGTAGGCCACGCGGTCGGCCAGGCGCACGACGTCGGCCTCGAGCGTGCCGCGCGGCTGCCCGGTCGTGTGGTTGAGGATGCCGATGCGTGTCTCGTTGCAGAGGTTCAGGCCGCGGCCGTCGCGCTCGATGCGGTCGACGACGCGCAGGCTCTGCTCATAGTGCCGGAAGCCGACGCCGGTGTAGATCGCGTTGAGCGCGCGCTCCCCCGCGTGGCCGAACGGCGTGTGGCCGAGGTCGTGCCCGAGGCTGATGGCCTCGGTGAGGTCCTCATTGAGTTCGAGCGCGCGGGCGATCGTGCGCGCGAGGCGCGCGACCTCGAGCGTGTGCGTCAGGCGCGTGCGGTAATGGTCGCCCTCCGGGCGCAGGAACACCTGCGTCTTGTGTTTCAGGCGGCGGAACGATTTCGAGTGCGTGATGCGGTCCACGTCGCGCTGGAAGCACGTGCGCATCTCACACGGCGGCTCGGGCACCGGGCGGCCGGTGGACTGCGTGCTCAGCAGGCCGTGCGGGCCGATGAACAGCGCCTCGGCGGCTTCGCGTTTTTCTCTCGGGCAGGGCACAGGGATCCCTCCGTTTCCACAAAAAATCGATGTTTGCGGCCGGAGCGGCTTGCGCCATTTCCGGCTGCAATATTCTTATACGACATTGCTGTGCATTTCCCTCTTTTTTTTGAAAAATGCAGAGAAAAAAGTTTTAAAATCGATCGGCAATTTTTTAACCGGAGTTTGGCTGCGGTTTTCTGCCCATTTTCTGCGGATCTCTGGGGCGGATATGTATGCGTCAAGCGGAATGTTTATGCGCTTTTTAAGAAAAGGAAGGGAGGTACGCACCGTAAGGCAAGGTCTGACGCGGATGCAGGGATACATCGCCTTACGGCGATGCAGGATGTGAACCGAGGCGGGCCTTGCCCTCTCGGGCTCCCCCCGCAGCTCGAATATCTTGAAACCACCTATCATTCGTGCCGCAAGGGGACGGCCTGAAAGGCGCGCGGCGGCACGGAAGCCCTCCCGGTTGGGAGGGCTTTGCGATGCCTTATGTCATTCATCGTGCGGTGCGCATATGTACTGCTGCACACCCGCCGCTCACAGGCCGGAGCCGGCGAGGGGGACGGCGCGCTCCGTCTCGCCGACGGGGCGCACGGCGCAGCGGCCGGCGGTCAGGTCGCGCACCTGCGCGGCAAAGGCCTCGCCGGCTTCCTCCGGCAGCAGGGCGCAGACCGTCACGGCGGCGGCATACTGCGTCTCCTGCACGACGCCGCCGAGCGCGGCGACGGCCGCGCGCACCGGCTCATAGAGCGCGTAGGGCGTGCTGACCTCGCAGGCGAGCCAGCGGCGCACCTCCGAGATGCCGGCGTCGGCGAGCGCGTCGGCCGCGGCGGCGGTGTACGCCCGCAGCAGACCGCCTGTGCCGAGCAGCACGCCGCCGAAATAGCGCGTGACGACGCAGACGACGTTCGTCACGCCCGCGCGGCGGAACACCTCCAGCATCGGGATGCCGGCCGTGCCCTGCGGCTCGCCGTCGTCGGAGTAGCGCTCGGTGCCGTCGCGCAGCAGGTAGCACCAGCAGTTGTGCCGCGCGTCGTGATACTGCTTTTTGCACGCGGCGATGACCGCGCGCGCCTCGTCCTCGGAGCCGACCGGCTGCACGAGGCCCAGAAAGCGCGAGCGCTTGTCCACGTACTCCGACGCGCCGGATTTGGTCGGGATGCGGTAGCTGTCCATATTACTCCTCCTCGCCCGGAAGGACGAACGGCTCGAGCCGCGGCCACTGCTCCGGATGGATGATGACCTCGAGCGCGATGCCGTCGTCGCGGTAGTCGGTGCGCAGCACGGCGCAGTCGCGGTGCAGCGTTTCGAGCAGCGCGCCCTGCGCATACGGCAGCAGCAGCGTCACATGGTGGTCGGCCCGGCCGAGGATGGCGCGCACGCGCTCGGTCAGCTCCGCCGCGCCCTCGCCGCTGCGGGCCGAGATGCAGACGATATTCTCCCCGTGCGGCAGGATGCCGAGATAGGCATCGCACTTATTGAACACGCGGATGCACGGCGTGTGCGCCACGCCGAGCTGGTCGATGAGCCGGTCGACGACGGCGGCCTGCGCCTCCCACTCGGGGTTCGAGAGGTCGATCACGTGCAGGAGCACGTCGGCATACGTCAGCTCCTCGAGCGTGGCCTTGAACGCCTCGACCAGGTGCGTCGGCAGCTTGCGGATGAAGCCGACCGTGTCCGAGAGCAGCACCTCCTGCGCGGCGTCGATGCGCCAGCGGCGGGTCGTGGTGTCGAGCGTGTCGAACAGGCGGTCGTTGGCCGGGATGTCCGACCCCGTCAGGCAGTTGAGCAGCGTGGATTTGCCGGCGTTCGTGTAGCCGACGAGGGCCACGACCGGCAGGGCGTTCTTCTCGCGGCGGCGGCGCTGCGTGCGGCGGATCTTGCGCACGTCCTCGAGTTCGGCCTGCAGCTTCTGGATCTTGCGGCGGATGTGGCGGCGGTCGGTCTCGAGCTGCGTTTCGCCGGGGCCGCGCGTGCCGATCGGCGACGAGCCGCCCGAGGCTGTCTGCCGCACAAGGTGCGTCCACATGCCCGTCAGGCGCGGCAGCAGGTATTTGTACTGCGCAAGCTCAACCTGAAGCTGACCCTCGCGCGTCTGTGCGCGCTGGGCGAAAATATCGAGGATAAGCCCCGAGCGGTCGAGCACCTTGACCCCAAGCTCCTCGCCGAGGACTCGCATCTGCGACGGTGACAGCTCGTTGTCGAAAACGGCAAGGTCGCAGTTGTTCATTTCTATAAATTCCTTCAGCTCGGCGACCTTACCGTCACCGATGAAGCTGCGCGGATCGGGAGTCGGGCGGTTTTGAATCATCATGCCGACGGCCTGACCGCCTGCCGTTTCGACAAGCGCGGCAAGCTCCTGCATCGAGATCTCGCTTGAGCGCTCCGACTGCTCCATCGACGCCGCCGCAAGTCCGGCCAGCACCGCACGCTCGATTTTTATATCGTTAGTCTCTATTGTTATCAGTCCTTATTTTTGGTTTACATTATATTATACCAAATCCGCCGCCGCTTGTCACGAAAATATGAAAAAGGCTCTCTTTCGGGAGAGCCTTGTGCTTGCGTAAAATCGCTTATTTGCTGCCCGACGCGCGATAGAGGAAGGTCACGACCTGTGCGCGCGTGCAGCCTTCGTTCGGTGAAAAGCGCCCGGCGCTTGTGCCATTGGTTATGCCCTCGGTGCTTGCCCAAATAACAGCGTCATGGCAGAACGAGCCGGAGGAAACATCGGAAAAATTGCATGCGCCGCTTACCTTGGGCGAGCCTGCCGAGCGGTACAGGAACGTGACTATCTGTCCGCGCGTGCAGGGTGCGAATGGTGAAAAGCTCGTGCTGCTCGTTCCTTTCGTTATGCCGCGCTCGACTGCCCATTGCACAGCTTCATAGAAAATGTCGCCGGGCTTTACGTCGGCAAAGCTAACGGCCGCCTTGGCCTCCGGCTGCCCTGCCGCGCGCCAGAGAAACATCACTATCTGATATCGTGAGCAGACGTCATTTGGAGAGAAAGTATTTTTCCCCGTGCCGTTTGTTATGCCGTTTTCCACCGCCCACTGCACGGCGTCGAAGTAAAACGCGCCGGACTTAACATCGTCAAATTCCGGCGCAGCTTCCGCGCCCTTTGCGCCGCAGACAGAGCACACGCCTCCGAAGAACTTGTGCCCTGCTGCCGCTACAGTCGTGCCGGTCTGGGTCATGTCTCCGCAGCGCGTGCAGATAAGATCGCCTGTATAGCCGCTTTCGGTGCATGTCGGCGCTTTGACGCGCGCAGGCTGAGGATCGTGACCGAGAGCGAATATGACGCTGCCCTGCTTGAACACCTTGCCGCAGACGGTGCAGACCTCGTCGCCGGTGTAGCCGCCTGTCAGGCAGCCTGCGGCTTTGGCGTTTTGCAGCTGCGTTTTGTGCCCGACAGCGCTGACATAGTCCTTTGTGTAGCACTCGCCGCAGGAGCAGGTGTAGGTCGTAAATCCCTCGGTCAGGCAGGTAGGCTTTGTGACGATGGGGATAAAATCGTGCTTGTGCTGGGTGTCCTTGTTCGGGTCGAGTATGCCGCAGCGGACGCATATGCCGCCCTTGTAGCTGTGCCCGAGCGGCGGCGTGTAGCTGTCCTCGCGCTTATCGCCGCAGGCGCACAGATGCACGGTGCATCCGCGCTCGGTGCATGTCGGCGGGATAACGGTGTCGGTGTATTTGTGCTCGTGATCTGTGCGGGTAAAGCTCTTTTCGGCATTGTCGAGTGCGTTGTTGCCGGTTTCTTTCGTGACCTGGCCCCAGTCCGTGTCGCTGCCGAGATAATCGACCTTTTTCAGCGCCGTGCAGCCGTCGAAGGCGCGCTCGTTTATGTGGCTGACGCTTTTCGGTATGGTTATGCTCTCAAGCGATGAGCAGCCGAAAAACGCCTCGGTCGGAATGACGGTCACCTCGGCCGGAATTTTCACGCTTTTGAGCGCGGCACAGCCCGAAAATACCTTTTCGCCGAGCGTTTTAACGCTGTCGGGCAGCGCGATCTCCGCAAGCGCGGTGCAGCCTGAAAAGCATGAGGCTTCAAGCTTTGTGATGTTTTTTGGAAGAGTGATGCGCTTTAGCGCCGCGCAGTTTTCAAACGCACTCTTGCCGATCGCCGTCACCGAATCGGAAATGACAAGGCTTTCAAGCTTTGCGCAATCTTTGAACGCGCCGCCGGCAATGGCAACGGTGCCGCTCGGAACGGTGTAGTCTGCCGACTTGCCGACCGGACAGCGCAGAAGCTCTTTATCGGCGGAAAAAAGCACTCCTCCGACGGATAAGAACGCCTTGTTTCCCTCCGCAACCTCAAACGCCGCAAGGGATGTGCAGCCGCCAAAGGCATTCAAGTCGATTTGCGTGACCGTCTCGGATATGCTGACTTTTTCAAGAGCCGTACAGCCGGAAAACGCGCCGCCCGATATGCTCTGCACGCCGCTTTCGATGACGACGCTTTGAATTTTGTCCTTTTGCTTATCCCATGGCGCCGCGTTTGCGACGGATGAAAAATCGGGCATTTTGCCGCTGCCGCTTATGGTGAGAGCGCCGCTGCGCGAAAGCGACCAGCTCAGACCGTCGCCGATGCTTCCGCTGTCCAAAGCTGCCGACAGCGCAGCGTCGCAGACGGTGCAGGTATCGCCGTCGCCCGTGTGAGAGCCTTCGTTCTGCGTCTTTCCGCAGGTGCACTGCTGCCAGTGCTTGTGTTCGTCATATTTCCAGCCGCTGAAATCGCAGGTGTGCTCGAGAAAATCTATTTTGTCCTGAGCAATGCAGCAGGCATCGCCGCCGATAGCCGTCCATCTCTCCGGCGTTCCGGCAAAGCTTGCTTTGTCGATTGCCGTGCCGTTGAACGCAGCCTCGCCGATGTGCTCTAAAGTTTCCGGGAGAACCAATTCTTCTATCCTTCCGCAGTTTGCAAATGCGGCATCGCCTATGCTTTTTATGCCGGCCGGCAATCCCGTCAGGCTGAATTCCGTACATTTTGAAAACGCATTCGCGCCGATTTCGGTAACGGTGTCGGGGATATATACGCTGCCAAGCCGCGCACAGTCTGTAAATATCCCGTCCGGGATTATGGTTAGCATTTGCGGTAAGTAAACCGATTGCAGCCCTTCGCAACAAGAAAAAGCCTGGCTGCCTATGGACTGAACACTGTCGGGGATTGTAACATCAATGAGATTGTTGCACTCGGAAAACGCATTTGCGCCAATGGTTTCGAGATCATATGGAAAGTCAAAGTCTCCAAGTGCTTCGCATCCGGCAAATGCGCCACTGCCTATGCGCGTCAAGCCACCCATAAAAGTGACCATAGATAATTCCTTGCAAGAATGAAAGGCATTATCGCCTATGCTTGTAACGCCGTCCCCTACGGTTATTTCGCAAATGTCGCTGTTTTTTGCGCTCCATGGAGCAGGATAAGCACTACTGTAATCATACATTTCTCCCGTTCCCGAGATAGTCAGTATGCCGTCTGCAAACTTCCATGTCAGATTTTCTCCGCATTTGTTGTTGTCGTCTGCCAATGCGCCGAGGGGTAAAAGAGTTAACGCCGTCAGCAGCACGAGCAGTATGCTTAGCAGTCGCTTTTTCATCGTTTATCTCCCTTATAATAGCATTTTTGGCCTTGCTGAGAATAATTTTACAAAAAACGGTCGTTTCTTGTAAATGCGCTATTATAAACGAAAATCCTGTTGAAATTTTGTGCATTTCAACAGGATCAGGAAAAAGCGTCGGCTATTATTCGATTCGGCAGCGTTCGACGAGAATATCCACGAAGCCCTCGCGCAGCTTGCACAGCTTTGAAAACTGCTCGGAGATGTTGTAGTTCATTGCGCAGTTGAGCCAGTCGATGATCTGGCCGAAGCACTCGCACTTATAAAACCATACGAGTATCTCGCGGCTTTCGGGATCGGCCTTTACATCGCCGAACATTGTGTGCAGGTAGTTTTCGACAACGCTGCCGCAGACCTTCATAAGATACAGCTCGTACACGCTGCGGTTTGACGAGTTGTATATATTAAGAACGGTGCGCTTGTGCTCAAGGGCAAACTCGGCCATCTTGTCAATGCAGGCTTCAAGCGAGTGATAGTCGGAATAATCGCTGATGATCTTTTCGGCGGTTTCGATGACGATCTCCTCGACAAGGCAGGGAATGTCGTCATAGTGATAGTAGATCGTGTTTCTGTTGAAGCCGCATCCCTCGGCAATGTCACGGACGCTGATCTGGTTTATCGGCTTTTCGTTCAGCAGCGCTAAAAAGCTCTTTTTTATGGCCGCTTTTGTAAGGTCACTTTTCGCTTTATAGGGCATATGCCACCTCCGTGCAGTCGTTTTTGAAATTATATCACAAAATCCATTGCACAATCAATATTTTTAGTGGCGATTTAGCGCACCTACGGATACGGTTTCACCGTAGCTGATAGCTGTTAGCTGTTAGCTGAGAGCCAATGGAGTGCGGCGAAAAATTCAGTGCCGTACTAACGGGATGCGAAACGCTATGGTTTATCCCATTATTTCCGGTCGGGTCACCGCAATATGCGTATCCGTAGGTGCGTCAATTCGCCACTGAAAAATTGGAGAAATGTTGTCAAGGAATTTTGCGTGCGAACGGTTGAATATAATGTGCGGCAGTGATACAATATTGCTGCAAAGTGAGTGCAGTTTTGAACAATGTGAGGAAATATCGTCTCTAAACTGCCGCGTTTTCAACACATTTGCGCAAAGCAAAAGAAAGTTTTGCTCGGCAAAACGTGCAATTAAATGGCAAATTTGCAATTTTGTAAAGGATGGGATGAAAATGAAGTTTTCAAGCAAGATCGAAAAATGCGGCCTTTCCCCGATGAGA
>OMEC01000744.1_pt1 | contig 15565 bp, 13 predicted proteins | sample 1673401 | NCBI WGS metagenome assembly OMEC01 (sample SAMEA103958110, study PRJEB25191) | human gut metagenome | reverse complement strand
GACTTCAGGCAGCTATCTTCTGATGTCAAGTCTCGACATCTCGCGGAGAAATCTGGCGCTGCGCGGAAGGGAATCGTTCCGCAAAGTGGCGGAGATGGCGGAATACGCCAGGGCGGAGATCAACGACATCGGCGGATATTATGCTTACGGCAAGGATATGGTGAACGGCGGAAGCGTCTATGACTTTGATGTGACGAAGCTCTCAGTCTACACGCGGGGAATCGGTCTGGCAGGAATCGAGGTCTATGATCTGCTGCGGGATGAGTACGATATCCAGATTGAACTGGGGGATATTGCCAACATCTTAGCCTACATTTCAATCGGCGACCGCATCCAGGATATCGAGCGGCTGGTGGGAGCGTTGGCAGACGTCAAACGCTTGTATTCCAAGGATCCTGCACAGATGTTAAATACAGAATATATAAATCCGACCGTTCTTGTTTCACCGCAGGCGGCTTTTTACGCAGAGAAAAAATGCATGCCGATCCGGGAGACGGCAGGAAAGATCTGCGGAGAGTTTGTGATGTGCTATCCGCCGGGAATTCCGATTCTCGCGCCGGGTGAGATGATTACGCCGGAGATCATCGAATATATCATCTATGCCAAGGAGAAGGGCTGCTCCATGCAGGGAACGGAAGATCCGGCGGTGGAGCACTTAAATGTCCTGGTGGATGACCGGCAGGTGTGGAAATAAGACCGCCGGAAGAATAGCTCTTAAGGAAGAGCATACGGTCAGGAAGAACCGGCATAAGGAAGCAGCAGACCGTGGAATACGGTCTGGGGAAGGTGGAAGAGAGCGTGGAGTTATGGTTTTCGGATAATCAGACCGATCATGTGAAGGTGTCGGTCAAAGTGGAGAAGCAGCTGTTCGGGGAGCAGACGGATTTTCAGAGGATCGACGTGTTTGAATCCAGGGAATTCGGCAGATTTTTAAGCTCCGATGGCAGCATCGTCTTCTCAGAAAAGGATGAGTTCATCTACGATGAGATGATTGTGCATGTGCCGATGGCGGTGCATCCGCATGTGAAAAAAGTGCTGGTCATCGGTGGCGGAGACGGCGGTGTGGCGAGAGAACTTTCCTATTATGAGGAGATCGAGCAGATCGACGTCGTGGAATCCGACCGGACATTCGTGGATGTGTGCAGGAAGTTTTTCCCGGACAACGCCTGCGGACTGGAAGATCCGCGCGTCAATATCTATTACGAGGATGGACTGCGCTTTCTGCGCACAAAGCATGATGCCTACGATCTGATCATCAATGATGCGATCGATCCGCTCGGGCATACGGCGGGATTGTTCACCAAGGAATTTTATGGGAACTGTTACCGCGCATTAAAAGAAGACGGCATTATGGTCTACCAGCACGGCAGTCCTTTTTATGACGAGGATGAGGAGTCCTGCCGCGTGATGCACCGCAAGGCGAGTCACAGTTTCCCGATCAGCCGTGTGTATCAGGCGCATATCCCGACCTGTTCTTCCGGGTACTGGCTGTTTGGATTTGCGTCCAAGAAATATCATCCCCTCAATGATTTAAATACTGAGAAATGGGAAGCACTTGGACTTAAGACATGGTACTACACAACCAATCTTCACAGAGGAGCCTTTATGTTGCCGCGATATGTGGAAGAATTACTCGAAGAAGAGGAAAGCAATTAAAAGTATTTGACAGGAGGAAGAAAAATGAGCAGATTACTTATTATTGGATGTGGCGGTGTTGCACAGGTGGCAATCAGAAAATGCTGTCAGAACAGTGAAGTTTTCACGGACATCATGATTGCAAGCCGTACCCTGTCAAAATGTGACGATTTAAAGGCAAAACTTGAAGGAAAAACAGCTTCCAGAATTGAGACGGCAAGGGTTGACGCGGACAACGTGGAAGAATTAAAAACACTGATCCGTTCGTACCGGCCGGATGCAGTGCTTAATGTGGCACTCCCTTATCAGGATCTTACGATTATGGATGCATGTCTTGCCTGTGGAGTTGACTATATTGATACCGCAAACTACGAGTGCGAGGATACGCAAGATCCACAGTGGAGGGAAATTTATGAGAAGCGGTGCAAAAAACTGGGATTTACCGCTTACTTTGATTATTCCTGGCAGTGGGCATATCAGAAACGCTTTGCGGATGCCGGCATCACGGCGCTTCTTGGCAGCGGCTTTGACCCGGGCGTGACGAGCGTGTTTACCGCCTATGCGCTGAAGCATTATTTCGATGAGATCGAGTACATCGATATCTTAGACTGCAACGGTGGAGACCACGGTTATCCGTTCGCCACCAATTTCAACCCGGAGATCAACCTCCGCGAGGTATCCGCAAACGGCTCCTACTGGGAGAATGGCCACTGGGTGGAGATCCCGGCTATGAGCATCAAGCGGGAATACAACTTCGATCAGGTGGGCGACAAGGATATGTACCTGCTGCACCACGAGGAGATCGAGTCCCTTGCCAAGAACATCCCGGAGGCAAAGCGCATCCGCTTCTTCATGACCTTCGGCCAGAGCTATCTCGACCACATGCGCTGTCTGGAGGATGTGGGCATGCTGTCCACCACCCCGGTCAACTTCAATGGTCAGGAGATCGTGCCCATCCAGTTCCTCAAGGCTCTGCTGCCGGACCCCGCCAGCCTTGGCCCCCGCACCAAGGGCAAGACCAACATCGGCTGCATCTTCACCGGCAAGAAGGACGGCAAGGAAAAGACCTACTATATTTATAATGTGTGCGACCGGGTGAATGCGGAGCCCGAAGCCATACTCCACAAACAGATGTTGGAGGAGCAGTTGACCATGTTGACTGCCCGCTTTGACGACATCAACAGCCAGTATAAGCTACTGAAGGAACAGGCTTCCAGTGCCTTTGAACGTTTCCGTAACGGTAAAAATGCTGAGCTGAATACGCTCCATTTACGTGCTATCGAACGTAAGGAGGCTGTACGAAAGGAGTACGATAAAATATTGAAAGAGGTGCGTGAGCATGAGGTAGTCGATATCATACCTTCCGCCTGCGCGCAGATATGATGACAGCATGCTGCCTGCGTTCTGAGTAACACCATAGCTTCCGCAGTCGATGACAACGACGCTCTCCCCTTCTGTTACGGCAATGCACTGTCCGTTTCCTACATTCATAACGCTAATTGTTCCCGTGTCCGAGCGCATATCGCGCCCCGTAAGAGCAAAAACGCCGCAGAGCATTGCTAGGCACAGAGCTGACGGAACGAGTACGCTTATCTTCTTTTTCCGCCTGAAAATAAAATATGCAGTAAACAGCGCATATGAGATCAAAAGCCACGCAGGTGCGTACTTATTTTCCATGTAAAGTGCGGTTATCGGCAGTTTCGCTGCATATTCTACCACAAATGCTATGTATCGCACAAGGCAGGATAATACAGCGGCAAGCCACGAAGCCGGGGCCGACAGCACAAGGCCGACGGCGCACACGGCAAAGCCTCCGACGAACAGAAAGGATATCGCCCAAAGGCAGAGAATATTCATCATTGGTGCAAGCAGAGTTATATAACCAAAATGCACGGCAAGCAGCGGAAACGTGAACACGGTCACGGCAAGCGAGCTTGACAGCGTTGCAATTATGTAGTTCCATACCGCTCCGAAAGCTCGCGGCGGACTGAACTTTTTGCTGAAATACGCGTATATCGGCTGCGAAAACAGAAACATTCCGGCAACAGCGCCGAACGACAGCTGAAGAGCAACACTTCCTGCCGAAAACGGATTTGTGATAAGAATAAGCGTAAGAGCAAACGATAATGTAGTCGCTCTGTCGTTTATTCGTCCGAGCACAGGCGCGAGCATAAGAAGGCTTATCATTATCCCGGCTCTTATCGCCGACAGCGGCGAGCCAACCATGATGACAAACAGCCACACAAGGCAGATGCATATAAGCGACGATCTGCGGTTTTTGCCGAGTATGCTTTGCAGTACGCCGATAAGGAACGCAACATGCATGCCGGATACGGCGACCACATGCGCAAGGCCGGCAACATTCATTGAAGCATAGAGCTTATCGTTTCCGTAGTAATCGTCCTTATAGCCTGCAAGCAGCGCCTTCATAAACGGAGCAGTATCTTCGGGAAAAAGCTGTCCAATTTCATTGTGCAGCGCATTTCCGATGAGCTTTGGGAAATATACAAACGAGCCTGACCATCGGCCTGTTTTTTCGATTTTTTCGGATGTGTAGCCGCTGAGGTAAACGCCCTTTGATATGTTTGAATCGGTCTGTTCTCCAAATCTCTCGGTCACGCTGCGCAGCTTGAGCTTAACTTTTATCTCGTCGCCCGGTCGAAAGTCTGCTTCCTCATTTGAATAGTCGATAATAAGCGCGCTGACGTTGGGCAGCTCATCGCCTGTTATCTTCACGCTCAAGAGTACGCAGCGGTCGCGGATATCGGGAAAGTCGGTTATTCTGGCAGTCGTATCAACTTCCTTTCCGGCGAACACCTCGCATTTGGCAACCGTGAGGTCATAATGCAGCCAATACTGCCCGAAACCGAGCGTCATAGCCAAGGCTGCGATAATTATCCTTGTACGCATTCTGCCGCGAAACAAAAAGGCGCTCAAAGCAAGCATAACAGGCAGTGCGAGCACGGCAATAACGCTCTCGCCAAAGAGCAGATAGTGCGACAAAAACACCGCCGTGCAATATCCAATTGAAGCCGTGCAGAGAATGCGGACTGACTTCATACCATCAAACCTCTGTATGCGCAAAAAAGCAGCAAGACGCTGCTTTTTTGCCGTATTAATCTGAAATTATGCCATTCCCTCGGGAAGCTTCTTTCCGCCCAGCAGGTGGAAGTGGAGATGCTTAACGGTCTGGCCGCCATCCTCGCCGCAGTTATTTACGACGCGATAGCCGTTCGTAAGGCCTTCGCTTTTTGCGATTTTAGCAACGGCCTCAAAGCATTTTCCGACAAGCGCGGAGTTTTCGGCATTTATCTCATCTGCGCAGCAGATATGCTGCTTGGGCAGAACAAGAACATGCACCGGCGCCTGAGGATTTATATCACGGAAAGCGAAAACATTTTCATCCTCGTAAACCTTGGTTGACGGGATCTCTCCTGCTATGATTTTGCAAAACAGACAATCGTTCATTAATATTACCTCCGATTAAAGTCCGAGTTTTTCGGCCACAAGATCATCGACTATCGCAAGCGCGTTATCCATCTTCAGCACCTCGGTGCCGCCGCCCATTGCGGAATCGGGCTTGCCGCCGCCCTTGCCGCCGGCCACTGCGCAGACGGCCTTGATGATATCTCCGGCCTTGATGCCTGCCGCCACGGCTTCCTTGCCGCAGCTTGCGGTGAAGGTGACTTTGGACTCTGTAGCTGTTGCGAGAACGGCAACTATCTTTGGATCCTTATCGCGCAGGAAATCGCCGATCTTTCTGAGATCATTTGCGTCAAGATCGGTGCGCGTTGCGGTCAGAACGTTGAAATCGCCTATCTTCTTTGCGGCAAACAGGAATCTCTCAACGTCGGAAGCAAGGATCTTATCCTTCATCTTCTCAACCTTCTGGCGCAGATTCTTGACCTCGGCGACGAAGCCCTCGGCCTTGCTCAGAAGCTCGCCCGGCTTTGCCTTAAGGCTCTCGGCCGCGCGGGCAACGGTCATGTAAGAATGCTTTGCCATCTCGAGATACTTTCTGCCCGTTACCGCTTCGATGCGGCGAACGCCGCTTGCAACGGAATACTCGCTTGTTATATGGAACATGCCGACCTTGGCAGTGTTATCAAGATGCGTACCGCCGCACAGCTCGGTGCTGAAATCGCCCATTTTGACAACGCGGACAACATCACCGTATTTTTCACCGAACAGCGCGGTGGCGCCGCTGTTCTTTGCGTCCTCAAGGCTCATTTCGCTCACGGTGATATCGGCTCCGTCGAGCACTGCGTTATTAACGGCATCCTCAACTGCGGCGACCTCTTTCGGAGTCATGGCCTCAAAGTGCGTGAAGTCAAATCTCAGGTAATCTGCATCGACAAGCGAGCCTGCCTGATGAACATGATCGCCCAGAACCGAGCGCAGCGCAGCATGCAGCAGATGCGTTGCCGAATGAGCGCGTGAGACAGCCTTGCGGCGCTCGGGATCGACGGAGGCAACGACCTCCTCGCCAACCGATATGGAGCCGGACTCGCACACGCCGTAGTGCAGATATTTATTGCCCTTATCCTTCTTGACATTGTTAACGACAAAGCGCGTGAGCTGGCCATGCTCAACATCCTCGAGACTGAAGCCAAGCACGCCCTTATCGGCAAGCTGGCCGCCCATTTCGGCGTAGAACGGGGTTTTATCCATGACAACGATGCCCTCGCAGCCTTCGCTTATCTCGCCTGCAAGCTCATCACCGTTTACAATCGCAAGAACAGTAGCGGTATCGGTGAGCCTATCATAGCCCGTAAACTGCGTAGGAGTTGCGTCAAGGCCGAAGTCAATGCCCTCCCAGCCGAGGTCGCCGAGAGCTTTTCTCGCCTCGCGAGCACGGACGCGCTGCTCCTCCATGAGAGTCTTGAACTCGTCCATATTAAGCGTCATGCCCTCGTCAACGAGCATTTCTGCGGTCATATCCACGGGGAAGCCGTAGGTATCATAAAGCTTGAATGCGTCAGCGCCGGAAAACACGGTCTCGCCCTTGGCCTTGTGCTCCTCGAGCAGGCTATTATATATCTGCAAGCCGGAGTCGATGGTCTTTGCGAAGCTGTCCTCCTCGCTTTTTACGACGCGGGTTATATACTGCTGCTTTTCGCGCAGCTCGGGATACTGGCATTCGTTTTCGTGAATAACGGTGTCAATGATCTTATAAAGGAACGGTTCGTTAACGCCAAGGAGCTTACCATGGCGTGCAGCTCTTCTGAGAAGTCTGCGCAGGACATAGCCACGCCCCTCGTTTGACGGAAGAATGCCGTCGCAGATCATAAATGTTGCGCTGCGGATATGGTCGGTGATAACGCGCAGGGATACGTCGCGCTTATTGCTCTCGCCATAGTGTGCGCCGGTTATATCGGACACCTTGTGAGTGATGTTCATGACCGTATCGACGTCAAACAGCGAGTTTACGCCCTGGCAGACGACCGCGAGACGCTCAAGGCCCATGCCGGTGTCGATATTCTTCTGCGAAAGCTCGGTGTAATTGCCGTGGCCGTTGTTATCAAACTGCGAGAAAACATTGTTCCAGACCTCGATATATCTGTCGCAGTCGCAGCCGACAGTGCAGTCGGGCTTACCGCAGCCGTATTCCGCGCCGCGGTCATAGTATATCTCCGAGCAGGGGCCGCAGGGGCCTGCTCCGTGCTCCCAGAAGTTGTCCTCCTTGCCGAAGCGGAATATCTTCTCTGCCGGTATGCCGATCTCGTCATGCCAGATGTTCCATGCCTCGTCATCGTCAATGTATACCGAAGGATAGAGTCTGTCCGGATCAAGTCCGACCCACTGCTCGCTCGTGAGGAACTCCCAGCTCCATGCTATTGCTTCGTGCTTAAAATAATCGCCGAAGGAGAAGTTGCCGAGCATTTCAAAATAGGTGCCGTGGCGCGCGGTATGGCCGACATTTTCGATATCACCGGTGCGTATGCACTTCTGGCAGGTGCAGACACGCTTGCGCGGCGGTATCTGCTCGCCCTTGAACCACGGCTTCATCGGGGTCATGCCGGCGTTTATGAGCAGTATGGATTTATCGTTCTGCGGAACCAGCGAGAAGCTGGGCAGGCGCAGATGACCCTTGCTCTCAAAAAAGCTCAGGAACATTTCTCTCAGTTCGTTTACTCCGTATGCTTTCATATATCTTCTCCTTTTCTTATCTTTGTTTTATACGTCTTAAAACAGACAGTCGACTGCACGAAAACGGCAGCTTCATTTTTATCGTCATCATCGCATGCGGCGTCGCCTCTATCGCCTCTCCCTCACCGTTTTCCATATACTCGACCGTAAACGGCACAGGCTCATGATCGTTTGTCATAAGCTCGACCGTATCGCCGAGGCTGAAACGGTTTCGCTGCGTCAGCACGGCATTGCCGTCTGCATCGCAATCCTCAACAACTGCACACACCTCGGCATCGGAGTAATAGCTTGTCTCCGAATAGTGCTGGCCGGGGTCGCCGTAGTAAAATCCGGTGCAGTACGGTCGGTGGCTGAGCTTATCGACCTCGTCACGCCATATCTGCGGCAGCGGCTTTTCGGCTTTTGCGCAGTCTATCGCGTGGCGATACGCATTCGTAACGCCGGCGGCATAGTAGGCCGATTTCATTCTGCCCTCTATCTTGAAGCTCGTAACTCCGGCATCTATAAGCTCGGGTATATGATCGATCATGCACATATCGCGCGAGTTCATGATATATGTGCCCTTATCCTCGGTAATGTCAAAATACTCACCCGGGCGTTTTTCCTCAACAAGGTGGTACTTCCAGCGGCAGGGCTGCGCACATGCGCCGCGGTTTGCGTCGCGGCCGGTCAAATAATTTGACAGCAGGCAACGCCCCGAAAACGACACGCACATAGCGCCGTGGACAAACGCTTCAATTTCAAGCTCTTTCGGCGTATTTGCACGAATTTCGTATATATCGCGCATCGGTGTTTCACGAGCAAGAACAACGCGGCTTGCCCCCATGTCGTAAAGCACGTTCGCAGTTGCGCTATTTATAACTCCAAGCTGGGTACTTACATGGCGCTGAACGTTTGGCGCGTATCTCTCGGCCATCTTCATAACACCGAGATCGGCAATTATAAAGGCGTCCACTCCGGCACTCTGCGCCTGGCGAAGAAAATCCGGCAGAGCTTTAAGCTCGTCCTCACGCGGCAAGGTATTGCAGGTAAGGTGGACCGCCGCACCCTTTTCGTGCGCTTTTGCGCAGGCGACGGCAAGCTCTTCCATGGAAAAGTTGCCTGCCGAGGCTCTCATTCCAAAGCGTTTACCGGCAAGGTAAACGGCATCCGCGCCGTAGTGGAGCGCCATTTCAAGGCGCTCCATATCTCCGGCCGGAGCAAGAAGTTCTGTTTTTCTGTCAATCATAATTCTGCGTTGCGACAAAGGCGTTGAATGCATCGGCACTCGTGAAGAATTCATGCTGGCCGGTGGCCGTGTTGAGCGCATAGTACATATAATTTGTGCTGCTCGGCTGCAAGGCCGCCCTTATCGACGTAATGCCGGGGTTGCATATAGGAGACGGAGGCAGTCCCTTGCTGATACGGGTGTTATAGGGACTGTCCTTGGCCAGCATTTCAGCTGTCGGCGCGCCCTCGTGGTCGGGGTACTCATAAAGCGTCGTCGAGTCTATCTGAAGCGGCCAATCCTTATTAAGACGGTTGTAAATGACCGACGCTATAGTGTACTGCTCGGTATCGTTTGCCGCTTCCTTTTCGATCATGGACGCAATGGTCACGATCTGGCGCATTGTATAGCCGCTTTCCTCCTGCCATTCGAGCATTTCGGCAGTTATTCTGTAATGGAAAACCTCAAGCAGCTTATTGATGGCCGTTGCTGCCGGCATGCCTTCATAGAATTCGTAGGTATCCGGGAACAGGAAGCCTTCAAGCCTGCTCGCATCGCCCTTTTCGGTTCCTTCAAGGAATGAGTAGTTAAATGTCGCGTTTGCGGCGGCATCCATAAGCTCGTCATAGTCGCAGACGCCCTCTGCATCGAGCTTTTTAAATATCTGGTGCATTGTGTAGCCTTCGGGGAAGGTTATCTTCTTTGTTACCATAGCGCCCGAGCCGGATGTCATTTTCTTTACAAGCGCCTTATAGTCGTATATCGCCTTGAGCTCGTATGTGCCGGGATCTATCTTCTCATCGGCGTTGTACACGGCTCCAAAGAGCTTGAACAGCCATTTGTATTTAATAATGCCGTTATCCTTGAGCTGATCGGCAACATAGCTCATATCCGCATAGTGGACCTTCTTTGTTTTTGTGTTGCCGTCATCATCCTTGACCTCTACCTCTTTGTAAGTAAAGCTGTCCTTATCAAGGGTTATCTGGGCAACGGTGTCCGAGGATTTAAAGCCCAGAACATCGGTAGCCGCCGCCCATGCAAGGCAGGCCAGAATGATGCTGACGCTTATTACAAAAAGAAAGTAGACAGCGCCGCCTGCAAGGCCGCTTTTATTCTCCTTGCGCACGGCAGATGCGCTCTGCTTCGGCGCTGAAGCCGCCGGGGCTTTTCTCTGCGTCGGGGCAGAAGCCGCTTTTCGGGGCTTCTTTTCAGGCTCTTTTTTGCCGAAGAGCTCTTCAAAATCTGTTTTCTTATCAGCCATAGATATCTCCTTTGCCGATTGTAACCTGATTTGCCGTTACGGCATAATATACAGCAGACGCAGCGATCGCTGCTCTGAATGCGTGATAATCATCGTGTCGTAAGTCCGCCGCGCCGGACCGTACTGCGGAATTTTATGCGCGGAGAAAGGCAATATATATGTTCTGCAACAATAACAACAGCTGCATCTGGATCATTCTCATCCTCATCATTCTCTTCTTCGGCTGCGGCAACTGCGGCGGCGGATGCGGATGCGGCAATTCCTGCGGCAATAACGACTGCGGCTGCGGCTGCTGATCATCCACGGGGCTCAATCGAGCCCAATTTTGTTTTCAGTCGCTCAAAACGAGCGATACCGCAATGTCGGTATCCTCGGCCGGCAGCTTTTCTTCAAGCAGCGTCTTTCTGCAAAGGCACACGCTGAACGCTTCCGAATGTGCAAGGTACCTGTCATAGTACCCTGCTCCGTGGCCGAGGCGGTTTCCGTATCTGTCGCAGCATAGCGCCGGAACAATGATAATGTCTTTTGCTCCAGGCCTTACCTCCCGTGTCACCGGCGGCTCGGGAATACCGAACTTGCCGGGGCAAAGCTCAGCTTTGCCGCTGAAGGGGTAAAAGCTCATAGCGCCGTCATTTCCGCTTACGGGAAGCGCAACGCTCCTGCCCTCGTCCAGGAGCTTTTCAATGAGCGACGCCGTTGATACCTCGCGGCCGACACTGTAATACAAAAATACCGTTTCTGCGTTTTTAAACTCACTGAGGTTAAGAAGCTTTTCGATTATAACTCTGTCGCTTTCTTTTATATACTCGGGCGAAAGGCTCGCCGTCTGCCGCTCCTTTTCGCGGCGAAGGACGCGTTTTTGCTCACAGAGCGGACTTGATGATCGAATAGATCTCTTCATGCTTTTCGTCGATCTCGCGCTCAACGCCGTTTTTCTTAAACGGAATGCGCGTCCAGCCATAGTAGTCGGCCGCCTTATCGGCAACTCGCAGACAGTTTTTAAGATACTCGATGTCCTTTTCGTGGATATCCGCCGAGGTGTGCGTTTTCTCCTGCCTGTGCTTCATGCGCCGAAGAGACGTTTCAACGTCAACATCAAGGTATATCACAAGATCAGGCTTCGGCAGGCCGAGCTTTACATATTCAAAATCATACAGCCATTCAAAAAATGCCGGAAGCTCCTCATCCGGAAGCTTTGCTCCCTGATGTACGGCATTCGAGGTCGTATATCTGTCCGACAGGACAAAGCCGCCGGAATTATATATATCGCCCCAGTCCGTTCTGTATGAAGCAAAACGATCGACAGCGAAAAAGGCCGAAGCGGTATATGCATTGACATCATTCGGATTTGAGCCGAACTGACCGCCGAGATACATTCTTATGAGCGCGCTGCTGTCATTATCATATCGCGGAAATACGATGTGGTGATAGTTTATTCCCTCGGCCTCAAGGCGGCTGCATACACGTCTGTAATGGGCGGACTTGCCGCTGCCGTCAATGCCTTCAAATACGATAAGCTTACCCTTTTCCATTGAAAAACTTCCTTATGCGTTTTATCCACGCCTTTATTATAAAAAGCGGAAGGCGCGCAATGCGCTTGAAGCGCCACGGCTCTTTGATGCAGCGATACAGCCACTCGGCATTCATCTTCTGCCACGCCTTCGGAGCGCGCATGACCGTTCCCGCAAAAACATCCAGCGAGCCGCCGAGACCTGCCATCAGGCCGACATCCAACCGCTCGGCGTTCTGCGCCATCCAAAGCTCCTGCTTCGGCGCACCGAGGCAAACCATGAGAAAATCGGGCTGCGCGGCGTTTATCTTTTCGATCACGGGGTCGTCATCCTTAAAATATCCGTCGTTAGTTCCGCAGACATTGAGTCCGGGGTACGTTTCCTGCATTTTTTCCTTTGCGGCATCGGCAACCCCGGGCTTTGCGCCGAGCAGGAACACGCTTTTACCCGTCTGCGCGGCATACTCAAGTATTGCCTCGCCTATCTCAATGCCCGGCAGACGCTCTTTGAGCGGCGTTCCGATAATTCTGGCCGCTTTAACAACGCCTATACCGTCGGGTATTACAAGATCTGCGTTGCATATCGCATCGTGTAGCTCGGCATTTTCCCACGCGGCCATCACTATCTCGGGGTTTGGCGTTACCATGTATGCGCTGCGGTGCTCATCAATGAGCCTTTTGCACAAGTCTATTGCATTTTCCCTCGTCAGATCATCAAATCCGACGCCCAAAACATCTATCCTACTCAAAGCTGGCTGAATACCTTTCCGATCTTTTCGTGTATGACAAGGTCTGCCCTGTCGTCATAAGGCGTGCTGCTGAGGTTTACGAGCGCAAGCTTATTTCCCCGGTAATAGTTTATAAGTCCTGCTGCCGGATAAACATTAAGGCTCGTACCGCCGATTATGAGCACCTCCGCTTCCGATATGACTCGGACAGCCTCGGTGACGATGTTCTCATCCAGCGGCTCTTCATACAGCACTATGTCAGGGCGGATAACTCCGCCGCAGGTGCAGTGCGGCACACCGGCACCGTGATTCATTTTATCGGCAGGATACGGCTTTCCGCACACTGAGCAATAGCTGCGCAGTATGCTGCCGTGAAGCTCCAAAACCTTTTTGCTGCCGGCCGCCTGATGCAGTCCGTCAATATTCTGTGTAACAATTCCTTTAAGTTTTCCGGCCTTTTCCAGTTCTGCCAGTTTATAATGCGTAATATTTGGTTTAGCATCAAGGCAAAGCATTTTGTTGCGGTAAAAACGATAAAATTCTTCCGGATTATTGCGGTAAAAACTGTGACTCAAAATGGTCTCCGGCGGATACTTATACTGCTGATTATACAATCCGTCTACACTCCGGAAATCCGGAATTCCACTCTCCGTAGATACACCGGCACCTCCAAAAAATACAATATTATCGGATTCTTTTACCCACTTTAAAAATTGTTCAATTGTATCCATTATGAGTCCTCCTTATGACAAATTGGTTGCAGATGCATAAGATGCGACTTCGTCGCGCTAACTGGGCACAATGCTTACGCATCGAGTTGCGGGAATAGGATTTGAACCTATGACCTCCGGGTTATGAGCCCGGCGAGCTTCCAGACTGCTCCATCCCGCGTCGTTCAATATTTATTATAGTTCGCTTGCTACCAAAAGTCAACTCATTGCAAAAGTATCATCAATCCCATGCCAAATGACATGGGATTGATAACCGAAACTAATTATCTTTAGTTTCCAGATGTGTACTCTTTCTTACAAAGAGTAGTTCCATCTGCATCAACATACTCAACTCTGACCTTGATTGGATCCTGATCAATGTATGATGTAAGAGAATTTGCAACATTCTGCATAGTAGCATCCTGCTGTGCAAGTGACTTCTCAAGAGAAGCCTTTACTTTATCTCCATCTACATCATCTGTAATAACCTGCTCATCAAATGTGTATTTGTAGATGAGTGTATCCTTTTCACTAAGGATTTCCATGTTAAGGCCCTCTTCTGTTGAAGATAAAACCTTATCCAGCTGACTCTTAATTGTCTCATCTGCTAAGTAAGCATCTACATCAACATACTTGCCATCATCTGTCTTTCCAGATGTTGCATCTTTTGATGTATCTTTCTCTTCGCTCTGCGACTCTGTTTTAGCCTTTGTATCATTGCTTTTACCAGTGTCTTTGCTTGAACCACATCCTGCAAATGCTGTAGCTGCAAGTGAAGCAGCAAGTAATATGGTTTAGTTAATTTAAAAACGCTATACTAGACATTAAAAATGAAGTCCCTGTCCACTCAACTGCTGTACTGTACTCTCCATTTGCTTGATTTCTGCAATAATTGTCTTAGAAGCATTCTCCACTTCCTGAAAAAGCTGCTGTGCTTTATCAAACTCCTGGTTATCCACTGCCTTGACAACATTATTTCCGGTTTCATGTACTTTTTTGTAATCTTCCACTATCTTATTCCAGATAGCTCTAATCTGTTCATTCTGTGGTTGCATTGCATTGATGAGATAACTGAATGCACTCTTTCTCTCACTTGTCTGAATATGTGTTACAGTCTTGCTGTCCACGGCGTCTTTAATGGATGCCACCCATTCATTATAGGTTGTCTCTGCTTTTTCCATATTCTTTAAAAAGAAACTGTTATCCATTGCATAGAATAAATCTTTTCCCATCTCACCGATAGTTGTGATTGCTGCATTGATGTCTTTTTCTACCTGATTTACAGGTGCTGCAGCATCTTTTAAATTAATACCAATTGTCAGTAGCTTTTGTGTCTCATTCTGCTGTTGCTCGCACTGTTTCTGAATATTACTTGCCTGTGTTGCCATCTCATCCATAGAACTTGAAATTTCCTGGCTCACTGCTGCAAGTGAACTTACAGAATCGGTAATACGTCCTACACTCTTCTGATTTTCATCGTTGATTTTCCATACAGAGTTAATCTTCTCATTCATATTGTTCATCGCGGTAACAGCTGCATTTGCACTGTCTGCGCTCTTTCCAGAAGCCTCTTTGATACGCTCAACGAATTCTCCCATGTTTGCCGTCATCTTCTGTGTCTCTTCTGCAAGCTTTCGGATTTCTTCGGCAACGACTGCAAATCCTTTTCCTGCTTCGCCGGCTCTGGCAGCCTCAATAGACGCATTCAATGCAAGCAGATTGGTCTGTCCGGAAATACTGTTGATTCCATCAATCACCTCATTCATATGATTGATGACATCAAACAGATTCTCCATGTTATCTTTCATTTCACCGGACTCTGTAATGGTTGTCTGTGACAAATCCTTGATTTCTGTGAGCTGCTGCTGTCCATCTTCAATATTTTTATAAATGGTAGCACACTCCTCAGATGCTGACAGAATGGTCTTCGTCAGATCTTCATGCTGATTAGACACTTCACCAGCTACGCGGGAAGTCTCCGTGGATGCCTGAAGAATCGTATCCGTAGAATCTGCCAGATCATTTGAAATGCCGCCCAGGCGATCTGTATAGTAAGTCAATGTCTTCTCCAGAGAACTGATCTGCGTGACTGCAGACAAATCTCTTTCCATTACTGTCTCCAGCTGACTACGTCCACCTACCAATCTCTGATACATTTGTCCAATCTGTGGATCTGCCTTGGTGTAATCTGTCTCCTTTAATTGAGCTACTGCCTCCAGGCAGATTTTATCTATTTTGCTTTTTCCAAATGCCATCGTAATCCTCTCCCATCATCCTTGATCTTTCGTAATATATCCTTACTTTCTATTTTGACCACTTCTTTCAATAAAGTCAACTATTTTTGTGCTTTTTCTCTAATAATTT
>OMEC01000729.1_pt1 | contig 15696 bp, 17 predicted proteins | sample 1673401 | NCBI WGS metagenome assembly OMEC01 (sample SAMEA103958110, study PRJEB25191) | human gut metagenome | reverse complement strand
AGTGACAAAAGTAGGCAAAAGCACCGGAAGGAACCTCCGGTTCCTTCACCTCCCGGCGCGCTATGCTCTGTATGAGATCGTGACTGCATTCCGCACGTTCGCGTGAGATTTCCTCTTTCGTTTCGTAAAAGGATCGTCTTTGCACCCGCGCCGCTGCCGCTGAATATTATGCCGAAGAACCATATGCGTCTATCGTGCGGGCCGTCGAGGACGCCGGCCCCTACACACCGTTTATCATACCATCGCCCCCTACATTTTCCGTTCTGTCCAATACGCGCACGCCTTTTCATTCTCCTCACGCTTCTTCAATCGCGGCTTTACGCAATGACCGTAATGCAGCGGCGAATACCTTCCCCGCCCGTACCGGATGTAATGCAGGCGGAAAAAGGCGCAATTCTTACAGGTCTTTTCCTCCATATAACCTCCTTGGACACCGTTCGGTGTCTGTATAGGAGAATTGTACACCATTTGGTGTACACTGTCAACAAGGAGGAATGCCTATGTATCAACGTATCCGCGATCTGCGTGAAGACGCCGACCTGAGTCAGCGGCAGCTGGCAGAGATCCTGCACATGCACAAAACCACCTATGCCCGCTATGAATCCGGCGAGCGGGAAATACCGCTGAACATTGCCATTCTGCTGGCGAAATACTACCGGGTGTCGCTGGATTATCTGGCGGGGCTGAAATAAACCTCATCGTTCACCGTGCGGCGGGGTGTGGTCACCCCGCCCCTACGGAGTTCTATCGTTCCCATTCGCAATTGGCGGCCTTCAGCCCGGGCTTCTTTCCCCCTTGCGCTCTCACCGCCACTGTGCTACAATAGACCAAATTTGAAAAAGGAGGCTTTCTCCATGGAATTCAATGTACAGCTTCAATTAGCCGGGCTGCTGGAATGGATGCACCAGCAGATGAATGCCTGCCACGGCAAGACCGCCGTCATCGGCATCTCCGGCGGAAAGGACAGCTCCACCGTGGCGGCGCTGGCGGTGGCGGCCTACGGCAAGGAAAACGTCATGGGCGTGCTGATGCCCGACGGCGTACAGCCGGATATCGACTACTCCAACGGTCTGGTGGACGTGCTGGATATTCCCCACGTGACCATCAACATCCACGACGCGGTGCAGGGCGTGGTGAAGGAGATGGAGCGGGTGGGGCTGACCCCCAGCCGTCAGACGCTGGTGAACCTGCCCAGCCGCATCCGCATGGCCACCCTGTACGCCGTGGCACAGACGGTGGAGCAAGGCATCGTCATCAACACCAGCAATCTCAGCGAGGACTGGGTGGGCTACTGCACCATTTACGGTGACAGCGCCGGCGCCTTCTCCCCGCTGGGCATGTACACCACCGAGGAGGTCATCGCTCTGGGCCGTGCGCTGGGCCTGCCGGAGCGGTTCCTCATCAAGCCGCCGTCCGACGGTCTGTCCGGCCTCACCGACGAGGACAATCTGGGCTTCACCTACCACGCTGTCAACGAGTATATCCGCCGGGGCGTGGTGGACGAGAAGATCAAGGCCGACATTGACCATAAGCACGCCGTCAGCCGCTTCAAGTTCCAGACGCTGCCGGTGTATCAAAACGGCCTGCCCATCGTACTGGAGGAACCGACGGATTATTATAATCCGGAAAAGAAGTGATGAAAAAACCGCCTTTGGGCGGTTTTTCTTTACCGGGAATCTCATGGGCGGACAGGGTCGTCCGACCCTACATTGTCATTGCGAACCAGTGCTCACACTGGTGTGGCAATCCGTATTCCCCCTGATCATAAAAGGATACGGATTCCCACGACAGTGACATCGGTCACTGTCTCGGAATGACAGAAACGCAATCTTTCACAAAATAAGGATGTGAGGCGGCGGCGCATCCTTTCTCCTTTCTTCACCTTGTCTTTCCCGCCGGTATGTGCTATGCTGGAGACGGGAGCGCTGCGCTTCCAAGGAGGAATCTATGAAACATATGACATTCCGCGAACGGCGCTACCGCCGGGCACACCTGGACTGTGTGCGCCACATCACGCTGGACCCCAAGGGCCCCGGCGTGGTACGCATCCATATGATCCCGCCCAGGGACGACACGCCGGACGCGCCCTTTCTGCTGCTGCTCAACGGCGCGCGGCTGGTGCCGCTGAATCTCAGCTGGGCCATCATGCTGGCCAATCTGATGGATCAGCTGCAAGCCTACGAGGGGCAGGATCTGGCGGAGGATCAGTGGGAGTCCCTGCTGACGGCGGCGGTGGAGGAGACTCACCGCACCTATCCCCGCACCAAACGGCAGACGCTGGCCTCCGACCTGCACCTGATGCTGACCAGTCTGGTCGCCATCGCTCAGGGACGCGAGCCGGAGGCGGAGGTGGGGCTTCTCTCGCTGTCGGACTACGCGCCGGAGATGACCGCGCCCCACCGGATGGATCTGATGGTCAGCGCCATGGAGAAGGATGGCGGGTGGCACTGCAATCAGAAGTGCCTGCACTGCTATGCTGCCGGACAGCCCATGGGGGAGACACCGGAGCTATCCACCGAGCAGTGGAAAACCGCACTGGCGCTTCTGCGCAAGGCAAATATCCCTCAAGTGACCTTTACCGGCGGCGAGCCGACGCTGCGGAGCGATCTGGTGGAGCTGGTGCAGGCGGCGGCGTGGTTCGTCACCCGGCTGAACACCAACGGCCGCTTGCTGACGCCGGAGCTGTGCGCGGGACTGTACGAGGCCAGCCTTGACAGCGTGCAGGTGACGCTCTATAGCGCCGAGGGCAACATCCACAACCAGCTGGTAGGCACCAACGGCTTCAACGACACGGTGCAGGGCATCCGCCACGCGGTAGAGGCCGGGCTGATCGTGTCGGTGAACACGCCGCTTTGCTCCCTGAACACCCACTATGCCGAGACACTGCGATTCGCCCACAGTCTGGGGGTGCGGTACGCCACCTGCTCCGGGCTGATCCCCTCCGGCAGCGCCTGCGGACAGGAGAGCCGGGCCACCGCCCTAACCCCGGAGCAGCTGACGGACGTTCTCCGTCAGGCGGTGGACACGGCGGAGGAGCTGGGCATGGAGCTGGACTTCACCTCCCCCGGCTGGCTGGACGAGGAAACGCTGCGCTCTCTCGGCCTGAATCTGATCCCCAGCTGCGGCGCGTGTCTTTCCAATATGGCGGTGACGCCGGATGGCAAGGTGGTCCCCTGTCAGAGCTGGCTGTCGGACGAGCCGCTGGGCGACCTGCTCCATGACGACTGGGCGGATATCTGGAACAGTCCCCGCTGTGCCGCCATCCGGGCGGAGAGCGCCAAGCTGGAGCACATCTGCCAGCTGAAGGGAAAGGAGGAGGCGGAATGAAAAAGCTGTTGACTCTGCTGGCGGCGCTGGCTGTGACGCTGGCGCTGGCCGTGACCGCGTGGGCGGATTACGACTACATCGACCGCTATGATATTACCGTCACCCCCGACACCGACGACGGCAGCTTGAGCATCACCGTGTCCATGGACTGGACGCCGCTGGAGGAGCTGCCCTACGGGCAGGAGCTGAAGATCGGCATTCCCAACGGCTCTCTCCGGGAGGAGACGGCTCTGACGGACAACATTGAGCGGCTGACATACGACAACAGCTACATGTACGTGTATTTTGACCGGGCCTACAACGCGGACGAGACGTTTACCTTCGCCTTCTCGTGGGTGCAGGAGTTCATGTACACGCTGGATGGCGATGCGGTGTCCTACGACTACACCCCAGGCTGGTTCGACGAGGCGCAGATCGGCGTGATGACCCTGACCTGGAACGACCCGGCGGGGGTCGAGGGCGATTACAGCGCCACCGCCAATCCGCTGGGAACGGAGGAGCAGCACGACGGCGTTATCCTGACGGCCTACGGCGTGGACTACGGCAAGACCATGACCATCAACGTCCGGTACGACAGCTGGCCTACTGTGCTGGATCAGGCCTACAGCGCCGACAACATGCCTGTTGACTACGTGGACTACGACGACTGGTACGACGAGGACGAGGACACAAGCATGGCTGCCCTGTTCCTGACGCTGATCATCACCATCTTCATCGTTTGGGCGGTGGTGTGGATCCTCCGGGAGCTGGGCGACGGCTACGCCGGCGGCTTCGGTACCCGGTATGTGTTCGTCAACCATCTCTGGTACCCTGCCGGGCCTGACGGCAAGCCCCGTCCCGGCAGCGTGGGCACCAAGACGCGGCCCCGCCCGCCCCGCAGCGGCGGTGGCGGCTTTGGCGGCGGAAGCCGGGGCGGCGGGTTTAGCGGCGGCGGGTTCGGTGGCGGCGGCGGACACTGTGCCTGCGCCAGCAGCTGCGCCTGTGCGTGCGCCTGTGCCTGTGCCGGCGGCGGCCGCGCCGGCTGCTCGGCCAAGAACCTCTACGGCGTGGGCCTGGACGAAACGCTGTCCGAAAAGCTCTGATAAAAAAGCATCCCCCGGTTGGGGGATGCTTTTTTTACGAGTATTGGAAACCTCTGCCCGGCTCCTTGAACTCCGCCACACGTTTGTTAAAGCTGGCGAAGGCCGCGTCCTCGAAGGCCAGCGTGTCCTCGGCGCCCAGCTGCCGCAGCAGCCACTTGCACAGCGGAGGATTTAGGATCAGCAGCGGACCGATCAGCGCCGTGGCGTGCAGCCCGCCCCGGTAGAAGCCCTCCAGCTTCGACTCCGGTGTGCGGCCAACGCCCCGCACGGTGTCAAACCAGCCCTCCGTCTCCGCTGCGTCGTAGTGGAAGCCGAACAGGCTCTTGAAGCCGACGACTTCCATGCTGTCAAAGGTGCCCAGGAAGAAGCTGTTGTGCCGCTTCATCATGGTGTACTTCACCCGCCCGGGCAGAATGCCCAGTCCCTGTATGGTGTCGGCGCTGTCGCTTTCTATGGCGGCGGAAAACACGTCCGGCGCATTGCCGGTCAGCAGGATCAGCTGTCCCGCGTCCGCCCTTGCGGAGATGTCCGCGGCATAGGGCCGCAGGGCGTCCGCCGCCAGACGCAGCCCCTGCTCCGTGGTGCTGCCCATATAGACCAGCGCCACATCCTCCGTGAGGAACCGGGGGCTGCTGTGCAGGTCCGTCTCTATGATCTCCAGCGCCGGGCAGCAGCGCTTCAGATAGTAGATGTTCTGCAGATCGCCGTACAGGTTGCAGACCTCCGGAAACAGAATTTCCGCCTTCATTGCGCGCCCTCCTTTGCCAACAGCTTTTCCTTCAGCTTCTCCCTGACCCGGAAGGCCAGGGGCGTGCCGTCCACACCATAGAGCAGATACACGTCGTCGCCGGGGGTCAGCGGCAGCAGCTCCAGGGCGGCGAACTCGTCCTCGGCCAGCCGTATCTTCTGCCGGGGGATGCCCGCCAGCAGCAGCCGCAGCTGGTAGTCATAGGCCCGCGGCCCGGCGCAGACCAGGCACGTCACATCATCGCTGTTCAGGAATTCAAAATCCGTGTCGTACATCCAGCTGGGGTTCTCCGACCAGCTTTTGGCCACGCCCAGGCAGTTCATCATCAGCAGCAGTTCCTTCTTCCCCGGCTTGGACCGGATATAGTCGAAGTTGCGGGAGCAGGCCAGAGCGTTCTTGTCCTTGGACATCTGCATAATGACCTTCACGCCGCCGATATCCTCCTCGGACAGCCGGCTGGCGGGGATCTTCACCTCCGCCATGCGGCGGGCGATGGTGCCGTGGTCATAGCCCAGCTGCCGCAAGGCGGCGATCACCGTCACCGTGTTGTAGATGTTGTGCAGGCTGTCGGTGATGAGGGTGTACGGGTATTCCTGCCCCGCCTCCCGTATGCACATGGTGTGGGCGGCGGTGTCCACCTTTGTGGCCAGATAGTCGCAGTCGGGGGAGTGGAAGCCGCAGCTTTCGCACACGGCCCGGCCGATGTGGTGGTAGCGGCGGTATTCATACCGCAGCTTCCCGGCGCATCGGGGGCAGATACGCATATCGTTCAGCAGGTTCTCGCATTCCGTCACGTCGGTGGGCAGCCGGTCGATGCCGAAATATACCCGCTGGTTCTCCGGCGCCACCGTGCAGGAGATCAGGTCGTCGGCGTTGAGGATCAGCCTGCTCTCCTTAGGCAGGGACCGGGTCAGGATGTCCGCGATGTAGCCCGGATGGGCGTTCCGCATGATGGAGTCCCGGAACAGGTTGGTGATGACGATGTGCTCCGGCTTCACATAGGGATAGATCCTGGGCGCGGAGCGCTCGTCGATCTCCAGGATCGCCAGGTCGTACTCCGGCCTGATCCGGCCCAGCAGGCCGCAGCCCTTCAGCAGCGCCGTGCTGACGCCGGAGATGATGTTGCTGCCCGCCCGGTTGCTGAGTACGGTCTTGCCCTCGGCGGTGAGCACGTCGTTCAGCATATTGGCCACGGTGGTCTTGCCGTTGGTGCCGGTGACGGCTATGATGTGCTCCGGCTTGCCGATATACTTCAAAAAGTCCGGACACAGCTTCACCGCCAGACTGCCGGGAAAGTCCGTGCCGTTGTGGCGGGTGATCTTCAGCGCCGGGATGGACAGCTTTGCCATCCACAGCGCAAACAGGAACCGCAGTTTACCCATTGTCATTCCTCCAGAGCGATGGCGCGGCAGGAGCAGCCATCGGCATTCTCAAATTTCAGGGGCAGCGTAACGAACGTGAAGCGTCGGCCCAGCAGCTTGTCCAGCCCCTTGAGGTTCTCGGTGTTCACAAAGTCCGCGCCCAGCAGTGTCATGTGGTTGGGAAAATCCACGCTGTCGCAGGGGTCCAGCGAGATGGTGTCCTCGCCCACGCCCTTCAGCGGCAGGCCGGCCAGATATGCCGCCGCCTCCGCCGTCAGACAGGGAAAGCCCTCGTAGTAGTCCGGCGTGCCCCACTTCTTGTCCCAGCCGGTGCAGAACAGCACGAAGTCCGCGCCGTTCAGGTCATAGCCCTGCAGCAGGGACAGGGTAATGGCGCGCTGCCCCCGGCAGTCCACTGCCACGGCGGGCCCGGCGAACTTCGCCGCGTCGTAGCGGTCCAGCGCCGTGCCGTCACGGAGCATATGGGCCGGGGCATCCATGTGGGTGCCGGTGTGGGAGAACATATGCAGCAGTGTCTCCCGGTAGCCGCACTGGTCAATCGTGCAGGCGGTGGTCAGCCGGGGCTGCTCCGTGCCGGGATACACCGGCATATCGTTCCGTATGGTGTGGGTCAGCTCATGTGCCGTCATGCGTCCGCCTCCTTGTCGTGTGTCTGCAGCCAGATCAGCAGCGCCGCCACATCCGCGCTGCCGCCCCCCAAGCCTGCGTAGGCCGGGGTGGTTTTTTCCAGATGCACGGTCAGGGGCGGCATGGGCCGTCCGACGGCGGCGAAAAAAGCTTCCGCCGCCTGCTGCTCCAAGGAGGACTTCCCCGCCGGGACCGTGAAACCGTCCGCCAGCAGCGCGAAGCCGATGCCAGTCTCCTCCACCGTTACTGTGTCGCAAAGGGAAACGGACTGCATCACCATCCGCAGCTCGTGGTAGCCGTCCGTCCGGCGGCCTAAAATGTTCAAGGCCAGATTGATTTTCGTCGGGGCCTGTTCCTGTATCTTCATCGAATCCTCCTGGCTTCCAGATAGTAGCGCTTATCCCGTGCCTCTCCCATGGAGAAGGTCTTGCGGGGCAGCACGCCGTCGGCCATCACGGTGGGGAACAACTGCTCCTTCCCCATGAGCGGCAGCAGGAAGCTCAAATTCCCCGGCTGACTGCCCAGCTTTCGGGCCACGTCATCCCCGTGGATGTAATCCACCTGCACCTCCGGATGGTCCCTGCAATATGCGTCCAGAAAGGCTTGCAGTGTTCCTACCGCCAACTGCGCTTTGGGATGCGGAACCGTCCACAGGCCGTCCAATCCCTGTCCGCAGACCTCTGCCGTATGCCCCTCTCCCCCGCCGGTATGCGCGCCGGGATAGAATGCTTGAAAGGCTTCCCACAGATCCCGGCCGTCCACATGGAACAGTACCCGGTGGATGGGTTCAAAGGTCAACGCGTCATCGTGAAGATTCACCACCTCCACCAAGGCGTACCGGGCGGGCAAGGACGCCCACTGCTCCGGCGGCGTCACCTTTTTCAGATTTTCGTAGCAGGCTTTGGCGGTGGCCAGAGAATGATTGCCGTCTCCCACGGCGAACAGCAGCGGGGCCGCGTCCGCCATGCCGTACTTATCCGCCATGGCCTCCTGACTTTTCAAGGCACTCAGGGTGTTGGCCACCCGGCTCATCTGACTATCAGTCAGCCGCCAGCCCTTCACATGGCCGCCGCCCAGCATGAGGTCCGTGTCATAGAGGGGCTCCATGACGCCGGTCTCCCCTGTCAGCGGTTCGATCACGCTTCTCCGCGGATCGTCGATCAGCAGCATCACATGGGGCAGCTCGATGGGCGCGTTGCGGCGCACCTTGGCCCGGGGCGGAATGCGATCCAGCACGGTGCCCTCGGTGGCACGGATCAGGGCGCCGGAGCCGGGGGTGAAATCGTAAGCGTCCAGGTCCACCATACCGATCAGGCCATGGCGGATCTTGCCGTCGGACTGCTGGCGCTCAATATAAATCAAGGAGTCAGTCAGCGTCTCAAACACGCCGTCCGCCAGATACTTCTTCATGGCGTTATTGATATTCTCGATGTACTCGTCCACGTTGGGTGCCTTCAGATTGGCCTCCGGCAGGATCAGACGCAAGGTGGAGGGCGCATCGCCCACTTTTTTCTCCACTGCCTGCCAGTACTCCGGCTCAGAGGTGAACTGATCGCAGGCGACGACCGCCCACTTGTTCATGTCCTGGCCCTTGGGCAGCAGGATATCCGCAGGATAAAAACCCAGCTTGTCAAACTTCTTGTTCATGGTCTCCTCCTTTTGTATATGTACATGGTCGTGTACAGATTGTTCTATATTGATAATACCAAATTAACGCTGCTTTTGCAATCGCTTTTCCAAATTTATTCAGGCAAACTGAAAATTTTTTTGTGTATATACGATGTTGCCAGGGAAATGCTATACAAAGCAGTAGTCTTTTCAGAATGGAGGTCTTTGTCATATGAAGGTTCTTGACCGTATCGCTCTGGTACTGGTCATCATCGGCGCTTTGAACTGGGGCGCCGTGGGGCTGTTCCGCTTCGACTGCGTGGCAGCCATTTTCGGCGGCCAGGCCGTGGCCATCAGCCGTGTTATCTACGCACTGGTGGGCATCTCCGGGCTATGGTGCATCACCCTGCTGTTCCGTAACACGCCCACTGGAGCGTAGAGATATGAGATATGGAAAGACCGCCTCTTGGCGGTCTTTCCATATCTCCCGGATTATTTCATCATTTTCATTTTCTTTTCTATGCGCTTGCGTTCCTTCTTTCTGCGCCGCGCTTCATAGTCATCGCTGGCTGCGGCAAACACCCTCTCATACGGCTCCGGCAGCCACTCACTCATATAGCGGCAAAGCTTCTCACCGGCCGGGAATTTAATAAATCCCTTTGTTGCGCAGCAGATAGCTCTTATTCCGGCACTCCTGCGGATAAGACTTTGTGGAAAAATACGCCATATCTACAGGCGTAACCGCTTTTCGCGCCGAACCCGGCCAGCGGTAGTCGATGCCTGTATATCGAATCTCCGTCTTTCTCAGCCGCACTGTCCGCATAAAGGGACACTTCCAAACGATCTCGTCCTCCGTGACCACAAGGCACCCAAAGCATCTGTACCAGAACTGACGAAGCAGTGCGTAGTACAACGACACCTCTACCAGTAGGAGAAAAGGTATCTCCCACCATGCCAGCATCATTCCGGCCATTCTGTCCCGCACAAAGAGATACGGGAGCCACACCATAACAGCCAGTACCGCCAACATGAGAAAACGCCCCTCGGTCAGTAGGATGATGTGCTCGTGAAGCACTTTTCGCTTTACAATATCCGCTTTTTCCGCCTTGCGTTTCATGGTGCCGCCTTTCCATCAACATGATAAAGCCTTTTTGCTGACAGTCAAAGCATACCGCCGTTATAGCGGCGCTGGACGCGCCAAAGAATGGCGAACGACGCCGCAAGACCGACGAACAGCACCACCAGCGAAGCGGTGACCGCGCCGGGAAGTGTCCACAGCAGAGAGACAATCCCACTAAGTACCAGTGTTCCCGCAAGGGCGAAAAGTCCGGTGGAAAAGGCCCGGCCATAGGCTGCCATATCCTCCGGTCTGACTCTCTCCCTGTGATATTCATGGATCAACCCCGTTTTTCCGTGGTAGATCAGGAGTCCGAACAGCAGAAAAAGGGCTGCGATGGCCCACATAAGAACAGCATAGGCAATCATAGACGTATCCTCCACAATTTGTTGCATAACTTCTACATATTTTGTGCTCTATTTTACCAATAAATGTTTTACTAATTCCTCGTTCGGGTCAGCTAAAACGGTCTGATAATTGGTATAAATTACCATTCCGGGCTTGGCGGCGGCGGGCTTCTTTACGAACTTTACCTGGGTGAAGTCAACGGGTACTTTTGTGCTGCTTTGCGCCTGGGAAAAATAGGCGGCCAGAGAGGCGGCCTCCGCGATACTCTGTGCATCGGGTCGTCCGCCACCGGTGGACAGTATGACATGGGAGCCGTGTATCTTCTGGGTGTGGAACCACAGGTCCCACTTCTCCGCCGTCCTGGTGGTCAGGCGGTCGTTCTGCCGGTTGCTGCGGCCCACAAAAATCGGCAATCCGGCGGAGGAACGGAACTCCCGGGGCTTGCTGGGGCGCTGGAAGGGCTGCTTTTTCCCACCCTTGGCGCGAAGATAGCCGCCGTCGGTCAGTTCGGCGCGGATGTCATTGAAATCCTGCTCGGACTCGGCCTGCGCCAGCTCCTGCAGAACACTCTCCAGGTACTCCAGTTCAGCACCGGCTCTGGTCAGCTGCTCTGTGAGGTATTTTTCCGCGGTCTTGGCTTTTGTATATTTTTTGAAGTATTTAGCGGCATTTTCCTGGGGTGAAAGGCGGATATCCAACGGAATATCTATGTCTTTGCACGCCGGATCATAGTAGTTCTGCGCCGTGAGGCGGCTCATGCCGCGCTCCATCCGATACAGATTTGCCGTGATCAATTCGCCATAAATGCGCCACTTATCCCGGTCTTTGCTGTCCAAAAGCTCCTTTTCCTGCATGGTGATCTTGCGGCGCAGACGGGCGGCGGCGTTATTAGCCGTTTTCAGCAGGTCCTGCCCCTTCTGCTTGACACGGTCCGCCTGCTCGCGCTTGGCGTAGAAGTTATCCAACAGGGTGGAAAAGCTGCCGTACTCCTCTGCCGCTGCCGCGCTGCCGTACTGACAAACAGGCAGGTAGGTGAAGTCCATAGGCGCGCCGGAGCGTTTCAGCATAACGGGTGTAAAGTTGTTAGCATTCACAGTGTCGCGCCATACGGAGAACGCGGCCCAAAGTGTCTCGGCTGTCCGCGGCGCAGAGGAATCCACGGCACCGCAGGCACGAAACGCGATCTCACGGGCCACCAGCGGTGAGATACCATTGAAGGTGTCCACCAACCACTTATCCGCAGGCATATCCTCCCCTGCCACGGCGGCAAGACGGGAAAACATCTCCCTCTCCACTGTGAAGGGGTCAACCTTGTCAGGCGCTGCGGGAAAACGATAAAACAGGCCCGGAAGTACCTGACGGTCCGGGTTCATCTCGAAGTCGATGCGGCGCAGGCAGTCCAGGATACGGCCGTCCTTATCGGCTAAAATGAGGTTGGCGCGGCGGGGAAACGCCTCTAAAATGAGGGAAAAACGGCGGCGCTCGCCCAACTCGTCGGCGGCGGAAATGTGTATGTTTACCACACGCTCCAGCGGTATTTGTTCAATTTTTTCAATAATTCCGCCTGACAGATACTTTCGCAAAAGCATACAAAACATGGGCGGCTGGGCGGGATTGTCCCGGAGCAGCTCCGTCAGGTGCAGGTGAGGCTGCCCCCCTCCGGCGGACAGCAGGAGGCGGCGGCTGCCGCGGAGCAGCAGCACCACCTGATCGCGGGCAGGCTGCTGTATCTTCTCGATACGGCTGCCGGCGACAAGGGGCGAAAGCTCCGCCACCACAGCTTGCAGGCATACGGCATCCAGGGGCATATCAGGTCTCCTCCATCATGGCGCGGAACAGCTCCTCCGCGCGGTTTTTATCACCTTTTAAGTATAAATAGCCCATCAAACACTCCAAACCGGTGGCGGAATGGTACTGGGCCGGGGTGGCGTTGCGGGACATGGTGTGGACGTTGGCGTTGCGGCCGCGCTTGTAGACCGCCTGCTCCTCGTCCGTGAGCAGCGGGAGCACCTTCTGCATTTTTTCCGCCTGGGCGGGGGCGCAGACCAGGGCGATGGTGGCGCGGTGCAGATCCTTGCCTGTCGCTGTACCGTGGACACAAAGCCAGGTGCGGACCAGCGTTTCATAGACCGCATCACCCATATGGGCCAGGGCGATGGCGCTCATTTTCCGCAGTTCATCGGGGGATAGTTTTGGGGCAAAATAGTTCAAAATATTCCACTTCCTTTACCCCCTCAGTATGACACATTTGGTTTGTTTTGGCAAGAAAAAGTGTCGACAAGCGGGCACGTATATGATACAATTCAGGCAGCGATGCTTTACTTTTATGTTCCCTTTTTTGTACTTTGTTGATACCTTATCACATTTTCTGCGCAAGGCGCACACAAAGCTGCGTCAACAGGCGCATTTCAGGAGGTTTTTATGCCGCATACGGAAAAACGCTATAAGAAGGGCGAGATCATCTGCCGGCCCAAGGAGATGGTGATGAGCATGTACAACATCCTCTACGGCAGCGTGGGGGTGTACTTCGACTATGGGATGCCGGAGCAGGTGGAGGTGGTGACCCTGCAGGAGGGCGACTTCTTCAACGTCATCAGCTTTCTGGAGTCGCGGCCCCGGAACACCACGGCGGTGGCGCTGGAGAACACCATCGTCAGCGAGATCACCTATGACAATTTCAGCGCGTACTTCCGGGAGAAGCCGGCGAAGATCATGAGTCTTTTGCAGCACATGAGCGCGCGGATGCGGCAGATGCAGAAGGCCTATGTGGACACCTGCCACGCGCTGGAGCTGTACGGCGACAAGGAGAAGCTGGAGGCGGAACACCGGGAGTGGGCGGACAGCCACAACCGGACGTACAATCTGCTGAAGGCCATGTTCCCGGGGATGTATCACGAGGAGGACGGGAAGTAAGGACGTGGCGCGCTGCGCGCGACACCTCATCCGGCGCTGCGCGCCACCTTCCCCTCAAGGGGAAGGCTTTGGGGTGCGTGCGGCGGCTATAGTGCACCCCTCAGGGGGAAGGCATGAGGGATCTCGCGCTGGCGAGTGCGGAGGACGGGAAGTAAGCGTGGACCACCGGCGGGGCGCCGGAGCAGGATAGAGGAAGCAAGCAGGGAGAAGAAAGGAAGGTACCATGAAAAAGCTATGGGCATTGGTGTTGGCAGGGTGTCTTGCTGCGGTGCTGAGCACCGCAGCGTGGGCAACGTTGCCCACGGGCTTTTATCTTAATGTGGAGCTGCCAAGCGGCGAGACGATCGCGCTTGATGCGGAGCTGGGGACAGCATCGACAACATAAAAGGAAAATTGGAAACGAAAACCAAAATCGCTGCCGGGGAGCAGCATCTCTATTACGGCGGAAAATTGTTAGTAGATGGCCGCACATTAGCAAACTACAACATTCAAAAGGGCAGCACGCTGCTGCTGACGACAAAAATCAAGGGTACACCCGCCGGAGAAAAGCTGACAGAAGAAAATATGTCGGGCAGCACAATAGGTGCGCCGGTCACGATCAGCGAAAAGACGCTGAATAGCGGCACGTACTATCTGTGCAACAATGTGAAGCTGACGCAGGCGCTGGTCATTCAGGGCGACGTGACGCTGGACCTGAACGGCTTTGTGCTGAAGATAACCGGCAGCGGCAGCGTTATCAAGATAGAGAGCGGCACGCTGACGCTGGTGGACAGCCACCCCGCCGCCATACACAAGTTTGTCAAGAATACCGATGACCTTTGGATGCTGGACGAAAGCCAGGGCGCCGGGATCGTCCGCGGCGGTATCATCACCGGCGGAAATGCCGGTTATAATGACGGCGGCGGTGTGTACGTGGCCGACAAAAATGAGGCCAAAACACTTGGCCGCTTCACTATGAAGGGCGGCAGCATCGTAGGGTGCGTGGCAACCGATGATTCCGCCGGGGGCGGCGGTGTGGCCAACCACGGAGAATTTACCATGACCGGCGGCACCATCCACAGATGCTCCACCACAAAAGGATCCGGCGGCGGCATCTGCAGCGTCCGGCAGCTGCACATCAGCGGCAGCGCCGTCATCAAGGACTGCACAGCCGGGGGCAGCTATGCTTCCTCGGGCGCGATGCTTATTTCACCGGATTCAACATACACCGCCGTCATCGCGGGCGGCACCTTCGACGGAAATGTAGAGAACAGCAAAGGCACCATCACCGGCGGCACCTTCAACGGTCAGGTGCGAAACAGCGGCGTGATCGAGAATGGGCAGTTCAACGGCGCGGTCAATAATTACGAGGGGACTATCAAGGGCGGAACGTTTAACGAAAACGTGCAGAATAAAAACAGCATTATCAGCGGAGGGACGTTCCTCGGTGGAGTGCGCGGCGCGTGGACGGTGACGTTTGATACGGATGGCGGCTCTACTGCTCCGGATAAGCAGGTACGGGCCAACAGCAAGGTCAACAAGCCGGACGATCCCACCAAGGAGGGGTATACCTTTGAAGGATGGTACGACGGCGACAAGAAGTTTGACTTCGACACACCTGTGTCAGGCGAAAGAACTGTGACGCTGAAAGCCAAGTGGACGAAAGAAGCGGCGAAGTATTACTACTACTCCCCTGCTGACGGCAGCGCGGACGCAGCCAAGGGCTCCCCCAAGACCTTCGACCCGGGCGTGGGCATCTACGCCGTGAGCGCGGCGCTGTCGCTGACGGGAACGGCATGGATCGGCCGGAAACGGCATTGAGCAAAAAAAGAAAGCCCGCAAGGGCTTTCTTTTTTTGCGTATTCTCAGATGTGCATGCAGACGTCCCAGGCGCCCCAGATGACGTTGCGGAGGTTGCCCCACTTCTCGCAGGTGCCGACACGGTAGACCTTGTGGTCATCGGCGGCGATGGGCGCGGGCACAAAGCCGATGCCGTTGACCACACTGTCACACTCGATGCGGATCTCGGTGCCGTCCTGCTGCTTGACCATGACGAAGCCGTCGCCGATCTCGGTGATGGTGGCGTTCAGGTAGACGGGGACCTTCTTGAACGCCAGCATCTCGCGGAGGAAGGAGGCATTGGCCAGGCAGGTGCCGGGGGTGGCGATCAGGTCGTCGGCGTACTCGACGATGATGGGGTGCTTGCCCTGGAGGACCATCTCGTAGGCGGCCTCGCAGGAGGACTGGCCGCCGCCGAAGAAGACGATGCGGTCGCCGGCGTCCACCTGGTTCAACAGCAGCTGGGTGAAGTTGATGGTCTTGTTGAAGCCCTTGACCGGCAGGGTCTTGGGGTGGGAGCCGGTGCAGACGATGATCTCGTCGAACTCGCGGCGCAGGGTGGCGGGGGCGTTGATCTCCATGTTGAAGCGGACCTCGATGTCGTTCTTCTTCAGCTCACGCTCGTACCAGCGCAGCAGGGCCTTGTCGGCCTCCTTGAAGCTCATGGCGGAGGCGGTGATGTACAGGCCGCCCAGCTCGCTGGTCTTTTCGAAGATGACGGGGGTG
>OMEC01000728.1_pt1 | contig 15724 bp, 17 predicted proteins | sample 1673401 | NCBI WGS metagenome assembly OMEC01 (sample SAMEA103958110, study PRJEB25191) | human gut metagenome | reverse complement strand
CCACGGGGTCGCCCTTCTTGCCGCGGACGCAGTGCATCTCGCACTGGCTCTCCTGGGGGCAGACACGGCCGCACACGGCGGGCAGAGAGCTGGTCTGGTGGATGACCTGATAGGCGCCCTCATAGTCCTTCTCCACGATCTTCTGAATAAACTCAGGAATGCGCACGTTGACGGGACAGCCGTCCACGCAGGGGTGGTTTTTGCAGTTCAGGCAGCGGGCCGCCTCGTCCAGCGCCTGCTCCTCGGTGTAGCCCAGGGCCACCTCCAGGAAGTTTTTGTTGCGGACATTGGGGTCCTGGGAGGGCATTTCGTTCTTGTCCAAACGCATATTGATCTTAGCAGCCATCTTACTTTACCTCCTGCTTGAACAGATTGCAGACTTCCTCGTGCTTATGCACCTCGAAGTCGTGGTACATCTGGTTGCGCTTCACCGCCAGATCCCAGTCCACCTTCTGGCCGTCGAAGTCGGGGCCGTCCACACAGGCGAACTTCGTCTCGCCGCCCACAGTCAGACGGCAGCCGCCGCACATACCGGTGCCGTCGATCATGATGGGGCTCATGGAGACGGTGGTGGGCATATTGTAGGGCGCGGTGGTCTTACAGACGAACTTCATCATGACCATGGGGCCGATGGCGAAGATCTCGTCGTACACATTGCCCTCGTCCAGCAGCTCCTTCAGCGCCTCGGTGACCAGACCCTTGCGGCCGTAGGAGCCGTCGTCGGTGCAGACCTTCAGCACGGAGGAAACCGCCTTGAACTTATCCTCCAGAATGACCACGTCCTTGCTCTTGAAGCCGACCACCGCGTGGACCTCGGCGCCGCAGTCGTGAAATTTCTTCAGCACAGGATACGCGATGGCGCAGCCCACGCCGCCGCCGACCACGCAGACCTTCTTCTTGCCCTCGGTCTCGGTGGGCTTGCCCAGGGGACCCACAAAGTCGTGCAGACACTCGCCCTGCTGCTTGTGGCTCAGCTTCTCGGTGGTGGCGCCCACGGTCTGGACGATGATGGTCACCGTACCCTTCTCGCGGTCATAATCATGGATAGTGATGGGGATACGCTCGCCGTTCTCATCCACGCGCAGGATGATGAACTGGCCCGGCTCTGCCTTTTTGGCCACCATGGGTGCCTCGATCTCATAGAGGATCACAGTGGGCTTGAGCGCTTCTTTCTTGACGATACGGTACATACATCACGGCTCCTTCACTTTGTAATTTGCGGCGGAACAGCCGCCGTCGGTTTCCGTTCTTTTTATTGTATCATTCCACAGAGAAACCGTCAATTATCAGATATTCTAAATCCCGGGAACAAATGGAAAAAACCGCCGCCATACCCGGGTATGGCGGCGGTTTTTATGGCTTGTCAGCTGGTCACACGGACGGTGCAGGATATCTCGGTGCTGCCGATCTTGATGGTCAGCGTCGTGGTACCCCGGCCAATGGGCTTGATGGTGCCGTCGGAGGTAACGGTGGCGATGGAACTGCTGCCGCCGGACCAGGTGGCGGTCATGGTCGTACCCTCCACAGTAAACTGGCTGGCAGGCTCCTTAAGACTCATGGAGATATCGAACGCGCCGTCCACCAGAGGGATCTCGGTACCATACACGCTCTTCAGCTTCAGCTTGCTCACGTCCACCTTGGTGGTGCCGGTGCTGGGCTTGTTGCTGTTATCGGGCTTGGTGGTGGTACTGCCATCGTCGGGCTTTGTCGTGGTGCTGCCGTCGTCCGGCGCATCGCTCTCATCCCTGACGGTGACGGTGCAGGTGACGGACTCGCCGTTCACCTCGGCGGTAATGACCGCGTTGCCCTTGGTCAGAGCCGTCACCTCACCGGCGGAGTTGACGCTGGCCACGGTGGGCGCGCTGCTGCTCCACTCTACGGTGTCCTCCGTGCCGTTGACCTTCAGCTCGTCCTTCTCGCCCACATTCAGCACCAGAACGGTGCGGTTCAGGGAGATAGTCGGCGTGACGGGCGTGTCGTCAGGCTTGTCGATGGTGTCGTCGGGCTTGTCCACATCGGTAATAGGGGGCTTCTCGCCAGTGATGGCCTCCTTGATCTGGTCGCCGAAGATCAGCCACACCACCAGCGCCGCCAGCAGGATCAGGACAACGATGGCCACCGGCCCCAGTACGCTGGGTGTTTTGCGGCAGCGGCTCTCGGCGGCGCGGCGGCCACGGCTCTTCCGCAGCTTACCACTGTAATAGGCCTCGTCCTCCTCGCAGAAGGGGCAGGTCTTATAGCTATCGGAGAACATCTCTCCGCACTTGGGGCATTTGATCAGACTCATTATAGAAAACCTCCATACCGGGCATTGGATTTACATAATACATATCATACTCATTTTTGTGCCGCCCGTCAACTGCATTTCGAGGAAATTCATCCTTTTTTTACAACACTTCGCGCCGGCACTTGCTTTTCCCGGCCGCGCTTCTTATAATAGAGCCAGAGAAATGCGGGGAGGCGCAACTATGAACACCATTTTCATCGGCATCGCCGGCGGCACCGGCAGCGGCAAGACCACGCTCACCGAGCACCTGGCTGCACGCTTCGGCAGCGACATCAGCGTGGTACACCACGACAACTACTACAAGCGGCAGGACAGGCCCTTCGCCGAGCGCTGCCTGCAAAACTACGACCATCCCGACGCCTTCGACACCGACCTGATGATCGAGGACCTGAAGGCGCTGAAGCGGGGCGAGACCATCCACTGCCCCGTGTACGACTACGCCATCCACAACCGTACCGACGAGACGGTGGAGATCAAGCCCACCAAGGTGGTCATCGTGGAGGGTATCCTGATCTTCCAGAACAAGGCGCTGCGTGACCTGTTGGACATCAAGATCTTTGTGGAAACAGACGCCGACGTGCGTATCCTGCGCCGCGCCCTGCGGGACGTGGAGGAACGCGGACGGTCGCTGGAGTCCGTGGTAAATCAGTACCTGACCACCGTGAAGCCCATGCACGAGCAGTTCGTAGAGCCCACGCGGAAGTTTGCGGACATCATCGTGCTGGAGGGCGGACACAACCTGGTGGCGCTGGATATGATCATGCAGCGCATCGCCGGACATATCAAGGAGAACTGACATGGCAAAGGTCCTACGGCATATATTGGCTGTCCTCTGCCTGCTGGCGGCAGTGTTCTTCCTGCTGCCGCTGGGCATAGGTATCCTGCACTTCGGCATGGTCTGGCCGGCGGCGCTGCTATTGCTGTGCGCCGCGTGGCTCACATGGCCGGGCTTCTTCCGCCGCTTGCTGCGGCCAAAATGGCTTCGCGCGCTGGTGGGCTGTGTGATCGCCGTGTGTATGACGGCCATTCTGGTAACGCTGGGTAAAATGGCCATGGCCGCTGCGGACCGGCCCGCCGACGGACAGGACTGCACCGTGGTGGTGCTGGGCTGCCAGGTGTTCCCGGACGGCCACCCCAGCCTGATGCTGCGTGGCCGCATCAACGCGGCCTATGACTATCTGACCGCACACCCGGACGCCCTGTGCGTCGCCTCCGGCGGGCAGAACGGCAGCGAACCCATCAGCGAGGCCCAATGTATCCGTGACACGCTGGTGTCCATGGGTATCGCGCCGGAGCGTATCCTGCTGGAAGACCAGTCCGCCTCCACCGAAGAGAACCTGGCCTTCTCCGCCGCGCTGCTGCGGGAGAAGGGCCTGTCCACGGATGTGGCCATCGCCTCGGACAACTTCCACCAGCTGCGTGCCGCCGTCTGGGCGCAGCGCAGCGGACTGACACCGTATTCCGACGGCTGCGCCAGCCCCTGGTTCCTGACCGCCGGCTACTGGGCGCGGGAGACGGCGGCACTGCTGTACATGGTGGTCACCGGTGGATGAACGGGCGTTTCCCGGGATTTCGCGAGTTAGTGTATGCTAACTAAAAACCTTGAATTTCCACGGAAAATGGGGTTGATTTTTTCATTTTTCATGGTACAATGTGTTTACAATCTTAATGGAGGTACTTACTATGGCTTATCAGATCGGTTCTGCTTGCGTGAGCTGCGGCGCTTGCGCTGATGCTTGCCCCGTGGGCGCTATCTCTCAGGGTGATGATCGTTACGTCATCGATGCCGGCGCTTGCCTGGACTGCGGTTCCTGCGCTGACACCTGTCCCAACGGCGCTATCAGCCCCGCTGAGTAATTTAACCAAGCACAACGATGAGGAAAAGTGACCGGCGGTGCCGGTCACTTTTTTGTTGTATCCCCCCGGGTTTTGTATTACAATGGTGTCATCATGGTATCAACATGGTATCAACGCAGTGTCACCATGATATCATCCGCCGATAAGGGCAGACACCCCTTTGTCAACGGATAGTACAGCTATGTGCAGAGGAGGAAGCGGCATGGAGCACTGGGATGAGCTGTGGCCGGGCGGTTTTCGCTTCCGCTTTGACAACAACGTGTTCAAGCCCTCCACCGACACGTTCCTGCTGGGAGACTTTGCCGAAGTGCGGCGTGGTGAGCGCGTCTGTGACCTGGGCGCCGGGATCGGCCTGCTGGGCCTCCTGCTGCTGGCGCGGCAGCAGGAACTGCACATCACCAACATTGATATCGACAGTGCTGCCTGTGCGCTGGCGGAAGAAAACGCCGCCGTCAATGGTCTGGAGGACCGCGTTGCCGTGCTGCGGGCCGACCTGCGGGATCGGACAGCTCTGCCAAAAGCTGGGAGCTTCGACCTGTGCGTGGCCAATCCGCCCTATTTCCCGCCCCACACAGGACGGGTGGCGGAGGGAAGCCGGGGCACGACCCGGTCCGAAACCGCCTGCGCCTTTGACCAGTTGTGTGCTGCGGCAGCGTATCTGCTCCGCAGCGGTGGACGGTTCTGCCTGGTCCACCGGGCGGAACGAACGGCGGAGCTGATGGACGTCCTGCGCCGCCACCGGCTGGAGCCGAAGGTGCTGCGCTTCGTGCAGAAGGACGCACAGACGCCGCCGCGGCTGGTACTGCTGTCCTGCCGCCGTCACGGCGGGGCCGGACTGGCGGTGCACACGCCGCTGCTGCTACAAGCAGACGGCGGCGAAAGCGACGAGCTGCGCCGCATTTATTTCAAGGACAGGGGGTAATTCCCAATGGCAGGTATCCTGTATCTGGTGGCCACGCCCATCGGCAACCTGGGCGACTTCTCGCCCCGCGCCGCAGAGACGCTGGCCCAGGCAGACTTCATCGCGGCGGAGGACACCCGCGTCAGCGTGAAGCTGCTGAACCATTTTGACATCAAAAAGCCGCTTGTCAGCTACCATGAGCACAACCGCGCTGCGGCGGGTCAGGCCATTTTGGAACGTCTGCTCTCCGGCGAAACGTGCGCGCTGGTCACCGATGCCGGCACCCCGGCCATCAGCGATCCGGGGCAGGAGCTGGTGGCCCTGTGCGCCGAAAACGGCGTGACGGTACAGGCCATTCCCGGCTGCTGCGCCGCCATCGCCGCCCTGGCCGTGTCCGGGCTGGACACCCGGCGCTTCACCTTCGAGGGCTTTCTGCCCTCCGGTAAAAAAGAGCGCCGTGCTGCTCTGGAGGAGCTGACCGGCGAGACGCGCACCATGGTGTTTCACGAGGCGCCCCACCGCCTGCGTCAAACCCTCGCCGACATGGTGGAGCTGCTGGGAGACAGGCCCGCCGCCCTGTGCCGTGAGCTGACAAAGCTCCATGAAGACACTGTCCGCACCACACTGGCCCAGGCCGCGGCCTTCTACCGGGACAACGAGCCACGGGGGGAGTACGTTCTGGTGGTAGCGGGCCGGGAGAAGCAGAACCTGCCGGCCCTGACGCTGGAAGAGGGCGCAGCACGGGTGCTGGCCCTGCGGGACGGCGGTATGAAGCTGAAAGAGGCCGTACGTCGGGTAGCGGACGACACCGGCCTGCCCCGCAACGCCCTGTACGATACCGCGCTGAAAGCATAAGACGAAAAAAACAGTGCCGCCCCAGTGGGCGGCACTGTTTTTTCTTGTTTTCAGGTCTTTTGCAGCTCGCGCCTGCACTTGGCGCAGATATTCTTGCCGCGGAACGCGGATATATCCTTGTTGCCGTCGCAGAACACGCAGCCCACATGGACGCGGCGCAGCACGATGCCGTCGCCCTCCACGCTGATCTCCATTGTCTCACGCTCGCCGATATCCAGCGCGCGGCGCATTTCGATCGGGACCACGATCCGGCCAAGCTCGTCGATGCGGCGGACAATACCGGTAGATTTCATGTCCTCTCCCCCCTCTATGCAGTAATAACAAAATCCCCGCAAATTTTATACCTGTACTTTAACATATTCAACGAAGCATGTCAACAACAATTCGAAACGTGTCGAGAATTTTTGCAAATAACCGCACAGACCGCCGCGTAGACTTCTCCCGTAAGGAGGTGCGCGGTGTGGCGATGGGGATATTCTGGACGCTGATGGTAACAGTGTCTCTGGTGTACGGTGCGGTCAGCGGCCGCCTGTCGACGGTGACAGCGGCGGCACTGGAGGGTGCCGCTGCTGCGGTGGAGCTGGTACTGGTCATGGCTGGGGCACTGTGCCTGTGGTCCGGTGTGATGGAGCTGATGCGGCGCAGCGGCATGGCGGCGGGACTGAGCCGCCTGCTGCGCCCGGTCCTGCGGCATCTGCTGCCCCAGGCAGGGCGGGACGAGGAGACGCTGGCTGCCCTCAGTGCTAACGTCAGCGCCAATCTGCTGGGGCTGGGCAACGCCGCCACGCCGGCGGGTATACAGGCCGCCAGGCGTATGGCGGTGGGCTGCAGCGGCACCGCAAGCGACGAGTTGTGCCGTCTGGTGGTGCTGAACACCGCCTCGGTGCAGCTGCTGCCCTCCACCGTGGCCGCCCTGCGGGGCGGACTGGGCAGCGCCGCGCCGCTGGATATCCTGCCGGCGGTGTGGCTGTCCTCGGCGCTCTCGGTAACAGCGGGCCTGGCCTGCGCCCGGGTGCTGGGCCGGGTGTGGAGGACATGAGATGGAGCCCTTTTCCGCCTGGATACTGCCGCTGCTGCTGTCCGGCGCCGCTCTGTGGGGCACCCGGCGGCAGGTGGATGTCTACGACGCTCTTGTTGCCGGTGGGAAAAACGGCCTGCAGGTGGCGGTATCCATCCTGCCGGCGTTGGCCGCCCTGCTGACGGCGGTGTATATGCTGCGGGCCTCCGGCGCGCTGGCTGCCGGCGGCGATATCATGCGCCAGTACGGGCCGGACAGCTACATCGGGCGCTGCGCCGCCGTAATGCTGGGCTGCACCGAGACGACGTTCTACACCGTCGCCGTCTATTTCGGCGCGGCGGGGATCAAGCGGACACGCTACACCATTCCCGCCGCCCTGACGGCGGACCTGGCTGCCTACCTGGCCGCGGCCTGGTCCGTCCGGCTGTTCTTCGGCACGTGAAAAAGCCACCCCTCACGGGGTGGCTTTTTCATAGTTTACATCTTCTCCGGTGCAGAGCAGCCAATGAGCGTCATGCCGTTTTTCAGCACGGCGCGGGCGGTGTCCGCCAGCTTCAGCCGTGCCAGCAGCACGTTCTCCGCTTCGCCCTTGATGCGGCAGGCGTTGTAGAATTTGTGGAACGCGGCAGCCAGCTCCACCAGATAGCGGTTGATGAAGCTGGGATCGTAGTCCCGGGCGGCCAACTGCACCACGGCAGGGTACTGGGCCAGCTGCTTGATGAGGGCCTTCTCCTCGTCGGCGGTCAGGACGGACAGATCAGCCTCCGCCGCGGCGGGGACGGTATAGCCCTCCGCCGCCAGCGCCTTCACCAGCGTGCAGATACGGGCGTAGGCATACTGGACATAGTAGACCGGGTTCTCGCTGTCCTCCCGGACGGCCAGACCCAGGTCGAACTCCATCTGCGTCTCCGGCTTGGCGTTGAAAAACCAGCGGCAGGCATCCACAGGAATCTCGTCCAGCAGGTCGGTGAGACTGATGGCCTTGCCGGTGCGCTTGGACATACGGACGGTCTCGCCGTCGCGGACCAGCTTCACCAGCTGCATCAGCACGATGTCCAACCGGTGCTGGCCATCCAGGCCCAGAGCGTCCATAGCACCCTTCAGCCGGGCCACATGGCCGTGGTGGTCGGCGCCCCAGATGTTGATAACCTTGTCAAAGCCGCGGACGGCGAATTTGTTGCGGTGATAGGCAATATCGGCAGCGAAGTAGGTATAGAACCCGTTGGCGCGGCGCAGCACGTCGTCCTTCAGGCCAAGCTTTTCGATAGCCTCGTCGCTCTTGCCCTCCTGCCGCAGCTGGGCGGCCAGGATATCGGAGGTCTTCAGCCACAGCGCGCCGTCCTTCTCATAGGTATAGCCCCTGTCCGTCAGCGCCTGCACTGTGTCAGCCACATAGCCGCTGTCGTGAAGGGAAGACTCGAAGAACCACTGGTCGTACTGAATGCCGTACCGGGCCAGATCGGCCTTCATCTTGGGGATATTGACGCTGAGACCGAACTGGGCCAGGGCGTCATGGCGGGTCTTTTCGTCGCAGTCCAGATACTTATCGCCCTCATTCTCGTAGAAAGCCTGGGCCAACTCCCGGATATCGTCGCCGTGGTAGCCGTCCTCGGGGAATTCCACCGCGTCCTCGCCCTTGATGATCTGGAAGTACCGGGCCTCCAGACTCTTGGCGAACTTTTCGATCTGATTGCCCGCGTCGTTGACGTAGAACTCACGCCACACGTCCGCACCGGACTTTTGCAGCACGCTGGCCAAAGTGTCTCCCAGCACGCCGCCCCGGGCGTTGCCCATGTGCATGGGGCCGGTGGGATTGGCGGAGACAAACTCCACCATGTACTTCCTGCCAGCCAGCGTGTCATTCTCGCCGTACTTCTCCCCTGCCGTCTCAATGCCGGAGACGGTGTCGGCGAACCACTTGCCGCCCAGGCGGAAGTTCATAAAGCCGGGACCGGCGATCTCCACGGAGGTGAAATAGCTGTCCGTCAGCGTCATATGGTCGATGAGCGTCTGGGCTACCTGACGGGGGTTCATCTTCATAGCCTTGGCCGCCGCCAGGCAGAAGGTGGTGGTATAGTCGCCGTTGGCGGTGTCCTTAGGGATCTCCACCGCCGGCTCGGCGGTGATACCGGCAGGCAGCAGCCCTGCGGCCGCAGCCTTTTCATATGCAGCCACTGTCAGCTGCCGTACCTGCGCCTTGGCGCTTTCGATCATATTCATGCGTCCTTCTCCTCTTTTGTCAAAGTCAGTGCCAGGTGCAGGGCGGACAGCGCCTGCGTGCCCAGCAGCAATGTATACGTCAATGTGATATGGCCATCGCCCTTTCGGGGCAGGTGCCAGGACACCTCCTTCGTGTCCACGTGCAGCGTCAGCGCACCGCCGTCGCCGCCGGCGATCTGCGTGACCGTTTGCCGTTGAGGGTCCAGCAGCAGGCCGTAGCCGCCGTCCTTGGACTCGGTGATGACAACGGCCCGGCGCTGCTGCGTCTCCAGCCGCATCTCCGAGGCCACGGCGCTTCCGTCCAGTTCGTTCTGCGCCGTATAGCGCAGGCGATAGCCATAGTCGGTCTTTTCCAGCGTCCCTGTGCCCCGGAAGGTCAATTCATCCACGCCGCCGGCAAAGTCACTGTGGCTGCGGACCAGTACCTGTACCTTGTCCATGTCAGTACCTCTCGATGTCTACGTGCTGTACCGCGCTCTCCAGCGGTCGCCGCAGAAACTGCCCTGCCAGCGCACCGAAGTCCTCCGGCTGATCGCTGGCATACAGTGTCAGTGTGCCGTGGTCACGTTGGGCCAGCGCACCCCGGTCTGACAACGTCTGCCGCAGGACCCGCGCCGCCGCAGCGCCGGAGTCGATGAGCGTCACGCCAGGGCCCATGATGTCCGCGATGATCTCCGTCAGCAGCGGATAGTGGGTGCAGCCCAGGATGAGGGTGTCGATCCCCGTAGCACGCAGCGGCTCCAGATACTCCCGGGCCACCGTCTCGATGACCGGATCACCGGGGCGGAAGCGCCCGTTCTCCACCAGCGGCACAAACAGAGGGCAGGCCTTGACATACACCTGAATGGCGCCGTCCAGCGCCGCCAGGCAGCGCTCATAGGCCCCGGAGCGCACGGATGCCGCCGTGGCGATCAGGCCCACCCGCTTATTTCGGGTCGCCGCAGCGGCCGCCGCGCAGGAGGGCTTCACCACACCGAGAACGGGGATATCGTTCTCGGCCGCCAGCACCGGCAGAGCGTTGGTGGATACGGTGCCGCAGGCCACCAGCAGCGCTTTCACATCAAAGCTCCGCAGGAAATGTACATCCTGCCGGGCGTAGCGCAGCAATATTTCCGCCGAGCGCCCGCCGTAGGGCACACGGGACGTGTCGCCGAAGTATATAATGTTCTCAGAGGGGAGGATGCTGCGTATCTCCCGCACGGCGGTCAATCCGCCGGAGCCGGAGTCGAACACCCCGATAGGCCGCTGATCCATATGCGCCCTCCTTTTTCCTGCCGTCGCGGCGGCAGTGCATAGTTTAACTCATATATTGTACTATGTTTCCCCTATCGTTACAAGCTAAAAATTGGCGCACCTGTTCATTTTTTTCTGTGGCAATCCCTGCGGGAACGTGCTATAATCGTGAAAATGAAGTTCTGCCCGTGATGGAGGTGGTATGATGGAACTGAACATGACGGAAAAGCAATTCCGGCGTCTGCTGGATCTGGTGTATATCGGCAACTGGGTGCTGAACTCCACCCGCGGCGACGACCGCATCAAGGAGTACGACCAGGTGGAGAGCCTGGTGTTTGCCCACTGCCTGGACCACGGCATGGCGCCCCTGACGGAGCTATACCAGGGAGAGCTGATCCCCTCCCGCGCCTTTGCCGACGGCGGTATCCATGAGGCCATCATGGCCTATGAGGACGCCACGTTCTTTGAGATACTGGCCCAGGAGCTGGCCCTGCGGGACATGGACGATCCCCCCATCACGCCGGAGAACTACGATGAGATCATGGCCCGGATGGAGACGTACTTAGGTGAGTTTGAACAGCACGGCACCGACAACATCACCGTGGACATGGAAGAATAAAATGACCCCCCGACGGTATCGGGGGGTCATTTTATTCACCTTTTACCGGAACATACTCCTCATAACGAAACCGCAGGCCGTTTTCCTCCATATCCGCCGAGCGCTTGTCCAGTCTCCACCCGGGATCGTGCTCCAGATCAGGGAAGAAGGCGTCCGCGCTGCCATCGGCGGCAATTCGTGTCATATAGACCCGATCGCACAGCGGCAGGAACATCCGATAGACGCTCTCGCCGCCAATGACCCAGCTGTCCTCATCGGCAGTCAGCAGTGCCTCCGCCGGAGAGTGGACGATCTCGGCCCGTTCTGCCGTGAAGCCCCGCTGCCCGGTCAGGACAATATTGCGCCGGTTCGGCAGGCCCCTCCCGCCCGGCAGGGACTGGAGCGTCCTGCGGCCCATGAGGACCGTATGCCCGGAGGTCAACTCCTTGAACCGCTTGAGGTCGGCGGGCAGGTGGAACAGCAGGGCGTTGTCCCTGCCGATTCCCCACTTCTCATCCACGGCGACGATGGCATACATGGCGTTCCCTCCTTAAATGGCCACCGGGATCTTGTCCTCAAAGGGCTGGGGATCGTAGCCCTCCAGAGAGAAGCTGTCGCGGGTGAACTGATAGAAATCCGTCACGGACGTATCGATGCTGAACTTAGGCGCGGAACGCTCGTCCTTCTCCAGCAGCTTTTCGATGATGGGCACATGGCGGTCGTAGATATGAGCGTCGGCGATAACGTGGACCAGCTCACCGGCCTCCAGCCCGGACACCTGCGCCATCATATATACCAGCACAGCGTACTGCACCACGTTCCAGTTGTTTGCCGCCAGCATATCCTGGCTGCGCTGGTTCAGGATAGCGTTCAGCGTATGGCCGGAGACGTTGAAGGTCATGGAGTAGGCGCAGGGGTACAGTGCCATCTCGTGCAGATCCTGAAAATTGTAGATATTCGTCAGGATGCGGCGGCTGGCAGGGTTGTGCTTCAGGTCGTACAGCACCCGGTCCACCTGGTCCATCTCCCCCTCGGGATACTGATGCTTCACCGCCAGCTGATAGCCGTAGGCCTTGCCGATGGAGCCGTTCTCATCGGCCCAGCTGTCCCAGATATGCCCGCGGAGATCATGGATATTGTTGGACTTCTGCTGCCATATCCACAGCAGCTCGTCGATACAGGTCTTGAAGTACGTTCGGCGGATGGTGAGGATGGGGAACTCCTGGCGCAGGTTGTAACGATTTACAATGCCGAATTTTTTGACGGTGTGGGCGGGCGTGCCGTCCTCCCAGTGGGGACGCACGTTCTGGTCGGTATCCCATACGCCGTGGGTGAGGATCTCCCGGCAGTTTTCCTTGAATATGCGGTCTGCGTAGCTCATGGCGGCGTCCTCCTGTGTGATTTTTTCTATTGTAGCACAGGATAAACCGAAACACCAGCGCTTTACGATAAGAAAAGTGAAATTACATTTTGATATACCTGCCATAAGAAATTGCGGGTTGCAAGTTTCCGTTTCCTTGTTATAATATTCTGCGGATAAAATATAAGGAGGTATCTCCATGACTTATGATGTGATCATTATTGGCGCCGGCCCCGGCGGTATTTTTTCCGCCTATGAACTGATGCAGCGCAGGCCGGAGTGGAAGGTGGCCGTACTGGAGGCCGGCAATCCGCTGGAAAAGCGGCACTGTCCCATCGACGGCGACAAGGTGAAGTCCTGCATTCACTGCAAGACCTGCGCCATCATGAACGGCTTCGGCGGCGCCGGCGCATTTTCCGACGGCAAATATAACCTGACCAACGAGTTCGGAGGCACACTGTACGAATACATCGGCAAGCAGAAGGCCATGGAGCTGATGCACTACGTGGACGACATCAACGTGGCCTGCGGCGGCGCGGGGACGAAGCTCTACTCCACCGCCGACAGCGGCTTCAAGCGGCTGTGCCTTCAGAATAACCTGCACCTGCTGGACGCTTCCGTGCGGCACCTGGGCACGGACATCAACTACAAGGTCCTTGAGAACCTGTACGCCAAGCTGAAGGATCATGTGGACTTCCACTTCCTCACCCCGGTAAAGGCGCTGTCCATCACCGAAGATGGCGCCTACGAGGCCGAAACGGACAAGGGCGTGTTTACTGGACGCAAGTGCATCATCTCCGTGGGACGCAGCGGCAGTAAATGGATGGAGTCCGTCTGCCAGTCGCTGGATATCCCCACCAAGTCCAACCGTGTGGATATCGGCGTGCGGGTGGAGCTGCCCGCCGAGGTGTTTGCCCCCATCACCGATGAGCTCTATGAGAGCAAGATCGTCTATAAGACCGAGAAATACCAGGATAAGGTACGCACATTCTGCATGAACCCCAGGGGCGCGGTGGTCAACGAGAACACCAACGGCATCGTCACCGTCAACGGCCACAGCTATGAGGACCCCGCCATGCACACGGAGAACACCAACTTCGCCCTGCTGGTATCCAAACACTTCACCGAGCCGTTCCGTGACAGCAACGGCTACGGCGAGAGCATCGCGCGCCTGAGCAATATGCTGGGCGGCGGCGTGATGGTCCAGCGGTTCGGCGACCTGATCCGCGGCCAGCGCAGCACCCCCAAGCGCATCGAAAAGAGCTTCATGACCCCCACGCTGGCCGCCACACCCGGCGATTTGAGCCTGGTGATGCCCAAGCGTATCCTGGACGGCATCATCGAAATGCTCTACGCCCTGGACAAGATCGCCCCCGGCACCGCCAGCGACGACACGCTGCTCTACGGCGTGGAGGTGAAGTTCTACAACATGGAGGTGGCACTGGATAGAAATCTGGAAACGCCGCACAAGGGCCTGTTCGTCATCGGCGATGGCAGCGGCGTCACCCACTCCCTGTCCCACGCCAGCGCCAGCGGCGTGTATGTGGCCCGCTATCTGGCCGAGCACGAATGAGATACAAAACCGGGACGGCGCTGCTGCCCCGGTTTTTCGTTTGTCTTTGCCCCGCGGCTGTGGTACAATGTATAAAACCGCAAAGGAGGGGCACCCATGGCCGATCTCAATACCGATATCCGCTATATCAAAGGCGTGGGCGAGGCCCGGGCCAAGGCTTTTGAAAAGCTGGGCGTTTTCACACTGGGCGACCTGATCGCCTACTATCCCCGCCGATGGGAAGACCGTTCGCAGCTCTACCCTATCCGGGACCTACCGGAGGGGGAGTACGCCTGCTGCAAGGCCATGATCGCCCAGCCCCCCACTACCGCCCGTATCCGCGGTGGTCAGACGCTGGTGCAGGTACGGGCTGTGGACGAGGGCGGCGTGCTGGATGTATCCTTCTTCCACCAGGAATACCGCAAAAATGTCCTGCATCCGGGAGAGACATACATCTTCTATGGAAAGGTCGAGGGCGGCGGTGTGCGCCGCCGCATGGTCAATCCCCTGCTGGAGACGGAGGGGAAGCAACTGCTCACCGGCCGCATCATGCCCATTTATCCCCTGACGGCGGGGCTGACACAGACTATGGTGGCCAAGGCCGTACGCCAGGGGCTGGACCAGTGCCGCGACCTGCCGGAGGATGTGCTGCCGGACGGGATCCGGCAGGCGCACCATCTGTGCTATGCCGGGTTTGCCTATGAGAACATCCACTTCCCCGCCTCGGAGGAGGCGCTGGATACCGCGCGGCGGCGTCTGGTATTTGAGGAGCTGTTCCTTCTGAGCTGCGGTCTGTCTCTGCTGCGGCAGCGGCGGGAGACGGTGGCCGGCCTGCCCTGTCAAGCGGCGGACATGGCGCCCTTCTATGCCGCCCTGCCCTTTGCCCTCACCGCCGCCCAGCAGCGGGCTATTGCGGACGCCGTAGGCGATATGACCTCCGGCCGGCCCATGAACCGCCTGTGCCAGGGCGATGTGGGCAGCGGCAAGACCATGGTGGCCGCCGCCTGCGTGTGGTTCGCCGCCCAAAGCAGCTGGCAGTCGGCCCTGATGGCCCCCACGGAAATACTGGCCCGCCAGCATTACGAAAATCTGGCCCCGCTGTTCGCCCGCTTCGGCCTGCCGTGCGCTCTGCTCACCGGCTCCACCCCCGCCAGGGAACGCCGCGCCATTCTGGCCGGCCTGCAAAGCGGGGATATCACACTGTGCATCGGTACACACGCCCTGCTGACGGCGGACGTACAGTATGCGCGCCTGGGTCTGGTGATCACCGATGAACAGCATCGCTTCGGCGTAGAACAGCGCTCCGCCCTGTCCCACAAGAGCGCCGCCCCACACACGTTGGTGCTGTCCGCCACCCCGATTCCCCGGACGTTGGCCCTTATCATCTACGGTGATCTGGATGTGTCCGTCATTGATGAGCTGCCGCCGGGGCGGCAGACAGTGGAGACCTTCGCGCTTGGTGAAAAATACCGTGCGCGGCTCAACGGCTTTATCCGCAAGCAGGTGCAGGAGGGCCATCAGGTGTTCATCGTCTGCCCGCTGGTGGGCGAGGATGACGCTCTGCCCGACGAGCGCAAGGCCGTGACGGCCTACGCCAAGGCACTGCAGGAGGATACCTTCCCCGAGCTGCGGATAGCCGTACTCCACGGTCGTATGAAGCCAAAGGAGAAGGAAAAGATCATGGCCGCCTTCGCCGCCGGTGAGAGCGATATCTTGGTCTCCACCACCGTGGTGGAGGTGGGCGTGGATGTGCCCAACGCCACGCTGATGGTGGTGGAGAACGCCGACCGCTTCGGCCTGAGCCAGCTGCACCAGCTGCGGGGCCGTGTGGGCCGGGGCAAAG
>OMEC01000720.1_pt1 | contig 15820 bp, 10 predicted proteins | sample 1673401 | NCBI WGS metagenome assembly OMEC01 (sample SAMEA103958110, study PRJEB25191) | human gut metagenome | reverse complement strand
GGTTGTTGTACTTGATCGTGGAACGGATATCTCTGGCCCGGCAGATGCGGAGCACCCGCTTGTCGTTGACATGGATACCGCAGTCATGGCGCAGATCGTCGTTGAGCCGCCGGTATCCCTTATCCGGGCTTTCCTCGTGAAGCTGTTCGAGCTTCTTCGCAAGCTGCTCATTCTCCGCAGTCCGTTGGCTCACTATACCCAAGTTTTCCTTTCAGCATTGTTTCTACCACCAGCTTCTTGAATTCTGGTGTGTATTTCTTGTTTGGCACTCTTTTTGGCATAACAAAACACCCCACTTGTTAGGTAGTATATCATACTGTCTAACATGTGGGGTGCAGTTCAGAAGCAGCGGCTCTTTTTCAAATCTTCAAATCTCTTACAGCGTGCGTACACGGTTATCAAATTTCGGCACGCGAATGCGGATGGTCACGTTATCATCCACGACCTCACTGATCTGCGCGTCGCAGGTGGCGCTCATCAGGCGATAAGCGTCCGGGAAGTTCAAATCAAACTTCTTCATCAGGAAGTTGACCGCATCCTCGGTGCCGACCTTGACACTTTCCTCCAACGTGCGGCGGGAAGCAAGGAAGTACAGGCTGTCCGCCGTTTCGATGACCGGGCGCTCAATGGGACGGTCGTGGTAGACCGTAACGCGCAGGCACATACGCCCCGCAATCTCGATGCCCGTGCCGGAGAGCTCGCCGTCGCCCATGCAGGCATGCATATCGCCCACAGCAAGCCCGGCGCCCTCGGCATTAACAGGAAAATACACGCGCGAACCGACGCGGACCAGCTTGGTGTCCATGTTGGCGCCGTGGTCCTCAGGCACCGCGCAGTGGATCTCGCCGCTTTTCGTGGCGACACCCATCACGCCGATCATCGGCGTCAGGGGCAGCTTGATATCATCGGAAAAATGTGCGAAGCCATCGTGCACGGGAATGATCTTGGTGTTCGGCTCCGTGATATGATCTCCCAGCACGCCGAGTCCGACCGATGTGACCATCACGCCCTGCGGCGCAAGGTCGATCGCCATAACTTCCACGCAAAGGGTATCGCCGGGGTGCGCACCGCTGATCGCGATCGGGCCTACGGCGCAGTCCATGATGCCGATGTCAATATCCGGGCGCTTGACGCTTTCGTCGGTGATCTGACCGCTATAGCAGTCGTCGCACTCGACCCAGAAGGTCTCTCCGTCCTCGACGGTATAGTTTGCGGGATTTGTCGGGTTGAAGTGGAAGATCACTTTATCTTTCGGGATCACACGCATGACATCTGTCCTCCCTTTCCCTTACCAACCTGCCGGCAGGATGCCGATCATGGAGCAGATGAAGTAGATGGCCGCAAGGCTGAAGATCACGATGATCATGCCCTGCACTGCGGGATGCGCGTACCAACCGCACTTCCACTCCGGCTCGATATCGCCCTTCTTGCGGGCGTTGTTGAGCATCAGAACGGGAACGATCGACATAATCACGCCGCCGAAGGTACCGGCCCAGCCAATGGCGTCAACAAAGCTGACAAGACCGGCGTAGGCAAGGATGAACGGGGGAAGCACCGTGCAGGCGATGGCGATGAGACGGGTCTTGGTGTCCTTCTCATCCTTGAGCTTGAACATATCGACGATGTTCGTGAGCATGGAACCGCCGACCGCCCAATAAGAGGTCATCATGGCGCAGAGGGCAAAAATGTTGGCGGTATAGAGCGCCCAGGTACCGAGTGCCTGACCCCAGGCGAGCGTAGCGACCTGTGTGACCTCCTCCGCGCCGGTCAGAGAGAGAACGGCAAGGGGAACAACGGCCAGCAGCACGCCGGTGATGAACATACCGAGAATGATGGCAACCGGGAGCTTCTTGGGCGTGTGGCGCATACCGCGCGCCAGCTCAGGCACGGCATACTGCGCGATGTAGCAGAAAATAGCGCTGCTGAGAAGGGGAACGGCATAGGTCCAGTTTGCGTATACGGCGCGGGAGACATCCGCCTTGCCGGAGAGGAAGGATGCGATCACAATGATGCCGAGCAGCACGACCATGCCCGTGGACATGAATTTCTCCCAAAGGCCGGTGGCTTTGAGGCCGAACCAGACGACCAGCACACAGGGAACGGTGAACAGCAGGCTGCCCGCCCAGTTGGGGAGACCGAGCAGTGTGCAGAGGATGTTGCCGGAACCTGTCGTGTAGGCGACCATGCAGCCGATGGAGTTCGCGCAGACAGAGATGAAGATCAGGACCGAGCCGACCTTACCGACATATTTTTCCGCAAGGCCGGGCAGCTGCAGGGGCTTTTTTGTACGCAGTGCGGACTCCGCCACATAGAGCATGGAGAACGTGGTGAACAGACCGGCCACCGCCAGCCAGAGCACCAGGATCGGCCATCCCGCAAGGCGGGAAGAATATGCAAGGCCGAGTATACCGGAACCGACATTGGCACCCACGATGATCGCTACCGCCTCATAAAGTGTGAGCTTTGTTACCTTGAGCGCGCCTTCTTCGACGTGCAGGTTTTTTTCTTCCATTGAGCTTTCCTCCTAAAACGTTGGGAGATAGGTTTTGCAGCCTCGCTCCTCTTGTGATTCATTTTACCGGATCAAGGACAACAAAAAGACAACATAAATGCAGAGCATTTCGATCGCCTCTGCATTTTCGTCGTTTTTGATAGTTTTTAGCGAATGATTTCAGTCATCTTGCCCTGTAGCGATGCCGTCGTGATCTCCGCCCAGCTATACTGCGTCATAAACTCTCCGACAAAAGCATTGATCGCCGAAGATTCGCCGTTGAGAAACTGATAATAATCACAGGAAAACTTTTCTGTATCCACGCTGAGTTGATTCCGCCCCTTGATGACCGCATCTTCGCAATCCACCTTTCGCAAGGTGCGCATCATATCAGACTTAAAGGTTTCGATCTGATTTTTCAGCGCACTGCCGTATTCCCGGTCCTCATAGAGAATGGCCGCACATTCCCGGATGCTGCAGGCCGAACCGCGGCGAAATACCAGATACGCAAACAGCTCCTTGCTCTTTGCGCGGGCAAATTCGAGCGGTTTTCCCTCATAAAACACTTCAAAATTGCCGAAGCACTGGACACGCAGGGAAAGCTCCTTCCTCACAGGCACTGTGGTCAGGCCGATATTACGAAGTTCCTCCTCGATTGCCTCGGCCGTAACAGGCTTCATCAGGTAGCCGCGCGCATGGAGGGAATAGGATTCCAGCGCATACTGCGAATAAGCCGTAACAAAAATGATCTCGAGCGCCGGGATCGTCTTTTTCAATTCCAGTGCAAGGTCCAGCCCCGTCCAACCGCGCATCTGAATGTCCAGGAAGGCGATATCCGGAAGGATCTCCCCCGTTCTCACCGCCTCAAGCGCTTTCGTCGGATCGGTATAGGCGTGAACCGTTGCTGCCGACTCAGCAGCTTGCAGCGCCGCTGTCAGATCGCTCAGCGCCAAAGATTCATCGTCAACAGCCAACAAGCAAAGTCCCTTCATTCGCTCTCCTTTCGATATTTGGGGATGCACATCGTCACATTTGTCCCCTTGTCGATCCCGCTTTCGATCTCCATGTGCCCACCGCACACCGCGGCAAGGCGCTCACGGACGTTCCACAAGCCGATATGCTTGCCGCCCGCCGCAAGCTGCTCTGCATCAAACCCGATGCCGTCATCCGAAACAGTCACGACGAAATCCGACTCGGTCTCGCTTGTAGAGATGATCACCGTCCCGCCCTGAAGCCGCTGCATCACGCCGTGGCGCACCGCGTTTTCGACGATCGGCTCCAATGTGAGCGGCGGCAGGGAGAATTGCGTGACCGGCGTGTTGAAAAGGACGGTCAGATCCCGGCCAAAGCGCATTTTTTCCAGATCAACATAGTGTTTGGTATGCTGTAGTTCCTGCAAAAAAGGAATGCAGCCGGTATTGCTCAACGAATCGAGATTCCCTCGCAGGTAGAGGGTAAAATCCGTCAGCGCGCTCTCAGCCTCGCGCGCGTCAATGCGGCAGAGCGCGCGAATGCTGGTGAGCACATTGTAAAGAAAGTGCGGCTGTATCTGGCTGATCATAATGGAGATACGCTGCTGCAAGAGCTGCTCTTCCTGCTGCTTTTCGTATTCGATCTGCACAGTGATATATATCTGGATGAGACAAAACGCCACAACGACATGAGCCAGTGTGATCTCCCCGATGACCGTGTCAACCACTACCGCGGCAGCCACCAGCAGCTCATAGAAAAGGAAAGAGATCGCCTTGCGGTTGGTCAGCATCCTCCTGAAGTTCAGAATGATGCCGATGTTGACCACCATCGGCATGGCCAAAAAGAAGAAGTAAAGCCACGGGTGATCCGACAGATGCCACGGGGCATTCTGAGAGCGCGACGTGATGACAGAGATCATCACGAGCAGAAATCCATCCGCGCTGAGGCCGGTCATCAAAACGGTATATCGCTGCAATTCCTTCGAGTCTTCATTGATGTAACTGATGAGATAGGTGCTGTAAAAAATGAGCAGTGGAAATGCCGAGGCGTAGCAGACAAAATAGCAGGTCTCGCGAAGCCGCGGAAGGGCAGGAAGAAAATCAAGCCCGATCCCCCAATAGATCACATCGCTCAAAAGCCCAATGGTGTTGATCGCCAGCATCCAGAGGAAATAGGAGCGAAAGCGCCTGCGCGAATGACTGCCAAAGACCACGCTTGCATAGGTCGAGGTCGTCAGGATGGCGCAGACGAGTTCCAGTACCACGCCGACCGGCGTGAGCGGATTTTCCGGAACATCACCGCGCGCAATGGCGTGAAAGGTCACGATCATCAACGCGAGCACAATACCGATCGTCACAAGACAGCCAATGCCCGTAGCTGTTCTCTTGTCTATCCGCACAGCCGTGTCCCTCCCCACTCGTTTGACCATTAGGGCATTTATTTTATCTTATTTTGACGGCCAATGCAAGCCGCTGACAGATGTTATAGAAAAGGCCGATTTAGTATTTTATTTCGCGTTTGTAGGTTTGTATGTTGTAAGAAATAAACCTAAAATGTAGTAATGCCATACAGATAAATCTTACGCAAAAAAGAAAAATTATGAAGCCAAATGACCGTGTTCCACAATATTAAAGATGACGGGTCGTTAAATGGATATCCGAAAGAGGGTGAAGGTGTGGATGAACAGGAAGCCTTAAAGAAGTGAAGCGCGAAAACGAAAGTGCGTTAGAATGGGTTATTAATCGACATACAGCTTACGTCAACACAATTATTTAAGGATTTTTCCCAAAGATGCTGGCAATAAAGGCGCATCCGTTCAGGAAGGACATGGCAGCCAAAAGAATCGTCAAAAAGGCAAAGCTGATCCCAGAAAAAAGAAAAAGGAACTGTTTTCCACCATTAGGAACATGGTGAGTATATTCCCGAAACGTAATGAGGCTTGCAAGAGACGCCACCAGCGTTCCTGCGCCGCCCACATTGACGCCAACCAGAAGCCCGCAGGCATCCTGCGTGAAGCGGCTGAGTAAAATGGCAGCAGGAACATTGCTGATGATCTGGCAGGTAAGCGCGGAGATCAGAATGGTTCCATGGGACAAAAGGCGAGCGAACAGTATGTGGACAGCTTCCATTCGAGCAAGGTTGCCGGAAAAGGTGAAGAAAGCGGCGAAAGTGGCCAACAATCCCCAATCTACAGTTTTCAGCGCATGCCGGTCCAGAAACCAGAGCGCCAGAACAATGACCGTCAAACCAAGGACATAGGGTACCAGCCGCAGCACCATGGCAACGGCTAAACAGAATAGTCCACCATAGATAACGGCTCGGCATGAGTCTACCGTGACCTGTGCTTCCGGCACGGAAAGCTGTTCTTTTGGAAACACTAAGCAACACAGGAGAATGAGAACAGTAGACAGGATGAATGGCGGCAGCATTGCCGAAAAGAACGTTTTCGTAGAAAGACCGTAATAGCTGAAAAGATAGAGATTCTGCGGATTGCCGAAGGGCGTGATCATTCCGCAGAGGTTGGCGGCACAGTTTTGCAGAATGAACAGGAGCGCCGTGTGCTTTTCCTGTCCAGTGGAGGAAAGAACAAACCAGCCCAGTGGCAAAAAAGTCAACAAGGCGGTATCATTGGTCAGGAGCATAGAGCCGAACATGGTGATAACCACCAGCGCCGTACACACGCCCCGGACAGTAGAAAAGGTATGTACCATCCGCTGGGAAAGAGCGGAAAAGATATGCAGATCCCGCAAAGCACCCACCACTGCCAGCACACAAAACAGGCAAGCAAGCGTCTTGAGGTCATAATAACCTAAGTAGTCCCTATCAGGCGGAACAAAAAATGCCGTTACAACTGCGGCCAGTAATGAAATGACCAGCATGGCATTGGCGCGACACCAAGATTTGACCTTACCCATAAAAAGCCCCTTTGCGTGAAAAATGTAGAATTCTGTATGGACACTTCTGCGAAGAAGATAACACATTTTCAAATGATTTACAATGGCACTCCGTTGACCTAACAAACGCTAAAGGCAGTTCAAAACTCGTGTACATTTTGCGCTGCTGGAATCAATAAAAGCATTTTTAAAAATATTTCGATTTCTTTGGAAGAATCAGTAGCTTTCCGGCGCAAGGTGTGATATGTGTTGTGGCTACCAAAGAAAGGAGCGATGCTCATGGCAAAGAAACGCGCCAACGGCGAGGGCAACATTCGCAAACGTGCAGACGGGCGTTGGGAGGGGCGATACACCGCAGGCTACCACTCCGAAACAGGAAAGCGCATCATCAAAAATGTACTTGGTAAAACGCAGGCGGAATGCAAGGCAAAGCTCAGTGCCGCAATGGAGGCTACCAGAGGAATCGATGTCAGCCGTGCTGATGAGTACACGGTAGCAACTTGGCTGCGTAGCTGGTATGAGATCTATGCAAAACCGAATATCCGCATCTCAACAGCAAACCGCTATCAACTGATGGTCGAGCAATACACGATTCCCCGCATCGGCAGCATCAACCTGACAAAGTTGACTGCCCATGACTTACAAAAGCTCTACAAGGATCTGATGGAAAACGGTCGTATCGACCGCAAGAGCGGTCACGGCAACCCTGGACTCAGCAGTACCACAGTTCGGAGTCTGCATCTCATGCTGCACAGCGCCTTGGAACGGGCGGTCAAGGAGCGCCTGATCCTGCGGAACCCGACCGAGGACTGCATCGCGCCGAAGGTGCAAAAAATCGAAATGCAGATTCTTCCACCTGAGCACATCAAGGATTATCTGGAAGCCGCTGACAGGAGAGGTCTGCTCCCCATGTTCTATCTGGAGCTGGTCACGGGCTTGCGGAAGGGCGAGATCACGGCGCTTCTCTGGAGCGACCTCGACACCCTAAACAAAACCATCTCCGTCAGCAAACAGTATGTAAAGAATCCCAATGGTGAACTGACGCTGTCCCGTCCCAAAACGGAGACTTCGGTCAGAAAAGTATCTATCCCGCAGGATGCCGTAGACCTGCTGATAGCGGAACACGGCAAGCATCCCGAGAATCCCTACATGTTCCCCTCGCCGGTAACTGGTGAGATGTACTACCCAGACTCCGTCGTAAATCTGCACAAGAAGATCCTGAAGGACGCCGGGCTGCCGCACATCAGATTTCACGACCTCAGACACACCTTCGCAACGCTGGCACTGCAAAATGGAGTGGACGTCAAAACCGTCAGCAGTATGCTCGGCCACTATGACGCCGGATTTACACTCCGCACCTACACCCACGCTACGAGGCAGAAGCAAGACGAGGCCGCACAGACCATGGGCAGTTTTATGGCGCAGGTCATGTAAGCAGAAAAAAGGCGCAAAAATACCGGAGAGAAGGCAAAAGCCTCCTCTCCGGTGCTCTTTAAATCTTTCTACGCATTTCGTTGTGTGGGTCACGGTGTGGGTCAGGCGGTTGACCCACATTTTGACCCATACCTAAAAGTGCATTTTTGTAACGAAAAACACCTAAAATCCGAAGATTTCAGGTGTTTTCTGGAGCTGCTGACCAGATTTGAACTGGTGACCTCATCCTTACCAAGGATGCGCTCTACCGACTGAGCTACAGCAGCGAATTTGGCGACCCGGAACGGGCTCGAACCGTCGACCTCTAGCGTGACAGGCTAGCGTTCTAACCAACTGAACTACCAGGCCATAGATTTTTATATATAGAAATGGTGGGCGCAATAGGGCTCGAACCTATGACCTCCTGCTTGTAAGGCAGATGCTCTCCCAGCTGAGCTATGCGCCCATTTCCTACGACTTCCTTAGTATACTAAATTTATTACAAATTGTCAATACATTTTTTGAAATTTTCAAAATATTTTTTTCACAATTAGGGACTGTCCCCAATTGTGAAATTTACTCCTATTATTCCTCCTATTATCCCTGCTAAGATTGCTGAAATTATCATTATTATGGACTTGAAGCTTAGCTGAAGTCCAGAAAACACTATGCTTGATGAAACATATAAAAAAGTTATATATATTAATCCTACCATGCCTCCATTTATCATACCATTTTTATTTATATTTCTTGTACTTTTTGCGCTCCCTATTAGAATACTTATAGCTGTTATTATAATTACTATTGGTGTTATTGTACTTTCTGGTATATTAGAATATGTTAGTATTGTTGCAAATATAAATAAAAAAATAAATGTTAATATAATTGCAAAAAGACTTCCTTTTACTATTCTAATTATGTTTTGCTCATGTTTACTTCTTTCCATTTTATTTATTTTTTCCATTGTGACCTCCTTTAGTTTTTTATAATTATTCTTTTACATTTGTATTCTTGTTTTTGTGTTTTAGAACAATTGCTTTTTGCAAAAAAAATAATGTGCTTATAGCACACTATTTTTTTATTATTTATTTTGTTCAAGGTAATCTTCTATATTAATTTCCTTGCCTTCATATACCATATAATATTTATTCACTCCTGCACTTAATACTGAATAAACGTTTTTTAGTGCAAATTGTATTTTTGTTTTTCCTGTTCCATCAACTAATCCATATGCATTATTCTTTTTTGCAACAATTAGTTCATATTTTGGTATTACGACTACAGGGTCTGCTATAGATTTATACTTTTCTGTACAACCTATTTCATCATATTCCAAACCTAAAACCTCTTGCCCATCTGTGTTATACATTCCCCATTTTTTATCTTTCATGACAGGAATATATTTATCTAGCATTATATATTGATTATCTATAGAAGGATATTTAGTAGCGTCAACACCTATTTGGTCGTATTCTGAATATACTATTGTTTTTCCTTCTTTATTTATTATTCCAAATTTTTTGTTTATAGCCACTAAGTATAGTTGATTATTTATTTGCTCTATATTGTCATACTCTGGTGGAATTATAGGGGTTGCTGCATATGTTATTATTCCAACTTTATTATCATCTGTTTTAACTATAAAGCTTTTTAATGATTCGATAAATTTTATGCTTTTATATTTTGTACCTATTATAGTTTGCCCTTTTAAATCACAAACCCCAAATTTCTTCTCATCATTTTTTACAACCATCATTCCATATAATATTGCTTTTTGATTACTATAATTAACATCTTCACCTACAAGTGCCGAAGTTTTTTCGAATTTTGTACCTTGAGCCGTATATGATGTTACTAATTTTGAAAGTGTATATATATCTATTTTATTATTTTCTTTGTTGTATGAAATTGCTACATTACATCCATTTGATATACCATTTATAGATGCATATAATTCTCCATTAATTTTTTTTACTGGTTCATCAATTTCAAAATATTCATAATTACTTACTTCATTTGTTGTAATTATCTTTTTATAAATCTGATTAGAATCTAACACATATGAGGTAACCTCATCTTTATTTTTTATATAACATTTGTTTTTGTCTTCTATGTATGATTGTTTGTATTCTCCATCAAACACTTCATATCCCACCTGTTTAGCAAATGTTTTTATTGGAATGTATATTTTGTCTCCTTCAAAAACTATTTTGCTATCCATTATTTTTGTATTGTCTGCACCATCAATAAATATTTTTAACGCTTTTTTCTTCTGAACATATAAAAGTCCTATTAAAATAATTATTAAAATTGAAATCACACTTAATATAACAATAGTGGTTTTAAGTGTTTTTTTTATCTTTTCTTCATTGCTAGATTTCATGTTTCTATTACCAGTAAGATCCATATTTTATTACATTCCTTTCTTTCAGGTTCGCTTTTTCTAGCTCGTAACCATTTTTTATTCTTTTGTATAACCATATTTAGCGTAAAATTCTTTTTTAAAATTCAGCAAGTTGTCATTCTCTATTTCTATTCTAACTCTTTCCATTAATTTAGTCAAGAATCTTAAATTGTGAATTGATAATAATCTTACTCCCAATATTTCATTTGCTTTTATCAAATGTCTTATATATGCTCTTGTATAATTTTTACAAGTATAGCAGTCACATTCTGAATCAAGTGGTCCCCAATCTTTTGCATATACTGCATTTCTTACTACCACTTTTCCATTAGATGTCATTGCTGTTCCATTTCTAGCAATCCTTGTTGGCAATACACAATCACACATATCTATTCCAGCAAGAGCTGCCTCTATTAGGTAATCTGGACTACCAACTCCCATAAGGTATCTAGGTTTATTTTCTGGCATTAATGGAGTGGTATATTTTAATATTCTTAGAAATTCTTCAGTTGGTTCTCCTACACTTATTCCACCTATTGCATATCCTGGAAAATCCAATTTAATTAAGTCTTCTGCACTTTGCTTTCTTAAATCTTCATAAAATCCGCCTTGTATTATTCCAAATAGTCCCTGTTTATCTGTATTTTTGTGTGCTTCTTTACACCTAACAGCCCACCTTGTTGTTCTTTCCATTGATTGTTTTGTATATTCATATGTAGCTGGGTATTCAACACATTCGTCAAATGACATTATTATATCTGCTCCCAACGCTTCTTCTATTTCCATTACTTTTTCTGGTGAAAAGAAGTGTTTACTTCCATCTAAATGTGACTTGAACTCCACCCCTTGTTCTGTTATAGTTCTTAAATCACTTAAGCTAAAAACTTGAAAGCCTCCACAATCTGTCAGTATTGGTCTGTCCCACCTCATAAAATTATGCAATCCGCCTGCTTCTTTTACTAATTCATGTCCTGGTCTTAAGTATAAATGATATGTATTTGATAATATAATTTGTGCTTTTACTTCTTCTTTTAGTTCTTCAGGTGTTAAAGATTTTACTGTCGCCTGTGTTCCTACAGGCATAAAAATTGGTGTTTGTATGTCTCCATGTGGAGTATGTACTATTCCTCTTCTAGCACCACTATTTTTGTCAACATGTAATAATTCATATGTTATTGCTGATTTCATTCTTGTTTCCTTTCCTAAAATGCAAATAATTTTTTATATATTTAATTGTTTTATAATATAGCCATTGCATCTCCAAAAGAAAAAAATCTATATTTTTCTTTGACCGCTTCCTCATATGCATGCATTATATAATCTTTACCTGCTAACGCTGACACTAGCATTATTAAAGTAGATTCTGGTAAATGAAAATTTGTAATTAAACCATCTATACATTTAAATTTATAACCTGGATAGATGAATATTCCTGTATCTGCTTCTATTGGTTTTACATATCCATTTTCATCTGCAATACTTTCTAACACTCTACAAGAAGTTGTCCCAACAGCTATTATTCTGTGTCCTTCTTTTTTTGCTTTATTTATTTTTTCTACATCTTCTTGTTTAATGTAAAAATGCTCTGTATGCATAGCATGTTCTTCTACATTTTCTTCTTTAACTGGTCTAAAGGTACCTATTCCCACATGCAATGTTACATTTGCTATATCTATTCCTTTTTGTCTAATCTCTTCTAATAGCTCATTTGTAAAGTGTAGACCTGCTGTTGGCGCCGCTGCTGAGCCTTCATACTTTGCATACACTGTCTGATATCTATCTTTTTCTTTTAGTTTTTCGTGAATATATGGTGGTAATGGCATAAGTCCAATTTTATCTAAAATTTCGTTAAAAATTCCTTCATATGTAAATTTAACTTTTCTATTTCCACCATTCATTATTTCTAATATCTCTGCCTGTAATATTCCATTTCCAAATATTACTTTTGTTCCTTCTTTTAAACGTCTACCCGGTCTAACCATAACTTCCCAATAGTCGCCTTCAATTCTATTCAAAAGTAAAAATTCTACATTTATTCCTGTTTCTTCTTTTATTCCATATAGTCTTGCTGGTATTACTTTTGTATTATTTCTTACAAGACAGTCTCCTGGTTTTAGATAATTTATTATATCTTTGAATATTTTGTGTTCTATTGTTTTATTCTTTTTATCTAAAACCATTAATCTTGACTCATCTCTATTTTTTATTGGAACTTGTGCAATTAGTTCTTGTGGCAGATTATAATTAAAATCTGATACTTTCATTTTGTTACTCCTTAATTACTTGACTGCATCTATGGCATATTGTAGGATTTTCTTTGTCTTCTCCTACTGTTGTAGAATACATCCAACATCTTTCACATTTTTCTCCTTCTGCCATTTCTACTTTTATGCCGATTTTTTCTTTTTCTTTTCTCAAATTTTCTTCAACCTGTAAATCTGAAACAATAAATACTGTTTTTAATATTTCTAAATTATTTTTTATAAACTCGTAATCTTTGTCATTTGCATATAATGTTATCTTTGCATTCAAAGAGTGTCCTATAATTTTGTCTGCTCTTGCTAACTCTAAGTTTTTAGACACCAATTCTTTTAGTTCTAATATCTTATTCCATTTCTCTGTTAGTTCTTTATTGTCATATTGTTCATTAACCTCTGGGAAATATGTTAGCATAACACTTTCTACTTGTTCATTTTTCGTGTGTGGCATATATTTCCATATTTCTTCAGCTGTATAGCATAAAATTGGAGCTAATATTTTTACTAATGTATTTAATATTTCATACATTGTTGTTTGTGCTGCTCTTCTTTCTATAGAGTCCTTTTTAGAAGAGTATAATCTATCTTTTATTATATCTAGATAAAAATTACTCATATCTGTTACGCAAAATTGATTTATATCGTGATATACAATATGAAAATCGTACTTGTCATAATTATTCGTACAATCTTTAATAAGTTTATTTAGTCTTGTTAAAGCCCATTTATCTATTTCTTGTAACTTATTATATTCTACAGGTTCTTCTGGGTTATAGTCAGAAATATTGCCTAATATATATCTTGCTGTGTTTCTTATTTTTCTATAAACTTCTGCTATTTGTTTCATAATATCTTGTGATACAGTTATATCTGATTTAAAGTCTGAAGATATTACCCATAGTCTTAGTATATCTGCTCCGTATTGTTTTATTGCATCTTGTGGATTTACACCATTACCTAATGATTTAGACATTTTTCTTCCATCCATGTCTATTAAAAATCCATGTGTTAAAACTTGTTTATATGGTGATTGACCTGTTGTCGCAACTGCTGTTAACATAGATGATTGGAACCATCCTCTATATTGGTCATTTCCCTCTAGATATAAATCTGCTGGGTATGGTAAACCTCTTTCAACCAATACGCCTTGATGTGAAGAACCAGAGTCAAACCAAACATCCATAATGTCAGTTTCTTTTTTAAAGTGTGTATGCCCACATTCACATTTTGCACCTTCTGGCATCAACTCTTCTTCTGTCATATCAAACCAAGCATTAGACCCTTTTTCTCTAAATATTTTTTGAATTTTTTCTATGCTTTCTTTTGTAATATATTCTTTTCCACATTCTTTGCAATAGAATATTGGTATTGGTACACCCCATGTACGTTGTCTAGAAATGCACCAGTCACTTCTATCTTTTACCATGTTTAATATTCTATCTTCTCCCCATGCTGGAATCCAATCAACTTTCTTTATTTCTTCTATAGCTTTTTCTCTAAAGCCATCTATTGAAGCAAACCATTGATCTGTTGCTCTAAATATAATTGGATTTTTACATCTCCAACAATGTGGATATGAGTGAACTAATTCTTCTTTTTGCAATAATGCATTATTTTCTTCTAGCCATTTAATTATTTCTGCATTTGATTTTTCATAGAATAACCCTTTAAATGGTCCTGCTCCTTCTGTCTGATAGCCTTTTCCATCTACTGTTACTACTATTTCTAATCCATTTTTCATTCCACAAAGATAATCTTCTTTTCCATAACCAGGTGCAGTATGTACAGCCCCTGTACCTGTACCCAATTCTACCAATATTGTATCTTCACTACCTAATACAACTTTTGAGTTTCTGTCTAAAAATGGATGTTTACATTGTATTCCTTCTAGATCTTTCCCCTTTAATTGTTTTATAGTTTTATAATTTTCTATTTTAGCTAGTTGCATTACTTTATCTACAAGTTCTGTTGCTATTACTAATTTTTCTTTTCCTGTGTCTACAACACTATATTCAAATTCTTCTCCTACAGTTATTCCTGTATTTCCTGGAAGTGTCCAAGGCGTAGTAGTCCAAATTACTATATATGTGTCTTTTTCATCTAACTTTCCTTTTCCATCTGCCACCCTAAATTTTACATATATTGATGTTGTTTTTACATCAGCATATTCTATTTCTGCTTCTGCTAATGCTGTTTCACAGTCTGTACACCAGTATACAGGTTTTAGACCTTTATATATATAACCTTTTTGGTACATTTCTCCAAATACGCCAATCTGTCTTGCCTCAAATTCTGGCTTTAATGTTATATATGGGTTTTCCCAATCGCCTAAAACTCCTAATCTTCTAAATCCCTCAGTTTGTTTTTGAACAAAACCTAATGCAAAGTCTCGACATGTATTTCTAAATTTTGTAACTCCTATTTCATCTTTATTAAGCCCTAATACTTGTATTGCTCTTTTCTCTGTTGGCAATCCATGTGTATCAAAACCTGGTATAAAAGGAGTATAATACCCTTTTAAATTTTTATATCTTACCACCGTATCTTTAAGTACCTTATTTAAAGTATGTCCTAAATGGATTTCTCCATTTGCATATGGAGGTCCATCATGTAATACAAATGGTGTTTTTCCCTCATTCTTCTTTAACATTTTTTCATACAGTCCATTGTCATACAACTCTTCTTTTATTTTTGGTTCATTTTCTGGTAAATTTCCTCTCATCGGAAAATCTGTACTTGGCAAGTTAAGTGTTTTGCCATAATCTTTTTTTTCTTCTTCCACTTTATTTTCCCCTTCCTGTTCTTTTTTAGTAATTTCTTCGAAGTGCGGGCGATTAAAATCGTCCCTACATTTTTCAATGTATGTTAAAAACCATTCCGCCCTTTTTAGGACGAAATGGTTTTGTTTCCGCGGTACCACCTAAATTAGATAATTTAATATTATCTCTCTTAATATCTTTAACGCAAGATTTACGGTTTAATTTACTTATTTCTGTTCAATTAAACAACATAAAAGGTGATAATATATATTTTTCATATACCAAAATTTCAGCAAGTATTTGGCTCTCTAAATATTACTAATTTATATACCGTGTCCTTTATTATCGCTTTTTTTATAATTATTTCATATAGTAACACTTTTTTGCTTATTTTTCAAGTGTTTGTGTTGTTATTTTAATAATAATATTAATAGTGTTCCTATTAACATTCCTTGTTTCATTTCTTCTGTTATCTCAAATTCGCTTTCTGTTGCATTTTTTACTTCTTCTGCTGTTGCTTCACTAATCTTCATCTTTTTTATGTCTTGATATTTAAAATTAACCTTATATTCTATTTCTTGTCCAGGTTCCAAATTTTCTATTTTTAAATATTTATTTCCTATATTCAC
>OMEC01000707.1_pt1 | contig 15992 bp, 17 predicted proteins | sample 1673401 | NCBI WGS metagenome assembly OMEC01 (sample SAMEA103958110, study PRJEB25191) | human gut metagenome | reverse complement strand
TATCTCTGAATGGTCCTCAAATGGTCCTCAATTTTTCAGCAATAAGTATTAGTTTAAAACTCTAAAAGTATCTGATGATCCTCATTCTCAGACAAATGTATCAGCAAAGGTTTCTTCATCAATCTCATCGTTTTGAAGCATTGAGTACAAACATTCAACTTCCTTTGTCATCTCATAAAGTGAAGCCATATCCGTAACCTCCTTTGCACTTTATATCCTTTCTGAACTCAACTGCCTTGACTTCTCCGTTTTCATCAAAAGGATTGTTGGCATTTATAAAAATACCTTCACCTACATAGATGAGGTCACCTGCAGATACAGTATTATTAAAAATACTGTGATTATCAGCAAAGAATACTTCACCTTCACGGGTACAGAGGACAGGATAGGCTTCATCGTAATCTTCACAGTCTCCATCCTCATAAAGAACAGATTCTCCTCGTTTGAGCATCATAAGATGCTGCTCAGGCATCAGAAGATAGTATTCATCATAACAGCTGAACTGATAAGAATATGAATAGCTGTCATTGGAATAAAAATTACCGTCAGGCCCTTTCCTGAATCCTGAGGTTGAGATAACATCACCTTTTGAATTGAGAATAGCCATCTTGCTGTCAATCAGCTGTTCCACAAGCAGAATATTCTGTTCATTTTCAAACCAATTCTTATTACTCGCTATCTTACTCAGATAATCACGCACAAAAATAAGAGTGTCAGAATACTTCTGCTCACTCTTTGCTTCATCTGTTGTAAGCTTTATGACTCCATTATGCACACAAGCGTAATCAGCACTGCATCTGTTCTTACAAAGCTGTCTGTTACTGCTCCCGATTGGGAACGGATGACAGTTTGAAGTATCAACCATTCCATGTGTTGCTATACGGAAATGAATCAATACACCTCTGTTTCTGAAGCAGAACAACTCATCGTATTCCCTGAATGTGTTGATAAAGCACTTCCAATCCATAAGACCTTTGACGATTTCAACATGGCCGTTGAGATTGAATGCAAATCCGGCTCCATCTGAATTGTTGTCAAAGCAGTTGCGGAGATAGTCCTCACAAGGTATTGAATTACCCTTAGGTGAATATACAGCAATGCACATTATTCGACACCTCCCGATATTCTCTTCCAGTAAGCAAGAATATGCTCATCATCACCCATAAGCTCCTCAAAAGACATAGAAGCCAGTTCTACTGCTCTGATGTTCTTTGCAACAAATGCAAGTCTGGCAACAAAGCGAAGAATGGCTTCATAGGTTTCAATATTCAATGTGGAACGGAAAATACGTATTTCGATTGTATCGGAATTGCAAAGGTTAACGCTATAATAACGATCCTGATAACTCGGATATTCTCTTGCTTCTCTTACGGTTTTCTTTATCCATGGGGAAGAATCAGAGTATTTTTTTCTGCTCTTTGCCCATCTGTCAAGCTGGCAAGTAGTACGACGGGCAAACTTCTGAAGCTCATCACGATACTTTTCAAATATAAACAACAGCTTAGCAATAGCTGAGTCCTGATGAGAACCGAAGTATGTTCTGTCAATATAAACGTGAATACCTGCTGTACCGATATCATGACCGCGAAGACCGCAATCAAGCAGATAGCCAAAAGTATCGGCGTAATCATCCATTACAGATAAGTGATATGATAATGATGCAGGCATTGTAATATTTTCAAAGCCATACTCCAGACTGCCATCATGCTCTTGGTGAAGGAAGTCACCCCATTTTTCATTGAGCCATTCGAGAATAGGACTCAGAGAAATGAAATGGTCTGAATCGACTTCAATTTCAACTCCCATATACGGAGATGATTCTCTTGATTCATCACCGTAGAACTCATACGCACCTTCACACTTCATGGTATGGTAATCATCAAGGCAGCAACCGTTATGGTCGTCGATACAATTTGAGCAATAGTATTCACCATCAGAGCCTTCTGTAAGACTATCCTCATAACGGAAGTGGTCCCCACAGTCATTGCAGGTATATGTTACTTGACCCCAGCAGGAATTGCAGTAATGAACAGAGCTGTCAGCAACAGTGTGGGAATAATAGTTGGGAATTATCTGACCGCAGGTATGGCAGATAGTGGTACAGCTATCGCAGAAGAATTCTCCTTCGTACATAAGAGCATCGTCAGAGTGAATAATCTCACCGCAGGCCTCACAGCGGACAAAATGGTCATTGAATTCATCGATGGACATGGAGATAGTGAGAACGACATCTCCGTTGTTGTTTCTTTCATAGCTTAATGTTTTCATAGTAAAAATCCTTTCAAAAATATTTAGTTGCGGATGTATGGGCGGATGAAAAAATTGATGTAAGGCATCACCTCCTGAATGAAAAATATCTATAAATAAAAAGAGCCGACAGCAGACAATAATCTGCTATCGGCTCTTGAAAACGGGTATTAAATTGTGTGTTGCGTAAAGCTCATTTTATACTTTGAAACAAGCGTTTTATATTCTGAGGATTATCTTATAAGTAAATACGGTTAAAATGCACGCTGTGAAAGGTTAGGCAAATATCAATTGAAAACCTCTGCCAAAAGCTCCCTATAAACACAAAAAGCCGCCTGATAATGACCTGTAAAAGTCAAAATCAGACGGCTTAAGTGTGTTGTTAATTTGTATCGTGAATTTACATTTTCAGGAGTGTTTTTGTTTTCTCGTCAGCATTATATCGTCATTTCTCTCACCGAAAAAATTTTTTGTTTTTTAAGTGGGTCATTTTTTCACAGTGTCTGTACATAAAAAAGAACGACAAAAAAGGTAATACCGTCATTATATTAACTGATTCATATTTTAGCTCTCTGATGGATATTGATAAAAACTGCTTTTAATTGACCTGATATCAGTAATCACCAATAGTGGGTATTTTCATGCCTTTTTATAAGATTTTGGGGATAGTTTTGATTTAAGTTTAAAATTTGTATATGTTTTTTCTCTTTTGCTATTGACAAATATAATTATTGTGGTATAATTTAAACATCCTCACAAAAGGAGTCTTTTTGATGTTCAGATATTATGATGAATACAATCAAGCGCAATCCTGTCAGCCATTGTCTATCAGAGATTTTCTGCGTCAACCTTACGGTGAGCTGTCGGGTTGGTTCAATGAATATGTTAAGTACGGCGGTCTGTCAGAGGTTCATGATATTGTACCCTACTATGAACTGCAGGAAGGAACAAAGCTTGCTGAATTTGCAGAGAGCGAAAAAGTAAAACTTCTGAATCGAATTGCTGACGGAGCATTTGAATACTACTGCGATATCAACAATCTGTATAACAGAAAAGACGTCAGACGTTTCTTCAAAGCCCTTGCAAAAAATACCGACGATATCATCAGTCCGTATAAGCTCAAGGTTGACCTTTCAACTGATGAATCGGCAGGCTCTGCTTTACGTGATTATACTGTCAAGAAATACCTTGAACTTCTTTGCTTAAACGGTCTCGCTTACCGTGTACCCATATATGACCCTAAGGCAGGGAAGCAGAAGCTAAATATGTCCAAGTATTATTTTGCCGATGTCGGCCTTGCAAAGGCGTTTAAAGGCGTTAAACTCGGAAGAAAGCAGTTGTATCTGTCGTTAATCTGTAATGAGCTCATGAGCCACGAATATCCTTTGTTCAGTGCTCTGTATGCAACGTCAGAACGGGGAGAAGACAGAAAAACGCACCGGGTAACCAAGAGTGTCGACTTCATTGTCGTTGATAATAATAAAGTTGTTCAGGCAATACAGGTATTGATAACAGATAAGGTGAACGAGATTAAAGAAGCCTATCATGCAATGAAGCTTCTCGGACCTGATTGCAGAAAAACTATCGTTACTATGCCCGATGAAAAAATTTTAACGAACATCAGGCTCCACTGCCCTGAAGATGTGAATATCGTTGATATTATTACGTTCTTCGTCGCATAAACAATTATAAACAAAAAAGCCGCTGTATAAGAGTCTCAGTTTGGCGACAGAACTCATATACAGCGGAACGCAAAACAACCTATGCAATGCATGGGTGCCTTTGCTGCACCCATTTTATAAAAAAATCTCATCAAAGTCAAGCTTTGATGTTTTCATAAACATTAACAGAAATTACGGTCAGGTGAGAAAATAAATAAAATATTGAAAGGATAAAAAATGTTTTATACATAGCGAGGTTATATAGAGTATATCAATAAATATGATAAATATCAGTATTACAGTGAAACCGCAGAAAGCTCAAAAAATCACCTTTTTGCTGCTAACAGCATAAGGAAACGAATCTACCGTGTTGATTGCCTTGATATAATCAACTGTCCCGATGATATCGATTTTAGCAATGAAGCATTATTTGAGTTTTTTAGTAAAGTAGTTCCAGAAACCGGTGATTCATATTATATTCAGCGTCAAATGGATTACAATCCTCTTCTCGGTAAGGCTGTGTTTTTCAGCAAATACAAGAGTCGCGCTGATTTCATAAACAACCTTATTTTTGCAACAAAGCAAAAGCAGTATACAGTTTTTTATTCGGCAAACAGCTACATAAAGGACAGAGGTCGCACCGCAAAAAACAAACGTGGTCTGAAAGCAAAATCACTGATTATTGATATTGACGGAATTGCAGGAATCGAAAATCTCAACGAAGGAAATATCGAAGAATTTTTAATGCGCAATTATTTTGTGACTCAGGACCAGTTGCCGAATTATATTTGCTTCAGCGGTCATGGCTTGCATTTGTATTATATTTTATCGAATGAAACGGATAACGATGACGTCAGAAAAGAAGTGCATAAAAATCTCGTAAATTTATTTATCGCTGACCCCTCCTGTACTCCGTTCTGTCACTGTTTCAGAGTTCCCGGCAGTTATAACCTAAAGAATAACAATGCGATTCAGAGCCGTCTGTATAAAACAAGCAATGAAAAAACATATAATATTAACGATTTTTAGTGGGTCGAAGACATCCTTGAAAGTGAAGATTATTTAGAAAAAGCATTGCTTGAAACAGAAAAGCTCAGGAGAGAAAAGGCAAATAAACCACAACAAAAAGCTGACAAAAAGCCTGTTAAACAAATCTCTGAAACAGCAGTGAAAATCAATGAGGACATTATTAATTTTAATAATCTGGTGTATGAAAGCCATGATAATGCAAACTCAAGGGACAAGCACCTTTTAATTGACATGCATAATTATTATGTAAGGCATAACGGATTAGTTATAGGTGTAAGACATAATTTTTTTATGATATTAGCAAACGTTCTTAAAAGCAGTAAATATAATGAAGATGCTGCCTTAAAATATTTTAAAAAATACATCCCGGAATCGCATAGCTTTTATTCTGAGGCAATTTCTGATTTAAATAGGGTATTTGCAAATGACATAACATACCATTTAAAAAATCAAACAATCGCCGATTGGTTAAATTTTACGTAGCAGGATTATGATGAGAGTTTTGGTTTTACTGAGGAGAGTAAGAAAGCAATAACGAGTAGCAACAATAAAAAATACTGCAAAAAATATTATGAGCGTAACAAGAGAGATAATTATAAGCGTAACCTTAAAGAAGAAATGAGGACCTTTATTGCAGAACACAGGAATGAGTATAAGAACAAAGAGCTTGCTGAAATGTTCGAGTGTTCTGAGTCAACAATAAAGAGAATAAAGAATAAAATTAAAAGCGAATAAACGGTTTTTTGTCGTGTTTTTTTCTGTACAGACACTGTGAAAAAATGACCGTTTTTTGGGGGAAATAAAATGAATAAATTAACAAAGCTTTAGAAAATGGTAATTGCGTGTTCAATAGAGCTGTCTAAAATAGGTATAAACGTCGGAAACGTTGTTTATATAAATGATGCAATTCTTGACGGAAGAGACGGAATGTGTGTTCAAAGCAACGGCAAAAAAGAATACTCAATTATAGTCGATTCAAGTTTTTTAGACGAGCGAATACCTGACACGGAACTGAGAGAAATTGTTATGCGTCAGCTGTTATTCACGGTTGATGCTCCGGGGGAAAGTCTTGCCTTTTGGATAAGGGCAGTGAACAGTATAAAATATAAGCTTAACGTGAATATCGACTTCAGAAAAATTCTCGAGGAAGATAACTATGTAAACCGAAATTAATTTGCCTCGCCGGTGGCAGAAAAACCGGCACAGAATTTTAATAATTTTGTAGCACTGATAAGTGCAGAAAGGTAAAATATGAAGCTATAGAATAAATCAAACAATATCGATTATATCAGACCCTTGAGCGAAACAGAAGATACAACACCTTTATGCAGCAATGAACGTGCTTACGATGCATTAAAGTTGCTCGGCACAAAGGAAGTCGCATTGATATTGGGCTGCAGTTTGAATACAGCACAGACAATCATGCACAGGAATGATTTCCCGCTAATAAAAGCCGGAAAAAATTTCAGGGTATCCGAGAAGGCTCTTGCCGAATGGGTAATGGGAAGGCACGTGTAAGGAGGGGATAGAATGAAAAAAGGGCAGACGTATGGGAACGGGTCCATCACAAAAGACAGCAAGAACAATCGATGGGTCGGAAAATATGATTTGGGCAAAGGACCTGACGGGAAAAGAAAGCGAAAAACTGTATATGGCAAAACAAAAAATGAAGTGAAAATCAAGCTGGAGCAAATCAGGCTTGATATTCATACCGGCGACTTTGTCGACGCTTCTCAAATTACAATAAAGCAAATCGGTGAGCAGATGCTTGAAAGCAAAAGAAGCCTTGGCAAAATCAAAGACAGCACATATTTTCGTTCACTTGAAACGCTCAAGCGGTTGGCAACCATATATAACACGCCTATTCAATCTTGCAATGCCCTGCAAATTCAGAACTTCTTGTTAGGTGAAAGTAACTTCAGTCAATCGGTCATCAACAAAGAATGTATTATGCTCAACGGCATTTTCAAGTACGCAATAAAACATAAAATAATAGCGAATAACATCATGGAAGATGTTGAGCGACCTCATTCGACGCAAAAGAAAATAAAGGTCAGAGGACTCACTGTGGATGAAAGAAAAAAATTTGTTGCAGCTGTTAGAAACAACGAAATCCGTTATTCTCAACAAATGCTGCTTTCTCTGTTTACCGGCATGCGTATGGGTGAAATCAATGCGCTTCGTGTATCTGATATCAACTTTACATTTAATACAATCGTGATCTCTCAAACAATATCTGTTGATGCAAATGGCCGTGCAGTGATAAACGAAACAACCAAAACTGCGGCCGGAATGAGAAAGATTCCGTTAACAAATGAAGCAAGAAAAATATTAGTCAAGGCAATCGGCGACAAAACATCAGGGTTAATTTTTTCAAAAGAAAACGGGTCAATGATACCTACCGGCAATGTGTTATGTCAATTTAAACGGATGCAGGAAAAGTATAAGTTTATTGATGAAACGGTTGATGGGAAAGTTGATCTTCATTCTCTTCGACATACATATGCTACCACATGCATAGAGGCGGGCATGAAACCTGTTGTACTTCAAAAGCTTATGGGACATGCTGATATCAGTGTTACAATGAATACTTATGCCGATGTCTTTGAGCAACATCAAGATGATGAGTTGGCAAAAGTAACAGAGTATATGAAAGAAATAGGGATATCTGACGGCGAAGAATATAAGGAAGAGATAAGGGATATCACAGCATAAATATTTGCAAAGCAGAATAAAAGGGTGAATTTTTCAACCTCCAAAAAAGCCTCTGATGGATATTGATAAAAAGCTACTTTCAATCGGCCCGCTATCTGAAATCACAGATAGCGGGTATTTTCACGCCTTTATATTTGTTTTTTTAATATATTTAAAGCAGCTTAAACAGAAGCCTTTCCGTTTAAACTGCTTTGTTTTTCACTTTAGCTTAACCTAACAATCAGTATCATTTACTTTGAACGGCATCAAATTATAGCCATTAAATTTTTACATATCCATAGCTGTTTCATCAAGCAGGAACTGCTCAATGCCGATATACAATATACCGTTATCTTCATGCCAAGAGATAATGTTATGCTTAACAACATCGTTCCACTGAACAATTATTTAAAATATTTGTGACAATTTAATTTTAAGAACTCTTTGATTTCACCTGTATCTTTATCTTCGTAATATCTTACAAGAAGTTTTTTAAACTCCGGAACATTTGCTTCAGGTATTACAAGAAGACCGCCTGCATTTGCAATTAAATAGTGATTTGCAAAGATTACTGACGCTCGTTTATTACCATCATTAAAAATTTGCGTTTTCATACAGTATAGGCATAGTTCAATAGCAACATCTATTGCATCACCTTGTGTTTCTATTATAGATTGAATATTTTCCATAACAACAGTTTCAATAGGCATTGGTGGTTTGTATGTTGTTCCGCCGATTGTTACAGGAACACCTCTTATTCTCCCACCGTATGAAAAGAAACCTTCATTAACCAATTTCGCAATATGACAAAGCACTGAATAGTCGCTTTTAACTTGAATCACATCTTTATCAAGAATAAACTCCCAAGCATGTTTAAGATTAAGAATTTTTTGCACATCAGATGCAGTTACTCCGTTAACTGTTCCGTTCTCAATTATGTCTTCTGTTTGTGGGAACGATGTTGCGACACCTTCAAGAACAGCCTGTTCATATATAGAGAGTTTCATGTTTGTTCTTGCAAACTCAAGATTAAGAATAACATCACTTGCAAGTTCGTTTTCAATAAATCCGGCCTCGGCAAGTTGTTTTTCAACCTTGCGAATTTGCTTTTTCAGCTCACGAGACTCTCTGTTGTTGCGAAGTAAAAGCTGATAAAGTTCTTCGGAATATACATCCACATAAGTTGATGTTACTCGACTTCCGACTCTTTTACGGACATACAAATATTTGCCGCTTTTGTTTTCTTTGATTTCAGGAGTTCCGTCATATGGCAACAAATGTAAACGTGCAAGTAAATCGGCTCGTTGTTGCAGCAACTCTTGAATTTCAGGTAAATTATTCATTACATCAGCCTCTTTAGGGAACTTTTTCTTTTTAATTATAGTGATTTGTTCCCTAAAAGTCAATATTTAGGGAACATTTTTTAAGATAATATATGGTATTTGTTCCCTAAAGAATTGAATATATACACATATTGTAGAAATTTCAAACACAAAATTACCGCTACAAATCGGAAAGGGATAAGATCGTTAAATAAGGGTTAATATCTCTGAATGGTCCTCAAATGGTCCTCAAAGAGCAAAAAAGCAACGTAATATCAAGCTTTTTTGGCAAAGGAATCCACCCTCTCCCACCAATCCCTATCACTTGCGTGACAGGGATTTTGTTTTTTAATTTTTAGCGTTTTTAATTGCAAAGCACGGTTAATTATTATATAATGTTCTCAACTTAAACAGAGGTGATGTTATGCTTAAAATCGGATTGGTCGGCTGCGGCGGAATAAGCGGCGTCCATGTGCCCGCATGGGATAAAATGGACGATGCGCAGCTTGTTGCCGTTTGCGATATAAGACCCGAAAAAGCCGAGAGATACCCCGGCCATAAAATTTACACCGACTTTGACAAAATGCTCGAAGAAAACGATTTTGACATTATAGATATTTGTCTGCCCACTTTTCTTCACTGCGAATTTGCCGTCAAGGCGATGAAAAAGGGCATAAACGTCCTTTCGGAAAAACCGATTTCTCTTAAAGAGAGTGATGTCGGTTTGCTTTTCTCAACGGCGAAAGAAAACGGCGTTAAATACATGGTTGCACAGGTTCTTCGCTTTTGGAATGAGTATGAGGCGCTCAAGCAAATCTATGACACAAAAAAATACGGCGAGCTTATCTCCGGCACGATGTGGAGGCTCGGCGGTGTTCCGCAAGGCAGCTGGAACGACTGGTATTTAAAGAAAGAACTCAGCGGACTTATTCCGTTTGATCTTCACATTCACGACCTTGATTTTCTTGTTTATACATTCGGCGCACCGAAATCTTATTCATGTAACAGAAAAGAACGCCCGGAGCAGGATTATATGAGCGTTGTTTATGACTACGGCGACTTTTTTGTAACCGCCGAGGCGGCTTGGTACAAAGCATCTTATGCGTTTTGCATGGGATTCAGATTTCAGTTTGAAAATGCCATTGTTGCACTTGAAAATGATGAATTGACTATATACGACTGCGAGGGCAACAGAATTAAGCCCTGCAAAAATGACGGTTCGGCAGAAAATCAGAGTGATTTTGAGCTGCCGTCTTCCGACGGCTACGCCAACGAAATCCGCTATTTTGCAGACTGTGTAAAAAATAATAAACCGATAGAAAAAGTCACCGAAGAAAGTCTGCTCACCGTTTTAAAAATACTTAATCAAATAAAATGATTTATAAGGGCTGTCGCAATGCGGCAGCTTTTTTGTTGTGCTTAAATTTTGAGTAACGATGCATATTCCCTCCGCTTTATGGGAGGCGGCACGGCGAAGCCGTGACGGAGGGGTTCAATTTCACCGAGACAAAAATTTTGAACAATCGGCGGCATGTATAATCATTGAAGTTGAATTTCAAACGTGATATAATTAGTTTTGCATTTGAGCCGAGGGAGAGAGTTTATAATGATGCGCTCGCCGTTTGTAAAAATTATCGGGATTATTTTTGCCGTCGCAGGCTTGTATTTTATTTATCAAAACATAAACGGTTTTGTAGAAACCTGCAATCAAAAAGATTGGGAAACAGCGACAGCAACCGTGGTCAATATTCGGCAGCGATATGAAAGCCACGGCATACATTCCCGCGGGTCAAAGCTCGTATATGATGTGTTTTATGAGTACACGGCTGACGGAAAAATTTATTCCGGCACAATTTACGGAACTGCCGATTATTCCAAAAAACCGGCGCATCGTTTGAAGTCAAATACAATCCGCTCTCGCCCGGTGAGAGCACTCACATTTTATCCCCGAGCGTCACAAATCTTATATTCGGCATTGCCGTTTCGGTTGTGTATATACTCTTATCGCTCATTATAACAGGAGTTATAAAATTCAACCGAATACGCAGTGTTTTTAATAAGCACAAAGCAAAAAAATCAGAGCCGTAAAATCCACACCGATTTTACACGAGGGACTCATATGAACATTCAAAAAATTGACGGTGATTTCACCGTTTGCAAAGTCAAAGATTTTTCGCAGATAAATTTTGACGCGGAGTTTTGTTTTTTAGGCAAAACGGACGAAGAAATTTCGCTTGTGTGCCTGACAAAAGATGCACCGCAAAACACCTTAAAAAGAGAAGACGGCTGGCGCGCATTCCGCATTGAGGGAGTGCTTGATTTTTCTTTAACGGGCATTTTATCCGGAATATCCAAAGTGTTGGCCGAAAGCAAAATCGGTATATTTGCAGTATCAACATTCGACACAGATTACATTTTGACCAAAGCGCAAAATTTTGAAAAAGCGCTTGCCGCCCTGCAAAGCGCAGGGTACAAGATCAAATAAACGGGGTGTAATTTTGAAAAAAACACTTATATATATTCACGGCAAAGGCGGCTCTGCCGAGGGTGCGGAAAGATACAAGCCAATTTGCCCGGACTATGAGGTTATCGGCGCGGAGTATGACGGCTCATTCCCCTCTGCGGCACAGGTCGGCATAAAAGAAGCATATGACAAAGCAGAGGGTGAAGTGACGTTGCTCACCGAGAGCATCGGCACATATTTTGCCATGCACACTCTGCAAAAAGAAAAAATCAAAAAGGCTCTTTTCATTTCGCCTATTCTTGATATGGAGAAGCTCATACTCGACATGATGTCATGGGCAAACGTCAGCGAAGAAATGTTAAAAAAGAAAAGCGAAATCAAAACAAATTTCGGCGAGACCTTATCTTGGGATTATCTTTGCTTTGTCAGAGAGCACCCGATAAGCTGGTCTGTTCCGACCGATATTCTGTATGCAGAAAAAGATAATTTGACATCAATAAACACCGTGAACGATTTTGCCGCGCGGCACGGTTCGGCGGTCACCGTTATGAAAAACGGCGAGCATTGGTTTCATACCAAAGAGCAGCTCGAATTTTTAGACAAATGGCTTTTATCATCAATCAATAGATAAAAAGGTGATTTTTATGTGGAAGAAAAAATTATGTCTCGGCTTATCCGAAACATTCTCTCTGCCGTTTGACGAGCAAATCAAGGCTCTCGCGCAAATAGGCTTTGACGCATTTTTTATCGACCTGGGCGAAAGAGAGCAGCGCACGCTTTCAATCCCCTCAACCGTAAAATTTGCAAAAGAGCTTGGGCTTGAGTGTCAGTCGGTTCACGCACCTTTCGGCGGAGCGGACGATATGTGGGACGATGACGAAGAAGAGGCGCAAAAGGCAATAAAAGACCTCACAGACTGCATACACGAGTGCCAAAAAGCCGAAATTTCCATTATGATTGCTCACGCATATCTCGGCTTTGAGCCGCACACGCCTAACCAAAAGGGAATAGACCGCTACGGAGAAGCCGTGAAAGAAGCCGAAAAATGCGGCGTAAAAATAGCGTTTGAAAATACCGAAAACGAAGCGCACCTCTTTGCGCTTTTAGATGCTTTTAAGGGCAACAGTGCCGTCGGATTTTGCTGGGATTCGGGTCACGAGATGTGCTACAACCATTCGCAGGATTTGCTTGCGATGTACGGCGATATGCTCATTGCAACGCACATCAACGACAACCTCGGCATCAGCTCTTTTGACGGTGTAACTACTTGGAAAGACGATTTGCACCTTTTGCCCTTTGACGGCATTGCCGACTGGAATAAAAACGCAGACCGCCTAAAAAAATGCGGCTATGACGGTATCCTCACTTTTGAGCTTACTACAAAATCCAAACCGAACCGCCGCGAAAACGATAAATATGCCGCGATGAATCCTTATGATTATCTGACCGAAGCCTATAAACGCGCCTGCCGTTTCGGCGCAAAATTTTATTAAACACAGCAACTTAAATCAAGCAAACCGGCGCGGCGTTCCGTATAATATGCTTAACAGTTGAAAGAGGGCGGCACGATGCAGGAGATGTTAAAAAACATTCAGCAAATAATTGATGAAATAGACCGCTGTATAAAGAATAAAGACGAAGAAGATTTAACATTAAAAAATCTTGCGTCAAAACTCGGTTACAGCGAATTTTACACATCAAAAAAATTTAAAGAAATATCGGGTATGCAGTTCCGCGATTATTTAAGGAACCGTAAGCTTGCTTTTGCGCTTAAAGAAATCCGCGATACAAACCGCGGCATTTTAGACATTGCTCTGGATTACGGATTTTCTTCACACGAGGCTTTTACAAGGTCTTTTAAAAGCGCATACGGCATTGCGCCGAGCGAATACAGGCAAAATCCCATACCCGTTGTTCTTCGCACCGTTATCAAGCCTTTCGACTGCTATCTTTTAGGTATAGGAGGTTCGGGCATGGCGGCGACAAACAGTGAGATAAAAACTTATTTCGTAACAATCCCCAAACACAAATTTTTGCACATCAGAAATTATGAGAGCATAGGTTATTGGGATTTTTGGCAAAAGCAAAGCAAAATTCCGGGGCAGGACTGTGACACGGTATGCGGTCTGCTTGACAGCATAAAGGGCAAGCTCGACGGCGACAGCGTCGGCGATAAAGACAGCTCCTGCGGTCAGGTGATGGCATTTTTAAACCACCCTGCCGGCAGAATTTGCAGTTGGGGCATTCCCCTTGCGGAGTGCTACGGCGTAAGGCTCCCCGCAGATTATAACGGCGAAGTGCCAAGCGGCATGATTCTCACCGACATTGACGAGGGCGAATATATTGTCTTTGAGCACGGTCCGTTTGATTTTGAAACAGAAAACTCCGCGGTAGAAGCTAAGATTGAAAAAGCCATGAAAGATTTTGATTACAAATCCGCAGGCTATGAGCTTGACACCGCAGAGGGCAGGATATTTTATTTTTATCACGACCAAAAAAGATTTTGGAAGTATGTAAGACCTGTAAAGAAAATATAAAAATACGGCTCCGATATTTTGGTTTTCGGAGCCGTATTTTTCACGCTTTTTTCATTCTTTTTTTCGCGGGGCGATAAATCATCAGCGAAATTGAGATGAGCACCGCCGTTACGCAAAGGCTTATGGGGTAAACAAGCATTATTGTTTTAAAATCTCTGCTTTGAGGGAAGACCGTATAAATCCACGTTATTCTCACGCCGCATACGCCGACCATAGTGAGTATTGCGGGCACAAGCGAAATACCGAAGCCTCTGAGATAGCCGGACATAACCTCGTACAGCATACTGAATATATAGGCAAAAAAGATATACACAAGGCGCGTATATCCGAGCTCGATAACCTCCGGGTCATTGTTAAAAATCGAGAGCAAAAATCTGCCTGCCGAGAGTGCTGTCGCAACGGCAATTCCCGAAGCGACCGCGTCCTCGCCGATGCTCAGAGCAAGAGTTTTTTTGCATCTGTCAAGCTTGCCCGCGCCGTAGTTTTGACCGACAAAGGTTGTACAGGCCTGGCTGAAAGAATTCATAACGTAATATGCAAAAATCTCTATATTAAACGCCGCACCCGACGCCGCGATAACCACCGTGCCGAGGCTGTTTATTGCCGACTGAATTATTATGTTTGCAACAGAAAAAACCGCGCTCTGCATACCTGCCGGCAAACCGATTTTTATAATGTTTATAAAATTCTCTTTGTCTATACGGATTTTTCTTGTCTCGACCTTAATATATTTGTCGCTCTTTATAAGCTTAAAATAAAGGATTGCAGAGCTGATTGCATTTGATATTACAGTAGCTACCGCAACGCCGTTGACGTTCATTTTAAGCACTATAACAAAAAATAAATTGAGTAAAACATTCAAAACGCCCGAAGCCGCCAGTGCCGCCAAAGGTGTTTTGGTTTCGCCCACGCTTCTGAATATCGCCGCCTCAAAGTTATATAAAAGAATAACCGGCATACCGATAAGATAAATGCGAAGATAAAGCAGCGCATAAGGGTAAACGTCGGGCGGCACCCGGAGCGAATTTAACAGCCACGCCGCGATTGCTTCGCCGAAAGCCGCAACCGCGATACCGCCCAAAACAGCGACTGCGATTGATGTGTGCACCGCTTTTTGAACGGTATTTTTGTCATCGCGGCCTATGGCGTTTGCAATAACAACATTTGCGCCGAGGGCTATACCGACAAACAGGTTGACTATAAGCCCTATTACCGCACTGTTTGCGCTGACCGCGGCAACAGCAACGGTTTTATCCATTGACGCAAAGTTGCCCACAACGGCAATATCCGAAGCGTTAAAAAGCTGCTCCAAAACCGCAGTTGCCGCAACAGGCAGTGCAAAGCGCGGCAGCTTGTTCCAGATAGAACCGTTCAGCATATCCATTTTGTTGTTGCTTGTTTTATTCATACCTACCTCAAAAAATCAAAGAACCATAAGAAGTGTGCCGGCGCCTATGAGCGCACATCCGACAGCGGATTTCGGCGTAAATTTTTCATGCAAAAATACAAATGCGAGCACAAGCGTTATAACAACACTGAGCTTATCTATCGGCACAACCTTTGAAGCATCACCCATTTGCAGTGCCTTGTAATAGCAAAGCCATGACGCGCCCGTTGCAAGACCCGAGAGAATTAGGAACAGCCAGCTTTTTTTATCAATATCGCCGATTCCGCCCTGTGCGCCTGTGATAAACACCATGCCCCATGACATTATAACAACCACAACCGTCCTTATAGCGGTTGCAAGGTTTGAGTTTACTCCGTCAATGCCCACCTTTGCGAGTATTGATGTGAGTGCCGCAAAAACCGATGACAAAAAGGCAAATACTATATACATAAAAATCGCCTCTGCATTTGATTTTAAATATATGATAAACCTGTTATAAAAATTTTTCAACTATCAAGACATTCAAATTTATTGCATCAACAGCACCGCTTTTGGCGGAATTGACGGATTTGACGGCGGCGTTTGTGTGATGCCGCTGATTGCCTGAATTTGATGTGAGCTAACGGTAAGACTCGCCCTCATCCGGCGCTT
>OMEC01000702.1_pt1 | contig 16167 bp, 17 predicted proteins | sample 1673401 | NCBI WGS metagenome assembly OMEC01 (sample SAMEA103958110, study PRJEB25191) | human gut metagenome | reverse complement strand
CGTGACCGGCGCGGCCACCGTCATTCTGGCCATGGGTGCCGGCAAGCTGGGCGCAAAGTCCATCGACGAGTACCTGAGCAAGTAAGTACATCGAAAAGGCCCGCTGCAAAGCGGGCCTTTTTATGCCGGAGAGCGGTAAAATTTTACGTTCTCCTTATAGAAAGCGCCGCTGCGCTGTGGTATACTGGGAGCAGCAACAGACGGGAGGGGCCATTATGCCGAAAGACTTTATCGACTTCAACCAGAAAACAGGCTTTATCTGCGACATGGACGGCGTCATCTACCACGGGAACCGGATCCTGCCCGGCGTGGCGGATTTCATCCAGTGGCTGCATGAGGAGAACAAGGAGTATCTGTTCCTGACCAACAACAGCGGCTACACGCCCCGTGAGCTGCAGCAGAAGCTGGCCCGGATGGGACTGGACGTGCCGGAGGAGCATTTCTATACCAGTGCCCTGGCCACGGCGGCCTTTCTGAAGGATCAGTCCCCCGGCTGCTCTGTATTCGCCATCGGCGAGGCGGGGCTGCTGAACGCCCTGTACGACGCGGGCCTCACCATGAACGATGTGAACCCGGACTACGTGGTGGTGGGCGAGGGCCGCACCTACTCCCTGGATACGCTGACCAAGGCGGTGAACCTAGTCATGGCCGGTGCCAAGCTCATCGGCGCCAACTCAGACGTGTCCGGCCCCATCGAAAGCGGCATTGCTCCGGCCTGCCGCGCTCTGGTGGCCCCCATTGAAATGGCCACCGGCAAGCAGGCCTATTTCTGCGGCAAGCCCAATCCCCTGATGATGCGGACCGGCCTGCGGCTGCTGCACTGCCACTCTGCCGACGCGGTGATGGTGGGCGACCGCATGGACACCGACGTTATCTCCGGTCTGGAAAGCGGTATGTCCACGGTGCTGGTGCTCTCCGGTGTGTCCACCCGTCAAACGGTGGAGACGTATGCCTATCAGCCCAACGTCATTCTGGACGGCGTGGGCGACATCGCCCGTCTGGCCCGTAAAAACAAGAAATAGGTGCCACGGCCCGAGGGCCGGGAATGAAAAGAAGTGACCGCGGAAGCGGTCACTTCTTTTCATTCGTTTTCCAACAGCAGGGTGTATATCTCGCCCTCCACGGCGAACACGCGCTCCACATCGGTGTCCATCTGCTCCAGCAGCGGCCCCGCCGCCTCGTAGTCCACGCAGGTGCCGCAGGAGGCGCTGAGCTTGCGGGGCACCGGCATCATCCGGGCCCGGACCCCCGCCGCCGTCAGGCACTGGCAGGTCAGCAGGGCGGACAAATGGGTGTGAAACGTGGCGATGTAGCGGCTCATTTGGACAGGGACAGACGGAAGTCCTGACCCTCCGGCGCCACGGCGACCTTGTAGCCGCTGTTTTCGGCGAAGCGGGTGACATTCTCCACAGAGCACTGGTTGTCCACCAGCACCTCCAGGGTGGCGGGGGCGTCGGCCTTTACGGCCTTCTGCACCATCACCACGGGCATGGGGCAGGAATAACCTCTTGCGTCAACAGTCATTGTGATGTTCCTCCTTTACTTGGCGGCCTCAACAGGCGCGCTGACAGCCTTGGGCATATTCCACAGGGACACACCCAGCATGATGAGGATACCCAGGCACACGGCTGCTTTGCCGTTGTTGGACAGACCGCCCACCACGATCTCCTTGGCCTCGTTCATGGCATCGGCGTTGCCGGCCAGACCGAAGTTGTGGGCAAAGGCCGCGCCCACGATCATGCCGAACACGGTCACGGCGCTGTCGCCGTTGCCCTCGCCGGCCAGGATCAGCTGACGCAGGGGGCAGCCGCCCAGCAGTACGCTGCCCCAGCCCACCAGGACCATACCCAGCAGGTTCCACAGCTGGCTGCTGTGGGCGATGGGCTGCAGTTCAAAGCCCAGCTTGAAGCTGCCGGTGATGAGGCTGCCCGCCAGGACGACCACAAAGATGGCCACGAAGCCGTACAGCAGCTTGAAATCCTTGAACAGCATGGCGTCGCGGATACCGCCTACCATGCACAGGCGGGCGCGCTGGGCCAGAGCGCCTACCACCACGGCGATCAGCAGTGCAGCCAGCATGGGCGCGTGCTTGGAGCCGGGGCCCTCCTCACTGAACTTGAACAGGCTGGGCACGGCGATGACCAAAATCAGCAGGCCGGTCATCACGATGGGCAGCACGCCGCCCTCGCCCTTCCCAACGGGATAGGCCCGCTTCAGGGAAAAGCCGCGCTTGAGGAACTGGATGCCGATGAAGATGCCCAGGGTGAAGCCCACCAGGCCCACCACGGCGTTCAGGTCGCCGCCGCCGATACGCAGGACCATCCGCAGGGGGCAGCCCAGGAAGGCCAGCGCGCCGATCATGACGAAGGCACCCAGCACGAAGCGTGTGGCGGGGGAGGAGCCGGCCTTGGCCCGGAATTCCTTAGTGGCCACGGACATGACGAACGCGCCCAGCACCAGACCGATGATCTCCGGCCGGACGTACTGCACCTTGGCTGCGCTGTGCATACCCACCGCGCCGGTGATGTCCCGCAGGAAGCAGGCGATGCAGAAGCCCATGTTGGCGGGGTTGCCCAGATGGGTCAGCACCACGGCAGCCAGACCGACCACCGCGCCGGCGATGACCACGACCCAACTTACTTTTTTCATGTGATATGTCTCTCCTTCACGTTATTTCTTTTAAAGAATAGCGATGCCATTATACGACATTGTACCGGAAAAGTCAAGACCGTGACAAACTTCGCTTTCTGTGGTATGATGGGTCACAAGCTGTGAGGAGGTGCCTGTATGGACGCCATTTATCTTGACAACGCCGCCACGTCGTTCCCCAAGCCGGCGGGGGTCAGCGACCGGATGAAATACTACCTGGACTGCGTGGGAGCCAACGTGAACCGTTCCGTGTATACCGCCGCCCAGGAGGCGGGGCTGGTGACGCTGACACTGCGGCAGCGGCTGGCCCGGCTGTTCGATTTTCCGGAGCCGCCTACCCACGTTATTCTGACGCCGGGTGCTACGGCGGGGCTGAATATGATCATCTCCGGCCTTCTGCGTCCCGGCGACCACTGCATCGTCAGCAGCATGGAGCACAACGCAGTCATGCGGCCGCTGCTGCGCCTGCCGGGAGTGGCGGTCAGCCGCGTTCCCTGTGACGCCGAGGGTTTTGCAGATCTGGACGCCCTGCCGGGGCTGTTCCGGGAGGATACGAGACTGGTCATCATGGCCCACGGCTCCAACGTCTGCGGCGCGGTACAGGACGGCGGCTATCGGCCGCATCTGCGCGGAAAAGGGCGTGCCCTTTGCGCTGGACGCCGCCCAGACGGCGGGACACCTCCCTGTGGACTTTCAGGCGTTCGGCCTCAGTGCCATGGCGGTACCGGGCCACAAGGGGCTGCTGGGCCCCGGCGGCGTGGGCGCGCTGCTGCTGCGGGACGATTTCGCCCAAAAGCTGACGCCTCTGATCGCCGGCGGCACCGGCAGTGCCTCGGACAGCGAGTACCTGCCGCCCTATCTGCCGGACCGGTTTGAGTCCGGTACGGCCAATCTCCCCGGCTGCTACGGCTGGGAGGCGGCCCTGCGCTTTATTGAGGAGACGGGCGTGGACGTTCTGCGGCAGCACGAGAGGGCGCTGTGCGCCCGGTTTCTGGACGGCCTTGCGGATATTTCCGGGGTCCGGCTGGTGGGTCCCCGGAATATGGACCGTCGGGTGGGCGTCATCTCCGTGGACTTCCTGCGCCGCGACAACGCCGAGATGGCCTATGCGCTGGAAGCGCAGTACGGCATCCTGACCCGCTGCGGCCTGCACTGTGCGCCCTCGGCCCACAAAACCCTGGGGACGTTTCCCCAGGGCACTGTGCGGTTTTCGCTGGGCTGGGCCAGCACGGAAGCGGACGTGGACGCGGCACTGGCGGCCATACGGGCCTTGGCATAAATTAAACCGGGCGGCACTGCCGCCCGGTTTTTGGTTATCGCAGAAGAATACGCTTGCCGCCGTGATATTCGCCCACGGTGCCGATGCGCTGGGCGCTGGGGACTACCGGTGTCAGCTCCGCCAGCAGCGCGTCCGCGTCCGCAGGGTCTACGGCCATCAGCAGGCCGCCGGAGGTCTGGGGGTCGAACAACAGGTCCTGTACGGCCAGCTCGGTGGTGCCCACGTCCACGCCGGCTTCGGCGAAGCTGCGGTTGCGGTACATACCGGCGGGCAGCACGCCCATCCGGGCGAATTCCAACGCCTCCGGGATCAGGTCGATGGCGGACACGTCGATGTGCAGTGCCACATCGCTGCCCTGGGCCATCTCGAAGCCGTGGCCCATCAGACCGAAGCCGGTCACGTCGGTGCAGGCGTGGACCTTGTAGCGGACCATCACGTCCCGGGCGGCCTTGTTCAGAGTGGTCATCATCCGGTTCATGAAGTCCACCGTCTCTTTCGTCAGCAGGTCGGCCTTCCCGGCGCTGGTCAGCACGCCGATGCCGATGGGCTTGGTCAGCACCAGCACGTCGCCGGGCCGTGCGGCGGAATTGGTGAGCATTTTGTCCGGGTGAACAAAGCCGGTCACGGCCAGGCCGTATTTCGGCTCATCGTCCAGGATGCTGTGACCGCCGGTGATCAGGGCCCCGGCCTCGTAGACCTTGTCATAGCCGCCCCGAAGGATGTCATGCACGGCCTCCTTCGGCATATCCTCCGGAACGGCCATGATGTTCAGACACAGCTTCGGCTCGCCGCCCATGGCGTACACGTCACTGAGGGCGTTGGTGGCGGCGATCTGCCCGAAGAGATAGGGGTCGTCGGCGATGGGGGGAAAAAAGTCTACCGTCTGCACCAGCGCCAGCTCGTCGCTGATCTTATACACGGAGGCGTCGTCGCTCTTGTCGAAGCCCACCAGCAAATTGGGGTCGTGGTGTACGCGGATGCCCTCCAGCAGCTGTGTCAGCACACCTGCGCCCACCTTGGCGCCGCAGCCGGCGCACTTGGTCAGCTTAGTCAGCTTGATGTTCTGCTCTTCCATGATTTGTCTCCTATCGCAGTGCACCGGTCAGGTGCAGTATGGCCTCCAGCGCGCCGCCGCCCACGGCCAGCGCCTTGTCCGAGGCAGTGGTGCAGTATTCCGGTTGACAGCGTGGGTCCACGTCGCCGGATTTCATCCCCCGGTGTACCGGTGTGCCGCTGGGCAGAATACCCCGCACCACGCCGCCGATGGTGCATTTCATGGGCTGACCGTTTACGGTCCCGGCGATGTCACCGGGCTGGACCTCGTCACCGATGTCCAGTATCCGGGTGAAGATGCCGTCCGCCGGGGCGCGAAGCACGCGCTCACCGGCGTAGCCGCCGACCAGGCCGGGGATGTTGGTGTTGGGCAGGGCGCTGCCCTGATAGATGGCGCGCCCCAGGGTGTGGCCGCGCATGGTCTCCACTACCGCGTGGCAGTCCTCTCCGGCGGTGAAGCCGGGCCCGATGCCTACCACCACGGGGGCGTCGGTGATGCGGGTGCCCAGATTGCGCTTGGCCAGTATGGCGTCCACCAGGGCATCCGGGCACAGCTGCTCACGGCACAGGCACTCCGGGTCGGGGAGGACGGGTACCGTATCCTGAGCCAGCAGGGACAGCGCCTGCGCCGGGCTGTCGGCGCGGACGGCCCGCACGTCCTCCACCACCGTTTCGCCGTCGGTGATGGCGGGGGAGAAGCACACCGTCCGCCGTATGGCGGTGGGGCGGGGTAGGTCGGTCATGACCACCTGTATCCCGGCGCGGTACAGCCGCAAAGCGATGCCAGTGGCAATGTCGCCTGCGCCGCGTATCAAAACAAGCATAGCTAACCATCCTTTCGTTATCCGTACAATAACACAACGAGAAAGAGTTGTCAACAAAGCCCCGTTGACGGGGGGGCGCAGGTCTGGTAAAATGGACCCACGAAAGGAAAGAAGGTGCTTCAGTGAACGACAACATCATCGTCCATATCACCGCCCGCCTGTTCGCGGAGGAAAAGTGCTACGGTCCCGGGGTTCACCGGCTGTTGGGCGCGGTGGCGCAGAACCATTCCCTGCGCGCGGCCGCGGCCTCCATGAACATGGCGTATTCCAAGGCGTGGAGCATCGTCCGGGCGGCGGAGCAGGGCTTCGGCTGCAAACTGCTCCGGTCCACCATCGGCGGCTCCGGCGGCGGCGGCGCGCAGCTTACCGACGAGGCCCGGCAGATCATGGAGGCCTATGACGCGTACTGCCGAAAGCTGGATGCCTACGGACAGGAGCTGTTTCGGGAATTGTTCGGCTTCTGCACAGAGAAATAAAAAAGGCCGCCCATCGGGAGCGGTTCAATAAAACAGTATATTAGTTTTCGGGAAACGGCATGATTTCGGTCATGCCGTTTCTCCGTTTTGAATGTCATAGAGTAAATTGGCGGGGAGTATGCCGATGTAATTGTAGCTGATGTCCACATCCTGAACTCTGTGTCCGTTGGACTTGTCCGGTGCGTGAACATATACGGCTTTCACCATATCGTTTAGAACGGCGGGAGTCAGCTTTTCCAAGTACAAGTGCTTCTTCGCCAAACGGATGAAGCTATCGACACTCTCCACATGGTTTTCTTGATTCTGTATTTCTTCTTCGAGCATTGCAATCTTGGCTCTCAGGTCTTCCTGCTCCTGCTCATAATCATCAGATAACATCTGAAAACGAGCTTCGGACAGTTTTCCGTTGACCATATCCTCATAAATATGCTTAAACAATCTGTCCAGTTCAGCCAGACGGTTTTCAGACTTCTGCAAGGTTCGCTTCTTGGCCGCAAATTCTTTCTTCGCTTCGGCAGTTCGCTTTGCACCCAATGCTCTGCGGAACGCATCTTCATAATCGGCAACACACTGGATTACCAATCTCATGTGTTGGAGAGTACCTTCTTCCAATACCACGGCACGAATGAAGTGAGTATCGCAAACTTCCTTGCCCTTTTTGCGGGAAGTTGAGCATACGAAGTGGTCTTGTCTGGCTTCAAAGTTGTTGCTGGTACAGTAGTACAATTTCTCACCGCAATCGGCACAGCGGACGATACCGGAGAACATATTGGTCTTGCCTGTTCTGGTAGGTCTGCGCTTGTTTTTACGAAGTTCCTGCACACGGGCAAAGCTATCTTCGTCAATGATGGCTTCATGGGTGTTCTCGAAAATCTTCCATTGGTCGGGAGGATTTTCGAGCTTCTTTTTGCTCTTGTACGACAGCTTGCGGGTCTTGAAGTTGACCATGTGACCAAGGTATTCCATCTTTTCCAGTATGCCGGTGATGGTGCGTGGTGCCCATGCATAAGGGTCATCGGGGGTATTGGCGGGAGCATTTCGCCCCATCTTCATCCAATGCACAGTGGGACAATCCACCTTTGCCTCCCTAAGCTTCTTAGCTATTTGAGAAGGACCGAAGCCCTCCATACACCATGCGAAAATCTGACGAACAACGGCTGCGGCTTCATCATCAACAATCCAATGTCTCTTAGAATTGTCGGGGTCTTTCATGTAGCCATAGGGCGGGTTGGTGGTTAGATACTCACCGGATTCGCCTTTCTGCTTCATGGATGCCTTGACCTTCTTACTGCTGTCCTTGACATAGAACTCATTGATGATGTTCAAGAACGGAGTAAAATCGTTGTCCTCCTGGTTGGCGCTGTCCACACCGCTGTTGACAGCGATGAAGCGGACATTGTGTTCGGGGAAAAGCATTTCCGTGTAAAGACCGACTTTCAGATAATTTCTGCCGATACGGCTCATGTCTTTGGCAATGAGAACACCTATCTGGTCGTTCTCCACCATGCTGATCATGCGCTGCCAATCGGGTCTGTTGAAGTTAGCCCCGGAGTAGCCATCGTCCACGAAAAACTGGATATTGCGGAAACCTTGTTCTTTAGCGTATCTTTTGAGAATAGCCTTTTGATTTACAATGCTGTTGCTATCACCAGTAAGTTCATCGTCACGACTTAACCTGCAGTAGATAGCGGTAATTTTGTCAGACTGCCTATTCATATCTTGTTCCTCCTTGTTAGGCGGGCAGTCTGCCAATACAGGATTGCTTGTGGTCATTATATCATACATTTTTGAATTTTTCTCCTTTGCTATTAAACTTTTTCAGAATCATTTGTCATGTGGTCAAGAAGCTTGGAAGGCAAGCTGCGGGTTCCGTCATAGCTGCCATTAAAGCGGTAGGTGGTCTGCCCGGACTTAATGGTAACAGTGATTTTGGGAAGTGCCGCCGCACAGTGGTTGTGGACAGTAAGATGACCATCCTTACCAAACCAACGGTTGCTGCGCTGTTCGTCGGACTTTTGTTCCAATTTGAAATAAGGGTCTGCATCGGGGACATGAGGACAATCGTCCTCCTCCGGTGCGGGTAAAGAAGCGAGCCATTTGTCCAGCTCCTCCGGTGTCATGTCGATTGCTTTTTTATTTTCACTCATATCAAAAGTCCTTTCTTTTGTTTGATAGAGGCAAAGTGCCAACTTGGCACTTTGCCGGATGGGAATAGAATCGAAGGGATAGGAAGGGATTAGATTTCCTGTTCCTGCGATTTCTTTTTCTGTTCCTGCTTTCTGGTAAGTTCGCCGTTCAGAATCTGGTCGATGTTGTGGCAAACCGTACCCAGCTCCTTGTCCTTATTCTTGGCCTCGTGGTACTCGTTGTACAGAGCATTTTTCTCCTTGATAAGCTGCTCAATTTGCGCCTGTAATGCCTTGTAGCTTGGCAGCTTCTTCAATCCCTTGGAATCAAAATATCGCTTGGCGGCATCCAGAATGATAAAGTCACTGTCGTGTTCTTCCCGATAGGCACAGCGGGCTTTTTCATTTTTACAGGCTTTCAGTCCCTCACGAATATCCTTGGTTTTGAAATAGCTCAAGACATGAGTTCTCAGTTCTTTTTTCTCTGCAATCGCCGCTTCAATGGATTTCAGTTTTGCGAGTGTTGCGGTCATTTTCTCATGTGCTTCCTGATAGGCTGCGTCCAATTCTTCGGGAGATTCAAAGCCCATATCCTTGTACATCATAAACGCCTTGCTTCCGTTTTTCAGATTGTGGAGCTTCGCCCAGTGGATATATCCCTGCCCCTTGCCCTCGACTCGTTTGGCTTCAATATCCACCATACGGCTGACAGTATTCTGCTGCTGAACACGATTTTGAGTGGACGGTGATGTGTGTTTCGGTGCGATTGGCATTTTTGTCCTCTGTGCATTTTTATCAAGTGCGGCAAGAACAGCAACCTTGTCAAAATCGTCACCCAGCTTTCGTGCGGTGATAGGTTTGGTTCGGTCGGGCGTAAGGTAGGACAAACGCCCTCGGCTTTCTTTGACGGTGATACCACGGCGCAGAAGTCTTTCTGTAAAATCTTCAAAGTTGGTTGCATCAGAAAGTGCCGAGTGGATTTCCTGTCTGAGCTTGTCCTTATCCGTTTCAAATTTGCTCTGCTTGACAGGTAAGCCCTGTTCAACAAGAGCAGCATTTTTGTCATCCAGCGCAAGCTGTCCTTTTTTCTTCACCCAATACTCACGCTCGGTCACTCTGGTCTTGCTGCCGTTGAGCAAATCAATCTGATACAGTCCAGCGCTGTGGCACATCTCCATGACCTCGGAGCGAAAATATTCCATAGCGGCATTGGTGCATCGGTGCTTCATTCCCGGCTGGGTGTCGCAAGGTCTGTCCATATAGGGCATGAACGGAACTTCGGCAATTCGCAGGGAATTGATAACGATGTGTACATGAATGTTTCCACTATGGCTGTGCCCGCCCGGATGGGTACAGACAAGAGCCTGATGTCCGGGGAAATGCTCGGCACAGAATTTTTCTCCCAATTCCTGTGCCATGTCCACAGTCAAACCATGATCCGGCACATCCTTCGGGTCGAAGCTGATAATATAGTGGTGACTTTTCACATCCTCCCGTTTTTGATTTTTTCCGTAGCGGAGATTTGCCCGCATACAGGAAATCGCAAAATCTTCATCGCCGCAGTTCAGCGTAGAAATGCGATAGTCCTCTCTGGGAATGAGCCTGCCGTTTTCGTCCAGCGTTGCTCTCATGGTGAACTCGTCGTGCTCAAAAGTCAGGTAGGCTTCGGCGGCGGAGTAATCAGCGTTTTTAGAGCTGATATGTTTGAATGTTGCCAAGAGCGTCACCTACTTTCTGCAAGACTTCATATTTGAGAGCAGCAAGGTCGGCGGCAGAATCACGCAACTCCTTCGCCATCTCAGGATAGGGCGAGTGCCATTCGTTCAGACTGCGGGCAATCTGATTGAGGTTGTTTCCGATACGCCCATACTCCGCTGTCAGCTTTCCAATGACGGACAGCAGTTGGTCGTTTACGGGATGAACGGTAATGATTGGTTTGACGGGTGCGCCGGAAACTGCTTGTCGGATAAACTCAGATTGACTCATTCCGTACAGCTCCATGCGGCGTAAAAATTCGGTGTGCTCGTCATCATCCAGACGGGTTTTGATGATGTGGTTACGCTTCGGTGTGTTGTAAGTTTTGGGCATTTGATTACATCTCCTTTGTAAAAATTGAGAGCGGCGACAGCCGAAACGCTTCCGATTTATCGGAACAGGGCAGGGGTTGGGGAAGGCACTCCCCAACAAGATTCCCGTGTGCAAAATGAGCGAAAGGCGAAATTTGGACCAATGGTAGAATCTTGCTCTGCGCTACCTCCACGGTGTTGCTCTCTGTCGGGCATTCCGTTTCGGAAAAGTTCAATCGGCTGCGCTGCTGATTTTTTCTTTACACAGGAAATGGATTTTGAAAAAAGACAACAAAAAAGCCGATTACACAGATATCAAAAATCGGCGGGAGCGTGGCTCTCGCTTCAAAATGATGTTCTATGTAATCGGCTTTGAGATTCAAAGACAGGTTCTGTCTCAATGTCTGCTCCTGCCAACAGAACCAAAGGCGTATGGAGCAACTCGATACTTCCGGTGTACCGATACCGTGTCGGGTTGTCCCGACTAATTTCTAAATCAAATGAACATATATCTCTATTCAGTTGTAGGCTATGGAAAGATTTTCCACGCCATCATTATACAAAATCCGACACCGAAAGTCAATCTGTACTACCTTGAATTTTGAAAAGCGCAGAGAAATAAAAAGAAAGGCGACCAGCTTTTTGGGGTCACTTCAGGCTGGTCGCTTTTAATAAAAACTAAAATAGGATCTGACGGATAGCAGTATCGTTATATTTCGCCATTTTTAGCTTGTTCCAGAATCTTCATTATGCGGGCTTTGGTTTTTGCTTTGATTTCGACAGAATCTTCGATTTTGTCATAGGAAAAATGATTAACATCAAACGGGACATTTTTGCAGGAATCAGTTTCTTGAAAGTAGAAAACCATCCGTCCTGTATCAATGTGTTTTAGTGCATACCCTACCTCTATCATCACATTGTGTCTTGCCCCTGTAAGATCCGCAATAAAAATATCACACTCCCTAATGTCGTGATACATAACTTCTCGTATGTCAAAAGTACCGGTGTCTCGAGTTCCCAAATCAGTAAGCTGCAAGCCTAATTCATCGATAACTTCTTTTATTGCATCTATTCTATAGACAGACTGTTTGTACTCCGCATCAGTTTCCGCGGGATACCATCTTGCAAGAAAAACTTTTTTAGGAACATACTTATAGATTTCATCATACAAGTTTATAACATCATCAATATGCAGTTTTTCAACATTACCGATGTTATTCTTCTTTATCCACGAAAGAAATCCACGATATTTAGATTCGTTTGTGAGTCTGTAGTAAGCCAATGCTCCGATAACAGCAATGTTTGTTGTGGTTGCGGTTATTTCAGATTCTATCAAAGCCCTCTCAACCTCAACAAGCTGTGTTTTAACTTTAGTAATGGCAGAATCGTTTTCCTCAACACTTTGATTCTTTAACAAAAATCCGAACAGATCAACAAAGAAGCTATATTTTGCTTGGCGTATGTAAGAATTGATAGCAGGGAAATACGTAAAATCAATGCTCTGCAATGTTTTTCTTGCCAAATAGTATTTCCATCCGAAAGAAGGGTCTCTCACTAATGTATCATCAGAAAATACCTGGGGACTTTCCAAAATGACCTTTAGGTTTTCCTCCAATTTCAACGGAATTTGCTTTGCGTTGATATTGTGGAAGATTGCTCGTGTAAATTGGTCACTTTCACTTGGATTGCGGAAAAGTAGTAAGCAGAACGGTAAAGTGAAGTCTGTTTCAACCTCATCCGCAGCACTCAATCTGTGATTTCCGTCAATCCGTGTCAGCTCACAAACCGTTTCATCAAATTTTATATGAGCCAAATATATTCTTTCAACTCTTGGCAGTCTGTCATATTGATTCAATATGTTTTTGCTTTTATGGCGGGAGATATTGAATTGAAAATTGCCGATACTTTTGTTCCATGTTTGGCCTGATTGCAACGATGTATGAAACAAATCCAACTCATCAAAATCTTTGGCTCCATCAGTCAAATTGGTGGCAAGGATTACTTCGGGGAAAAACTTATATTCTCCAGCATTTAAGAACCTTGCCATGTCTCCCTTGTGCTCATCAATCAGGCCTCTCTGTACTTCTGTGTTTGGTTTTGAAATGGCACTCAACATTTTGTATGACGCAAACCCTCGCAAGCAAAGAAAGCCACCCATTGAGTATTCTAAAATTCCACTTAGGTTTTTATACAAGGGCATAATCATAAAACACAACAAAACCGAGCCAACCTACACTAAAACGTCGCTATTTCTTTGTGAAAAGCGACGTTTTTTATGGCCCGGACTAAGAAAGGAGGGAAATCTTTTTAAGCTGGCCGGGCCGGGAGGTCTGGCCTTTTTTCATCTCACAAAAAAGGAGGTTAGCAAATGGCCGATGAAAAAGTGAATATGGGCCCGGAGGAAAATAAGGCCCAGGAAACCCTATCCCCGCCCGGCCAGGGTGAGTTGCCCCCGCTGGAGGAAAATAATACACCTGCTGTTTCTGGCGAAGATAAAGCGGCCCCCGATCATGTGGAGCCCGATCCGCCGTCTGCCGACAGGCACACACAGCAGACTGTTTTTCCAGGCATGGGTGAAGATACACCCGCCCCGTCCGGCAAGGTGATCAACCTCTCGGACATCCAGGCCGCTGATAAGGGCGGCAAGGAGGCTCCTGCCCCCGCCCCGGAAAAGAAAGCGTCGGAGGCAGAACAGCCGAAAAAGCGCCGGGGCCGTCCCCCGAAAGAGCAGGCTGCGGTGTCTGCGGGAAAAAAGGAGAAAGCGGCGGAGCCCCGCACAGGCCGCCCGTCTAAGGTTGACAAGGCGGCCCGTGAGGAGGCCCCGCCCTCTGTTCTGGACAAAGTGTCCAGAGGTAAGAAAGCTGACAAGGACAAGGAAACGGGCTCTGGCGGTGCGCCTGCGTCTAAATCCACTAAGGCGGTAAAGCCGGGCAAGGCCGCTCCCGTCAAGGAGGCGGCAGTCCCGCCGCCAGAGATTAAACTGCCGCCCACACCGGAAGTCCCGCCCCGTCCTGTGGAAGAGGGAAAAATCGTCTATCTGAAAATGGCGGAGCTTCATCCGTTCCATACGTTCCGGGAGCACCCCTACAAGGTGCAGGACGATAAGGCGATGGACGATCTGGTGGGGACGATCAAGGAACACGGCATTATGACCCCCGCCACCGTCCGCCCGGAAAAGGATGGTAAGAGCTATGAGATCATCGCGGGCCACCGCCGCCATCATGGTGGTACACGGGCCGGGCTGGAGGAAATGCCCTGTATCGTCCGGGAGATGACCGATCTTGAAGCTGTCCGGGAAATGCGGAACAGCAACAAGCAGCGCGGGGAGCCCCTGCCCAGCGAACTGGCAAAGCTGTTGGATTTGGAGGTGGAGGCCATCAAACGCCAGGGGGCCCGCCCGAAAAGTGAGAAAGAGGCGGAGGCCCTGGGTAAGCTCTCAGTGGAGATTGTGGGCAAGGAACACGACATGAACTATAAAAAGGTCATGCGGTATATCCGGCTCAACTCCCTGGTGCCGGAGCTTCTGGACAAGGTGGACACAAAGCAGATGGGCTTTATGCCTGCGGTGGAGATCTCGTATATCAGGCCGGAAAACCAGCGGCTGATTGCCGTTTCCATTGACGGGGAGCAGTCCTCCCCCTCGGTGGCCCAGGCGAAGCGGCTCCACGAGCTGGACAAGGAGGGCAAGCTCAACGGTGATGTGATCGACGGCATTTTGAGTGAAGAAAAAAAGGAGGATCGCGGTGTGATTATTTCGACTGCTGAACTGTCTAAGTATTTCGGCAAGGAGGTCACTCCTGCCAAAATGAAAGAGCAGATCATGGCGCTGCTGGACGAGTGGAAAGAGAAACAGCCGCCCGAACTGGCGCAGCCGGACAGGAAAAAGGACTTGGAGAAGTAACCGGGCCCCGCTTCTGGACACTTTGTCCAGAGGTGAACGCCCCGCGCAGGGGATGGGCTCTGTGGTGATATATCCCCCGTCGCCGGGTATTTTGCAGCGCAGCCGGGAACGGGCAGTCAAGGGGCGGAACGCCCGCCGTTTGCGGCGGCTTGCCCTTGACGGCCTGGCCCGGCTGTGCTATTTCCGGCAAGGCGGCGGGGGTATATCCTCCAGAGCCGCCCCCTTTCCCATGAATGGGAAAGGGCGGGGGGATAGGGTTGAACTACCTATTAAATATCGGAGGTGTGATAATGAAACGATCCCTTGCTTATATTACCGCTGCGTGGCGCGGTGATCCTGCGGTGGATATGGAGCAGGCGGCGCATTACTGCCGCGTGGTCTATGATGCGGGCTATTCCCCCATCTGCCCCATGCTCTATCTGCCGCTGTTCCTCAATGACGCGGTGCCGGAGGAGCACAAGAACGGCATCGACATGGGCCGCGATCTGCTCCGGCGTTCCCGTGTGCTGGTGGTGTGCGGCCATTCCGTGACCGAGGCCATGAAAAATGATATTGCTGTGGCCCAGCGCCTGGGGATCACCGCGACTACCCTTGAGGGCATCCTGACTGTCAAGGGCCAGGGGCGCCGCTGATGGCGTCCCTGTTTGAAGCCTACATCACCAACCTGGGAAAGTACAACGAGGGCGAGCTGGTTGGCGAAACCTTGAAATTTCCTACTACCACCGAGGAGGTGCAGGGGCTTCTGAAACGCATCGGCGTGGATGGGGTGCGGTACGAGGAATTTTTCATTACCAGCTTTGACGGTGATGTGCTGGGGCTCTATGACTACTTGGGGGAATATGAAAACCTGGACGAGCTCAATCATCTGGCCTGTCTACTCTCCGAGCTGGATCAAGGTGAGTTAGAGAAATTTGAGGCCGTCATTGACAGCGGCGAACATACATCCAGCGTGGCCGATCTCATCAATCTGGCGCAAAACTTGGATTGCTACGAGTTTTATCCCGGTGTCGAGGACGATGAAACCCTGGGCCGCATCTATGTGGAGGACATGGAGGCCAGTGACGTGCCAGAGCACCTGCTGAATTATTTTGACTATGAGGCATACGGGCGGGATATTCGACTTGAAGAGGACGGCCACTTTGCCCCTGGCGGCTATGTGCTGAACAATGGCGGCCAATTTATCGAGCACTATCACGGGATCGAGGACATTCCCGACGAGCACAAAGTTTTTGCCTTTCCGCAGCTCACGGTGCGGGAACAAATGGCAGCCTACAAAGAAATTATTGACGGTTCCTCCCTGGAGGGCTATCGGAAGATTGCCGCAAAGGAACACGAGGAACGATAACGGCACTTCTGGACGTTTTGTCCAGAGGTGTTTTTTTCATGGAAAGGAGGGATACGGCTGATTGACGAGGACGTTTCCAGACGTACCATAGCAGTTTCGATCAAGGCGACAAAGCTCACGGGCCGGGTGCTGGCCCAGGCGTGTCTGGCGGTGGCCGGAAGATCAAGAAAATGTACCGGGCCCGCCAGACACCCCACGGAAAACAGACTGTGCGCCAGCTCATGGGCCACGGGGCCGCCACAAACAGCATCGAGGTGGAGTCCCCAAAGGATTTTGACCGGGTGGCCCAGCGCTGGAATGTGGACTATGCCTTTTACAAGACCGGGCCGGACAAATACCTGTTGTTCTTCAAAAGCGGGCAGGCCGACGCCATCACCGCTTGCTTTTCGGAATATTCCCGGCGCGTGTTGAAGCGTTCCAAGTCCCAGCGTGTTCCCATCCGGGAACA
>OMEC01000699.1_pt1 | contig 16214 bp, 12 predicted proteins | sample 1673401 | NCBI WGS metagenome assembly OMEC01 (sample SAMEA103958110, study PRJEB25191) | human gut metagenome | reverse complement strand
CGGGCCAGATTGATGCCCATGGCCTCTGCCGCCACCTCATCATCCCGGATGGCCTTAAAGGCCCGGCCGTAGGTGGAGTTGATCAGCAGTACGATCACCGCCACGCACACCCCCGCCAGCAGAAACGGTACGAAGGTGGACAGCCGCAGGATCACCTTGCCGTCGGCATTCTGGATATTGAAGCTGGAGAAGGTGGGGAAGTTCTTCAAGGCGTTGGCGCCGTTGGTCACAGGGCCGAGGGGGTCCCACTGGAAAATGGCCCGGATGATCTCCGCGAAGCCCAGAGTGGCAATGGCCAGATAGTCGGATTTCAGACGCAGCACCGGCAGGCCGATGAGCCACGCCACCGCTGCCGCCACGCAGCCGCCCAGAAACAGGGCCAGCAGAACGCCCAGCACCAGCCCCACAGCCCCGCCGCCGAACAGCTCCGGCAGGGAGAACTTCACGGCGGAGCCGTTATAGAGATAGTACACCGCTTCCCGGTCCGCCGTGGGAATGGTGAGAATGGCATAGGTGTAAGCGCCCAGCAGCATGAAGCCCGCCTGTCCCAGAGAAAACAGGCCGGTGAAGCCGTTGAGCAGGTTCATGGACACCGCCACCAGCGCGTATACCGCGCCCTTTTTCAGAACGGTGAACAGCATACCCGTGGGCTTCATGGTGTTTTCCAGCAGGATGACCAGCGCCAACAGTGCCAGCGCGCAGAGCAGGGCGATCACCGTGCCCCGTTTGCTTTTCTTTTCGTTCAGCACAGTCGATCCCCCCTTACACTTTGTCCGTGACTTTTTCGCCGAACAGACCCGTGGGCTTCACGCAAAGCACCACGATCAGGATGGCGAAGGTAAAGGCATCGGAAAAGACGCTCCAATCGGAGCCCTTGATGACGCTCTCGCAGATACCGATGAGAAACGCCCCTACCACAGCGCCGGGAATGGAGCCGATACCGCCGAATACCGCCGCTACGAAGGCCCGCAGTCCCGGCAGGGAGCCGGACAGGGGGACGATGGACTGGTAGTTGGTGAAGTACAGCAGGGAGCCGATGGCCGCCAGCAGAGAGCCGATGATGAAGGTCACGGAGATCACGCTGTTGATCCGGATGCCCATGAGCTGCGCGGTTTCAAAATCCCGGGATACCGCCCGCATGGCCATGCCGATCCGGGTGTGGTTGATGAGCTGGGTCAGGGCCGCCACCAGAAGCACCACCAGCACCGGCGTGACCACCGTCACATACTTGGTGGATACCCCCGCGATGGTCAGCTGGTTGGACAGACCGGGCAGGGCGGGGTACATCTGGGGCAGGCCGCCGGTGACGTAGGTCGCCAGATTTTGCAGCAGATAGCTGACACCGATGGCGGAGATCATCACCGACATCCGGGGGGCTGTCCGCAGAGGCTTGTAGGCCGCCCGCTCGATGATGAAGCCCAGCAGCACCGTCAGAATGATCATCAGGGGAATGGCCGCGGCCAGCGGCAGGCTGGCACTGAGGTAGACCATCATCAGACCGGCTACCATGAATACATCGCCGTGAGCGAAGTTGATCAGCCGCAGGATGCCGTAGACCATGGTGTAGCCGATGGCGATGAGGGCGTACTGCCCGCCCAGCGATATGCCGGAGAGCAGAATGGAGATGCCGTATTGCACGGGGATCCCTCCCTTTTCTTTCAAGTTTTACGCGGAAGGCACGCGGCGGAGCCGTCTTGAAAAAAGCCGCAGAGCGGCTGCTTTCGGGGCGGTCCCGGCCTTGGGGTGCTTTCACGCGAACCGTCTGTAAACGGTAAGACCGCCTGGCGGGGGAGTCCCCGCCAGGCAGGTCGGCAGGATCGGATCAACCGGCTTTCTGCATCGTTTCCAGAGCCCAGGCGTTGTTGGCGGTGTCAGCCACCTTGATGTAGGCAGTGTCGCGGATAGCGTCGCCGATGTCGTCAAAGGCGATGTCGCCGGTGACGCCGGTGTAGGTCACACCGGGCAGCGCGGCCTTTACAGCGGCGGGATCGGTGGAGCCGGCGGCCTTCAGAGCCTCCAGCGCCACATAGTAGGCGTCATAGCCCATGGCGGTGACGGCTGCGATGGTGTCATTGCCGCCGTTGTTGGTCATGGCGGTGGCGTCCTCGTTCAGCCAGGCCTTGATGCCCTCGTCGAATTCGGGAGAGCCGCCCTCCTGATAGAAGGTGGAGACATACAGCTTTACGTCAGAGCCGGAAGCAGCTTCCAGAACCATGTTGCTGTCCAGCGTATCGGAACCCAGAATGGGGATCTCCAGACCCATGGAAGCAGCCAGCTTCACGATCTGAGTGGAGTAGGAGATGGACACGGGGCAGAAGATGACTTCCGCGCCGGAGGAGACAGCCTTCGACAGGTAGGTGCTGAAGTCGGAGGTGTTGGTGGGGAAGGAGTCGGTGATGACCTCGCCGTCAAAGGCGTCGGTGAAGTACTTGATCAGGCCCTGATCGTACTCGTTGCCCAGCTCGCCCAGGCAATAGGCCTTCTTGGCGGAGAACTTCTCCTGCGCGAAGTTGGCCAGAACGGTGCCCTGGAAGGGGTCCAGGAAGCAGATGCGGAAATAGTAGTCATTGCCCGCAGTGACGCCGGGGTTGGTGCAGGTCACGCCGATGGCGGCCAGACCCGCTTCACCGAAGATGGGGCCGCCGGCCATGGCGCAGCTGGAGCCGTAAGTACCCAGCACCAGAGAAACGTCCTTGCTCACCAGCTCAGAAGCGGCGGTAGGAGCCTTGGCGGAATCGGAGCCGTTATCGGCATAGACCAGCTCCACCTTGTAGGTCTCGCCGCCGATGTCCACGGTGGGGGTCATATGGTTGGCGTACTGCATACCCAGCATCTCCTGCTTGCCGCCGGCGCCGGAGTCACCGGTAGCAGGCTCGAATACGCCGATCTTTACGACCTTTTCGCCGGAAGCGGCGTCAGAACTGCTCTGGCTGTCGCTGCTGGCATCGCTGGAGCTGTCAGCGCCGCAGGCCGCCAGACTCATGGACATAGCCAGCGCCAGCATGATGGAAACAAACTTCTTCATTCAATTCATCCTCCTTGCGAGATCCGGACCGCTCAAAGCGTCCGCCTCTTGTAGATGGATGTATTTTATGCGGATACAATACCACTCGCAAGAGAAAATCCGCACAAAATTTTTCCTGCGGTTTTCGCAGGCTTTTCACCGAATGACCATACAGTGAAATCGAATGTGTTTGATACACGGACAAATTGGCTGATTTCAGAAAATACAGCTTTTTTCGCTGTCCGTCAGAAACGGACAGTGCCTCTGGTAATTTTGACTAAAAAAATTTGAGTTTCTTGGACGAAACGTAAAAGCAAAGGGCGGCCAACACTTTGAGGACGGTGTTTCTGGCCATGAAAAAGGGGCGGCAGATGCCGCCCCTTGCGTTTGAGCTCTTTTGCATGTCTGAAACCCCGCGATATGGAAAGGTTAAGTGCCCTCGCATCTGCCGCCTGCGAAGCAGAGCCCTTAATCACGGCTGCGGCTGATGGATGATGCCCACAAACAGGGGCAGGCCGTCAGTCCCGGTGATGGCGAACACGAAGGGACGATTCAGAACGAAGTCCACTTCCTCCTCCGGCGGGGCGGCTGTGCCGCACACCATCATAACGGTATAGGCCGCGGCGGTGATGCCTTCCTCGTCAACGGTCACCCGGGCGGCGTGTTTGGCCTGGGAGAGATAAGCCGCCGTATCGTCGGTCATAGGGGAAAAGTCCGAGACCGCCGGATCAAAGACGTCCGTGATGCCCAGAGCCTTCAGGCTGTCGGCCAGATCCAGGTCCGACGCCGTGTCGAACTTCGGCAGAGCGAGGTTGACGATAAGGTATTTGCTCTCCGCGCTCTCGCCGCCGCTGAGTAGGAAGTCCATCGTCGGCTCGTCAGCCAGCAGCTCCTCCGGCGCAACGCCCTCGTCCGGCAGCAGGAACCACATGGCGCCGCTGCCCTCCAGCGGCTTGGAAACCGCGGAGAAGCGGTCGCTCCAGTAATAGGTGTTCGTCCCGCGCTGACGCATGAAGTCACAGGTTGTATCGCCGCTGTCGGCGTGGAAGGTATCCGGCACGGTGTTGGCTTCGGAGAACTCGCCATTCCACTTGGCCCGGAAATAGATGGTGGACGCAAGGGCGAGGATCGTTTCCTTGTCCATTGTCAGGCCGGAGGCTTGCTCCTTCAAAAGCCCGCCGGTCTGCTGGTCGATCCAGTCCTGAAGCGCCTTGTCAAAGGCGGCGGAGCCCATTTCACCACGGAAGGACGAGGCGTAATAATATCTTGCCAGCGCGTCCATGGCTTCCTGCTTGAAGCTGATTTTGTCGCTGAGCCACAGGGAGTTGGCCAGAATACTGGTCACCGCGCCATCATCGCAGTAGTTGGCGTTCCAGACAGCGGCGGCCTCGGCCCGGAGGGCGTTCACATCGCCGCTGCCCAGCAGGGCGAGAATCTGCTCCCGGCTTTCGCCGTCCGTCACCTCCGCCAGCATGGCGAGGGCCATGTAGAGATTGATGGGGGAGCAGACCTTGTTCTCTCCGCTGCTGCCGGTGAGAAACTGGGGGATGACGGCGCGGAGGTAGCCGTCCAGCACGTCCGTATAGCCCTCCGGCTGATCCGTCTGCTTTCTGCGGTCTGCCTGCCATGCGTCATAAACCTGATTGAAACCGTCACTGTCAAAGTCTCCGTTGGGTCTGCTGAACTTGGCCTCGTCCGGGTACCGCGCCATTTGGGGATACTGTGGGGCGGCCAGCTGGTATTTGCTGACGGTTTTGGCCTCGGGCTGCGCGCAGGCGGTCAGGGAAATCAGACTGACCGCGGCAAGGAGAAGAGCGAAGATCCGTTTCATAAGAAGCACCTCCATCTGAAAAAATGAAAACGACCGTCTATATTGATATAGACGGTCGTTTTTCAAAAAAGTTTCACAAAATGTCAATTTTCGTACCGGGTCCAGTCGGGATCCTTGGTCAGTCTGGTCCAGGTCTCGTAGCTGCCGGCCTTGTGCTCAAAGTCGTGAGAGTTGGTGGCCTCCTGAACGGTCAGGTAGAACCAGTCGCCGGGGTTGCAGTCCGGCCAGACGTTCATGCCGGGCAGCAGGTCGCTTTCATCCTCGGGGATGCGGTTCAGCACCCGGTTGATCATGGTCATGGCCTGGGCGCGGGTGATGTAGGCATCGGGGCGGAAAGTACCGTCCTCAAAGCCCTTGATCCAGCCCAGCTCCGCGGCCCGCTCGATATACTTCTCCGCCCAGTGACCCTGAATATCGGAGAAGGTCTGCTCGCCGCTGCTCTTTCCGGTGTCAAACCGGGCACAGATGGCGGCGAACTGAGCGCGGGTGATGGGCGCCTTGGGGTCGAAGGTCGTGGTGCTGCGGCCCTGCACGATGCCCAAACCGGTCATGGTGGAGATAGCGGTGTTGGCCCAGTAATCGTCCGCCACATCGGTGTAGGTGTTGCTGGTGAGCAGATTGCCGTCACGGACGGAATCCTTCAGCAGGCGGAAGAAAATGGTGGTGGTCTCCGCGCGGGAGATCAGGCCGTAGGGCCGGACGTTGCCGTCCATGTAGCCGATGACATAGGCGAAGTGGTCGCTGTCATTCAGCAGGTCGGGGGTGGTGCCGCGGTAGTTCCGCACGGTGTCCGCGTCTCTGACGGCGGTGCTGAGGCTGTCGGAGAAGTCCTTGGCGTTGATCTCATACTCCGTCCGGTCCAGAACGTAGCCCTCAGGAGCCGTGACCTCCGCGTAATACCAGATGCCGTCATAGGAGTTCTTGTTGTCCACGCCGAACAGGGCGATGCCGTTTTTGCTGCTCTGCTGTCTGGTCTCGACCACTCTGCGGTTTTTGATCCGGTCATTCTTGTCCAGCTGATACAGCTCGAACTTCGCGCCGTTCAGGGCGTGGCCGTCCTGTGCGTCCACCTTCTGAATGGCGAAGAAGTACTTGTCGTCATCGTCGTGACTGCTGTTTTGGCTCCAAGTGGCCGTGTAAGTGGCATCGCCGGTCACGGTTTTCGCAACAGCGGGGGTCCAGCCATTGAAGGTATAACCGCTGCGGGTGGGCGTGCCGTTAAAAGCAGGCGTCGCAACACCGCTCTTAAGGCCAGAATACACCTGGTCTTTAAATGCGCTGCCGTTCGCACCGTCAGTATAGGTCACGGTGTAGGTGGGCACGGCAAGCTTCAGCTTGGCGGTATTTTTGACGGGGTCGTCCTTGCTCTTGCCGATCAGCGAAAGCTCATACGTAATAATCTCGTTTAAAATCTTGGTAGAAATCTTGATCGTACCGTCGATATAGCCCTCGGAAGTGATGTCCAGTGCCGTGTTACTGTTCAGCTTGCCCTGCGCTTTATCGGTCAGGGACAGGGTGATCCCAGAAAGGTTGATGATGGGGCTGTTATTAGTCCCCTTTTCAGCTTTAATCACGCAGGGGATCGTCCAGTAGCCATTGCTATCTTTTGTCAGGCCGTTCTGGTAACCATCGGCGAGACGGAACCAGTCACTGATCAAGGACAATTTACTCCAATCAATGCTGCTGGTATCCAGGTTGTCGCTGAACTTGACGTGCAGGTTCACCTCGCTGCCGGTGAACATAACGATGGGATTACCCATCATGAACTCCCAGAGAGAAGTTGTTCCGGCATCCTGCATGAGCTTCTTGATTTTAAAAACGGTGTCTGCATGCTCGGGGTTAACACCAAATTCCAGGTTCTGCATATCCAGCGTGGCCTGATAGGAGATCTTGGCGTCCTTTTTGACAATGTGCGCGGTGGTATCGGTATCGTCATCGTCCGCAGGAGCGCCATTGACGCCGTGCTTAATGGTAATGTTATCGTCGATCAGATCCGCGGTGGGCTGTGCCAGAGGCGTCCACTTAGCATAGAGAACCGTATCTTCAGCTACAGCAACCTTTTCCTTAGCCTCGTTCACGCACTCCGGCTCCTTATACCAGCCTCCGAAGTTATAGTCCTGCAGCGTGGGATCATCTGTGCTCACCGGGGCGTTCCAGTTCGGCAGGTAATACGCAGAATCGGGGACCGTAACATCTGCCGTTACACCGGCGGGCCGATTGGCGTCATAGGACAGCTTGCAGACATTGACCTGACCGTCCAGGTGCCAGACGTGTGTGCCAAAGGGTACTTCGCTCTCGTAACCGGCCGCGCCGTTATCTCGTTTCAGGTCCACCCATTCGCTGATCCAATCGAGGTCAAAGTCCTTATTACTGTCGTGCTTCACGAAATTACTGCTTGTCTTGACCTCGGCGCCCAGAATGTTCTTCTTCTCTGGGGTCACGGTAGTTGCCGTTACCAGCTTGCCCAGCGTTGCCCAACTGCTACCGTTAGCATTGTATGTCACGCCACTTTCAACTTTGACCAGTTCGTTCTTAGTGTTGACCGTCTTAAAATAGACATACACAGGGGTCGGATCAGAGGTGAACGTCCACGTGCCGGTGACCGTCACATCTTCGTCCGGCATAATGAATTTCTTGTCCGCCTGAGAGATCTGCGTGTTGGTATGATCACCCTTTACCGTCCAGCCGTCGAACGTCCAAAGGCCGGTGCGGCCTTCGTGCGTGCCGGTCACACTCTTCTCGGCAGGGTCAAGCAGTGTGACGGAAGACGTCTCCGTATACTTTGCGGGATCCACCGGAGCAGGAACAGTTTCCGGGGCTGGAGAAGCGAACACATATTTTACCGCGTGGGGCGTCCGCTTGGTGATGTCGATGCGGAGGAATTTTGCCGAGCCACCCTCGGAAATCGTTACCTTATAAATCAAGTTGCCGCCGATGGGAATCTGAATTTTTGAACTGTGACCCAACGCTTTATCACGCACCAGATCAATGCGTGTAATATCATTTGCGGTTACCTTTCTAATAATATTTGGTGCATACCAATAGGTTTTTTCTATATTGTGAAAACAGAGAGTGTCACCACCCGAATATTCGGGGCTAATAATACGGACTTGCTTTGTCAGCGTGCCTTCCAGATTATCGAAATCTGTTTTCGTCTCCGCATCCAAATAGATGCGAATTTCATCATAGGCTTTTGACCCCACGTCTGTACCCGCCGCGGCGGCCGAAACGGGCAGCAGGGAGAACATCATGACAAGAGACAAGAGCCATGCGCACAGCCGTTTGCATTTCATAAATTTATACCTTCTTTCCACGCGATTTCTTTTGAGTCCCGCCCGGGACCCGGGTTCAGGGGGATGCGATGGGGTTCAGGGACGTTTGCTGATTTACTTGATAGGCGTTCACCGCTTTCCACCGGATATGGATCATATTTACAACTGCGGTAAAACCCCGCAGAAGCTACGGGGAAATTATAGCATAAAGCCGGTTTGCCTGCAAGGGTCAGCTTAGTCAAAACGACGATTTTTTTCGCGATTGCAACAGGTCTGAAACGGGCGGCGCCGTCATGGTCAGGTCGCTCATGACATAGATCGTTGAGCCGTCCTCTGCCTCTGTGACCGCTTTGACCAGCGTGGCGTAGGGCTTGTCCGCCGAGCCGTCACCGGTCCCATCATTGCCGCTGCTGCTGACATAGACCGCCGTGCCCCCGTCGGCATAGGCCGCTGCCGGAAGGAGTGTGAGACACAGCACAAGTGCCATCAGGGTTGACGAAATCCTTCGTTTCATAAGTTTCTCTCATCCCTTAAATGTAGGAATATAGAAGAAGTTCAGCCATGGGTTTGTCCCGGCTGAATTTATACCGCGGCGGTGCTGCCGCCCTTGAAGCGGAAGTGAATTGTTTGGCAGTGATGGCCAAAATCCGTCAAAATGCAAAATAAATGCGGGGGGGGGCTGGCTATTTGTGTATTTTACCATACGCGAACATGAAAAACAAGGCGTTTGCAGAGTTGACAGACAGAGTTTGCGCTAAGTGAGCGTTAAGAAATTGATGATCCGCTGCGGAACCGGGGGGTGCCTCCTTACCTATATAGGATACGGGCTGAAAGAGGAAAAAAACAAGCGAACGTGCTCGAATGACCATGCCAGATTTTCGGCACAAACCGTGCCAAAATTGTTGGCTCGTGCGGATAGCTGTCATATAATGGAGAAAAAAGCGGAGAGATCACCATGTTTGTCGAACGATTTGACGGACTGATGAATATTGCGGAACTTTCCAACAGCCAGCTGGGACGGGAGATCAGCATGAATCCCTCCCGCATCGGACGGCTGCGCTCCGGTGCACGGCCTCTGCCGAAGCACCACGAGTTTCTGCCCGGGATGTGCGCTTATCTGGCAGCGCACCTACCTTGCGGGAATGATCCGGTGAGAAACCGTACAGCGGGGCAGAACTGCCCGATTCTGTAATAGATAAAACCCCCGGATACCTTGTTCCCCTGACAGGGAGGATAAGGTATCCGGGGGTTTATTTCTGGGTTTGCGGGCTTTCCGTATGGCGGTCAGTTCTCTTTTCTGCCTGCGGATGTCCTTGCGAAAGAGGGCGTCTGCCATACCAGGCCTGCGCCGGTAGGCAGATAGGCGGGCACTGTTTGGGCAAAGACTTCCAGACCCATGGGGCCGGTGCAGTGACAGACACCGGCACAGGTGATGGAGCTGTGCCGGAAATAGTCTGCCGTCCGGGCAATGCGTTCCGGGTCCGGGGGGACCAGGTGGGTACCGCCGAAAACGGCCTGGATGGGCCGCTCCGGGAAGCGCCGTTCCACCGTGGAGAGAATGTTGCGGATGCCGTTGTGGGCGCATCCGGTGAGTACCACCAGTCCTGCTGGGGTATCCACCACACAGACCTGCTCCTCCGGGAAGGTATCCAGGACAAGGCGGCCGTCCGGGTCCTCCATGACCGAGGAGGGATGGACCGCCTCTTCCGGTCCGGGGGCCGGAAAGTTTCCCAGAAGATACACATGCGGAGCGATCTGTTTGCAGTCGTCTGCCAGACAGCGGAAGCCGGTCAGCCCCTGCTGGAAGAACCAGGATGCCTCCATGGGCGGGCCTACCAGCTCCAGCGTCTGGGAATAGGTTTCCTGCTGAGGCGGGTCGCACCGGTGATCCCACCACTTCCGGATGAAAAAGCCGCTATGGGCATAAATGGGTACGTCCGGCGGAAGCTGCTCCGCCAGGCGCAGAAAACCACCGCAGTGATCCCGGTGGTTGTGGCTGAACGCCACGGCAGTGACCCGCCGGAGGTCGATACCCAGCTTCTCCGCGTTCCGCAGGCAGGCGTCCCGCTCCCCGGCGTCGAACAGCAGACGGGTATCTCCTTCCTCCAGGTAGACGGACAGGCCGAATTCCCCCTCAAGGCCGGGGTACAGAACGGCGTTTTCCGATAAGACAGTCAGCTTCATGGCAGGCTCTTCTCCTTGTCAGTTGTTTAAAAAACGGAGGAAACGCCGGGGCGTCTCCTCCGTTTTTGTATGGTCGGGGAAATTACTGAACGGCAACAGTGCGCTGGAAGGTATCGATCCAGGCTTCCTTGTTGGCGGTGATGTAGGCCTCGTCAAATTCCTTCAGGGCGTTCATGGATTCGTCGCCGAAGGCCAGATAGGTCTTCAGAGAATCGTCCATGGTGGCGTTCTTGTTCACGGGGGCCTCGTTCATGACCTCAGCGATCTTGTCCTGGGTGTCCTTGCTGATGAGGTATTCCACAAACAGCTGGGCCAGCTCAGGGTTCTTGCAGTTCTTCACCACGTTGGCGGTGGCGGGAGCGGAGAAGGAGCCCTCGGCGGCGTCCACCCAGACCATGTTCAGGCCGCTGTCGGTCAGGCTGGGCATGTTGATGTCCATGAACACGGCGATGTTGGCCTCACCGGTGGTGAAGGCGTTGACAACGTCGGAAGAGGTGGAATACCACAGATCGATGTTGTCCTTCTTCTCCTGCATCAGCTCCATGGCGGGGGTCACATCCTCCTGGCTGCCGCCCATGGCCTCGGCCATAGCCACCAGCATGTAGGGGCCGGCGGTGGAGGTCATGTCGGGCAGAGCCACCATGTGCGCATACTGGTCATCAAATAGGCCCTCGTAGGAGGTGGGGGCGGGCAGACCGGCCTTCTCCAGAGCGTCGGCATTGTACATGATGCCGTAGCGGCACAGGGAGTAGCAGGGGCCATAGCCGTCGGCGTTGACAGCGATATCATACAGGTCGCCGAGGCTGGTGACGATGCTGGTGTCGATCTTCTCGAACAGGCCGGATTCGTTGCCGGTCTGGGCAAAGCTCTTGGTCAGCAGGGCCACATCGGCAGTGGGATCGTTCTGCTCAGCCATCAGCTTGTTGAGACGGTCGCCGTTGCCGCTGGTGGGGTCCACCACGATGGTGCAGTTGTACTTGGACTCAAAGTCGGCGGCCAGGGTCTTGAGACCGGCCTCGGCCCAGCCCCAGGTAGCAACGACCAGCTCGGCGCCGCCGAAATCCTGAGTATCGCCAGCTGCTTCGCCGTTTCCGGCGTTATCAGTAGGAGCTTCCTCCTGCTTGCTGCCGCCGCAGGCGGCCAGGCTCAGGGTCATGACCAGAGCCAGCATCAGTGCAAGAATGCGCTTGCTTTTCATTTTGTTTACATCCTCCAGATTTTATTTGATGTCTTTATATACACAGAAATGCTGGGCGGGGAAGTGGAGCAGAACTTCACTGCCCTCCTGCACGTCCGCATATTCGTGGATAGCGGGGTATACCATTTCCTCAAAACAGCCGGAGACCTCCAGCCGGGTGGTATGGCCCTTGTAGGTGGCACTTTTGACGGTGCCCCGGACGGTATTGACACCTTCCTGCTCCGCAGTCCGGATGTTTTCGGAGCGGATGGCCAGAATGCATGCGTCGCCCTCAGTCAGCTCCTGGGCGGCCTCTGCCGGGACCTGGAGCGTGTGGGCACCGCAGCGGATCAGGCGCATATCTCCCTCTGCTCCGGCGGCGATGCCGTGAAGAAAGGTGGAAAAGCCCATAAAGTCCGCGATAAAGGGAGAGGCGGGCCTGTCAAAGACCTCCTGGGGCTTGCCGATCTGCAAAATGTGGCCGGCATTCATGACAATGACCCGGTCTGCCAAGGAGACGGCCTCCTCATGATCGTGGGTCACGATGATGGTGGTGATGCCCAGCTCCTTCTGGATGCGCTTGATCTCCACCTGCATCTCTACCCGGAGCTTGGCGTCCAGGTTGGAGAGGGGCTCATCCAGCAGCAGAATGGAGGGACGGGTCACCAGAGCCCGGGCCAGGGCCACCCGCTGCTGCTGACCGCCGGAGAGCTGCCGGGGATAACGCTTGTCCATGCCGGTAAGCTTTACCAGAGCGAGCATGTGCTCCACCCGCTCACGGATCTCGTTTTTGGGCAGCTTCTGGAGCTTCAGACCAAAGGCCACGTTTTCAAAAACCGTCATGTGGGGGAACAGCGCGTAATTCTGGAAGAAAATGCCGATATTGCGGCGGTAGGGGGGGATAGTGGAAACGTTTTTGCCGTCCACCAGGATCTGCCCGGCGGTGGGTTCAGTAAAGCCGGCGATCATGCGCAGTGTGGTGGTCTTGCCGCAGCCGCTGCCGCCCAGCAGGGCGATCATCTCGCCTTCGGCAGCCTTCAGGTTCATGGAATCCACCGCAGTGAACTCGCCGAATCGCTTGGTCAGTCCCTGTAATTCCAAAGTAGCCATAGTTTACACCTTTCCGTTCTCACTTAACAAACATGTCCAACCCTACAAACTTCTCCATCAGTACGATCAGAACCAGAGATGCCAGGATCAGCAGTGTGGAGATGGCGGCCAGAGTGGGGTCGAAGGTCAGCTCCATATAGTTCATGATGCGGATGGGCAGGGTGATGAACCTCGGGGTGGAGAGCAGGCTGCTCAGGGCCACCTCGTCAAAGGAATACAAAAAAGCCAGCAGCGCACCGGCCATGATGCCGGGCCGGGCCAAGGGAATGGTGACCTTGAAGAACACCTGAATAGGGGTGGCTCCCATGGAGGTAGCCGCATCCTCCAGCGTCCAGTTGAACACATGGAGTACAGACACCGTGTTCCGCACGATGTAGGGCAGAATGATAATGAGGTGACCGATGAAAATGCGCAGCATACCGGACACACCGCCGATCTGGCTGTAGACCTGCAGCAAAACAAAGGCGAAGGCCACACTGGGCACATACATGGGAGAGGTGTAGTAGTTCAGCAGAGCGTCCTTGCCCTTAAAGCTGTACCGGCAGACGGATAGGGCCGCCGTGACGCCCAGCAGAATATCCGCCGCTGTGGCCAGAATACCGATTTTCAGGCTGTTCACCAGACCATCCATAAAGTGGGTGGAGGAACCGAAAATATTGGCGTACCATTTCAGGGAGAAGCCCTGAGGCGGGAAGGTGATGAGGGCTGTGGGCGTGAAAGAGGCGATGACGATCACCACCAGAGGCGCCAGCAGGAACAGCATCACCAGAATGGCAAAGATCCGGCAGGGCAGATTCACATCTTTTTCGCGCATATCACTTTCCTCCTCCCATACGTTTCATATATCTGGAGGTGCACAGCACCACCGCGATCTGCACCAGCAGGATCACTGCCAGCAGAATATAGCTGATGGCGGAGGCCGCACCCCAGTCAAAATTCACATTGATCTCCTGGACCACCATGGTGGCCATCATCCGGAACTTGGAGCCGCCCAACAGTTTGGGTGTCACGTAAGAGGTCATGCTCATGGTGAACACCAGCACGCAGCCGGAGATGATGCCCGGCAGGCTCAGAGGGAACACCACCTTGGAAAAGGTTTGGAAGGGAGAAGCCCCCAGGCTGTAGGCCGCGTACTCCACATTGGGGTCAATGCTCTGGAGCACGCCCACCAGGGAGAGGACCATGTAGGGCACCAGCAGGTGGATCATGCCGATGATGACCGCCGTCTCCGTGTTCAGAATTTTCAGAGGGGCGGAGATAAGCCCCAAGGACTGGAGTAGCTGGTTCAAAAGGCCGTTGGTTCCCAGAATGACCATCCAGCCGTAGGAACGGACCACAGCGCTGACCAAAAAAGGAAACAGGATCACAATCATCATGACCTGCTTCATACGGGACTTGGTCCGGGCCATGTAAAAAGCCGTGGGATAGCCCAGCACCAGGGAGATGGCGGTGGACACCAGGGACACCCGGAGGGTGACCCAGAGAATGTTGCGGTAAAAGGGGTCACTGAAAAAGTTCACGAAATCGGAAAAGCCGTTTTCGTGCAGGGTGTGGACCAGAATGTAGACCATGGGCGCCACAAAGAAAAACAGCAGGGTCAATACGGTAGGCAGCGCCAGCAGCAGTGCCCGGTGTTTACGTTCCATCCGAACTTATCTCCTTTATCTCTTCAATCAAGGGCAGAAGCCGCTTGTGCAGCGCATCCACCAGACCCCGGTCCGTGCATTTCAGCTCCGGCGAAACCGCCAGCGGCATAAGGGTAAAGAATGTCAGCAAATTTTTGTGGGTGAAGCCCATGCGGCGGCAGTCCGCCAGGAACTGCTCCATCTGCGCCAGCAGCGCTTCCGGAGACTGGTCGCACATCAGTCCCGCCAGCGGCAGGGGGATGAGGGTCAGCACCTTGCCGTTTTCCGCGGTGCAGAGCCCGCCCTGCGCGTCCCGGAGAGTGTTGGCCGCCAGGGCCATATCGGCGTCATTGCCGCCGTAGACCGTCAGGTTGTGGCAGTCGTGGCCGTAGGTCAGTGCGGCGGCACCGGTGACACCGTCCATGCCGGTCAGCAGGCCGATGCCGTGCTGGTCCCGGCCGTAGCGGTTGAATACCGCCATTTTTAAACAAGGAGCTGTTTTCAGACAGGCAAAGCCGTCTCTTTCAGCGGACAGGGGCAGGGTCTTCTGGACCCGCTGGGTGCGAATGGAGATGCCATCCTGGCCGATCAGATTCGCTACGGCGGTGCCGCCGGGGAAGCCGGGGCGTACCGGCACCGTGACGGCAAAGTCCTCTTCCGTCACGGGACGAAGATGAACAGAGCTACGCAGGTGGTCCGGGATCTGGTAAGGGGCGGTATGGGGCAGATAGCTGCCATGGTCCCAGACGATTTCTCCGGCCCGGAGCACCAGTTCCGGTCTGGGATGGCGCAGATTCTGCACCAGCTGCATATCAGCCTCCATGCCGGGGGCGATGCCGCCTGTGTGATACAGCCGCAGCCGGACGGCAGGGTTGATGGTGGCATACCGGATGGCCCGGATGGGGTCAAGACCCAGTTCGATGGCCCGTTCCACCACAAAGTTCAAATGCCCCTGACGCATCAGCCGGGGGAGGGGAACATCGTCCGTTACCAGGCAGATGCGGTCCTGCACCGGTGCATCATTCATGGCCTGGACGATTTCCCGGTTCAGCATGCATTCCTGTACCTGCACCGTGAAGCCCAGAGCCAGCTCCTCCCGGAGCTTTTCAGCGGAGGGAACGGTGTGGTCGCTGTCGATGCCCATGGCCCGGAAGGTCTGCAAGCGGCGGCCGGTGAGGGCGGAGACATGGCCATCCAGAAAAACGCCATGGTTGGCGGCAGCTTCAATGACGGAGAGCATCCGCTCATCTCCGGCGGCGACGGCGTTGAAATCCATGACCTCGCCTAATCCAGCCACGCCGGGAATATCCAGCAGGGCCTCCATCTCAGCGGGGCCAACATCAAAACCGGAATCCTCCAGACCGGGAGCGGAGGGAATGGTGGAGGGGGCGGTCAGCAGCACCCGCAGGGGCAGGGACCGGCAGGCATCTGCCAGGCCCCGGACGCCCTCGATGCCAAGGACATTGGCAATTTCATGGGGGTCGGCGCATACCGTGGTTGTGCCGCAGGATAGGGCCACCTGAGCAAAATGCTCCGGCGTCAGCATGCTGCTCTCCAGATGCATGTGAGAATCCACGAAGCCAGGCAGGGCATAAGCGTTGCCGCCATCAATGCTCCGGCGGCTGTCCAGCGCTTCTTCCGGGCCAAAAACCCCGGCGATATGACCGTTGACAATGCCGATAGATCCGCTTACAATAGAGGCGCTGAACACATTGACAATCTGCACATTGCGGATTACCAGGTCAAAGGGGTGTCTGCCCAGCATAGCTTCGGCGATATCTTTCAGCATAGCGGTGTCCCCTCCGTTTCGTATGTCAAAAATAAGACATTTTAATGATATCTTTCTGGGGAAAAAAGTCAAGGTCATACCATACCATAATTTTAAACGGGAATTGCGGTTGTTTCATACAAGTTGAACGATCGAAACACCCCTTGAGAATAGGAGTAGTCAACAATCCACGGCCAAAAGGCCATGGGCTTGTAACTGCCCAGTCGTAGTAACGGATAGCTC
>OMEC01000698.1_pt1 | contig 16231 bp, 18 predicted proteins | sample 1673401 | NCBI WGS metagenome assembly OMEC01 (sample SAMEA103958110, study PRJEB25191) | human gut metagenome | reverse complement strand
TGGTCACCAGGGAGATGAACAGATCCTCCGGCCCGTGGTGGGCCAGCTCCGTCAGCTCGAACAGGTCGGTGGTCAGGCGGCTCATCAGCTGTCCCGTGCGGTTGCGGTCATAGAAATCGAAGCCCAGCGCCTGCATATGATGGAACAGGTCGCGGCGGATATCCGCCTCCACACGAATGCCGAAGGTGTGGCCCCAGTAGGTGACGATGTAGTACAGTCCTGCCCGCAGCACAAAGGCCAGCGCCACCACCGCCATGACGATAAAGAACACCCGGTAGTTCTTCTCCGGCAGCCAGTGGTACAGCGCCGTGCGGGAGATCAGCGGAAAGGCCAGATCCACCATGGCAATCAGAACGGCGCAGCTGATATCCAGCGTAAACAGCTTCCAGTGGGGCTTGAAGTAGCTCAAGAAGATCCGCAGCGGACTGCGGGTGCGGTAATCCTGCGTGGTCATATATCGATTCCTTTTCCAAAGATAATTCTCCAGTTTCGATTATACCACAGGGCATGTGGTTTGACAAGGCGGTGGGACAACGCTTTTAAGATAGATCGCTGGGGCGGACAGAGTCGTCCGCCCCTACAAAGCTTTATCGACAGTCGTTTGCAGATAAGGGGCCTCATCCCGCCGCAAACGAAAGAAAAGCAGCGGCTGTGCCGCTGCTTTTCGGGTGTCGTATGTAGGTCAGTTGTCAGTTGACGCGCACCAAGATCTCCGCCGTGGCGCTGCCCAGGGTGATGGTAACGGTAGCCTCACCCTTACCGACACGCTCAAGCTTACCATCAGAAGAAACCTTTACCACATTGGTATTGGAACTCTTCCAGGTAGGCGTGCCAGTAATTCCCTCCAGGGTCAACTGACAGGTTTTCTCGCTGGACTGCATAGTAATATCATACACGCCGTCCTCTCTTGCCGCAAGGTCTATACCGTACTCAGTCTTAATCTTCAGATTCTTCAGGGAAGAGCTGGTGTTGGTATCGGGCTTGTTCGTCGTATTATTGTTATTGGTATTGCTGTTATTGTTGTTGGTGTTGTTATTATTTGTATTGGTATTGGGGGTGGTATTCGTGTCCGCCTTTTCCTTGACAGTGACGGCGCAGGCCACGTTCTCATCGCCGCAGGTAACGGTAATCACGGCGCTGCCCTCCGCCACGGCGGTAACGGTACCGTCGGTATCCACCTTGGCCACGCCGGAATCGCTGGTGATCCACTGATAGCTCTCCTCCGCGCCGCCGGTAGCGGTCAGCTTCTCCGATTCACCGGGCGCCATCAGCAGGGACATGTGATCCAGCGCCAGTGCCTTGACCACCGGCTCGTTGTCCACCGGCGTATTGACCGGCTGGTTCTGCGTCGTACCGGGGTCAACGTCCTCTGGCTGCTTGTCGCCGCCGAACCAGCCCCGCACGGTGTCGCCGGCAAAGGCCCACACCAGAATGCCCGCCAGCACCAGCACCGCCAGCACCAGCACCGGGCCCACAACGCTGGGCGCCTTCTTCCGCTTCTCCATCTGGCGGTGGCCGCGCTTTTTCACTTTACCGTTGTAGTATTCTTCATCTTCCACGCAGAAAGGACACTTTTTATAGCTGTCGGAGTACACTTCTCCGCATTTATTACACTTGATCAGGCTCATGCTGTTTTTCCCTCCAAAGGACATACTCTTGATAATACTTTGCTATCATACTCCAAAAACAGCCGTCCCGTCAACTGAAAATGCTGGAAATTCATCATTTTTTTACATCTTTTCTTGCTTTTCCGGGGATGACTTCCTATAATAGAGGGGAATACTGCAAGGGAGGCGTTCCCCATGAATACCATTTTTATCGACGTGGCCGGCGGCACCGGCTCCGGCAAAACCACCCTGACCGAGCATCTGGCTGAGCGGTTCGGCAGCAACATCAGCGTGGTACATCATGACAACTACTACAAGCGGCAGGACTGCTCCTTTGAAGAACGCTGCCGTCAGAACTACGACCACCCCGATGCCTTTGACACCGATCTGATGATCGAGCATCTGAAGGCCCTGAAGCGGGGCGAGACCATCCACTGCCCCGTGTACGACTACGCCATCCACAACCGCACCGACAAAACGGTGGAGGTGCACCCCACCAAGGTGGTGATCGTGGAGGGCATTCTGATCTTCCAGAACAAGGAGCTGCGCGACCTGCTGGACATCAAGATTTTTGTGGAGACCGACGCCGACGTGCGCATCCTGCGCCGTGCCCTGCGGGACGTGGAGGAGCGTGGCCGCTCGCTGGAATCGGTGGTGACCCAGTACTTGACCACCGTCAAGCCCATGCACGAGCAATTCGTGGAGCCCACCCGGAAGTACGCCGACATTATCGTGCTGGAGGGCGGGCACAATCTGGTGGCGCTGGATATGATCATGCAGCGCATCGCCAACCATATCGCGGAGAACTGATCGTATGCTGTTACCCATCCTTGGCACGCTCTCGCTGCTGGGAGCGGTCTATTTCCTGATGCCGCTGGCCATCGGCGTATGCCATATCGGCATGTTCTGGCCTGCGGCGCTGCTGCTGTTGGCGGTGGCTTGGTGCTTCTTCCCCGGCTTCTTCCGCCGCTTTCCCGAATGGCTGAAGGCGGTGCTGCTGTCCGGCGTGGGGCTGGTGTTGGCCGTGGCGCTGGCGGTGCTGGCCGTTATGGGTCTTGCCGCCGCCGACCGTCCCTCCGGCGATGACGCGCCGGAAACGGTGGTGCTGCTGGGGTGTCAGGTGTACAATGGCCGCCCCAGTATGATGCTGCAAAACCGCATCGAAGCTGCCTATGAATACCTGACCGCCCATCCCGACGCGGTATGCGTCACCACCGGTGGACGGGACAACAGCAATGAGACGGTGACGGAGGGCGGCTGCGCCGCCCGTGAGCTGATGACCATGGGTATTGCCCCGGAACGGATCTACGCCGAGAAGAAGTCCTTTGACACGCGGGAGAACCTGCTGTTTGCCGCGGATATCATCCGGGAGAATGGGCTGGATACTCATGTAGTTATCGCCAGCGATAATTTCCACCAGTACCGGGGCCAGCTTTTCGCCCGTCAGGCGGGGTTGGAAGCCCAGTCCGCCGGATGCTTCAGTCCGTGGTTCCTGGGCGCGGGTTATGCCTGCCGGGAAGTAGTGGGAATTCTGGCCACCTGGGCAGGAATTGCGTAAGTAAATAATTATTTAATAACGGAGGATCCGTGTCATTTGCCACGGATCCTCCGTTATTTCGTAAGGGCGGACGACTCTGTCCGCCCTTACGAAGTATCCTTTGCCGCTTATTACAGCTTCGCCAGCACCACAGGTTCTCCTATCTGCAGAGCATAATGATAAATGCGTGCGCTGTCCTCGATGTACTGGGCGCGGGTGCGGGCCTCGTTTAAGTCCTTGCCCACCGCCAGCGCACCGTGGTTGTTCAGCAGGCAGCCGCCCCGGCCATCCTTCAGGCACGGCACGGCGTTTTCCCCCACGGCAAAGGTGCCGGGCGTGGCGTATTCCGCGCATTCCACGCCGCCGTTCAGAAAGATCTGCGTCTCGATCAGCACCGGGGGAATGGGCTTATGCACTACCGCAAACGCCGTGGCGTAGGGGGAATGGGTGTGGAAAATGGCCTTGTGCTCCGGATAGGCCCGGTATACGGCGGCGTGCATCCGCCACTCGCTGGAGGGCTGCAATTCGCCTTCAATGATATTGCCGTCCAGATCGCACCGCACAATATCCACCGGCCGCATCACCGTATAGCGCACCGACGTGGGGGTGATAAGCATAGTGCCGTCCCCCAGCGCCACGCTGAGATTGCCGCTGGTTCCGGTGAACATCCCCTCATGCAGAGATTCCAGACATACGTCCACCATCTCCTGCCGCAGTTCCTTGTGAGAATACTCCATTTTATACCCTCTTTTCGTAATAGAACAATTATTTACTTTCCTTAAACTACCATTTCATAGGGGCCGAGTTCACTGACCTCCAGATATTTTTTCAGCTCATAGGGGGAATAGATGCCAAGATCCGTCACCACACCGGTGATGAGCTGTGGCGGCGTGATATCGAAGGCGGGATAGTAGCCCTTCACCCCGTCGGCGGCGGTCTTTACCCCCATGGCCTCCAGCGTATCCTGCGGGTTCCGCATCTCGATGTGTACGGTATCCACGGTAGGATGGCCCTTGTCGGGAATGCCGCTGATGTACACCGGCACGCCCAGATAATTGGCAGCAATGGAGATCTGGAAGGTGCCCACCTTGTTGGCGATATAGCCGTCGCAGCAGATGGCGTCGGCGGCACAGGTGAACACGTCCACATGCTCCCGCTGCATCACGTAGGCGGGCATGTTGTCGGTAATGACCGTCACGTCAAACCCCATGTCGTGACACACGGTGGCCGTCAGCCGTGCGCCCTGAAAATAGGGCCGCGTCTCCGGGCAGAACAGGCGGATGCTTTTGCCCCGTTCCCGGCACTCCTTCAGCATCATGGCTACAATGGTCTCGCCGAAGCACTGGGTCATGACGGTGCCGTTGTCAGGAAATTTGTCCACCAGATGCTTTGCCATCTGGCCCACCCGGCTATAGCGCCGGTTGTTGGTGGCCACCGTGTAGTCCCGGATGGCCAGTGCCACATCAGGCACGCCCTGCGCGATGGCAGCCTTTGCCACCTCCAGACAGCCGCCGCAGATCAACTGCATCCGTCCCACGGTGGTGGGCCGGGCGTGGGAGATGGTGTCCATGGCCTGCTCCAGATAGGCCACCTGCTGCTCCGCCGTCCTGTCCCGGCACTCCCAGGCCGCCAGCGCCATACCCATGGCGGCGGCGGTGAAGGGGCCGGTGGACTGGGTCACCATGTCCGTCAGCGCCTGCGCCACCTCTCTGTGGGTGCGGCAGGTGACGAATTCCACCCTGCGGGGATACACCCGGCGATCCAGAATGCGCACCTCGCCGCCATCGTACCACGCCACGTTTTCATACTGCATCATAAAGGCAAGGCCCTTGTCTGCTCGTTCCATGTGTGTTCTCCTTTTCTCTCACACGCCGTACAGCCGCTTGGCGGCGGCTCTGGCATCGTATAATATCCGCTCCCTGTCCAGCGTCAGGTATTCGCCGTTTTCGTACAGCACTCTGCCGTCCACCATGGTCATGCAAACGTCGGCGGCCTGTGCGCTGTACACCGCCAGTCCCGCCGTGTCAAGATGCGGGACAAGGTGGGGCGCGCTCAGATCGATAGCCATGATATCCGCCCGCTTTCCGGCCTCGATGGCGCCGGTGTCGTCCCGGCCCTGCAATTTCGCACCGTTGATCGTCGCCATGTCCAGCACCTGCGCCGCCGGCAGGATGGCCGCGTCATGGCGGTATCCGTTATGGAGGATGGCCGCCAGATGCAGCTCCTCCAGCATGTTGAGATTGTTGTTGCTGGCGGCGCCGTCGGTGCCCAGCGCCACGTTGATACCCTCTGCCAGCAGCTCCGGAACCGGCGCGAACCCGCTGCCCAGCTTCATGTTGCTGGTGGGATTGTGGATCACGCTGACGTTCTTTTCCCGCAGCAGCGCCCGATCCTCTGCCGTCACCCACACGCAGTGGGCGGCGGCGCAGGGCACGTCGAACACTCCCAGATCGTTCATCCACGCCGCCGGGGTCTTGCCGTATTTCTCGATGCAGGTATCATGCTCGCTTTTCGTCTCGCTGAGGTGGATGTGCATTCTCACGCCGTTCTGGCGGCACCACGCCGCCGTTCCCGCCGCCACGTGGGGATTGCAGGTGTACTCCGCGTGAAGGCAGCCGTCCACCCGAATGCGTCCCTCGGCGGCGTTGTGCCAGTCCTTATAGAATCGTTCCAGCTTCCGGGCACTTTCATTCTTCTCGTAGGGCTCCGCCGGGTCGAAGGCCTGCACCGGATAGCAGAGGTTGGCCTTGATGCCGCACACCGCCACCAGCTCCGCCGCCTCCCACGGGAAGAAGTACATGTCGGAAAAGCTGGTGGTGCCGCAGGCCAACATCTCCAGCAGCGCCAGCGCCGTACCGGATCGGATATCCTCCGCCGTCATGCGGCCCTCCACGGGGAATACGCTGTCAAACAGCCACCTTTGCAGCGGCAGGTCAGTCCCCACGCCCCGCAGCAGCGTCATAGCGGCGTGGGTGTGGGCGTTCACCAGTCCCGGCAGCAGCAGCTTGCCGGACATGTCCTTTTCGCAGTCGAAGCGGCCCTCCGGGCGCTCCGCGCCCACCGAGACGATCGCCGCCTCATCGATCACCACATAGCCGCCCTCGATCACGCCCTGCGGCGTGTAGATCCACGCGTTTTTCAGTAATGTGGTCATGGGCTCACATCCTCGAGAGCACCTTTTTCAGATAGGCGCTGAAGTTGTCGGCCACCAGATGGCCCACCTCGTTGACCTCCTCGTCGGTGAGGGGCTGATCCAGAATGCCCGCCGCCATGTTGGTGATGACGGAGAAGCCCAGACAGGGCAGACCGCAGTGGGCCGCCGTCAGCGCCTCGGTCACGGTGGACATGCCCACCGCGTCGCCGCCCAGCGTGCGGATGGCGCGGATCTCCGCCGCCGTCTCAAACTGGGGGCCCTGCATGAAGAAGTAGCAGCCCTCGTGGAAGGTCAGACCGCTGCCCTGAGCGCATTCCTTGGCGATGGCCCGCAGCTCCGGACTGTACATCTTCTGTACGTCGAAAAACCGTGGGCCGAACTCCGGAATGTTGGGGCCCCGCATGGGGGAGCAGCCGGGCAGCATGATCTGGTCATTGATGATCATAATGTCGCCGGGCTTAAAGCTGAGATTCACGCCGCCGGCAGCGTTGGTCAAAATCACCGCCCGGCAGCCCAGCAGCTTGAACAGCCGGATGGGCGCGGTCAGCTGGGGGAAGTCGTACCCCTCGTAGGAGTGGAACCGCCCGGACATGCACACCACCTTTTTGCCGCTGACGGTGCCGCAGATCAGCTTGCCCGCGTGGGTGGCCACGGTGGAGCGCAGGAAGTTGGGGATATCCTCATAGGGGATCACCACCGGGTTTTCCACCTGCGCGGCAAACGGCCCCAGAGACGAGCCCAGAATAATGCCGATCTCCGGCTGAAAATCCAGCTTTTCCCGGACGTATTGGGCGCTTTTTTCAAAAAATTCATAGGTGTATTCCATGGAACGGCCTCCTTTTTCATTCTATATGAAATAGTATCACATTACCCGCATGGTGTCAATTTCACGGTCTTCCACAATTTTCGCCCCGTTTCCTTTCAGAAAGGTCTTGCATTTTTTTATTTTCATGATACAATAGCGTTGACAAATCTTAATGGAGGTACTCAAAATGGCTTATCAGATCGGTTCCGCTTGCGTCAGCTGTGGCGCTTGCGCAGACGCTTGCCCCGTGGGCGCTATCTCCCAGGGCGATTCTCAGTACGTGATCGACGCTGGCGCTTGCCTGGATTGCGGTTCCTGCGCGGATACCTGCCCCAACGGCGCTATCAGCCCCGCTGAATAAAATGCGTACATGAAAAACGGCCGGACGGAATGTCCGGCCGTTTTTTTATGAGCGGGCCGTCGGGGACGTCGGCCCCTACAAAGTCTTGCCGGAAAGCCATACGTATGCTATACTATCCCCAGAAAAGGAGGGCTGTCCATGGAACGCGCGGAACGCCTGTGGCCCGACGGGCCGCGGTATCGGTATGACGAACAGTGCTTTCCGCCCTCCACGGATTCGTTCCTGTTGGGCGGCTTCGCCAGCCTGCGCCGGGGCGAGAAAGTCTGCGATCTGGGCGCCGGGGCGGGTCTGCTGGGGCTTCTGCTGCTGGCACGAGAACCCTCATTGCAGGTAACGGGCATCGAACGGGACGCTCACGCCTGCGCCGTGCTGGCGCAGAACGCCGCGGAAAACCGCCTGCCCCTTACCGCCCTTTACGCCGACCTGCGGCAGCGGGAGACGCTGCCCGCCGGAGCCTTTCAGCTGGCGGTGTCCAATCCGCCCTATTTCGCGCCCCATACGGGAGCGGTGGCGAAGGGCGTCCGGGGCGACACCCGCGCGGAGCTGACCGCCACGCTGGAGGATATCTTTGCCGCCGCCGAACGAATGCTGCAATGGGGCGGACGCTTCTGCCTTGTGTACCGGCCGGAGCGTCTGGCGGCGCTGCTGACCGCCGCCGTGACCCACGGTCTGGAGCCCAAGCGGCTTCGGATGGTGCAGCACACCGCCCGGAGCGCCCCGTCGCTGGTGCTGCTGGAATGCCGCCGGGGCGGAAAGCCGGGGCTTTCCGTGGAGCCGCCGCTGCTGCTGCGGCTGGAGGACGGCGGCGAATCCCACGACGTGCGCCGCGCCTACTTCAGAGACAAGGAGTGATTCATATGCCCGGAACATTATATCTGGTGGCCACTCCCATCGGCAATCTGGGGGATTTTTCGCCCCGTGCCGTGGAGACGCTGCAAAACGCCGACTTCATCGCCGCCGAGGATACCCGCGTGTCGGTGAAGCTACTGAACCATTTCGATATCAAGAAGCCGCTGGTCAGCTACCACGAGCATAACCGTGCCTCCGCAGGACAGGCCATTCTCACCCGTCTGCTGGGCGGCGAGACCTGCGCGCTGGTGACCGACGCGGGCATGCCCGCCATCAGCGACCCCGGTGAGGCTCTGGTGCGCCTGTGCGCCGAAAACGGCGTGCCGGTGCTGGCCATTCCCGGCTGCTGCGCCGCCGTGTACGCGCTGGCGGTGTCCGGCCTGCCTACGGGACGTTTTACCTTCGAGGGCTTCCTGCCCTCCGGCAAAAAGGAGCGCCGGGAGCAGCTCCACGAGCTGACCGGCGAGACGCGCACCATGATCTTTCACGAAGCGCCCCACCGGCTCCGCGCCACGCTGGCGGACATGGCAGAGGCCCTCGGCGGCGAGCGGAAGATCGCCCTGTGCCGGGAACTGACCAAGCTCCACGAGGACACCGTGCGCACCACGCTGGCAGCGGCGGCGGACTACTACGCCGCCAATGAGCCCCGGGGCGAGTACGTGCTGGTCATCGCGGGACGGGAGAAGTCCGCAGCCGCTGCCCTGACGCTGGAGGAGGGCGTGGCGCTGGTGCTGCGCCGCCGCGAGGAGGGCATGCGGCTGAAGGACGCCGTCCGCGCCGTGGCCGACGACACCGGCTTGAGCCGCAACGCCCTGTACGACGCAGCATTGAAAAATCTGGCATGAGAGCGTTGCTTCTGCGCTGATGCAAAAAAATGCCCCGCCATCGGCGGGACATTTTTTTGTGCACCTCAGTTGTTCTTCAACTCTTTGAGACACTTGGGACAGATATTCTTGTCCTTGTACACCATCAAGTCTCTGCTGCTGTCACAGAAAATACAGCTGGGACGATACTTTTTCAATACGATGGTGGAGCCATCTACATAGATCTCCAAAGCATCCTTCTCAGCGATATCCAATGTGCGGCGCAGTTCGATGGGCAAAACGATCCGTCCCAATTCGTCCACCTTTCGCACAATTCCGGTTGACTTCACGGGAAACCTCTCCTCTGCTTTGCTTCTCACGACTGTCGTGAATTCCTCTGCTCATTTAGCATGCCATATTTTTACCATTTTGTCAACCGCTCTTTGCCATTTTATCCAAAATTTTTACAAATATTGCCATATGCTCTGTGCATATAGTGCATTTGAGGTGAGGAGTATGGCGATGTCTTACATTCTGGCGGCGTTTTTTGTGCTGGCGCTGGTATGCGGCGGCATCAGCGGCCGCATGGCGGAAGTCTCCGCCGCCGCCATGGAGGGCGCCGGTGCGGCGGTGGAGCTGTGTCTGTCCATGGCGGGCGCCATCTGTCTGTGGAGCGGCGTCATGACGCTGATGGAGCGGGGCGGCCTCAGCGAAAAGCTGGCCCGGCTGCTGCGGCCCGTGCTGCGCCGCATTCTGCCCCGGGCCAGCCGGGACACGGAGACCATGGCCGCCCTCAGCGCCAACGTGTCGGCCAATCTGCTGGGGCTGGGCAACGCCGCCACTCCGCTGGGGATCCGTGCCGCCACGCGGATGGCGCAGGGCTGCGGCGGCGTGGCCAGCGACGAGCTGTGCCGCCTTGTGGTGCTGAACACCGCCTCCATCCAGCTGCTGCCCACCACCGTGGCAGCCGTGCGCAGCGCTCACGGCTGCGCCGCGCCCCTTGATATCCTGCCGTCCGTGTGGCTTTCCTCCCTACTGTCGGTCACGGCGGGACTGCTGGCGGCGCGAGGGCTGCAGGCCCTGTGGAGGCGGAAATGGAGTTGACATCGCTGGTGATCCCGCTGCTGCTGGCAGCGGTGGCTGCATGGGGCGCGGCGCGGCGGGTGGACGTTTACGCCGCCCTCACCGACGGTGCCATGGACGGCCTGCGGGTGGTACTGCGCATCTGCCCCAACCTGATCGCCCTGCTGACGGCGGTGTATATGTTCCGGGCCTCCGGCGCGCTGGATCTCCTCACCTCGCTTCTGGCCCCGGCGCTGACGGCGCTGGGCATCCCGCCGGAGACCGCGCCGCTGCTGCTGATCCGCCCCTTGAGCGGCAGCGGCGCTCTGGCGGCGGGCAGCGAGCTGATGGCCGCCTACGGCCCGGACAGCGCCGTGGGCCGCACGGCGGCGGTGATGCTGGGCTGCACCGAGACCACGTTTTACACCATCGCCGTCTATTTCGGCGCGGCGGGGGTGCGGAGGATCCGCTATACCGTGCCCGCCGCCCTGACGGCGGATTTTGTGGGCTTTCTGGCGGCGGCGTGGTGCGTGCGGCTGTTTTTTTGAGCAAATGTAAACTTTTTACCAATTTTTGGCCCTTGTCAGGTTTTTAACTTGCTCCCGCCGCTGTTTTACGGTATACTATTCTCGGGTATCTATCGTGGCGCACCGGGAAACGGCGCGCCACTATCAAACTTGAGAGAAGGAGCGTTATCTTGACCAGTCGTAAAATCATCAACAGTAAACTGAAGGAAGCGGTGGATTCCGTACTGCCCATCACCCTGATCGTGGCGGTGCTGTGTTTCTTCTTCGTTCCCGTGGGCAGCGGACTGATGCTGGCCTTTCTGGTGGGCGCGGTCATGCTGATTTTGGGCATGGGCCTGTTCACGCTGGGCGCGGAGCTGTCCATGACCCAGATGGGCAATCTGGTGGGCGCGAAGATGACCAAATCCCGCCGCCTGTGGCTCATTCTGGTGCTGGCCTTCGTTCTGGGCGTGGTCATTACCATTGCCGAGCCTGACCTGCAAGTCCTGGCCCAGAACGTGCCGGGCATCGACAAGACCATGCTGATCCTCACGGTGTCCGTGGGCGTGGGCATCTTCCTGACCATCTGCATGCTGCGTATCCTGCTGGGTATCTCCTTGCGGACGCTGCTGCTGATCTTCTATGCCATCGTGTTTATTCTGGCCGCCCTGTCCGACCCGGACTTCCTGTCCGTGGCCTTTGACTCCGGCGGCGTGACCACCGGCCCCATGACGGTGCCCTTCATCATGGCGCTGGGCGTGGGCGTTGCCTCCATCCGAAGCGACGAAAAGGCCAAGTCCGACAGCTTCGGTCTGGTGGCGCTGTGCTCCATCGGCCCCATTCTGGCGGTGCTGCTGCTGGGCTTCCTGTACCCGGAAAACACCGCCTCTGCCTCGGAAACGGTGGTCAACAGCTTTGAAAATACCCTCACCGTGGGCTACAGCTATTTGGAGGAGCTGCCCGCCATGATGGGCGAGGTGGCCATCGCCCTGCTGCCCATCTGCGTGTTCTTCCTGCTGTTCCAGATCTTCTCGCTGCATCTGCGGAAGCTGCCCCTGCTGCGCATCCTCATCGGCGTGGGCTATACATATGTAGGTCTGGTGCTGTTCCTGACGGGCGTCAACGTGGGCTTCTCGTCGCTGGGCTACGTGCTGGGCGGCGTCATCGTGGAGGAGGGTCTTGGCCTTCTGATGATCCCGCTGGCCACCCTGATGGGCTGGTTCATCATCAACGCCGAGCCTGCCGTCCACATCCTCAACCGGCAGGTCGAGGATTTAAGCGCGGGCGCGATCTCGGCAAGAGCGATGGGCATGAGCCTGTCCATCGCCGTCTCCGCCGCAGGCGGACTTGCCATGCTGCGCGTCATCACGGGCGTTTCGATCATGTACTTCCTCGTGCCGGGGTACTTCATCGCGCTGGCCCTGTCGTTCTTCGTGCCGCGCACGTTTACGGCCATCGCGTTCGACTCCGGCGGCGTAGCCTCCGGCCCGCTGACGGCGACGTTCATGCTGCCGTTCGCCATGGGGGCCTGCGAAGCGCTGGGCGGGAATGTCATGACGGACGCATTCGGCCTTGTCGCGCTGGTCGCGATGATGCCGCTCATCACCGTGCAGGTCATGGGCGCGATCTACGTGATCAAATCCCGCCGCGCCGAAAAGGAACCGGCTCTGCCGGACTTCGGCGACAACGAGATCATCGAACTGTGGGAGGCCTGCTGATATGGAATTATATTATATCATTGCCGTTACCGATTCCGACCGCGGCGAGGCCATGAACGCCCTGTTCCGCGAGACGGGTCTGCCGATGATCCTCAGCGCCCCCGGAAGGGGCACGGCCAAAAACGAGCATCTGGCCGTCTACGGTCTGGATGAAACGCCCAAGACCGTCACGACATCCGTTGCCAGCGCGCAGGAGGCCGCGCAGCTCGTCAAGGCTGCCAAGCGCAAGCTGTTTCTCGACATTCCCGGCAACGGGATTCTGCTGACCGTGCCGCTCAAGAGCGTGGCGGGCGGCAGAACGCTCGCCTATCTGACCAACGATCTGAAAACAGGAGGAACGCCGCATATGGAATTCAATCATGAGCTGATCGTCGTGATCCTGAACGAGGGCTACGCCGATCTCGTCATGGACGCCGCACGGGCCGCAGGCGCAGGCGGCGGCACGGTGCTGCACGCCAAGGGCACAGGCTCGAAGCGCGGAGAGAAATTCTTCGGCGTGAGTCTGGCCGACGAAAAGGATATGGTCTACATCATCGCCTACGCGGACGAAAAGACCGCGATCATGCGCGCGATCAACGAAAATGCAGGCCCCGGCACAAAGGCCGGTGCGATCTGCTTCTCGCTGCCCGTCAGCTCCGTCGCAGGTCTGCGCGAACGGGACGAGGAATAACAAAATCAACAACAAAGGGGCTGCAGCGAAATAAACTCGCTGCAGCCCCTGCCTTTTGCTTATTCCTCTTCCGTTTCCGGGAAATCCTTCTTGACGGCGGCCTCTGCCGACTTGTAGCGGCTGTAGGCCACGACGATGCGGCGGTTCGGCTCGGTGCCGGTGGAGAAGGTGGTCACGTCGGGATAATCCTGCAGCGCGGCATGGATCACATGGCGCTCATAGGCGTTCATCGGCTCGAGCGTGATGTTCCGGCGGTAGCGGGTGACCTTGCCTGCGACCTTCTGAGCCAGGCGCTGCAGCGCCTGCTCGCGCTTGAGGCGGTAGCTCTCGGCGTCAACGTTGATGCGCACGCGCTTGTTCTGGCCGCGGTTGACGGCATAGTTGGTCAGATGCTGGATCGCGTCGAGCGTCTCGCCCCGGCGGCCGATGAGGATGCCGAGGTTCTCGCCCACGAGGTCGACCAGATAGGTATCATCGCCGGTCTTGACGGCGTGCGGCACGGCATCGGAGCCCATGTGCTCGAGAAGGCCCTTGATGAAGATCTCAATGCGCTCCTCCCTGGAGCCCGGCTCTGCGGGGGCATAGACCTTCGGTTCTGCCGGGACAGCGGGCTTTTCGGCCTGCTGCGGCTGGCGCGGCTTCTGGTCGCGGCGTTCCGGTCTGGGGCCGCGCTGCTTCGGCGCGCGTTCCTGACGCGGCTGCTGCGGCGCCTTGGGAGCGGCAGCACGCGTATCCTGCGGGCGGGGCGCTTCGGGCGCAGCCGGTGCGATGACCTTTGGAGCGGCGGGCGCGATGACCTTTGCGCCGTCTGCGGGCTTGGACTCAGCGGGCTTTTTCGGCCTGCTGCGCGACGCGGAGGACAGGGCGGGCTTGGGCGCTTCATCGGGTGCTTCATAGGTGACCTTGACGCGCGCGGGCTGTGCGCCGATGCCAAGGAAGCCGGATCTCGGGTTTTCCAGAACTTCGACAGAAACGCTGTCACGGTCCATATGCAGCTCTTCCAGAGCCGCTGCAATGGCCAGATCGATCGTTTTGCCGGTTGCGGTAATAAATTTCTCCATAATTACTCCTCTGTCTGTTCTGCGTCAGAGCCGGCAGGACGCTTTCTGCCGTAGTGAGCAGGATCGTAGGCACGGCCGCGGCTGTACGGGCGCTCCGGGTCGCCGGAAAGCGGCTTCTTTTCCTCGGATTCCTGCACAGGGTTCTTCCTGGCCTCGTATGCTTTGGCCGCCTTTTCAGCGGCTTCCTTTTCCTGCTGACGGATCTTCTTTTTGCTGACGTTGTCGGTGATGCCGTCGGGGTTCTGCTCGCGGCGCAGGGCGCGCTGGCGCTCCTTTTCGGCCTCCTCGGCGCGGCGCTTGGCGGCGATCTCCTGCTTGACGGCGTCTTCCTCGTCATAGACCTTGCGGTAGTGCTTCGTCAGAAAATAATCCTGCACAGCGCCGAACACGGCCTGCGCGATCCAGTAGATGGAGATCGCGGCGGGCATGGAGAAGCCGATCCAGAGGGACATGAGCGGCATCATGAGCATCATGGTCGCGTTGGTCTGGTTGGCGGTCTTGGCGGCGTCCGCATCCTGCTCGCCGTCGGCGTTCGTGGCGACCTGGTTGTTCATCTTCTGGCTGATCCACATGGACACGGCCTGCAGACCGGCAGAAACGACCGGGATCAGGAACAGACCGATCTCGCTCCAGCCCTCGCAGTCCCAGAAGCGGAACGTGGGGATACCGGCCAGATCAATGCCAAGGAACTGGAAGTTCATGGCCTGCAGATTGATCTTCACATCCGAGCCCATAATGCTCTGGAGCACTTCGCGGAGCTTGTCTGCATAATCGCCGATATGACCGGCGGCGGCCAGCTGGGCATAGTACGCGTTTTTGCCGAGATTTTCGCCGCTGGCCTGCAGGAAGGCGACGATGGCCTCGGAGATGGAGCGGGAGTTGTGCATCATGTACGTGATCGGCTCACGGATGACGTTGTAAAGCGGCAGCAGGATGAGGAGCGGAATGAACGACCACAGGCAGCCGCCGCCCATGGACACGCCTTCTTCCTTGTACATCTGCTGGACGGCCAGCTGGTATTTCTGCTTGTCGTCGCCGTATTTGGCCTCAAGGGCCTTGACCTGCGGCGACAGACGGGACATCTTGAGCATACTCTTCTTGCTCTTGACCGACATCGGCAGCAGCACCAGCTTGACGATCAGCGAAAACAGGATCAGCGCCAGACCGTAGCTGTTGGTGAAGGTATACAGCCAGTCGAGCAGATAGCCGAACGGGACGCGGATCAGGTCAGAAATGCTGGTCGTATCCTTCGTCTCGGCGGCGGCAGCTTCAGCTGCTGCTACGGGCTCCATGCCCACGTATTTGTCGTTCGAGCTGACAGCGCCGGCGGCGCAGCCGGCCATGGACAGCACAAGCACGGCGGCAAGGACCCAGATCAGGACTTTTTTCTTCATTGTGTTCCTCCAAATGTGATGGGGGTACGCGTTCGGACAACGGGAAAAACCACGCTGCCCTACGGCACCGGGTCAAAATAGTCTCCCTTATAAAAGGGATTGCACCGCAGCAGCCGCTTCAGCGCCAGCCAGCCGCCCTTCACCGCGCCGTATTTCGTGATCGCCTCCAGCGCATACTGCGAACAGGTCGGCGAGAACCGACACCGGCGCGGAAGCCCGGGGGAGAGATACTTCTGATACAGGCGGATGAGAAACAGGAGCACGCGCTTCACGGCGTGTTCTGCGTCAGCAGGCCGAGCCTTGCGGCAAGCGAAAGATAGGCGTGCTCCAGCGCCGCGTAATCCGCGCCGATGGCGCGCGACCGGGCGACGACGACAAGATCATATCCACGGGCAAACGAAGTCTCGTGCAGCCGGTAAATTTCACGCAGCTGCCTGCGCAGCCGGTTGCGCTGCACGGCATGGGCCAGCTTCGCGCCGACGGTCAGACCGACGCGGTTCGCCTGCGAACCGTTTTTCCGGCAGTAGAGCACGAGATAGCCGTTGGCCGCGCTGCTTCCCTTGCGGTAGAGACGGCGGAAGATATGATTGAGCTTCAACGAGGAAGAAAACTGCATAAACGCCCACCTTTGAATAGCTGCTGATAAACAGATGGGGCGAACAGAACTGCTTCCATTCACCCCTATGGCTCAAAACGAGCTGTAT
>OMEC01000688.1_pt1 | contig 16371 bp, 7 predicted proteins | sample 1673401 | NCBI WGS metagenome assembly OMEC01 (sample SAMEA103958110, study PRJEB25191) | human gut metagenome | reverse complement strand
TGATTTGGGTAAAAATAAAAAATCAGGTCTTCTTGTCACCAACAAAAATGTCGGTTTTGCATTTATCGAGACCTTTAAAGCTATCAGGACAAAGGTTGAAAGCAACGCAGTCAAAGAGGGTCACAAAGTGTTTATGGTAACAAGTGCCTGCGAAAACGAGGGTAAAACAACTGTTTCCGCAAACCTTGCGGTGACGCTCGCACAAAACGGCAAATCTGTTCTTTTGATAGACGCCGACCTCAGAAAACCCGCGGTAAACACAGTGCTCAACCTTGAAAACAACTCAACTAAAAGCGGTCTTGTGGGCGTTATAAACGGCAAGGCAACACTTGAATCATCTATCAGATACATCGACAAATACAATATTTTTGTTATTTCCGATTCAAGAGCCTCGGATAAACCGTCCGAATTGCTTTCTACCAAAAAGATGGCAGATATTATAAGCGCCGTCAGAAACGAGTTTGATTTTGTTATTATCGACACAGCTCCCGCAAGCGTTGTTACCGACGCGTCGGTAATATCCTCCCTCTCCGACGCATCTATTCTTGTTATAAGAGAGGATAAAGCGCCTGTCAGCAGAATTAAAATGTCGATAGACGATATCAACAACAACGGCGCATATGTAATAGGCTGTGTATATAACAGCTCCACCGGCAAGCAAAAGCATTACGGCAAAAGCTACAACAACTACGGTTATTACGGTTCTTACGGCTACGGCTATGAATACGGTTATGGCTACGGCTACGGCGGAAAATCATCTAAATAAAGCATTTCGTAAACAAAAAACCTCTTTCGCATAATATAAAGCGAAGGAGGTTTTTTTATGGATGATATAGAAAAAATAATAGAAAAATATAAAAAAGAACTGCTTGAATTTTCAAAGCAAAACGCCGCCGTTTACCCGGCAGCCGCCATGCAGGCCGAGCCTTTTGAGCGCGAGGCGGTTTCTGCTGCTGCCGCGGCGACCGAAACGAATGAAACCGGCAACACACAAAATTCCGACAATCAAGCCGTCACAGTGCCGCAAGACGCCACAATTGAAACGACCCTGCCGACGGTTGACAACATTGGAAAATTTGACAACTACGAAGACTTTTTGAAAAACAACAAACAAAAGGGTACGCTCAGAGTACAAGTAGCCGCGGCAAATCGGTTTTTTCCCATTTCAAATGCGAAAGTTACCGTCTCGCTTGAACTGAATGACGGAACAAGAGAAATGTTTGAAGGTCTGACCGACAGCAGCGGAATAGTTGACAACATTGTTTTGCTCGCACCTGATTTTAATTTATCTCAAGGCCCCGACAGCGGCGGTGTAATGCCATTTGCAGTCTACACCACCACCATAGAACACCCTGATTTTGTGAATGCAAAATTTATAAATGTTCCCGTATTCCCGGGGATTGAATCAATCCAAGCGGTGAATCTTGTTCCGCTTGTCAGAACAGGTCAGGAGCCGACGCCTAACGCGGTTTATGAAATCGAGCCGTTTTACAGAGTGAGAGGAGGCATGAGCAATGGCGGCACCTATCGTTCCTGAATATATAACAGTTCACCTCGGTACACCGAGATCAAACGCCGAAAATATCAGAGTTTCGTTCCCCGAATATATAAAAAACGTTGCTTCAAGCGAAATTTATCCCACCTGGCCGGAGAATGCGCTCAGAGCCAACATATACGCACAAACAACATTTGCCCTCAACAGAATTTATACCGAGCACTACCGCGCGCAGGGCTATGATTTTGACATCACAAACTCAACTCAATACGACCAAGCGTATAAACCGGGGCACGATGTATTTCAAAACGTAAGCGAACTCGTTGACGAACTGTTTAATAACTATGTCGTGAAGCAGGGACAGGTACAGCCGTATTTCACACAGTATTGCAACGGCACAACGGTAACCTGTGCAGGACTTTCTCAGTGGGGAACGGTAACACTTGCAAATCGCGGGCTCACGCCGTATCAGATACTGCAAAGATATTACGGCGACGATATAAACATTGTATATAATGCGCCCATAAAGGGCAATATACCGTCATACCCCGGCACACCGCTGCGCCTTGGCAGCGCAGGTGAAGACGTGACGACCATTCAGCGCCAGCTTAACAGAATATCGTCCAACTACCCTGCGATACCAAAAATCAGCGTTTCAATGGGCGTATTTGAGTCACAAACGCAAGCGGCGGTCAAAACTTTTCAAAAAATATTTAATCTGACTCAGGACGGCATAGTCGGCAGGACAACATGGTATAAAATCAAATATATTTATAACGGAATAAAACGTCTTTCAGAGCTTTATTCCGAAGGAATAACAATAAGCGAGGATCAAAAGCAGTTCTCAAAAGTTTTGCAGCGAGGCGACAGAGGCTATGAAGTCGGCTCAATGCAGTATTATCTCAATTTTATAGGCAAATTCAACCCGCGCGTACCTGAAATTGCGGTAGACCGTATCTTTGGGAAAGAAACATATAACGCTGTGCTCACTTTTCAAAGGCTCTACGGTCTGACCCCCGACGGAATAGTAGGCAGAAACACATGGAATATGATACAAAACGCCTACATAGGTATATTGAACTCTCTGCCGAATGAATATAAAAGCTACTCCTCGCTCTATTACCCCGGTTATTTTATAACAACCGGTGCAACGGGCAACGCCGTCACTCAGATTCAGGTGTTTTTAAGAACAATTTCGCAAAACGACCCGTCAGTTCCGAGCGTTACCGTTGACGGAATATACGGACCCGAAACAGCCGCCGCGGTAAGAGAAATTCAAAGAAGATACGATATTCCCGTAACCGGTCAGGTGGGTCCGCTGACATGGAACGCAATAGTCAACCTTTATAACGAATACAGGTAGAATAATCCGACCCTTTGAGCAAATAATAATAAAAATTTTGCAAAAAGGGTCTGAATTATGACAAATAAAATTCCTTTTAAATCCTCATATAAAGAAAATGTCAAAATGCTGGACGATTATTTCAGGGTTAACGAAAACTTTGACCTTGTTGCAAGAGATATAAAACTCGCTTCGCATAATGCAAAAATGTATTTCATAGACGGCTTTGCAAAGGACGCACTGCTTGAAAAAATCATGGCTTTTATAATGAAGCTGACAGACGAAGAAATAGACGCTTGCAAAGATACGCGCGATTTTGCCAATAAATTTATACCGTATGTTGAGGTTGATGTTCACGGCGAGATTGAAACTTTTGCGACATTTGTTTTTTCAGGTGCAATCGGATTGATTGTAGAGGGCTTTGAAAACGGAATACTGATAGACGCCAGAACCTACCCCGTCAGAAACGTTGAGGAGCCCGATAACGACAAGGTTTTAAGAGGCTCGCATGAGGGATTTGTTGAGACGCTCATATTTAACACAGCCCTTATAAGGCGGCGCATAAGAGACCGAAACCTCATCATGGAGATACACCAGGTAGGCGTTAAATCGCGCACCGATGTTGTTTTGTGCTACCTTGAAAACAAGGTGGATAAAAAGCTTCTTAAAAGGCTGCAAAAAAAACTATCCGAAATAGACGTAAATTCGCTTGCAATGGGGCAGGAAAGTCTTGTGGAGTGCCTTGTAAAAAAGCAAAGGTACAACCCTTTTCCAAAAGTTCGTTATACAGAGCGCCCGGACGCGGCAACCGCCTGCATTTATGAGGGCAACATCATTATTCTTGTTGACAACTCCCCCGCCGCAATGATAGTGCCGAGCAGCTTTTTTGCATTTATTCAGGATACTAACGATTTTTATTTTCCGCCCGTTGTCGGCACTTATTTGAGAATGGTAAGGGGCATTATTTTTGCCCTGGCAATGCTTTTGACGCCGCTTTGGTATCTGTTTATAACAAACCCCGACATTGCCCCCGGATGGCTGTCTTTTATAACAATTAAAGAGCCGTACAGCATACCCGTCATAGCGCAGCTTTTGATAATTGAGCTTGTGATAGACGCGCTGAAGCTCGCATCGCTGAATACTCCGAATTCTTTGAGCAATTCCCTTAGCATTATAGGCGCGTTGGTGCTCGGCGAGCTTGCAATATCGGCAAAGCTTTTTTCTGCAGAGGTCGTTTTGTTTATGGCATTTGTTGCCATTGCAAACTTCGCGCAGCCAAGCTTTGAGCTCGGCTATGCCTTTAAGCTTTCGAGAGTATTTATACTCATTTTAACCGCGATATTCGGCGTTTGGGGCTTTGCAGCGGCGCTTGCGACAGTTTTTTTGGTCATAGCCATAACCGACACGGTCGCGGGCAAAAGCTATCTTTATCCGCTTATTCCGTTTAATATAAAAGCAATCACAAGCCTGATGATAAGGAAACCCATAAGTAAGGACAACACATAAAAAACACGGTCTGCCGCTTCAATAAAGTGACAGACCGTGTTTTTAAAATTCATTTATAACAGAGTCATATTTTTCTGCAAGTTCTTTTGCAACTTCTATAACATCCTCTTCACCTATACCGTCCGGTCTTGGAATATAATCTTTGACCCATTCGTTCTCGATATATTCAAGCCTTTTGCCCAAAAGTGTTTCGGCATAGCGGTTTCGGTCATATACCTTGCGTTTGGACATATCTTTAAACTTCTTTGGCTTTTCAAAATAAGAAGCCATCATTCTAAAGTATAAATACCAACGCTTTGCATAAAGGTCATTTGTCATTCCGCCCCACTCACGCCACGATATATCATATATCTGTGAGTTTTTGAACGGCCCCCAAACGGTATGATACATCAAGAAGTTTATTTCAAGGTTTTGTCTCAAAGCTTTTGCGTCGCCGAGCTGCCTTGCACACTCCATATGCGTGAATATATTTGTATCTTTAACGGTTTTGAGGAGCCTGTCTATGTCACCGACAATCTCCATAAACGCGTTGCTTGTTTTTTCATATGCCTGCACCTGCTGCCTGAAGAAGCACTCGGTAGCCTGCAAATAAAGCGGTCTTAAAAGATTGCTGAGCACCTGGCGCAAAATATTTTGCAAATCTTTTCGCAGATTATCGTTCTTTTTGCTGCCGGAATAAATCATTTTTTTCGCAAGGGCAAACAATTCTTTATTGTCATACGGTCTTTCAAAGGTATCGTGCGGAGCGGTGTGCTCAATCTCGGTGCAGGGTCTTGCACAAAGTGCCGAAGCCTGATTTAAAGCACTGCCACGGCAATAGCAAAGCTTTTGAAGAGACAGCAAATCCTCTGCATATTCGTCTGTTCCGTAGCGTGAAAGCGAATATTGCCTTGTGAAATCCTTGAGCGAAGCACTGCCCGATTCCGTCAGCATTTTGCACGCCAAAGAGTAAAACATCGGGTTTTCATAGTCACAGTCAAAAAACAGACCGGTACCTGCCGCGTTCGGGTATTTTTTCAGTGCCGCGGAATACGGATTTTCTGCGAGAGTCTCCATATCTCCGCAAATCACCGTTCTGCCGTATATGTTGCCCCTGTAACCGACAACAAAATCATTGCCGGCAAAGCCCAAGGAATTATCATATGCAGAGCCGTTCTCGTCAATGAGCACCAGGGAATCAAGCTTTACATTTATATTGGGCAGTGACTCGCAGTGTGCAAACCATGTTGCCTCGGGGTCAAAATCTTTTATGAGAGAAAGATATTCACCTGTCATTTTAACAACATAGCTGTTATATCCCTTAAAATCGACGTCATACAGCGGGTCGTAAATATAATTATGAACCTCACCCAAAAGCTCTTTTTGCTTGTTAAGAAAGGTTTTAATAAACAAATCTATATGAACCGTATCGGACGGGTCAAGAGTCATAGACGGCGCAAACTGATTCCATACAGGCATTTTGATAAGGTCTGCCTTTGAATAGTTTTTGCGGAATGTAAAAGGTACGGTAGGAATATAGCCCTGATGCACCGGGCTCATGCCAAGCTCTTTGGCGCGCTCCGTTGCTCTGAAACCGATGTTTATTTTTTTATCGAAATAATCCGCACTTCCGAGCGGCAAATATCCAAAAACATTGCCCGTGAGCTGACGCGGAAAGAACGATGAACCGCTTATAAACTCAAGCGCATTTTCTTCTTTTATTCTAAGCTCCAAAAGTGCTTTAAAAAGAACACCGTCGCAGCCGGCAATTATAACAGGCGTATTCACACCGTTCATTGCCATAAAATCCAGCTCTTTCTCCCAACGGTCAAAGCCCCACGCCTCGCTTTGGCAGGCGGCTCTTTCATAAGTCATTGCCATACGGATTTTTTGCGGAACGGTGCAGGCAATTTCCTCCTTCGGTAAAGGTGCTGTTTTGATATAAGAAATATCAAAATCTCCGCTTGTTAAAAGAACGTTGCAGTATTCTTTTAAATATCTGTAATAGCCCATGGCTTTTGCGACTTTGTTGTTGCCGCTTATAACTATTTTTTTATCTTTGGCAGATATTTTGTAGCAGTCGAAACCGTCCGTACTGTCGCAAGTCTCAAACACAAAAGAATCTGCAATTTTAGGTGTATTTCTGAGAACTAAATTTTCCATTATAAGGCACACATCCGTTATTTATTTAATAAATCGTTTATTCTTGTCAATCCGGCAGATATTTGCAAAATCGAAAGAGCATCGGCGGCGTTAATTCTGCCGTCTCGGTTTACGTCCGACTTTTCTTTTGCATCTTCGTTTAAAGAAACAAGTCCGGCCGAAAATTGCAGCACAGTGAGAGCGTCGGCGGCCGAAATTCTGCCGTCCGAATTTACATCGCCGACATTTGTTATCTCGAAGCAAAGCTTTGCTTTGTTGACATTGACGGTTATATCGTCACCGTAATCATATCTTTCGCCCGAAAGATCGCCGCTGTTTTTGTAGCAGGAAAGATATGTGCCGCCCGTCGGATTTTTTTCGGTTCGCAGGCTGTTCTCTGCAATAAATACCTCATACCTTGAGCCGACCGAAAGTTTTTTGCTAAACGTCAAATCAAGCGTTAAAAGATCTTCGTCTAAGTCACCGGGGGCAGACGTGCAGTCGGCCGCCGTAGGTATCATGTTAAGATTAAAAAATTCATATTTTTGCTTTTGTTCATCATTCCATTCGGCAGGATAGAGCCTATCTTTTGCCGACTGTGAAATATTGTTAAATGGGCTTAAATTAGTATATGTTTTGCAGCAGGAATAAAATCTGCCGCTTGTATTCAATGTTATATCCGCTTTTTCAAAACCGTTTGCCGAATAAAAAATCTGCGAAGCAAAAGGTCCTGCAAAAAAGCCGTCTGAAGTTTTAAGATTTAAAAATGCCGTAACGCTTTCACCGGGGTAAACATATATAATCTCCGGCACTTCTCCCCCGCCGTTTTCTTTTAAAGAAAAAGAAATATCCGCCGTGTACTCTGCCTGTGCAAAGCCGACAGACGACACAGAAATAAATACTGTTAAAATTGTGAGAAAAACTGCAAATATTTTTTTAAGCATATCTGTTTGCACCTCTCGTCTTAGTAAAAAGGGGTCACAGGAATGACCCGTGACCCCCGGAGTTTAGTTAGGAAATTACTTTAATTATTCGCCTATAACTGTTGCAGAAATTGTGTCAACAGTCTCCCAACCGTTAGCTGTCTTAACATCAACAGTGATGGTGTGTTCACCCTTAGAGTAAACCTTAGCGAAGATGTTGAAGGTGTTTGAATTCTCGCCGATTGTACCATAGCTAAATACATCGAATGTGCACATAACTACGCCGTCAACGCGTGTTCTAACCTTAATTACGTCTGCGCCTGTTACTACTGTAACGTCGAACTTCTCGCCGGCCTTAACAGTTGAAGCTGCAGGAGTAATTGATTTAACATCCTTATCGTCAGCCTTAAGAACTACTCTGAAGAGCTGAGTTGAGTCAGTAACTGCTTCCCAACCTGTGTTATCTCTTGCGATTACATAGTAACTGTTGGGAACAAATGACTTGTTGATTGACCATACTTCGTATGCAATATCCTTAGCGAGGTCAGAAACTACTTCGCCGTTGGAGTTGTAAGAAGTAACGGTGATAGCCGGATTATTTCTGTAAAGTGTGATTGTGCTTGTTGTATCAGAAGCAACAAGGAGACGGATAGCGATTGCTCTGCCTGTTACTTTGAAGTTGTAAGTGTTAAGAGTGAATGCGCTGGGTGTGTACTCAACACTAACTACTCTGCCTGTAGAAGCGGGAATGTTCTCAAGAGCATCAAGAGCGTTGATGATAGCTGCTGCCATAGCGTCGATCTCTGCCTGATGTGTTTCATCAAGACCGCGAACAACTGCTTTGATAGCTGCGTCAACTCTTGCCCATGACTCTGCTGTGTACTCAGCTGCGTTATAGGTGTTAGCTCTTGCGATAGCTGCGTCTACTGCTTTGTAGTCGCCGGCAGCAACAACGGGTTTAAGCTCAAGAGCGTCGATAGCGTCATTAATAGCCTTAGCCATAGCGTCGATCTCTGCCTGATGTGTTTCGTCAAGGCCGCGAACAACTGCTGCGATAGCGTCTTCTACTGCCTTAACAGAAGCGTCTGTATAAACAGACTTGTCTGCGATTGCGTTGAACTTTGCGATTGCAGCGTCAACTGCTGTGTAATCACCTGCACCGGGTGCGGGTTTGAGTTCAAGAGCGTCAATAGCTGCGTTGATAGCGTCTGCATAAGCGTCAACTGTTGACTGGAAGTTTTCGTTAAGAGTGTAATCAACTGCTGCGATAGCGTCTTCTACCTTCTTAACAGATGCTGCTGTGTAGAGTGAAGAATCAAGCTTTTCAAACTCTGCAACTGCTGCGTTAACGTCTGTGTAATCAGCTGCGGGAGCCTTAACAAGAGCAAGTCTTGCTGCACGGATGTTGTCAGCCCATTCATCAACGAGATCCTGCTCGTCAATCTTCTTGCCTTCAACAACCTTAGCAAGCTCTGCCTGAAGAGCTGCCCAAGAAGCCTTGGTATAATCTGTCTCGGTAAGACCTGCGATGATGGTCTTCTGATTGTTGATCATGTCGTAGTTAGCATCAACATATTCAAGAGCGCCGATAGCTGCTTTGATGTCTGCTGCGAACTTATCAACCCTAGCCTGGTCTTTAGCCTTGAGGCCGTTAACAACTGCATTGAGAGCGGTCTGAAGGTTTGCCCAAGATTCAGCTGTGTAATCAGACTGTTTCTTAGATGCTGCGATTGTCTGCTGCTCTGTTACTGCGCTGTAATCTGCTGCTGCCTCAACAAGAGCTGCCTTAGCGTCTGTGATAGCCTTAGCTGCTGCATCGATAGTAGCCTGATCAGCAACTGTGTACTGTTCTGCGTTGTCATAGATAGCCTGACCTGCTGCTACTGCATCGGAGTAAGCTTTCCATGAGTCTGCTGTGTAGTGAGAAGCTGTGAGTGTCTTAGCTTCGTCAAGAGCTGATTTAAGTGCCGAGAAATCTGCACCTGCGGGAACAAGCGATGCTATAGCATTTTTAAGTGCTGCGGTTGCCTCATCAACTCTGGTCTGATCTGTGATTTCGGGATCGGAATCTCTTACCTGCTTTGCAATTGCAAGAGCTGTTGTAACAGCTGCAAATGATTCGGGAGTGTAGAGAGCGCTGTTGAGAGCATCTGCCTCTGCGATTGCTGCTTTGAGTTCTTCAAGGCTTGCAGATTTAACACGAAGGCCTGAAATTGCTGTCTCGATAGCTGCTGCCCAGCCGTCAACTACTGCCTGCTCGCTTGCCTTTTTGCCTTCTACAACTGCTGCTACTGCATCGTTAAGAGCCTTAACGGTCTCGTCTGTGTAGATTGAAAGGTCTGCGGGGATCTTGGCCTTTGCTGCCTCAACTGCCGAATAATCAGCACCGTTGGGAACAAGGTTGTTAATAGCTGCATAGATTGCATTTGCTGCAACGTCTACTGCTGCCTGGTCAGATGTTTCATCGGCTTTGTCAACGATTGCCTGACCTGCTGCAACTGCATCGGAGAGAACTTTCCAAGAATCTGCTGTGTAGTTAGCTTCTACCTTAGCATTTGCCTCTGCGATAGCTGCTGTAAGAGTTGAAATGTTAGCTTTTGCCTTGAGGGCTGCAACTGCTGCGTTAAGCTCAGCTGCTGCTGCGTCGATTTCATCCTGTGTTGTAGCTGATATAGCTGCCTCAGCTTTTGCGAGAGCGGCTGTAACTGCGTTTGCAGTTGATGTTGTGTAATCTGAAAGAGTCTTGCTCTTTGCTGCATTGATTGCTGCTGTAAGACCGGAGAAATCAAGAGCTGCGGGCTTTTTAAGAGCACCAATAGCTGCTTCAAGAGCTTCGGCTGCTGCTGTTACAGTTGCCTGATCTGTTGAAGAAAGAGCTGCTTTAGCTGCATTGTAAGCAGTTGTAGCTGCTGCCCATGTGTCTACTGTGTAATCAGACTCAGTAAGAGCGTCATACTTAGCGATAGCTGCGTTAAGAGCTGTGTAATCAACTTCGCCGGGCTTTTCGCCTACAACAAAGTTAAGTGTTGCGCCGTCAACAATCTGATACTCTGCACCCTTAACCTTAACTTTTGCAGAGTTTGCAATGTTAGGATCACCTTCGGGGTTGCTGTCTACAAAGAGAGACGGAGCATTGTTGGGGATAAAGATTTTGCCGGTAGAACCAACTGTTGCTGTGGGTTTAACATAGATAGGCATTGCAAAGAGATCTTCATCAAGTGCATAGAAGATATTCGATACCAAACCTCTGTTAGCTGTTGTAGCAAAGTTGTAAACATGGAATTCGTTCGCATCAACAACAGTACCGATATACTTCTTTCTGTTGTTCTTGGTGAGCAATGCCCATGATGCACAGTCCTTAGTGCTTACATACTCAGACCATTTACCTGTTGTGCTGTATTTGGCAGCACCGTTACCGCCTCTGATTGTAGTTGCGGTGAAGATGTTGGTTGAGTAGTAATACTGACCCTGAATAACCGAAGGATGGTTGTCTTCAGTTGTTTTAAGGTGAACTGTTACCCATACTACCTGACCGGGTTTAACATAGATAGTGTCATTTGAATTATAGAATGTGCGCGAAGTGACATTATCATAGGCTTTAAGGTCAGCCTGCTGTTTTGTCGTTACAGGTGAAGTTGTTGCGCCTGCGGTATCTTCAAGACCGGAGTCAATAGCCTCCTGAGCGGCACCGTCTGTAGCGTCATAAACCTCAGCCTTTAATGACCAGTAGTTTCTCTCGGTTGTAACTGCAGCATATGCTGAAGCAGCTATAACAACTGCACTCAGAACCATAGTGATTGCAAGAACAACACTGAGAACCTTTTTTACAGTTTTCATTAAAGTAATTCCTCCTAAAAAATTTTATTTCATAAACGGAAAAAACTTATTCCGTTAAAGAAATCATAGGGATTTACATTGTTTGATCAAGGTCGGAATATCCGCCCAATGCATCGTTGAGAACGAATGAATCGGATACGTCTACGTCGCCCGACTGATCAAGGTCGCCTGCAGTAGCGAACACACCCTCCTGCGGGTCTGAATAGCCTGCCGCTATGTCTTCAATAATAGCAACGTCCGAAGCGTCAACTATTGCATCGCCGTTAACATCACCGTAAATGAGGACTGTGTATTCGTCAACAAGAAGTCCGTTAGACCAAACTTTAACTTTGGCGCCGGTACCCCATGTTCCGGATTCACCCTCTGAAGGCATATAGGTAAGTGTTGCGTTACCTGTGGGCATAACGTTTGATTTAATGTTTGCGCTTGTGATACCTTCCGACCAGTTTTTGATTACTTTATTATCATAATCAATGATTACATCAGAGCCGGGATAGGTTGTTATTCCGTCAGTCTCACCCTTATCAACAGTGATGTTGAGAGGATTGAATGTAAGAGAGGTGTTAACTCTGCAAATTGTTGTTGCATTGGTAACATCAATTACAGCCTGATTGTAGAAAAGATCAGACTCTGAAGGAATAAATACAGTTCCTGCTTTTCCGCCTGCGGATGATTTAACCTTGAGCTGGAAAGAGAAGCACTTAACGGCTGATTCACTTCTGAAGCAACCGATGTTAGTTGACGAAACCGAAGCAGTCCACTGAACAAGAATTGCGCCATAAGCCGATGAATCATACTCTGCGGGGATATATGAGCCGTCATTGCTTGTGTTAGCCTCAAGTGAGCCCTTATAAGTAAGGCAATCACCATAAGCAGTCAGCTTAATGTTTCCGCCGGTGGGCAACTCAAATACATCTGAGTTGTAAAGAACAGGGAAACGAAGGCAGGTTGCATTGTAATTGTCACTGATATAAACATTAACAGTTACAGTGTCGCCGACCTGATATGTGCTTGAATCTGCCTTAACCTGAAAATTCATAGCACCATCAACTGCCGAAGCGGAAACGGCAAATACAGAAAGCGCAAGTATAGACGCAAGTACAACCGCAAAGATCCGCTTTGATAATTTCATCTTTGAATTCCTCCTTTTGTGTTTATTTTGCTGCATCTTCGGGCTTAATAATACCCGAAGACGCAGTTGTTAGTAGTTTAATTAAGACTTATTCTTCAGCCGTTCTTGCAGCAAAGTTAAAGTCAATGCTACCGGATACAACATCACCGGCAATATAAACATCTGAAGGAGAAATGTCGCCCGAACCGTCAAGGTCGCCGGCATAATCATATGCCGAATCAAAGGTTTCTGAGAATTCTTCATAACCTGAAGCTGCGCTGTCTATAATTGCAAGGTCTGAACCGTCAACTTCACCGGTCTGGTCAATATCTCCTGCAATAACGATTATGAATGTATAAACGACCTTACCGTTTGAGTCTTTTACGTTAACAACAGAACCTGTTGCGATTGAATCATACTCAAATGTAACGTTGCCACCGGAAACTGAGAAATAATCAGCTATATCGTAGCCAAACTCTTCGGGATATACACCGAGAAGAAGGTTTTCGCCTGCTTCGTTTGTTACGATTTCGGGAGCATAGTTAGGATCGCCCGGGTTTTCAGCTGCAATGGTAATTGTAATTTCGGGTTCTTCCGAACCGCCTGCTTTGATGAGTCTCTTCTGAGCCTCAACAAGCTCAACATAAGCTGTGTTAATCTTCTTCTGAACGGGGTCTGCCTCATTGTTTACGCTGTTAGCAAAAGCAAGAGCCTTAGTTAAGTTAGCGTAAGAAGCTGCCGTGTAATTATCGGCAACATAGCCTGCCGCGTTAGCAGCTGCTATCTCTTTTGCAAGGTGAAGCTTATTGCCGTCAACTGTAAGAAGTCTGCCGTAATAGAGGCTGAGACGATGGTTCTTATACTGAACTGAAAGTGAATCAGCTGCCGTATAAGTCTTGTTGCCGTTAGAATCAAGAACATAATTGCCAAGCTCATCTCTTACGGCATAGCCGTCAGCAAATCTTGATGCTGCTCTATACTCTTTTCTGAAGTTGTTAAAGGTATAGGTAACAAAGTTTGATGAGCTGAAGAATGAATAGCCTGAATCTGTGTAAGTAAGTCCTTCGTTTGAGGGCTCAACCTGATTCATAAGAGCGAGTGTGCTTTCAACTCCGCCGCCTGCAGCAGATGCCTTAAGAGCGTCAACCGCATTCTGAAGAGTTGTTGCAACGCCTTCGAACTTGTTAGCTGTACCGACAGCAGAAGACAAGCAGAAACGTGTTGCAGATTTTTTACCGTTAATAAGCTCTGCAGCTGCCTTCATAGCATTGAGATAGTTGGTCCATGCTGTTGGGCTGCTGTAGTCATATGACTGACGCTGTGCACTTACTTCGGAATTGAAGAGGTCATGAAGACCGTAGTCCTTATAAAGGATTATGTTAGATGCAGCTTTAAGGCTTGTGCTGCCCATCTTAACACCTGAGGTCTGATAATATCTGCAGAAACCGTTAGCTGTGAAAGCTTCAAGATCCTGAGCCTCGGTGCCTGTGTAAGTGTCGTTAACATCATAGATGTCGATTGTAGTCTGTGCACCCTTAACGATGTCAACACTCTTTGAATTTACGTCTACGAAAGAGAGGTCTGCTACGTGTTTGTTCGAGCCGCTCTTTGTAGAAGTAGCCGTTGCGGTTACTGTTGCGTCTGAGCTGTTCTTAACTTTGTAGCTGAGGTCGTCAAGGCCGCGAACGCTTGTTACGTAAATATTCTTTTCGCCGCCGGTGATAGCATAGTTACCTGACTTTGCAGAAGCCTGTGCTGTTTCATCGGTATCTGTTGTTGAAAGGCAAGAATACAAACGAGCTACAAGCGGCTCTGATGTAAGAGCTGTGCCGTTCTCTGTGAGAACGTCATAAGTAACCTCAACAATGAAGTTCTGAGTCTGAGTAAAGCTACCTGTTATCGAAAGCGAAATTGAATCGCCGCCGTTAAGAGCAGCCGAACCGGGCTGTGCAATCTTAATTGATGAGAGGTTGGAGGTTACAGACTTAATCTTGTAAGCATAGCGGGAATCCTGATGGAAAACGCCGTTAGCGTCTGTATAACCTGTGTTGATACCCATTGAGGGGTTAGTAATTTTAAGTGAAAGGTTTGCAGAACCCGATGAAATAAAGTTGAACGAGTCAAGATTAAAGCGAGGTGACTTGAAGGACTGAGCCGTTGTGAGGCTGAGTGCGTCACATACTATCGGGAGAACTGCCTTTGTAAGAGTTGCTCTGTAGCTGTTAAGGTCTGTGAAAAGAGCATTAACTGTGTTTGAGAGGTTTTTGGCTTCGATAATGTCATCAAATGTAGTCATGGACGTTGAAAGAAGTCCGGGGAAAACGATGTTGAGCGTTCTTGATACTACATTGAGAAGAACCTGCTTAACCGAGTTGTTAAGTTCGGAGCCGGAGGGATTGGTCTCAATAAGAGTGAAAATGGGGTCAAAGTTAAGGTTGAGAATGTTTTTAAGGAGTATATCCTTAATAAGCTCTTCTGTGTTAACTTTTCCGCTCGGGAACTGAGATGCGTCGATCCAGTTTCTGTTGATTATTGAGAATACAAGTTTATCAACGTTGGTCCAGCCGGAATCGTTCTTATTAAGATTGATACCGCTGAGAAGTCCGCCGTAATTCTCAATGCCCCACTTAGCAAATGCGGTGAGAACTGCGTCTATACCGATGCCGTAGCTGAGGCCGAGACCCGGCCAATCGTTAAGAGATTTAACTGCGAAGTCTGCCATTACGTTAATAATGGTGTCAACCGAATCATTGGGATAAGCGGTTGTGTCACTGTAATCTCTGCCGGGAAGCTCTGTTGCCATTATACCCTTTGCGGTGTAGTTGGCAACCTCGACAAGAGTTTCTGCCGTGTTGGGAACCATAACTCCGCGAACAGAGGAGTTGATTATGGTGCGTGCAACATAAGCGCAGATCTGCATGTCTGTCATTTTGTTGAGCTCTGCGGGAGTTTTTATCTCAACATAAGAAGCAAAGAATGTGTCGCCTGTATTAACGAGAACCTTTTTACCGATCTCAATAATGTTGGTAACGATTGTTGCGTTCTTGCCGCTCTGCCATTTGTAACCGAGTTCATCGGTGAGAACGGTGTTGATGATTGAACCGAGAACGTTGTTAAGCTGGCTGAGGAAAGTATCTGAAGTGAAGCTGAAGGTCGGGAAAGTGAAATTGCACTTGCCGTCTGCTGTGAGGTTGAAATATTTTGCATAAGCAGATATTTCATTGGGATACTTTGCAAGAGCCTTGTCGATAGCTGCGATACCTTCTGTGTTAGCCCAGGGGATGAGCTTTTCATTATAAAGGATTTTAAGAGCAGTATCTACGAAATCATAAGCCGAACCGCTTGAGATATTGGTGTGACCTTTGAGTTCGGGAGCAAGGGGAGCTACCGTTACGCCGTTTTTAACATATCCGTTAACAATGTATTTATCAATGATGTCCTGAGCCATCTGGTCAACGCTCTGAGTTACGTTATCGGGAGCGTCTTTATCATATGCGAACTCATAGATAAAACCTTTAGCCATCTTAGATACATTAAAATTGCTGAGGTCAACAAACATTCCTACGATAGAGCCGAGGTCGATGTCGCCTGATACGAAATCAACAAAGAGCTGCTTGTTGTCATAGAGGAACTGAAGGAGTGAGTTGATAACATCAAGATCTGTTGAAGACGTTGATCTTCTGCGGTATGTTTTAATAGCGTTTACATTAAGGTTATAAAGGTCGCCGAGCATACCCTTAAAGTTCTGCCAAAGAGAGCCTTCAACCAATGCAACTACGCTGTCGAGAGCATTGTCCACAGATGTGAGGTCAAGGTCGCCGACTACGATGTCATCTTTGGTGAAATGAAGTTGTTCTTCCGCAAGCATACGGTCTACTTCGTCGAGAGCTGCGGTAGCATACTGCTCGGTGGTGAGAACCGGCTTGTCAAGGCTGTTGTACTGGCCTGCGATAGCGCTGTCTTTAAAGGGAGCCGACTTAGCGCTTGCGCCTATTGCAACAGTCGTGAGAATCAATACGATTGCCAAAAGAAAACT
>OMEC01000685.1_pt1 | contig 16469 bp, 15 predicted proteins | sample 1673401 | NCBI WGS metagenome assembly OMEC01 (sample SAMEA103958110, study PRJEB25191) | human gut metagenome | reverse complement strand
AAAGAAACATTGGTATGATCATTTATGGATATGGGCGATCCTTTATTTTGCTCTCGGTTTTTTTAATATTTTGTTCGCTTGGTTTGGGATGATTGATTTCCTGTTGCCGTTAGGAATAGCAGTATTCGGTGGAAATAAATTTTTCTGTAATCATTTGTGTGGACGTGGTCAGCTTTTTAGTAAGCTTGGTGGAGATTTAAAATGCTCAAGAAATAACCCAACCCCACAATGGATGAGTTCAAAATGGTTCCGATATGGATTTTTGATATTTTTCCTTACAATGTTTGGAAATATGGTATTTCAGACATATTTAGTTGGTGCCGGAGCATCATCCTTGCGTGAAGCCATCAAACTATTCTGGACCTTCCGTGTTCCGTGGGGATGGACATACACTGCAGGAATAGTAGCTGATTGGGTGGCACAGTTTAGTTTTGGATTTTATAGTTTGATGCTTACATCTTTGTTGTTAGGGTTGATCGTAATGGTGTTATATAAGCCACGAACCTGGTGTACATTCTGCCCAATGGGAACAATGACGCAGGGTATCTGTAAATTAAAAAATAATGAAAAGAAGTAATACTATAAGGTGATTTATAAAAGGCATATGTCAATAATGTTATTGACATATGCCTTTTATAGGGCTATTATATAAGAAAAGCGAGAAAGGAGCAGTTTATGCCGAGACCAGTAAAATGCAGAAAAGTCTGTCATTTCCCACAAATTTTAGAATTTCTTCCGGCAGATGATACTGAGAAAAAAACGCCCATTGTTCTGACGGTAGATGAGTACGAGACAATCCGTCTTTTGGACAAGAAAGGTTACAGTCAGGAGCAGTGTGCAGAATCTATGCAGATCGCAAGAACGACGGTCCAACGGATTTACGAGATTGCCAGAAAGAAAATAGCAGATGCTCTCATTGATGGACATCCGCTTAAAATTGAGGGTGGGGATTTCATAATCTGTGACGGTCAGAGCAGCAACTGCAGCTTTGGAGGATGTTACAAACAGGAAATTTACAAAAAATATGCAGCAGAAAAAGGAGAAGGTATCATGAGAATAGCAGTAACATATGAAAATGGACAGATTTTCCAACACTTTGGACACACAGAGACATTTAAGATTTACGATGTAGAGGAAGGAAAAGTACTACATTCAGAAGTAGTAGATACGAATGGAAGCGGACATGGTGCATTGGCAGGAGTTCTTAATGCATTAAATGCCGATGTTTTGATCTGCGGCGGAATCGGAGGAGGTGCTCAGACTGCGTTAGCGGCAGCGGGCATTAAGCTTTTTGGCGGAGTTTCAGGAGATGCAGATAAAGCAGTAGAAGCTTTTATCAATGAAACACTTGAGTATAATCCGGATGTGAAGTGTTCTCACCATGAGCACAACCATGGGGAAGGACATACGTGTGGTGAGCATGGATGCGGAAGCCATAGCTGTCATTAAGAAGAAAAAAATACAACACGAAAGGATGCGTCAAGGTAATGCCAGAATTATCGTGATACATCCTTTTGTATTTGGAATGATTATTTTTCTTTCACTACTTGTCGAAAGTAATGGATGGAATGTACAATATTGTTAATGATCCAGAGATATTTATTTTGGAAACAGCTTAATCAATTTGGAGGTATAAAATGAAAGCACATAAATATTGGTCAATCGGAGCAATAGTTACAATGGTTGGAACTTTTTATACAGGATATAAAGGGTTAAAAGCAGCACACAAATACTTTGCATTTGGCTCTCTGATATGCATGATTATGGCAGTCTATTCTGGTCATAAAATGATTTCTGGCAATAAGAGGACAAGAAAACAGATGGGAATGAAAGAAGTGGAGGAATAAAATATGTTAGAAGTAGGAAAAAAAGCACCGGACTTTGAATTGCCGGATCAGAATGGAGAAATGCATAAATTAAGCGATTATGCAGGAAAAAAAGTGATCTTATATTTTTATCCAAAGGATAATACACCAGGATGTACGAAGCAGGCATGTGGCTTTTCTGAGCGTTATCCACAGTTTACTGAGAAGGGAGCTGTTATTCTCGGAGTAAGCAAGGACTCTGTAGCGTCTCACAAGAGATTTGAAGAAAAATACGGACTGGCATTTACGCTATTAGCAGATCCGGAGCGTAAAGTTATTGAAGCATATGATGTCTGGAAAGAAAAGAAAAATTATGGAAAAGTATCTATGGGTGTAGTAAGAACTACATATCTTATTGATGAGCAGGGAATCATTATAAAGGCAAATGATAAAGTCAAGGCGGCAGATGATCCTGAAAATATGCTTAAGGAATTGGCATAATGAAGATTATTTTATCACCTGCAAAAAAGATGATTGTAGATACCGATAACTTAGCACCGGTTGAACTGCCTGTCTATATTGATAAGACAGCAGAAGTATTAAACTGGATGAAAAGCAAATCAAAAGAAGAACTGAAAGCTATCTGGAAATGTAATGACAAGATTGCAGAGCAGAACTTTAACAGATTGGAAAATATGGATCTTTATAACAGGCTTACTCCGGCTGTTTTAGCATATGAAGGGATTGCATTTCAATATATGGCACCATCTGTGTTTGAAATCCAGCAGTTTGAGTATTTGCAAAATCATTTAAGAATCTTGTCTGCGTTTTATGGCATTTTAAAACCAATGGATGGTGTGACTCCTTATCGTCTTGAAATGCAGGCAAAGGTTGGAATTGGAGATGCAAAAAATCTGTATGAGTACTGGGGAGAATTGTTATACCGCTCAGTAATCGATGACAGTAGGATTATCATTAATCTTGCATCAAAAGAATACTCAAAATGTATAGAAAAGTATCTGACACCACAGGACAGATATATTACGATTGTATTTTGTGAGTTATCCGGAGATAAATTGGTAACAAAAGGTACCTATGCCAAGATGGCTCGTGGTGAAATGGTCAGATTCATAGCGGAAAATAATATTGAAAATCCGGTGGAGATTCAGAAATTTGACAGACTCGGATATTCGTTTAGGTCTGATTTATCTTCAGATTCAGAATATGTATTTGAACGCAAAATAAAATAGTTATTCAGGTAAAAGATGTTCAGTTTGGCAGCTTTTATAATAATGAGAATTATTACTATTTTTATTGACAACAGGATGATAGTGGTATACAATCCTTATTAAGAACTAATCCTAATAAGGAGGAAAATGACAAGTAGGAGAAATACCATTCAAAAAGATCTTGTAAGAAATACCGTATACGAAATGAGAAGACACGTTACGGCAAATGAAGTGTATGAATTTATAAAAGAAGCATATCCAACAATTGGAAAAGGAACTGTATATAGAAATCTTGATATATTGGTAGAGGAAGGTGCATTAAGAAAGGTTGAAGTTCCGGATGGACCGAACCGATTTGATTTTACATTGAAAAATCATTACCATGTAAGATGTATAAAGTGCGGTGAAGTTTTTGATGTGGATATGGATCAAATACCGGATTTGCTGGAAAGAATTCATAACACTCATGGAATTGAATTTGTGGATTATGATATTTCATTTAAAGGCATTTGCCCGAAATGCAGGGAGAAGGTAAAGGAGGAACAGCATGGATAGGAAAGCAATGTATAAGTTGAGTTATGGACTGTTTATATTGACCGCTAAAGAAGCAGAAAAAGATAACGGATGCATCATTAATACAGCCATTCAGGCAGCTTCGGAACCAAACCAGTTAAGTATCTGTGTAAATAAGGCAAATTATACGCATGATATGATTCAAAGAACCGGAAAATTTACTGTATCAGTCTTAAGTCAGAAGGCACAATTTGAATTGTTCAAACATTTTGGCTTCCAATCAGGAAGAGATACCAATAAGTTTGAAGCATTTGAGCAGTGTGCCAGGGGCACGAATGGTATTTATTATATTACAGAAGGTACAAATGCATACATTTCTGTGACAGTTACTAAAACAGAGGACTTGGGTTCACATACGATGTTTATCGGTGAGATAACCGATATGGAAGTTTTAAGCAATGTTCCTTCAGTAACATATGATTATTATCAGAATAATATTAAGCCTAAGCCACAGGAGGTTGGAAAAACAGAGGACGGTCAGACAATATGGCGTTGCAGAATTTGCGGATATGAATATGTAGGCGAGGAATTACCGGATGACTTTATATGTCCTTTGTGCAAGCACCCGGCATCAGATTTTGAAAAAGTAGTAAAGAAAACGGAGGTAAAAGAGATGGCAGCAAACAAATATGCAGGAACACAGACAGAGAAGAATTTACAGGAGGCATTTGCAGGGGAATCACAGGCAAGAAATAAGTATACCTATTTTGCTTCTGTAGCGAAAAAGGAAGGTTACGAGCAGATGTCAGCATTGTTTTTAAAGACTGCAGATAATGAGAAAGAACATGCAAAGATGTGGTTCAAGGAATTAGCAGGAATTGGTGATACAAAGGAAAACCTGGCGGCAGCGGCAGAAGGCGAAAATTATGAGTGGACAGATATGTATGATGGCTTTGCTAAAACAGCTGAGGAAGAAGGATTCCCTGAGCTTGCAGCAAAATTCAGGGCAGTAGGTGAGATTGAGAAGCACCATGAGGAAAGATATCGTGCACTTCTTAAGAATATTGAAACTGCACAGGTATTTGAAAAGAGCGAAGTTAAGGTATGGGAATGCCGTAACTGCGGACATATTGTGGTAGGAACTAAGGCGCCTGAAGTATGTCCGGTATGTAATCATCCACAGAGCTATTTTGAAGTACATGAAGAGAATTATTAAGGAGATGAGATTATTATGAAGAAGAAAGTGATTAATTCAAAAAAAGCAGTAATGATAGGCTGTGGCTTTGTTGGTTCTGCATCGGTATTTGCTCTGATGCAGAGTGGCTTGTTTACAGAGATTGTCCTTATCGATGCAGATAAGAACAAGGCAGAAGGAGAAGCGATGGATATCAGTCATGGTATTCCATTTGCGAGTCCGATGAAAATATATGCCGGAGATTATGATGATGTGGCTGATGCTGCAATTGTTGTCATATCTGCCGGAGCGGGACAGAAACCGGGAGAGACAAGGCTTGATCTCGTAAATAAAAATGTAGCAATATTTAAGTCAATTATTCCTGAAATAGCAAAGAGAAATTTTGCAGGTATCATGCTTGTAGTTGCGAATCCGGTAGATATCCTGACTCAGGTAGCCATAAAGTTATCAGGACTTCCAGAAAACAGGGTTATTGGATCGGGTACTGTGTTAGATAGTGCCAGATTAAGATATAAGCTTGGTGAGCATTTATCTGTGGACAGCAGGAGTGTTCATGCATTTATAGTAGGTGAGCATGGAGACAGCGAAGTTGTAGCATGGTCATCAGCCAATGTATCTGGTGTTCCATTAAGTGAAATGTGTGAAATGCGTGGACATTACAAGCACAAGGAAAACACGGCAGAAATAGCTACAGCAGTCAAGAACAGTGCTTATGAGATTATAAACAAAAAGCACGCTACATATTATGGAATTGCAATGTCTGTAAAAAGAATCTGCGAAGTGATTATGAGAGATGAAAAATCAATACTTCCTGTATCACACATGATTCATGGAGTATATGATATTGACGGAGTATCGTTAAGTATGCCAGCTATTGTAGGTGCAGATGGTATTGAGTCTGATATACCTATTAATTTAAGTGGCGAGGAAGCGTTAAAGCTTAAGGAATCTGCAGATTCATTGAAAAAGATTATGGAGACAATTGAATTATAAATTTTACACATGGAAGGAGAAAAAGGCATGGAAGTAAGGTATTATATTTGTAAGCATTGTGGAAACATTGTTGAAAAGGTAAAGGATAAGGGTGTACCTGTAATTTGTTGCGGAGAACCTATGCAGGAATTAAAAGCCGGAGTGACAGATGCTGCTGTCGAGAAGCATGTACCTGTATATACGATAGAAGGCAGTCATGTTCATGTCGTGGTCGGAGAGACAAAACATCCAATGCTTGAAGAGCATTTCATTGAGTGGATTACATTAAATACAAACCAGGGAATATACAGAAAACAGTTAAATCCAGGGCAGGAGCCGGTAGCAGATTTTTGTCTTTGCGATGGTGAACAGGTAGAAGAAGTATATGCATATTGTAACCTGCATGGATTATGGAAATGCTAAAAGCATTTATACATATTAAGGTTACAGAACAACACAAATATAACAGTAATATAGGCTGTGTATTAATATATTTACAAGGAGGAACAACGAATGAAATACGTATGTGATGTTTGCGGATGGGAATACGATGAGGAGAAGGGCTATCCAGAAGGTGGTATTGCACCTGGTACAAAGTGGGAGGATATTCCAGAAGATTTTGAATGTCCGTTATGCTTTGTAGGAAAAGACCAGTTCTCAGAAGCATAAATGTATTATGATAGGATTATACCAATGAAAGAAGAACTAAGAATAGATATTGTCGGACTTGCAGGAGCCTGTTCCTATGCTTTGGACTGTATAGAAGCAGAGTTGGTAAATATCAAAAACAAACATGGAAAAAGAGTGGCTTATATAAGTATATGCATGGCTGAATATTGGAAAATTGAAGGTGATGAATTACAAGATTTAGCCATGTGTGCTTTACTGCATGATAATGCTTTGACACAATATATTACGGAAGAGCTGGAAAGGAATTATGTTATTGACATTAAAAAAGATTTGTCCGTAAGAAAAACGAATCTTCATTGTATTTATGGTGAAAAAAATATTACGAAACTTCCTTTTAAAACAGATGTCTCAAATGTGATTTTGTATCATCATGAACATGCCGATGGAACTGGTCCTTTTCAAAAAAAGTGGAATGAAACCCCATTGCCTGCAAGAATTATTCATCTTGCAGATACCGTTGATATCATAGGAAATAGTATTAAATCTGATGATAATAGATGGGATTTTATATGTCAGTATCTTTCCCAAAAAAAGGATAGTCTATTTGATTCAGAATGTGTTAATGCTTTTCTTCATGTATTCACAAAAGAATCCTATATGTGTTTAAGTGATGATTCTTTTGAAACGAAGCTGTGGAAAATTATCCCAAGAGAAAAAATGGTTTTTGATTGGGAAATGTGTAAAAATGTTGCGGATTTCTTTGCAAAGATTGTAGATTATAAATCTTCTTTTACAAGCAGGCATTCTATAGGAGTAGCTGAAAAAGCCTCCCTGCTTGCCAAATATATGGGATATGATTCAATCACAGTACAGAAAATGTATTTGGCTGGTGCACTGCATGATATAGGAAAAATGGCGGTAGGCAATGAAATTCTGGAAAAACCGGATAAGCTTACGGATGATGAATTTTCTACAATGAAAAATCATGCTGGTTATACATACCTTATATTATCGGAGGTTAATGATTTTGAAGAAATACGAGATTGGGCGGCTTTCCATCATGAGAAATTAAATGGAAAAGGGTATCCTTTTGGAAAAACCGCTGATGAATTAAATGAGCAGGAACGTATGATGGCATGTGTTGATATTTATCAGGCTCTTACGGAAGACAGACCTTATAAAAAGGGATTGTCCCATGAAAAAACATGTGATATCCTTGATGACATGGCACATAAAGATTTTATTGATTCAGATATTTCAAAGACAATTAGAGAATGTTTTGGAAGAACCTGATGCCATATATGAAAACAGAGGGTGTTTCAGACAATAGTATTTTCAGTTATGTACTAGTATGACTCTTACGAGGGAACCACCGGCACGACATTCCAGATTACATCACGTTCGATCGGAGAGGTAACTGTAGAAAAAATTGGTAAAAGTGCTGTATTTTTCGGGGCGGATGGGTACAACATTTTGTGTGAAAAATAGAATAATAAAATTGTTCCTGAAATTTATTGACTTTGAGAAAAAATTTGATATACAAGAGTCGAATAAAAGAGAAAGGAAATAGCAAACTATGCCGTCAAAGAAAAATATGATGAAAAAGAACTTGGAAAATTTACATCTGAAGGAAAGGATAAACTATGGCTACAGAAAAGTCATTATTATGATGCTAGTCTCAGGTCTGTTTTCTATTGTGGTTATAGGTACGCTATTTGCCAATACGATGCATTATGTACAAAATGTTACTGTTGCAGACCGGGCGGTGAAAATCTGCAGGATAAATGTTAACTCATCAGCGAGAAATATCAGGGAAATGGCATTAAATAAAGCCGTAAAAATTGCAATAAGATTAGATGAATTGACCGATGAGGCAAGCAGCCGGTCAGCCAGAATTACGGTTATTTTTGCAGTGGCAGGAATTGTGTGTATTATTATTTGTCTGGTTTGGGCATGGAAACTGACAATAAAAACAGGCAAAAAAGTACTTGAGACAATTTTAGTACCATTACGTGAAGTGGAAGCCGTTGCACAGGAATTAACAGATGGAAACCTGCACAGCACGCTGGACTACCGTTCGGATGATGAGATTGGAAGACTGGCACACAATATGCGCAAATCCATCCGCATTCTGGGAAGCTATGTAGATGATATTGGACGTGCAATGAAGATGTTTGCAGAAGGAAATTTTGATGTGCAGCCGGAAGTAGAGTGGAAAGGGGATTTCGTTGGAATTCTAAACTCCTTTATGTTGTTTGAAGAAAGCATGGCAGAGACAATAAAGGGAATCCAGCATGTTTCAGATGAAGTTTCGGGTGCCGCAGATCAGGTAGCATCAAGCTCCAATGACCTTGCGGATGGAGCAACAAATCAGGCAGCAGTTGTAGACGAACTTGGAAATGCCATTCTGGAAAGCAATGGTAAAATGAGGGATATGGTTGATTCCATGAATGAGATCAACGGGGCATCAAAAGAGATTGACAAGATCATTGCAACAATCAATGAAATTGCGTCCCAGACGAATCTGCTTGCATTGAATGCTTCCATTGAGGCTGCAAGAGCAGGGGAGGCAGGAAAGGGATTTGCAGTGGTAGCGAATCAGGTCAATGTGCTGGCAGACCAGAGTGCCCAGGCAGCAAAGGAATCCGCAACATTGATTGAAACCTCTGTGAAAGCCGTGGAAAAAGGTATGGTGATTGCAGGGCAGACGGCATCACAATTGCAGGAGGTCGCTGAGAATTCCCAGATCATTACAAAAGAAGTCACAAATATTGCAGAAACGTTAGAGACACAGACAACAGAAATCCAACAGATTAATGATGGAATTGAACAGATCAATGATGTCGTACAGACGAATTCGGCAACATCTGAAGAATGTGCAGCAGCCGGTCAGGAGATGAGCAGTGAAGCAGAAAATCTGCGTGAAATGATCCAGAAATTTAAAGTTGCAGAAAATAAAAATTAAAAACGGTGCAAAAAATTATTGATGTTGAATTTACATATAAAGTTGTCGCAGGTAGGAACTATAATTTGACTTGTGACATATATAAATGCGGGAAAAGGATGCAATGAGAAAATGTGCGTTATTGGTTTTAAACTGATAATGCACATTTTAAATTATATGAACAGTAATATCATCGCAAAAAAGCATAAAAGTAGAAAAAGTTAAAAATATCGTGGATATAGTGCTAGAATTGTTGAAAAAAGTAAGCTAAAATACAGGAAAACAACAAGTGTAAAGGGGAAATTTTATGGAATATTCAGCAATTTTTCATGATATGGATAAAAGGTTTAGCTATGCAGTTGATAAGGATTTATTCGTGATACGCGTGCAGGTAAAAAAGGATGATATGAAGGAGGTAATCCTTCACTATGAGGACAAGTATATACCTATGGAGCGTAAGGATACCAGAAAGACAGTTCCGATGAAGAAGGTTGCTGTCTCACAGTTTCATGATTATTATGAAGCACAGATAAATATGCATTTGATCTGTCTGCGTTACTTTTTCGAATTTACGGACACGCAGGGAGAAAAGGTATATTATGGAAATTATGAGTTTGATAAGGAATGCATTACAAACAGGGACAGAATGTTTGACTGTCCGCAGAACCTCCGGGAGGAAGAGATGTTTGAGGTGCCGGAGTGGGCAGCAAACAAGGTCGTGTATCAGATTTTCCCATCCCGTTTTGCAGCAACGGAGCCGGTAGACAAAGAACTGTGGTATAAAGCACCGATTACGCCTATGGATGATCTGCATGGAAATCTCAGGGGAATCATCGAACATATGGATGATATTCAGAATCTGGGAATCGATGTGCTGTATATGACACCTATCTTTCAATCAAATTCGTGCCATAAGTATGATACCACGGATTACTACCAGATAGACCCGTCCTTTGGAACAACAGAGGATCTCAAAGAGCTGGTACAAAAAGCGCATGAGCGTGGTATGAAGGTAGTCCTGGATGCGGTATACAATCATACGGGAAGAGAATTTTTTGCGTTTGCGGATATCCTGGAAAATGGTGAAAAATCCAAATACCGGGACTGGTATTTTATTGATGGATTCCCACTTAAAAGCGAATGGGGAGAGATCCCAAACTTCAAATGTTTTGGTTATTATGGCGGAATGCCAAAGTTAAACCTGAAAAATCCTGAAGTTGAAAAATACATTACGGATGTTGCATGCTACTGGATTAAGGAATGCGATATTGACGGATGGAGACTGGATGTAGGAGACGAAATCAGCCATTTCTTCTGGAAGAATTTCAGAAAGGCAGTAAAGGCTGTGAAGAAAGATATGCTGATCATTGGGGAAATCTGGCATTATGCAGGAGATTTCCTTGAGGGGGATGAATGGGATACAGTCATGAATTATCCATTTTACCTGAACCTGATCGATCTGCTTGCAGACGAAAAGATTACGGTCAGCCAGTTCGTACAAAATCTTGGATATTTGAAGGGACGCTTACACAAAAACTGCTATCCCCTTATGTGGAATCTGATTGACAGCCATGATACCGCAAGATTTTTACATCTGTGTAACGACAATAAGAAAAAGCAGCATCTGGCAGCCGCTTTTCAGTTGTTACTGCCGGGAATGCCGATGATTTATTATGGAGATGAGTATGCGATGCCGGGAGCAAACGATCCGGACTGCAGACGGGGCATGTACTGGGATGAAGAATACCAGGATAAAGAGATGTATGAATGGTACAAGCGGCTGATTCAGGTTCGGAAAAGCCATGCATGCATTGTAGAAGGCGAACTGGCTGGGAGCGTCACAGAAGATGAGGAAGGGACAATTGTCCTGATCAGAAAAAATGGCGAGGAGACCATTGCCATGATTTTTAACTGCAGCAGCAGTGCAAAAAAATTTAATGAGTACACGCAGAAGTACAATCTGCTTACCGAAAACACCTTTGATGGAAATGTAGAGGGGTTTGATGCTGCGGTAATCGTGCTTTAAGAAGCCTTACGGCAGATGGTTTCCCGGGAGTTTGTCTGTGGGAAGAAGAGGGAAAGCACCAGTATTTCTGGTAATGTAAAGTACGGAGGATGATATGACGAATGTAAAAAAGAAGGATGGAAAACGGTTTGGGGCAATCGTACTTAGCCTGATATTATTGCTTTCCCTGGTGTTTCCATATCCTGTGATGGCAGACCAGACGGCGGCAGACCAGACAACGGCAGCTTCCGTTTATGCCATTCACAAGACAGGTGATGATAAGGAAAATTTCGTGATTGTTATCATGGGTGAGGGCTATACCCAGGAACAACAGGAACAATTTTTGAAGGATGCAACGGCAAAAGCACAGGGGCTGCTAAAGTGGTCCCCTTATAAAGAGTATTCCGACAGGATCAATATTTATGCAGTACAGACGGTATCCAATGAAACTGGTGTGGGCGTGATGTATGGGGAGTCGAACCCGGACACATATTTTCATGTGCAGGCATTCGGAAAATCCTGCTATTTTGCAAAGGACGGGGAAGATAAAGCCAAGGCACTGAGGACAGAGCTGGAGAGCAGATATCTGGATACCGGCGCAGCCGTTGGAACCATCCATATCATTTGTAATACGACTGCGAATATTGGTTCTTCTTCCAATGCACTCTTTTCTTTTTCGGCAAATTCGGATGAGAATGAGCAGGGGGATGTCATGACCCATGAAATTTCCCACAGCATCGGAAGATTAGGCGATGAATATGATAAAAAGATGCAGGGAGAAAATATTTCCGACACATCGGATCCGGATAAGATTAAATGGCATAAGATGCTTGGGTTCCGTGGAATCGGAATAACGGCAGCAGGAACAGAAACGGTATTTGCACCGAGCCGCGTCTGCATGATGCGGGATCTTGGGAATCCTTTCTGTGAAGTGTGCAAAATGGAACTGGCGCGGAGATTAAATAACCGTGATTATGTCAGCAGGCAGGCATCTGTTTATGTGTGCGATCCTGAAATTACAATTCCGCATAGCAGGACAGGAACACTTGACAGGGATAGTGACCAATACCGGATCGATGAGACAAATATCACAAAAGCAAATGGAAAGGATCTGGAATTCCGTACAGTCGTACAAAATATAGTGGATGCCAAACAGCATTTGAAGATTACTTTCCGCATTATTGGAGCAGACCATACAGTCAAATATGAAAAAGAAGAAACATATACCGTTCCGCCACTCAGTAACTGGTATGATCCGGATGCTGCCAGAGAGTCCCTTTCTGTCACACTTCCTGCGGTAACTGGTCTGGTTTCCGGGGACAGACTGGAAGGAAAGATCATAGATGAGGACACTGGGAAAATTCTGGCTGACAATCAGACGGCAGGACAGGCGTGGAGTACCGTAACCATTCGTTATATGCTGCAAAACGAAGACGGGACCGAAACAACAGTGCCTGATACGGCACCCGCGACTGTATATGTACCAAAGAATTCTGCGTATACGTTAAGAAGTCCGGATTTATATGGATATACATGTGTAGGAAACAGTGCAAATCAGGAAGAAATAAACATCACAGAGGATCGCCAGGAGATCACTTATTATTACCGGAAAAACAGTGAGATGCCGGAAATACAAACCGTACCTGTCCGCGTAACTTATGATGGAAAACCCCATACATTTGATATCAAACAGGAAGATGGTGTACAAATCAGTTACAGTTTGACAGAAAACGGATCGTATACACAAACGGAGATGCCATTTTACACAGAAGCAGGCCAGTATAAGATTTATTTTAAAGCGGAAAAGGCATCTTTTATTCCAACATACGGGGAGGCTGTTTTGGAAATCGAAAAGGCTTCCACCAGCATGCAGCTGACTGCAAAAACCGATACGGTCAAAGGTGCGGGGACAGTAGAATTACAGCTTTGCAGACAGGGGATTCCGGAAGATGCCGGGATAAAAGTAACCTGTGATGTTTCCGGGATCACATTAGAAGAAAAGGGAACGGATCACTGGATGGCAACGCTTCCGAATGAAACGAAAACATATACGTTCACCGCATGTTATAATGGGAATGGCAACTATACAGGAAGTAAGGCAGATTGTCAGGTCCGTGTAACGGCAGATCATTCCCAGACCGGGGGCGGTTCTGGTGGAAGTTCCGGAGGCAGTTCAAGTGGAGGTTCCGGTGGAATATCCGGAGGCGGTTCAAGTGGAGGTTCTGGCGGAAGTTCTGGTGGAGGTTCCGGAGAAAATGCCGGTGGAAGCACGGACGGATCATCTGGCAATGTTTCACCGGATTCCGGCACATTACCGGCACCGGATCATGCAAAAGAAGAACCGGGGAATGTGACACCGCCACCCGCAGCAGATACGTCCGTTTCTGTTAAGGATATTAATGTCAAAGCAAAAACTGCAGTTAAAAATAATACGGTCAAAGTGAAGAATATTGCAGCAGTTTTGAAAAAAGAAATTACAAAGGCAGAAAAAGAACAGGGTGGCAGGATAAAAGACCTGTCTGTTGAAATAACTTTTGATACGGCAAAAGCCGGAAACTGGAAGAATCTGCATCTTGAAATGGACGGGCAGGCGGTAAATTTACTTGTCAAAAAGAATGTAAAAGAATTGAAGGTCAATGGTGGCAATGTAAATCTTACCTTTGATTCGAAGGCATTAAAAGAATTAAAGAAAGAGATGAATACAGCTGTGGTTATCAAAATGAAACAGGCTGACAAGAAAAATCTTTCTGCCAGGGCAGGGAAAATTATTGGAAAACGTCCAATTTATGATTTTTCCGTCACAGGAATAAAGAAAAAGCAGTCGTCTGTCCTGAAAAAGGGACGGATCAGGGTCGCTGTTTCCTATAATGCTTCGAAAAAGGAAAAAGACAAAAAGATTTTTGCATATAAAATTGATAAATACGGTGCAGCAGTTAAGATACCGGGATCTTATTATGATTCCGATACAAAGACCGTTAACTTTGTAAGCCGTGGGTTTTTCACAGTTGCAGTAGGCTGTGAAAAATGATGAAACATAAAAAATCATCGTTCACGTTAAAAAAACCGTAATTCATGTCGAAAAAGACAAAAACCGGTTTTCATTTGGTATAATGATAGAGCTCATTTTAGTAAAAATGAGTTCATACCGTGAATGATGGAGGGGATAACAATCATCGTTTTAGAAGAAATATTAATGGCAAACGGCTTGACCGTGTTAATGATGTGGTTCCTTTTGTTTTGCAGACGAAAGAACAGAGAGAGCCTTCATGTGGGAGATAAAATATATGATGGAATAGCAATCGTAAATTTAGTGGGGGCATTGTCTGAAACCATTGCTTTTCTCGTAGATGGAAAACAGTTTACTGGCAGCCGGCAGATTAATTATATCTCTAACAGCATATGCTTTATAGGGACAGTCAGTATGGGTATGCTTTGGTGTATGTACGTGGAATTGCGTATCTATCGAAATTATAAAAGAATGGTTCAAAAAGCAGGAGTGGAGATATTTCCCTGGCTGGTAGAAGTAATTATGGTTTTATGTAATCTGTTTGGAACAGGGATTATGTTTAAAATATCCGGGGAGAATGTATACCAGAGAACTGCCGGTGTGCTGGTGGGATATATTTCGCTTGTCATATATTTTGCTTACAGTATCTATCTGGTGTATCATTCCAAAAAACAAGGGGTTAACCTGAATTTTTTCCCGGTGATCTATTTCGTTGGTCCTTGTTTTGCAGGTGTAGTTCTCCAGTTCCTTTTTTATGGAATTACATCATCATGGGTGCTGGTTGCGGTCGCATTGATATTTGTGCAGATGCAGTCATACGCAGAGAGTTTGTATATGGATGAGCTTTCCGGATTATATAACCGAAGATATTTTAATGCGGTGCTTGCGGAAAAGAAAATTGCAAGCCATAAATCCTTATATGGAATCATGATGGATGTAAACGATTTCAAGTGTATTAATGACAATTTAGGTCATAGTACGGGCGATAAGGCTATTTGTACGTTGGGAAATATACTCATCAGATCCATACCGGATGATGGTATGGCAATCCGGTATGCGGGAGATGAGTTTATTGTGCTGCTGTCAGGTGTTGATACGGAGCGTGTCTTAGCGACAATGGAGGAGATTAACCATAATCTGTCCCGGTTTAATGAATCCGGGATAGAACCGTTTCATTTAAGTGTTTCCATGGGATACACGGAATTTGGGACAGAAGATGATGCAGAAACTTTTTTAATGCATATGGATGAGAAAATGTATGAGGAAAAACGGAAATATCATATGCGAAAGAAATCAGCCGGTTTGGAAAATAAAGTATAGCATTACGTTCCTGCCATTTGTCCGATAACTGGTTGCAATGGCACAAGAAAAGAAAATATTATAATCATCAAACGAGTAGCAGACTGGTGTAAATCCGGTTTTGCTGCTCGTTTTTATATTTATGGTTATAGGCAGGGATGCTCCGGATTTCAATACAGTAAATAACCGTGTTATGGTAATGTGGTATACAATCATGTTATGAGTGCAGATGATTTCTGTATCAATAAACTTGTTCCGGGATATTTTTCCCGTATCAATGAAGACGGTTCGTATTCAAACGGCTCAGGATGTGGAAATGATACAGCATCCGAGAGAAACATGGTACGGAAATATATTGTGGATTCCGTATGTTACTGGGCAGACGAATATCATATGGATGGTTTTAGATTTGACCTGGTTGGACTTTTAGATACCGATACAATTAATGAGATTGTAGAGGAAGTACACAAGGCACATCTGGCACTTCGATTATCTACATCAGAGGATGTGAAAAAATATGTAAAATCCATAGAAGGACTTGGGGATAATATTGTAGGAATTAATATAAAGGGCGGTCAGAAAGATGAAAGTGCAAAAGAGATGTATCTTCTTTTTAATGCAAACACTGACAACGCAAAAGTTACAATTCCGGAAGGAAAATGGAAAGTCTGCATAAACGGACAGAAAGCTGGCGTTGAGACAATCGAGACAATCAAGGGTGGCGAGTATACAATGGATGGTATCAGTGCACTTGTACTTGTAAAACAGGATGGTGCGGCCATGACGATTGTTATTGTTCTGATTGCAGCAGTGGTAGTTGTTGCGGCAGGAGTTGTTATTGTTGTAATGAAAAAGAAAAAAGTAAATAAA
>OMEC01000684.1_pt1 | contig 16473 bp, 13 predicted proteins | sample 1673401 | NCBI WGS metagenome assembly OMEC01 (sample SAMEA103958110, study PRJEB25191) | human gut metagenome | reverse complement strand
TCTCAGCAACGGTACGGTAATGGCATATCAGGGTACGGTAAACCGTATCAAGCAGCACCCTATCGGCAGCCGAAAGCTGAAAACCGTCACCGCCGACCATTTGCAGGCGTATATGGATTTTCTCAGCTTCGGCGGGACAAATCCCGACGGTACAACGGCAAAGGCACTTAGCAAAGGGTATCTGCGTTTGTTCTCGGCAGTCCTGCAAGGAGCGTTCCACTTTGCGGTATTCCCCAAACAGCTGATTACCTTCAACCCGATGCAGTATGTGGTATGGCGGGGCAAAAAAGAGGACTATGACCTGTTTTCGGACGAGGACGGCAATACCGATTCCACACCCACGCTCAGCCATGAGCAATATCTGAAGCTGGAGGAATTTCTGAAAAAGAAAGATAACCCCGCTTTACTGCCCATTCAGATTGCCTACTACACGGGGCTTCGCATCGGCGAAGTCTGCGGCTTGACTTGGCAGGATGTCAACCTTGACAAGCAGTACCTTACGGTGCGCCGCAGTATGCGCTACAACGGGGCAAGGCATAAAACCGAGATAGGAGCGACCAAACGGAAGAAAGTCCGTACCGTGGACTTCTGCGACACGCTGGCGGCGATCCTCAAAGCGGCGAAAACCGAACAGCACAAAAACCGCCTCCAGTATGGCGGGCTTTACCACCTCAACTACTACACCGAGGTGAAGGAAAAAGACCGTACTTACTACGAGGTTTACAGCCTGCCGAGGACAGATGAAATCCCAGAGGGGTACAAGGAAATATCCTTTGTCTGCCTCAGACCTGACGGCGCATACGAATCACCGAGTACGGTAGGGATTATGTGCAGGACGGCAAGCAGAAAGGTCGAGGGCTTGGAGGGCTTTCATTTCCACCAACTTCGTCACACATTCACGAGCAATCTGCTCTCAAACGGGGCAGCGCCGAAGGATGTGCAGGAGCTTCTCGGACATGCCGATGTCAGTACCACAATGAATATTTACGCTCACGCTACAAGGGAAGCGAAGCGTACTTCCGCAAGACTGCTGGATAAGGTGGTCGGCGGAGAGTAAAAAACTTTCCCTTGTTTCGGCTCGTAAGGGCAAAAACAAGGGAAAATACATAAGGTTGGAACACAAGATAGGCGAAATGCCTTGAAAATACAGCGTTTTCAGAGGGTTTAACAGATAAACTGGAATTTGCTTAATTGTTCTTTTCATTTTGATGCAATTTAATATGTTCAACAGTAGATTCAGCAGAGTAATAGACAACAAGGGATTCGTTTTCTGTGATTGACCAGATGTCACCATAGAAACCAAATAGCGAACCATCTGGATTCCCCCATTTTTGTACAAGTTCCCCTCGTGTACATCCTTTGAATTGGTTTAAAACGAATTCTTCGTTTTTTTTATCCAACTGTAACTGCAGGGATACAAGTTCTATATTTGGAATTTCCGTTTTGAAATTGATAAAGTGAATTGCAAAAGCAGTTGCCACAAGAACAGCAATCACAACTGCTGGGATTACAACTTGCTTTTTCAAAATAAATACCTCCTTGTCAAGTTCCGATTTGTAGGTCTGTTCGGTCCCATATTACCGCAAAACAGTATAAAATACAAGAACAGACACAGCAGTGTATACTACTGTGTCTGTTAACTGTCTTATGACCGCCGCCCATTCACGCCCGGTCTATGTTTTACCTATTAACCCACTGAAACGGGACTATAAGTGACGCTGCGCACAAGTTCTTCATTGAGGGATACGCTTTCGTCGTTCTTCCAGGTCTCTAACATCTGGTTCCATTCATCTTCCTGAACATCGATCATCAGTATTTCCTTTATCTTGTCCTTTACGCTGTCCAGTCCTACTTCGCCTGCGGGCTCATCGGAGAGGTAATAAAGTATATGTACGCCCTCGTCGTCCTTTACGGCCTCGGTATACTCGCCCTGCTTTATCTTTGCAAAGGCGTCCTTTACTTCCTTTGACCAGTCATAGCTGCCGGAATGCTTTACGCTTATGAGCAGTCCGTTTTCGTTTCCCTCGGTATCGGGGGAGTATTCCTTAGCAACCTTTGAGAATTCCTCGCCGGTCTGAAGCTTCGCATAGGCTTCCTTCGCCTTTTCTACAGAGGGAGCAAGGTATTCGTCTTTTATCTTATCGGCATCTGCCTTGAGCTTGTTGTACTCTGTCTTTATCTCGTTGAGTCTGTCTGCCCCCTCGCCGCCCTCTACGTTCACGGTAAAGGCCAGTTCGCCGTACTCGCTCTTGATCCTCCATCTCGGAGAACTTCTCGCTGTACTCGTCAGAGATGGCGTCCTCGGGGGTTATGAGTATATGCAGCACACGGCTGTAGCCCTCGGGTACATACAGAACGGGGTCGCCGCCGTAAAGCTCCTCGGCTTCCTTATCGGCCTTGTAATTCTCGGGATTATTGTCATAAGTCTCCTGCTGGGTCTTGAGGTTCTCGTCATACCAGGACTTTATTTCCTCGTCGCTCACGGTAACGTCCTTGAGCATAGCCTCCTTGAAGGACTCGCCTATGGCGCTCTCGGTGCTGTTTTCCAGTATCCACTTGCCGTATTCCTCCGCAGTCATGCGCTCGCCGGTATAGGCCTCCGCCTCGTCCGCTATGTACTCGGCAAGGCGCTCCTCAACGTCTATGCCGCTGTCCGCCTCGGCGTCGCTTTCCGCCTGCTTGCGGTATTCCTCCACTATACTGTTAAGGTCTGCCGCCGCCTGCTCCTCTATCTCGGCAAGCTTTTCATCGCTGAGCTTATCATAGCCGGACTGGGCCGCCTGATAAGCGATTATCTCGTTAACTACAAGCGCATCTATGATGCTGTCCTGAAGCTGCTTTGTACCTTCCTCATCGGCGGATATATCGTATCCCATCATGGCGTAGTACTGGGCATATGTGTCAAAGAGCTGCTTGTACTCTCCAAAGGTGACCTTACGGTCGCCTATGGTGGCTACAGCCTCGTCGCTGTCGACAACTGCAGTATCGCCTTCACCTGCGGAAGGAGCAACGCTGCACCCTATTACGGAAAGTGCCAGCACCAGTGCCAATGCAGCTGCAAATATCTTCTTCATTATGTTTTTTTCTCCAATCTGTGGACGTTTTAGGCTCAAGGCCAGCCCGTATTCACAATGTTGATTATACCCGTATTCACTTCACGATGCAATCCGACATCATGTAAACAATCTGTGTCAGCTCACTGCACAGTTTTTTCACATCGGACTTGGGCCGGCGTATGACTATTGTGGGCACTTCCTCGGGCAGCATTACGGCGCCCGCTATGTTGTTTGCGGCTGCAAACAGCTTTGCGCCGTCCATGGGCGCCTCCGGGTCAAACACTATACGCACCTCCCCGTCCCGCACCATAAGCCGCTGTATATAGGCCCGCTGCGCTTCCGCCTTGATAAGGGCGATGAATATGAGGTTCTGCACCTCCTCGGGTATGTCTCCGTAGCGGTCGATTAGTTCGTCCTGTACGTCGTACACGTCCGCCTGTGCCGCGATAAACGCTATGCGCTTGTACATGGAAAGCCGCTCCGCTTCCCTCGGAATATATCTCTTTGGAATATTGGCGGAAATGGGTATATCCACAACTGTATCTATGTCCTTTGGCAGCTCCTCTCCCTTTGCCTCCCGGACTGCGCTGTCAACTATCTTGCAGTACAGATCGTAGCCTATCGCCTCCATATGGCCGTGCTGCTCCGGTCCCAGAAGGTTTCCTGCTCCGCGTATCTCAAGATCCCTCAACGCTATCTTAAAGCCGGAGCCAAACTGGGTAAGCTCCCGTATGGCTATGAGGCGCTTTTCCGCGGTCTCGCTCATCGCCTTGTTTGGCCTGTATGTAAGGTAGGCATAGCCGAGCCGCACTCCGCGGCCCACGCGGCCCCTGAGCTGATAAAGCTGGGATAGGCCCATGGTATCCGCGTCGTATATTATTATCGTGTTCACGTTCTGCATATCCAGTCCGCTCTCTATTATGGTGCTGCAAAGCAAAACGTCGTACTTGTGATCCATGAATTCCAGCATGGTCTTTTCAAGCACCCGCTCGTTCATCTGCCCGTTAGCAAAGCACACTCTGGCCTCCGGCACCAGCTCCCTGAGCCTTCCCGCGAACTGCTCCATACTGCGGACGTTGTTATATACGAAGTATACCTGCCCGCCGCGTCCAATCTCCTTCAGTATGGCCTCACGTATTACAGAATCGCTGTATTCCATTACATACGTCTGCACGGGATAGCGCTGGGAGGGCGGCGTCTCTATCACGGACATATCGCGTATGCCCGTCATGGACATGTGCAGCGTCCGCGGGATAGGCGTGGCGGAAAGCGTCAGCACGTCCACGGACTGGCGTATGTTCTTTATCTGCTCCTTATGGCCTACGCCGAAGCGCTGCTCCTCGTCTATTATGAGAAGCCCCAGATCCTTGAACTTTACGCTCTTTGAGAGCAGCTTATGGGTGCCCACCACCATGTCCACGCTGCCGCTTTGCAATCCCTCGATTATCTTTTCCTCCTCCTTGGGGGTCTTAAAGCGGGAGAGCAGTTCCACATTCACGGGGAAACCGTCGAACCTGGCAGCTATGGTATTGTAATGCTGCTGGGCAAGTATAGTTGTAGGCACAAGCATTGCGCACTGCTTGCCGTCCATCACCGCCTTAAAGGCAGCCCTGAGCGCTACTTCGGTCTTACCATAGCCCACATCGCCGCAGAGCAGGCGGTCCATCACCTTGTCGCTCTCCATGTCCGCCTTTATCTCCTGAATGCTTGTGAGCTGATCCGGCGTAGGCTCATACGGAAAGCTATCCTCCAGCTTTCTCTGCCAAGGGGTATCCGGCGAAAACTTAAAGCCCTTGCGTTTCTGCCTCTCGCCGTAAAGGCGCACAAGGTCGAAGGCCAGCTTCTTTACGCTGTCGCGGGTCCTTGATACGGTTTTCTGCCATTCGCCGCTGCCCAGCTTTGAAAGGCGCTGCGCGCCGGCGTCCTCCCCGCCGCCTATGTACTTCTGCACCCGGTCCAGCTGGTCCGTAGGTATGTACAGCTTATCGCCGCCGGAATAGACAAGATGCAGATAATCCTTCTGTACGCCGCCTACCGTGAGCGTCTCAACGCCTACGAACCGACCTATACCATGAAGCTCATGGACCACAAGGTCGCCCACGTTCAGCTCGCTGAACACCAGCTGCGGCTTCCTGCGCTTTTTTTTACTGTCCGAAGGCCTTCGGTTTTCGGCTCCGTAAAGCTCGTTTTCCGTGACTACCGCAAGGGAAAGCTCCGGGTACTCGAAGCCGTGGTTTAGCTGCTGCTCTATTATCAGCACCTCGCCCGGCACAATGTCCCGGTCCAGCTTTTCCTTTATAGGTACTATGTGGTTTGAATCCAGCAGTCTGTCCTGAAGCCTTTTGGCGTGGGTACCGGCGTATATCAGAACGCTTGTATTACTCTTTTTCCACGCCTCTATATCCTCGGCCAGCAGCTCCTCCCGGCCTACGTATCTCGAAACAGGCCGGGTATCGAATCTGAATATGCACCTCTGCCCTATAAGGCCGTAGCTGCGGGTCAGGGCGAACATCATGGCGGTTCTTCTGGTATCCATGCGCTTGATAGTTTCGAGGGGGGATACCGTAAGGTTGGCCTGCTCCGGCTGTATCTCTCCCGCCTGCATAAGCGAGGATACGCCCTCCAGGAACTCCTGATAGGCTATCTTTCCGCTTTCCTCAAGGCGGGCCGGCTCGTCTATGAGTATTATCCAGTCCTTGTCTATATAGTCAAAAAGCGTCGCTTCCCCGGGGTAAAACAGAGGCAGCAGGGCAACTGAATTATCCGGCCTGCCCCCATCCTCCAGCGCCGAGGCCAGTTCCTCCGCCTTGCGCTTTTTGAGAAGTTTCAGTGCCCGCGCTCTTGCCTCGTCTGTTATGGGCATCTCGGTAGCCGGAGGGACGTCTATGTGGTCCACATTATCCACAGAGCGCTGTGTAAGCGGATCATATATCCTGAGCGTATCTATCTCATCGCCAAAAAACTCTATACGCACAGGATTTTCAGCGGCGATGGGATATACGTCAACATAGCCGCCGCGGAGGCATACCTGTCCCGGCGCCTCGCATACGTCAACCCTCTCATAGCCCGCCATAACAAGCTCCGATACCATATCCCGGGGTCCTATGGTCTGCCCCGCCTCATAGCTGTGCAGGCTGTTTTTGATTATCTCCGGGGCAACGGTGCGCTGCATCAGCGCCTGTATGCATGTCACCACCGTCATGGTCTTGCCGGCGGCAAGTGCAGACAGCACCGCTACCCTTCGTTCCTCTATGCTGTCACGGGCGGCAAAGCCCTTGCCGGACAGGGGTATCTCCCTGGTCGGGAAGTGGGCGCAGGGTATATCGTAGCAGGCGATGTCGTCATGCAGCTTTACCGCCGCCACCTCGTTTGGCGCAACCAGCAATACCGCCCTGCCTGTTGACAGCGCGGCGGCTATATGCCCCTTGTGGCTTTCTCCAAGGCCGAATACTCCTGCAGGGCCTTCGCCATTTACCATAGCGTCCCGCAGCCTTGTGTATTCCGGATGCCTGTCAAGTATTTGTATAAGCGGGTTTGTCACTTACTTCTGCTCCTCTTTGTCCTGCTTCCCGGCCTCATCGGCCTTTGTTTCCTTTGGTGGCTTGGGTTTCTTTGGGCGCCTGTTGAATCTAGCCTGCGCCTCGAGAATTTCGCCCTTTACGATCATCTCTGCCGCGTCTGCCGCGTCCTTTATGGCGGCGATAAGCTTTTCCCTGTCCTCGCCTTCAGGCGCGCCCAGCACGTGGGCTATAAGTCCCTTCTGGCCGTCCGCGTGGCCTATCCCTACCCTTACGCGAGGGAAATCGTCAAAGCCCAGCTGGTATATGACGCTGCGCATGCCGTTGTGTGTGCCCGAGGAACCGCCGCCCCTTATGCGTATGGTTCCGAGAGGTATGTCTATATCGTCGTATATGAGCAGCATCTGGTCATGCTCGGGCTTGTACCAGTTGCACAGCTCCATTACGCTCCAGCCCGAAAGGTTCATATAGGTTTCCGGCTTTGCCAGCACTACCTTTTGACCGCCTATATATCCCTCGCCGAATACTGCCCTGAAATTGTGCCGCTTCACTTCTATATTGAACCTGTCCGCCAGCATATCCACGGTCATAAAGCCCACGTTGTGACGGGTATTCTCGTACTCCCTTCCGGGATTTCCAAGGCCCACTATTATAAACACCTTTATTCCTCCATGTACGCCAATATGCCCTCATACGTAATCCGTATGGGGGTAAAATGCCGTTATTTTTCTCTTTTCTCAGCCTATTATAAGGCAAAGCGCAGCCCCTTTTCAAGTGCGGCAGGCATAAAAAGCGGCGCGTACCTCGCGCGCCGCCCTTATTTCCTTTTTCCTTTATCTTCCCTCGAACCTTGCTATGGCTCGCTTCAGCGCCTCGTTGAAGCACAAAAACTCATGCGCCCCCTCCAGCTTATCGAACTCATAGGGTATACCCATCTTATCCAAAGCGCCTGTGAATAACTCGTGCTCCTTCATAAAGGCATCGTCCCTGCCGCAGGTGAGATATATCCTTGGCAGCTTGTTTTCCGCCTTGACCTTCACCAGCATATCGAGTATTTCCGCATCGTCGGTAAGCTCTAAAGCGTCGCCGTATATGGCCTTGAAGTCCTTTATGAGCCTGAGGCCGAACCGCTCGGCATAATCCGGCAGATCGCCGTATTTCTTTATCTCCTCCATGCCCGCCCTTGCAAAGAGCGGCCCTGAAGAAAAAGCCCCCACAAAGCCATAGCTGTCCGGATGGGTAAGCGCGCAGCGCAGTGCGCCATAGCCGCCCATGGAGCAGCCCATTATACCCGTATCCTCACGGGCAGCGGATATGTTGAACATATTCCGGCATATTACAGGAAGCTCCTCGGTCACGTACCCTTGATAGTCGAAGCCGTACTTCATGTTGGAGTAAAAGCTTCTGCCCGCATCCGGCATCACATAAACAGTATCGCCCTTCGCTGCGTACGCGGGTAGCATTGAGTAATCCAGCCACGAGCGGTCGTTTCCGCAAAGGCCGTGCAGCAGGTATACTACCTTGTACTTGCCCTCCCTGAGCTTGTTGGGCGTGACGATAGTCAGGCCTGTGTCCATATCCAGAATCTTTGAATAAACTGAACCGCTCAGCCGCATTATTTTTTCCTCCTGTATCCAAATCCCGGCCCGCATATGCGAGCCGGGACTGTATTATCCATTGCTGTTGTTTGGTTTTATATTATCTCTCGGGCTCTATGAGGCCGTAGTTGCCGTCCTTACGCTGATACAGAACATTTACCTCGCCGTCCTCCGCATTCTCGAATACATAGAAGGAATGGCCCAGCAGCTCCATCTGCAGCACCGCCTCTTCCACGTCCATGGGCTTTATGGCAAAGCGCTTTACGCGAACGACCTTATGTTCCTCTTCTTCCTCGTCGTCAACCGCATAGCTCGCTTCCTGGGCGGCAAACGCCTCTGCCCTGAGATTCTTCTCCAGCTTGGTGCGGTGGCGCATTATCTGCTTTTCAACCTTGGCAATTACGGTATCGATGGAGGCATACATATCTCCGCTGACTTCCTCGCCGCGGATAATGCCGCCGGAGTAGGGAATGGTGATCTCTACGATGTGACGGTTCTTCTCTACGGAGAGGGTGACGTGAGCCTCCGTATCTTCAGGGAAATACTTATCCAGCTTGGAAACCTTCTTAGTCACCAGATCGCTGAGATAATCGGATACCTCGATGTTTTTTCCATTGATAGAAATACGCATATTCGTTTCCCCTTTCCCGCGCAGTGGCATCGTCCCATGCTGAACCGATACGCCGCGCTTTTCGCTTTTTTTAATTATAACATATTATGCCCAAAACAAAACGCATAAATTTGTGAAAAAACCGGGGCTGTCCAGCTGTGCCGGAAAAGCCCCTACAATATAAATATAGCTTATTTCTTTTTTCCCTCTTTTTTTCCGTCACATTTCCCGCTGTGGGGGCAGCCCGTGCAGCCGCACCCGCATCCGCCCCTTTTGCGGTTCTTTATCCATTTATATATACAGAATCCGGTCCATCCCATTATGAGTGCTGCCAGAATATACCAAACGCCGTTTTCCATATATCCTTACCTCCGTCAGACCATGAACAGTCCACATACAGTATATACTACAAACGACATAACGTATGCTATAAGTATCTGGTAGCACACGGCAAAGGCAGTCCACTTGCGGCTGCCCAACTCCCGCCTTATAGTGGCTACCGCCGCCATGCACGGGGTATACAGCAGCACGAATACCAGAAAAGCGTATGCGGAACGGGGTGTGAATATTCCCGAAAGCGCGCTCTGCACGGCTCCGCCCCCTGCGCTGAGGGAGAAGCCGCAGAACATGGCGAGACTGGATACCACCGCCTCCTTGGCGATTATGCCTGTAAGCAGCGCTACCGCCGCCTGCCAGCAGCCGTATCCCATTGGGCTGAATACCGGAGCTATGAAACTGCCCAGCCGGCCCAATATGCTCGTTTCCGCGCTCTGCACCATGTCGAAGGACAGGTCAAAGCTCTGAAGGAACCACAGCACAACGCTCATGGCGAATATTATTGTGCCCGCCTTCTCTATGAAGTGGCTTACGCGCTCCCATACGTGGGTAAATACATTCTTCGCAGCAGGCAGCCTGTACGTGGGCAGCTCTATCATGAACGCTGCATCGTTATCCTTAAAGATGGTCTTGCGGAACAGATAGCCGGACAGTATTCCGACTATTATACCGATAAGATACAGGCTGAGTATTACCAGTGCCCTGCCCTTTGCAAAGAAGGCCCCCGCCATAAGGCCGTAAACCGGCAGCTTTGCAGAGCAGCTCATAAATGGCAGCAGCAGTATCGTCATGCGCTTGTCCTTCTCGTTCTCCATGGTGCGCGTGCCCATAGCGGCAGGCACAGTGCAGCCGAAGCCCATCAGCAGGGGCATGAAGCTCTTTCCGGAAAGTCCGAAGCGGCGCATTGGCTTATCCATGATAAATGCTATACGGCTCATGTAGCCGCTGTCATCCAATATGGAAAGGAAGAAAAACAGTATGGCTATCTGGGGCAGAAATGTCAGCACGCCTCCCACGCCTGTGATTATGCCGTCGCATATGAGACTGGTCAGCCATTCCATTGCACCGGCATTTTCAAGCGCGGCTCTCACATAGGGCGTCAGCACATCGTCCATAAATATGCTCACAAGATCGGACAGCCACGCGCCCACAGTACCGAAGGTAAGCGCAAATATCAAAAGCATTATGCCTATGAATATCGGAAGGGCAAGATACTTGTTGGTGAGCACCCTGTCTATCTTGTCCGATGTTGTAAGCTCGTCTATCGGATGTCCCCTGTGAAGGGCCGCGGCGCACACCCGGGTAACATACTTATATCGTGCATCGGCTATCATGCTCTCGCTGTCGCCAAGAGGTGCGGAATCCGAATATTCCTTTACTATCTTATCCACCCTCTGCTGCACGTCCTCTGGCAGGGCAAGCTCTTTTACGGTTTCGCCGTCGCCCTCCATGAGCTTCATCTCCGCCCAGTGGAGGGGCAGGCCGGCCTGCTCCGCGTATTTGCCCACAAGATCGCCTATTTGGTGATGCAGCGCGTGGGTATAGCCGTTGTATATATCGTCCGGCTCTATATTAAAGCCTTCGTGAAACTCGGCGTGGGCGGCGTTGATGACGCCCTGTATTCCGTTTATAAGCTTCTCCACGCCTTGGCCGCTGCGGGCTGATATGGGTACAACAGGCACGCCAAGCTCCAACGAGAGCTTATGCACGTCTATCTCGTCGCCCCTCTTTTCCACCTCGTCCATCATATTCAGTGCGATTATCATAGGCCGCTCCAGTTCCATAAGCTGAACCGTAAGATAGAGATTGCGCTCGAGGTTTGTTGCATCGACTATGTTTATTATAGCGTCAGGCTTTTCTACCGTAATGTACTTCCGTGCCACAATCTCTTCCATAGAATACGGGGAAAGGGAATATATGCCCGGCAGATCTACCAGCGTCATATCGTGGCCGTAGGTATAGAGGCCTGTGTCCTTTACCTTGCCTTCCTTCTTCTCAACCGTTACGCCGGGCCAGTTGCCTACGTATTCCCGGCTGCCCGTCATGGCGTTGAAAAGCGTAGTCTTGCCGCTGTTTGGGTTGCCCACAAGGGCTAAGCGCACCTTTTCCTTGCCGTCATGTCCTTCCTGCGTCCCGTTTTTTTCGCAGATGGGACATACTCCCTCCTCGCGGCAGCCTGAGCAGCTTCCGGGCTTACATCTGCCCTTTAGCATTATTTCAGTTATCATTGCTGCACGGCGGTGATAAGGCGCATCCTCGTCCGCACTGTGGGTAAGGCTGTCCTTCGCCTTGAGCTCCAGGTTTCTGGCGGAAAGTACGGCCTTCTCCCTGAGCTCTTTCGCTTCACCGTCGGTAAGCAGCTCTATGCGCTGTGCGTCCTCGCGGCGGAGCGACAGGCTGTAGCCCCTCATCGCTATCTCTATTGGGTCCCCCATAGGCGCGGCTTTTATTATCTTTATCTCGGTGCCGGGGGTGATGCCCATATCAATTATTCTTCTTCGGCGGCAGCCATCGCCGTTCACTATGCGTACATAACCGCTCTGCCCTATAGAAAGATCTGCCAGTGTCCTGCTCTTTTCGCTCATTCGAGGTTCCTCGTCCCTTCTCATTTAGTATTATCCAATTCATTCGTTATAATGTTACTATCTTCTTGTGCATTTATCAACAATTAAGAATTACTGTTGCAAAACCCTTTTTTTATTTGGCCCTTTGCCTTGCAACGGGCTCGGTTTGGCCTTATAATCGTACAAGGCTCAGTGCCGCAACGCATCTTCAAGGAGTTTGATTTTACTATGATGGAAATGGAAAAGGTTTACGAGCAGGCCTCCGCCGCCATAGACGAGCTTTTCGCCGCGGCGGATACCCTAAAAAGGGGCGATATACTGGTAATAGGCTGCTCCACCAGCGAGATAGTGGGCAAACGCATAGGCTCCGGCTCATCCGTTGAAGCCGCGAAGGCGGTAATGGACGCCGTGCTGCCCAAGATAAAGGCAAGGGGGCTGTACCTTGCGGTGCAGTGCTGCGAGCATCTGAACCGCTGCCTGGTGGTAGAGCGGGAGTGTATGGAAAAGTTCGACCTTCAGCAGGTATGGGTAAAGCCCCAGCTGCACGCAGGGGGCGCGTTTTCCATGGAGGCTGTCGCCCGCTTTGACGATCACGTTATGGTAGAGGATCTTCGCGGCAAGGCCTCCGCCGGTATGGATATAGGCGGTACGCTTATAGGTATGCACATGCATCCCGTGGTAGTACCCGTACACGCCGTTACCCGGCACATAGGCGAAGCCAATCTGGTCATGGCCCGCACCCGCCCCAAGTATGTAGGCGGCCCCAGAGCCGTATACGATGATCCCGCAGTGCATTAATAGCCCGTTTTTTTCTGTATTACAGGGAAAATCTTTTAAAAATCAGTTGTAAAAAGCTTTTGTGTGCGTTATAATTGTTTCTGGTTATCCGGGTTATCGGGTCTGTGGTTGAAAGTCGACGCCAGTCGCAGGCAAAACGATCCACGTAACCCGCAAAAATTGCGGTGAGCATGGTGCGGCTTAGATGTAAGTCCGTCCGGGGCGATTCCCCGAGAGGAGCAGTAGTGGGCGGCGTAATTGCTTAGTAGCGAACCTTCCAGGCGGCGAGTGTGGGGGCAAAGGCCAGGTCAGCCGAAGCCACGGGTCACTAAAAATAAAATTATACAAGGGGATTGTAAACAAGATGTTCGAAGACAAGACTTTGGTATGCAAGGATTGCGGCGCGGAATTCGTTTTCACCGCAGGCGAACAGGAATTCTATGCCGAGAAAGGCTTCCAGAATGAGCCGATCCGTTGCAAAGCGTGCCGGAACGCCCGCAAGAGCCAACGCTCGAACGATCGTGAGATGTATGATGCGGTCTGCGCACAGTGCGGCGCGCCCACCAAGATCCCGTTCGTTCCCAAGAACGACAGGCCCATCTATTGCAGCGCTTGCTTCCAGGCTCGCAGGGCAAACCACTAAAAAACGCATCGCTTTCCCATGCAAGGGCTAATATCCCCTATTACCGCCAAGCGGATATATCGGTGAATTAGAAAAAGCAAAAAAAGGCTTCACAGAAACCCTGTGAGGCCTTTTTCATACTTTATTATTTTCTCCTGCCAGTTTGTTTTTCTTGACAGCAGTCGGTATTGTGCTATAATTAGATTAAGAATGATTCTTATAGTTAGGTGATGTTGAATTTATGATACGATCCAAGCAGCGAGATATGATACTGGATACCCTCAGGGCATACCCTATCCATCCTACCGCCGAGGAGCTTTATACTATACTAAAGGACACGGTAGAAGCTACGGTAAGCCTTGCCACGGTATACCGCAACCTCGGTCAGCTTGCGGACGCTGGCATGATACTCCGCATATCCGTGCCCGATTCCCCCGACAGGTTCGACGGCACCATATCCCCGCATCATCATATGCGCTGCGATAAATGCGGCCGCGTTACCGACATTCCCGCGGACGCGGTGCCTGAGATATGCTCCTGCGCCGCCAAGGCCACCGGGCTTCGCATAACGGGGTGCAGCATACTCTTCCACGGCGTATGCCGGGACTGCGAACAAAACTAAAGCGCGATACCGCGCTTTTTTCGCCTTACATCATCTGTAGCATCTCGGACTTCAGCAACTTGATTATGTGCTTTTCCAGCCTGCTTATGTAGCTTTGGGATATTCCCATCATGTCTGCGACCTGCTTCTGGGTGTACTCCCTGTTGCCATATAGACCGAAGCGCAGCTCCATTATTTTCTTTTCTCTCGGCGTGAGCTTCTTCATGGCGAGAGACAGCAGTTCCTTATCCACCTCGTCCTCTATGCCCCGGTATATGGCATCTGCGTCTGTGCCGAGTATATCCGAAAGCAGCAGTTCGTTGCCGTCCCAGTCAACATTCAGTGGCTCATCGAGGGATACCTCAAGCTTCAGCTTGCAGCTCCTTCTCAGGTACATCAGTATCTCGTTTTCTATGCAGCGGGAAGCGTATGTGGCAAGCTTTATGCGCTTCTCTGCGTCAAAGGTGTTTACCGCCTTGATAAGGCCTATTGTACCTATGGATATAAGGTCCTCGACGCATACGCCGGTATTCTCGAACTTTCGGGCTATGTACACTACAAGCCTGAGGTTGCGCTCGATGAGCGTCTGTTTGACGTCCTCATCTCCGGCGCGGAGCTGCTCCATTATCTTTGCTTCCTCTTCCCTGCTCAGGGGCGGCGGCAGCGCCTCGCCGCTGTTTATGTAGTATATATCCCCCCCAAGAAACGCATATAGCCTTGTGAGCACATCCTTCACTATGCTAAGCATGGTATTTCCCCTCCAGCCTCGTTATTTTCAACTCATCGCAGAGCGCCGCGGGCGGTATAAGCGCGGCCTTGAGCGGCCTTTTTGACACTGCCACAAGTATATCCATATCGCTGCCGTCCAGCCGTGCGCTGTCCGGCCTGAATGCGTACAGCACGCTTCTTTCGTTCACCGTGCCCACCGGTATGGGTATATCTCCCGTTTCGGGCAGCCATGCTACGGCTACCGGGCGGCCGCTCACAGGATCGTACAGGCTGTTGCCGCTGTCCACCATGGCATCAAGCTCATATTCCTTATCTCCCCTCTTCAATATGAGGATATGTCGGTTTTGGTTATCCAGCCTTTTGCCCCGCACCCTTCTGGCAATGCCCGGCATTATCGACGCCGCAAACGCTATGAGCAGCATCAGCCTTAACGATATGCCGTCTCCGAGGCTTCTCACATTGCCAAAGGCGCATATCATCAGAAACCCGAGCCCGCCTATCGTCAGCGCCGCCGCCAATATCGCAGTGAGGCCGGTAATGTAGCCGCGCAGGCCCTCATACGGGAATACCAGCGCCATGGCAAGGCACAGGATAGTTTTACACGGGAACATAGAAAGCACCGGCACATACATTGCGGCAGCTCCGTATACCGCTCCGCCCAATGAGAACAGCAGCACCCGCCCCAGCCTGATGCTTCTTCCGCATACCGCCCCCGCCAGCACGCATATTACGGCATTCATCAGCAGGTTATCCAGCAGAAATACCTCTATGTACATTTCAGTCACCCCCGGCGCAAGCAAATGATACCACAGGGCGGCAGTCGCAAATTGTAGAAGCGGTGATAAATATATATGCGAATATTGGTGGAAATATCACGCATAAAAAAACCGCCCCGGTAGGAGCGGTTTTCGCGATATTGGAATTTTTTAGAGCAGCGTCACGCCAGCCTTTTCGAAGCAGTCTATGGTATCCTGATCCCATACGGAGGACTGCACCTCGCCGATGTGAGCCTTACCCAGCAGCAGCATGCAGAGACGGGACTGGCCGATACCACCGCCGATGGTAAGGGGCAGTTCACCATTGAGCAGCATCTTATGGAACGGCAGCTGACGCCTGTCATCACAGCCGGCCTTGGTAAGCTGTTCGTCCATGCTCTTGGCGTCTACGCGGATACCCATCGAAGATATCTCCATTGCGCAGTCCAGCACGTCATCGTAAAACAGTATATCGCCGTTGAGCTTCCAGTCGTCATAGTCGGGGGAGCGTCCGTCGTGCTTTTCGCCGTTTGAAAGCAGATCTCCTATCTGCATTATAAATACCGTCCTGTGCTCCTTGGTTATGGCGTTCTCCCTCTCCTTTGGGGTTTTGTCGGGGTACATATCAAGCAGCTCCTGAGTGGTTATAAAGAACACGTCGCGGCTCAGCTCTGTCGTAATAAAGTTATAGCGGGCCTTGAGTACATCCAGCGTGTTGCATACGCAGCCAACTATGGCAGTAACAGTGTTCTTGAGGGTAGTAAGGTTGCGGGTATCAGGGGTTATGACCTTCTCCCAGTCCCACTGATCCACGTATACGGAGTGCAGGTTGTCCAGCTCTTCATCGCGGCGTATGGCGTTCATATCGGTATAGAGGCCGTTGCCTGGGTGGAAGTCGTAGCGGTAAAGCGCCATGCGTTTCCACTTTGCGAGAGACTGCACTACCTGTGCATCCTTGCCGGTAAATGGGATATCGAAGCCTACCGGGCGCTCATAGCCGTTCAGGTTGTCATTGAGGCCTGTCTCAGGCTGTACGAACAGAGGTGCGGATACGCGTTTGAGGTGCAGTGCCCGCGCAAGGCTGTCCTGAAATTCACGCTTTATGAAGCTTATAGCGTCCTGAGTTTCATAAAGTGACAGCGTGGGCTTATAGCCCTGTGGGATAAAGGATTTGGTCATGGTTTTTCTTTCCTTTCTGAAAAATAAAAATATAAACAAAACGGGAGGTCTCTTATGAGAACCGCAGGAATATTAATGCCGATCAGCAGCCTTCCATCAGACTATGGCATCGGATGTTTTTCCAAAAG
>OMEC01000679.1_pt1 | contig 16505 bp, 18 predicted proteins | sample 1673401 | NCBI WGS metagenome assembly OMEC01 (sample SAMEA103958110, study PRJEB25191) | human gut metagenome | reverse complement strand
TTGAAAAATTAGAGGCAATGACCTGCGTTTGCTCCGTAGGTCTTGATATGATAGCCGTACCGGGCGACACGGACGCGGCGACTATTTCGGCAATAATTGCAGACGAAGCGGCAATAGGCGTTGTCAATTCAAAAACAACAGCAGTCAGAATAATCCCCGCCGCAGGCAAAAAAGAGGGCGACGAGGTCGAATACGGCGGACTTTTGGGTATGGCTCCCGTTATGCCCGTTAAGAAATTCTCAAGTGAAAAATTTATCGCTCGCGGCGGCAGAATCCCCGCGCCGATGCAAAGTTTAAAAAACTGAGGTGTAAAATATGTCGTTTGACCTTTTATCTTTAATCCCGTTTTTTGTTGTTGTCGCAATAATGTTGGTTAACGCCACAATATCAACGGTGATATGCATTCTTGTTTATAAAGACGCACAAAAGCGTGATATGAACCCGGTGCTATGGTCTTTGATTGCAACTTTGGTGCCGTCGCTGATAGGTCTTATAATTTATTTGGTCGTCAGAAGCGACAAAAAGAAAATACTTTTATGCCCATGCTGCAAAAATCCCATTAAAGAGGAATATTCCGTGTGCCCGAATTGCGGCAACAGGCTCAAAACCGTTTGCAAAAACTGCTCTATGCCGCTGCGCCCCGAGTGGAGGGTCTGCCCCAACTGCTCCGCACCGGTAATTGAGGAGCCAAACGCCGTTCCGCTATCTCCGGCTAACAAGCCGCCCAAAAAGAAGAACGGTGCTCTTGCGGCAATAATAATTTGTGCGATTATTATTCCGTCATTGCTTGTATCTGCCGTGTTTGGCGTGCTATTTTGGTCAGTCGGTGACATTACGCAGGCTTCCGGCAGCGAGGCCGCATGGCTGACAAAAGAGGATCTCGAAGAAAAATACCCGTCTCTGTCTCTATGGGTAAAAAGCTGTGACCAAATAAGCAAAGACGAAGTATTTATATATTCTGACGAGATTGAAGGCAGAATGTTGATTTATGTCAAAAATCACGGCAACGCTTTGGATATTTATGCAACGGAATATGATTTTTGGAGCAATGCCACGCTCCAAATGACGCTGCCGCAGACAAGCAAAAACACCGAAGAAACATATACGCTGTTGTTTGTTGACACTATGGTATCTGCCGAGGACGTAACTTTTATATGCAATTCGGAATATATAACTCCCGTAATAGAATATTGCGAAAAAATGCCGGATGTTTTATCTGACTTGCCCGACGGCATCAATTCATTCTTCCCTCAGGTTTTGGCAAACGACTCCATTTAAAAACTAAAGCTATAATTGCCAAAGGTATCAAAGCCTTATGTGCAATTATAGCTTTTTTCGGCATTTAAAGCTTGCCGTGTTCTGCGGCTTCTATTCTTCTGATAAGCTCGTTGAGCTCTGCGACCGAGCCTATTTTGCCGTCGCTTTTGTCAATGTGATCCTTGATTTCGCGCGGCAGTGAATAATACTGTTTTTTAAGCTCGTCATTATTATCATAAAAAGGCATACTATCCCTCCATCGGGTAGTATGCCTCGTTTAATTTTGTTTATTCTTTATTTTTCGTTCTTTTGCGACGAGCCGAATTCTCTCTCGACCGGGGCGCAATAATATATTTTATCGTTTGCCCTGCCTTTGACCGAGTTTATGCGGTGCTTCATAGCCTTTTTCTTTTTGCTTTTTAACAAAGCGCGAACTTCTTTTTCGGATATATATATCTTTTCGTCTCTGTCGGAGCAATTCGGGTGGCACGCGCCGCATTTTAAGCAAATATAAATTCCGCACACGGGGCATCTGGGGCTGTCTGCCGAATTTACCTCGGCCTCGCAGTTCCAGCAATAGCTTCTGTACGGTGAATATACAGGGTAGTGATAATTAAGATAAATGTTGCAAATTGCCTCTTCACGCTCGGTGAAATTGCCGTATTTTATGCTCATTAAAAAATCGTCAAAAGAATCTTTAATGTTATAGAGTATCTCGATAACCCGGCGGTGAAAAAACACAAGCAATATCAGCACAATCGCAACCGCCGCGAGCGCGATAACATACGGTATTGGCATTTATTCTCCTCCTTTAAAGATACTTATGCAAATTTATCCGTTACCTTATGATTATATACTAATTCTTGATTTTGTGCAATAGTATTTATCTCTTTTTTCATCTCATCGCGTTTGAGTGACAGGAGACATTCGTTTTTATACACATCAAAATATTCGCTCGGCGAAGATTTCATATCAATTTTTTGAATAAGATATATTCCTCTTTCATATCTGAAAACCTGCACGCTGCCCGTCTGTATCTCAGATATTTTTTCAAACATTCCGCTTGGGTATTCCGTATCGTCCGAACGCAGGAATTTAACCTTGTCATCATAATCCACAAGGTCAATATACTGCTCTGCCACAGAGGACATCTCTGCGCCGCTCCTCACGGAATTTCGCATATTTGTAAATTTTTTGGTTATCTCTTCAACCTCGGCCTCGTCAAAGCTCTCGCCGTTTTCTTTTTTAAAATTTGCCGACATTATTTTGACCGCGGCGTAATTTGAATAAAAATAATTTTCGAGTGTTTCGGTCGGCTCTTCTTTTTCTCCTCCCTCGCCGTAAACGGTGAGCGTGAGTTTATCCGTCAATGCGTCATAAGACAGTACCTCGCACAACGCCTCTTTTGTAACGGAGTATTTTTTATAAAAAGATGAGTACATCTGCCACATGCTTTTGGTTTTTGAAGAAACCGAAACCTTTTCTTCCGCAGAGAGCGAAACGCCTTTTTCCGCCGCCAAAAGCCGACCCGAAATATATTCGGCGCAAAGCTCTGCCGCAATTTTTTCTTTATCTTCTTCGTCCTTGTATTCATCCGAGTTTGCGGCAACGGAATAATAGTAGCCGTAAATCTCTTTAGAGACGCTGTTTTCGCCGACTTTAAGAGCGTAATTCGCACGCGTACAGGCGCAAAGCGACACCATGCACAGCGCACAAACCGTGAGCGCGGATATAACTCTTCTCATTTTCATCGCTCCCGCCTCCTTTTAAGATGTATATTATATCATATTTTATGCAATCTTTCAACACCGCAAAAGGCGTCAGCAGAAAGACAAGGATTCAAAACCCTATCTTTCTGCTGACTTTGTCCAAATAAAATGTTAAGGCTTATAAACCTTTACAAGCTTTAGAACTGTTCTTGTTCTCTGTCAGACTTTTTACGTCTTAATATGATTAAAACAACAACAGCGGCTACAAGTACAACACATCCTGCTATTGAGCCTACAAACAGCGGTGTATTGTTTACAAACGCAACGAAACGACTTGTTGTTATACTGAAGTTTTCTACGCCTGCAGTAACTTCAGGGTTAACCATGTCGGTAGCTATAACTTTAAGAGTTGTATTACCGTTAACAGTTATTATGTATTTGTCCACTGATTTTTAATTATTTCATCATTTTGCAGCTCTGTATCAGAGTTATATTTTCTTGCCAACAGACTATCTTGGAAAGTTAAACAGCTTGGTATCTGCCACACACAGATGCCAAGCCGTTTTATTTGTTCAATGCTTTTCTTTTTTGATTTATAAAATTTTTTCCATACCGATTTTTTGAACTCTGAGCCCGATTTTTTCATAGAACTTAACCGCGCCGGGGTTATCTGCCCAAACATTCAGAGTGACGTTATAAAATCCGTTTTGCTTTGCATAAGAGAGCACATACTCATAAAGAGCGGTGCCGATGTGCCTGCCGCGCACGTTTTCGTCAACGCACAAATCGTCGATATAAAGCGTCTTAATATCTGTGAGGTTATTGTCGTTCACAAACTGCTTGAATATGCAAAAAGCATAGCCCACAACCTCGCCGTTTATACAGGCGACAAAAACCGGGGTTTTATCGTTTTGAAAAATCTCTTTAAGTTCGGCGTCGGTGTATTTTTTTGCGCCCGGCTTAAAAAGGTCGGGTCTTGCGTCGCTGTGCACCTTGTTGACCTGAAAAAGAAGCTCGTCGACCTTTTGCAAATCCTTCTCTTCTGCGCGCCTGATTACTATATCGCTCATAAAGTCGCCTCGCAAATCTCTGTATAAATGAAAACAGCCGCCCTATTGGACGACTGAATTCGGTGATGTTGGCGTCTTCCTATTTTCCCGGGCGGCCTCCCGCCAAGTATCTTCGGCACCAATGAGCTTAACTACCGTGTTCGGGATGGGAACGGGTGGACCCTCATCGTCATTAACACCAACTATACGGAACGGATTGCCGTTCCGTTTGAGTACTCGACTAATATATCACAAATGTTACAGCTTGTCAACACTTTTTTAAAACTTTTTTATTTTTTTAAAACTTTTACTATCTCGCCCACATATGTGGTGTGAAAATCATTCGCCTTGTAGCAATCCATAATGGATTTATCCAAAAATCCGTTCGGGTCCATATCCTGCTTTGCGATTTTTTTGCAGATTATTGTGAGCTTTGCCTGCTCAAAATATGTGGCGTCGCCGTCAAAAGCAGGGGTTAAACCCGTTGCCTGCGCTTTGTCGGTGTCTCTGCCGGAGGTTTTGCCGCAAAGGCGCAGTGCGCTTTTATGCTCTTCACCGAAGAAGCAGAGAGAAAAATAATCGTTTTTCTCCATAAATTCTTTGGTGTATCTTTGAGGGCGGACAAAAACAAACGTGACATCCTTGCCCCAAAGCTCGCCCACACCGCCCCAGCTGACGGTCATGGTGTTCCATGCGCCTTCGCCGCCTGCAGTGAGCAGTGCCCACTCGTCTGCCAAAAGCTTTACGGGGCTTTCGCCGATTTCTCTTATGTTAATTTCTTTCATAACTTTGCTCCTTTTTGATTTTTAGAATATTATATGCCGCTTATCAAAAAGTAATAACGCTTATTTGCCTGCCGAGTAGTTCGGAGCTTCTTTTGTAATGAATACGTCATGCGGATGGCTCTCTATAAGACCTGCGTTGGTAATGCGTATGAACTGAGCTTTTTCTTTAAGCTCCTCAATATTGTGACAGCCGCAATAGCCCATACCCGAGCGAAGACCGCCCATCATCTGGAAGATTGTATCCGAAAGAGGTCCCTTATAAGGTACACGACCCTCAACGCCTTCGGGAACAAGCTTTTTGTTGTCCTCTTGGAAATATCTGTCTTTGCTGCCGTTTGCCATTGCGCCGAGCGAGCCCATTCCGCGATAGACCTTAAAACGTCTGCCCTGAAAGATCTCAAACTCGCCGGGTGCCTCGTCACAGCCTGCAACAAGCGAGCCGACCATTATTGCGCTTGCGCCTGCGGCAATGGCTTTTACAATTTCACCGGAGTATTTGATGCCGCCGTCTGCAATAACCGCAATGCCGTGCTTTGCGGCTTCGTTTGCGGAGTCATAAACCGCCGTAATCTGCGGAACGCCGATACCTGCGACAACACGTGTAGTACAAATTGAGCCGGGGCCTATACCGACCTTTACGCAGTCTGCGCCGGCATCTATAAGAGCCTTGGTGCCCTCTGCCGTTGCAACGTTGCCGGCGATAAGAGAAATATTCGGGAACGCCGCCTTAACCTTGCTGACGGATTTGAGAATATTTGCGCTGTGACCGTGTGCGGAGTCAAGAACAAATGCGTCAACGCCGGCTTCTGCAAGAGCCGCGGCTCTGTCAAGAACATCGCTTGTTGCGCCGATAGCCGCCGCGCAAATAAGTCTGCCCATAGAGTCTCTTGCCGAGTTGGGGTACTGAACGCTCTTTTCTATATCTTTTATTGTAATAAGACCTCTGAGGTAGCCGTTCTCGTCAACAAGAGGGAGCTTTTCTATTCTGTGTTTCATAAGAATTTGCTTTGCCTGCTCAAGCGTTGTGCCGACGGGAGCGGTAACGAGGTTGTCCTTTGTCATAACATCTTTGATTTTGATATTAAAATCTGTCATAAAGCGCATATCGCGGTTTGTGAGTATGCCGACAAGCTTGCCGTCATCGTCGCAAATGGGCACACCCGAGATTTTATATTTGTGGCAAAGAGCCTCTGCGTCATAAGCATAGTGCTCGGGAGTGAGGCAGAACGGAGTGGAAATAACGCCGTTTTCAGATCTTTTAACCTTGTCAACCTCTATTGCCTGGTTTTCGATAGACATGTTTTTGTGAATAACGCCGATGCCGCCCTCACGAGCTATGGCTATTGCCATGCGGGATTCGGTAACCGTATCCATGGCGGCCGTCATAACGGGTGTGTTGAGCTTAATCGTTTTTGTAAGAGACGTTGTAAGGTCAATATCTTTGGGCAGTACGTCCGATTCCGCGGGAATCAAAAGCACGTCGTCAAAAGTGAGACCTTCTTTAACAAATTTTTCCATAAAACGGTTCCTCCTTAGTTGGGCTGAAAGTTCAGACCTTATTATTTTTAAAATTATCTAATTATACACCATATTATATTTTGCCGCAACCATATTTTTTGGCTTTGTCGGCAGAAAATTATTAAGAAAACGGCAGACTTTTTGTGAATATTACGCGTGTCGGGGGCAGATAATATAGACGGATTAAAAATCCAAATTCATTTCGGAGGCAAACACTTTATGTTCAACCAGCAGAATCAGCAGAACAACAACCAGCAGAATAACCAGCAGAATAACCAGCAGAATAACCAGCAGAACAACCAGCAGCAGAATCAGAAGCAGAACAAAAAGAACAACCAGAACAATTTCTGAGAAACATCTGTTTTTGATTAAAGCAAAAGGGGCTGACTCCGAACTAAACGGAGCAGTCCCTTTTTCTATCTTATCTGTTCAACAAAATCCGTAAAAATTCCGCAGCCCAAAATAATTTTGAGGTCCGATGTCATCACGCTGTCATCAAAATTAACGTCTGCGGCAAATTTAACGCAGTCCGGCACTGTGCCGCCGGAGATTATATATTCGCAAATCGTCGCGTCCATTCCGTCGCATTTCGCGTCGCCGTCCGTGTCACCGAAAATCACAATTTCATAATCCCTGAATACTTCGCCCGAGAGCGTGTATACCCTGAATATGCTGCCTGTGCCGTTTCCGTTCTCGGTGGGGATAAATTCATACGTTCCGTCCGTTACCGAAACATAATCGCCTATCGAAGAATAATTTTCGGCAAGGCCGTAGATAAAGCTGCGCTCTTCGTCCACCGCCGCGGTCGTGCCCGAGACGGCTTTTACCGTGGGCTCGGTATGCGGATATTTCAAAAGCTTCATGGCGTTTGCCACGGGGAAGGTGTACTGCGCGTTTGTTACGACAGATGAGTTTGAGGTGCAGGTGTCGGTGCTCGATTCCAAAAGCGCACGGCGAAACTCCGACGGTGTGTGCGTGGGATAAACCGAAAGATAAAGTGCGGCAAGGCCTGCGATTATCGGCGTTGCCTGCGATGTACCCGACATTCCCGATACGGCATTTATCGCACTCTCGCTGTAAGGCAGACCGATTATCGTCTCGCCCGGCGCGGCTATGTTGTAGTATTCGTGAGTTGAGTCGTAATTTGAAAAGCTTGCAAGCTGTTTTTTGTCACTGCTGAGCGCCATGACGGATATTACGCTCTCATAAACCGCCGGGTAGCGTTTTGAAGATACCGCGTCCTGCGCGTTGTTACCCCTGAGTCATATGCCGCGCGGCAGGCGTCCTCAAGCGTTTTGTCGTTGCCGGCAGAGCTTAAAGACATGGATATTATATCCGCACCGTTGCCGACGGCATAGTTTATGCCCTGCACAACGCTCGTCATTGATATTGCGCTCATATATTTTGACACCTTTATCGGCATGATTTTTGATTTCGGCGCAACGCCTATACAGGCAGGGTTCTGACCTGCCACACCTGCGATAATGCCTGCGACATTCCCTCCGTGCGAGGTGGTGGGCGTTACGTCATGAGTATCGGTCACGGCATTGTAGCCGCGGTAACCGTTTTTATCCTCCCAAACATTCTCGGCAATTTCGGGGTTCTCGGTGAAAAGACCCGAGTCTATAACAGCCACCGTAACGCCCTCGCCGAGCGTGTCAAACTCCTGCCAGGCAGCGGGGATTTGCATAACCGTATTCATCCACCAGTCGGTGTACTGCGTAAAAAGCCTGTTGGGCGAGGTGACCTCGGTCGGCAGAGTGATGCTGTCCTCTTCAAAAACATAGTTCGGCTCTGCATATTCGACGCAGCTCAAAGCCGAGAGAGAACGGCAGGTTTTTTCTACGCTTTCTTTTGTTTCGGCAACAAAAAGAGCGGTTTTTTCATAGCTGTCGCCCTTTATCTTTGTGCCGGTGTCAAAAATATTTTCGGTTTTTATTTCTGTCAGCGAGGTTATTCCGCAAGAAGCAATGTCTTTTGTTATGTTGCTTTCTGAGCAAAGAGCGTTCTTATCGGCGGCAATTTCGCTGTATTTAAAAACAACCTGCGAGTCGATATATTCCGCCGTACTCTCCTGCGCCCGGGCGCAAACGGGCAGAGCGGTAAAAATTATTACCGCACAAATAAAAAGCGAAAAAATCTTTTTGGCTTTCATAATGACACTCCCGTCAGGCAATAGTAATAAAGGGTGATAATATTGAAAAAACTTATTTGTATTTTAATCTCGGCTTTGACCGTTTTTTCTCTTTGCTCATGCTCCGCAAAAAAAGATGAGAACGGCATAACAAGCAAAAGCGAAACTCAAATTTCATCACAGCAAAGCGAAACGGACGCCGCGGCGACCACGGAAAAGATAAACACTTACACGGGTCTTTCGCCTTTGCCGAAGGTGCATTTTAATGTGGAGGACCCCGAAAACAAAAGCGGTCTGCCCACAGAAAAAATCGCTCATTCATTCGGAGTTGCCAAAAACGGCAAGGTTCACACCATATCGGAGGAATCGCAAAAATTCTTTAACTCTCATAAATACAACGCCGTGACCTATGACACGTCGGGTCAAAAGGTTCTCTATCTCACCTTTGACTGCGGCTACGAAAACGGCTACACAAACAAAATACTCGATGTGCTTAAAGAAAAGCAGGTTACCGCCGCATTCTTTTGCACTCTGCCAAATATAAAGGCAGAGCCGGAGCTTATTGCAAGAATGATAAAAGAGGGGCATATCGTCGGCAATCATTCTGTGTCGCACCCGTCCTTTGCAAAAATAAGCCGCACGCAAATGGCAAGCGAAATAGAAAACTGCGATAATTATTTAAGAGAGCATTTCGGCTACTCCGCGCCTTATTTCAGGTTTCCGATGGGCGAATACTCCGAGTGTGCGCTGGAGCTTGTCGGCTCGCTCGGCTTCAAATGCGTTTTTTGGTCGCTTGCATGGAACGACTGGAACACCGACAGCCAAAAGGGCAGCGACACGGCGTTTAAAACGGTGACCTCGCGGCTTCATCCGGGTGCGGTTATACTTTTGCACTCGGTATCCTCCGACAACGCAGGTGCGCTCGGCGATATAATAGATTACGCGCGCAAACAGGGGTATGTGTTTAAATCTTTGAGCGATTTAAAATAACTTTTTATCATTGTAGCATATATTTAAAAGAATTTAAAGCAAACAACTTGAAAAATTAACGCAAATTTGTTTTAATCTTTATAAGGACGTTAAAAATTTAAGCTTGGAGGCTTAAGGATGTTTGCAAAGGTTAGCAGTATGGGTCTATTCGGCATGGATGTTTTCTCTGTTGAGGTTGAAACCGACCTCTCGCAGGGACTGCCGAAGTTTGACATAGTCGGTCTGCCGGACGCGGCTGTGAGCGAGGCAAAAGACAGGGTTCGCTCCGCAATAAAAAACAACGGCTTCACATTCCCGGTGAGCAGAATAACGGTGAACCTCGCCCCTGCCGACACTAAAAAAGAGGGACCGATTTATGACCTTGCAATATTCATTGCGCTTTTAAAGGCGAGCGGTCAGATAAGGGCTGAAACCGACGGCTATGCCTTTATAGGCGAGCTTGCGCTTGACGGCAACATACGCCGCGTAAACGGAGTTTTGCCCATGGCTATAAAGGCACGCGACGAGGGGATAAAGGCAATTTTTGTGCCGAAAGAAAACGCCGCCGAGGGCTCGGTCGTTAAGGGTGTTGACATTCTGCCTGCCGAGAATGTTTATCAGGTTTTGAACCACCTTCATTCGATAGAAAAAATCGAGCCGTGCCTGCCCAAAGAGAGCGACGGCTCGGCACTGCGGTTTGCGCCGGATTTTGCGGATGTCAAAGGTCAGTTTGAGGCGCGCAGAGCATTGGAGGTCGCCGCAGCAGGCGGACACAATGTGATAATGATAGGCTCGCCCGGCTCCGGCAAAAGTATGCTCGCAAAGAGGCTGCCGTCGATTTTGCCATCCATGACATTTGAGGAGAGCCTTGAAACCACAAAAATTTATTCTATTGCCGGGGCTTTGCCCGATGATGTCTCGCTCATAACCGACAGACCGTTCCGCTCGCCGCACCACTCGGTGTCGTCCGCGGGGCTTTCCGGCGGCGGAAGCGGCAGAGCACCGAAGCCAGGTGAAATTTCGCTCGCGCACAACGGCGTGCTGTTTCTTGATGAACTGCCGGAGTTTAACCGCAGTGCGCTTGAGGTCTTACGCCAGCCGCTCGAAGATGAAAAGATTGTAATATCAAGAGTTGCAGGCACGGTGTCTTACCCTTGCTCTGTCATGCTCGTCTGTGCCATGAACCCTTGCCCGTGCGGATTTTACGGTCACCCCGCAAGGCAGTGCACCTGCTCCAAAGGCTCGGTTCACAGGTATCTCTCGCGCGTGTCGGGGCCTTTGCTTGACAGAATAGATATACATATAGAGGTGCCGCCCGTGGACTTTGACAAGCTCTCGGACAAAGAGAAGGGCGAAAGCTCTGCCGAAATAAGAAAAAGAGTTGACCGTGCGCGTAAAATTCAGCAAAAAAGGCTCGAGGGCACGGGCGTTGCCAGCAACGCGCATATGCCGGCCGGTCTTACAAAGGAGTTTTGCGCTCCGTCTGCGGACGCTATGAAAATGCTTGAGAATGCGTTTAACAAGCTCGGGCTTTCCGCAAGAGCATATGATAAAATTCTGCGCGTTTCAAGAACGATAGCCGACCTTGCCGGCAGTGACAGGATAGAGCTTGAGCATATCGCCGAGGCGATACAGTACCGCTCGCTTGACAGAAAATTTTGGAGCAGAGCGTGAAATAAGTTTTCGTGCAAACATTCAGTGTAGGGCGGTATGCCCTCATGCCGCCGATTTGAACCCCTCCGTCACGGCTTCGCCGTGCCACCCCCCCTAAAGTGGAGGCGATATGTGCTCCACGTTTTATTCGGGCGAAAGCTTGCCGGCGGTGTTCCGGCACTTCTCAACACGGCAAAATCACAAATTTTAAATTTATGCTTGACTTAATTTCAAAAAGTTGGTATAATTCTTTTCCGTGGTAAATTTTTATACCGCTCCCTTGGCGCTAACGCGCCCACAAAGTCCAAAAGGAGGTGCTTTAAGAGATGACAAATAACTATGAGACCATGTTCGTGCTTTCAGTAGGTGAAAGCGAAGAGGCTACTGCTTCTTTGGTAGAAAGAATCAAGGCTTTGGTTTCTGCTAACGGTACTCTCGACAGCGTTGACGAATGGGGTAAGCGCAAGCTTGCATATCCCATCAACGACGAAACAGAGGGCTATTACGTTCTCATGAACTACTCATGCGAGCCCGAGTTCCCCGCGGAGCTTGACCGTATAGCTAAAATCACAGACGGTATTCTCCGCTCTTTGATTATCAAGAAATAAGGAGGATAACGAAATGATTAACAACGTAGTTCTTATGGGCAGGCTTGTTGCCGCGCCCGAACTCAGAAGCACCGGTACAGGTATCTCGGTCACATCGTTTACCCTCGCGGTTGAGCGCGCCTATGCAAAATCGGGCGAGCAGAGACAGGCTGATTTCATTGATTGCGTCGCCTGGAGAAATACCGCTGAATTTATCACAAAATATTTTCAAAAGGGTTCTATGATTGCGATTACGGGCTCTATTCAGACCCGCAACTACGAAGATAAAAACGGTAACAAGCGCAAGGCTGTCGAAATTCTCGTTGACAATGCCAGCTTCTGCGGCTCAAAAGCAGAAACAGGCACCGGCGGATATTCGGCTCCCGAAGCACCGGCTGCTCCTGCTCCCTCATTCACCTCGGGTTCCGAGAGCGATTTTGAGGAGATTTCAGAGGATGACGATCTTCCGTTCTGAGAAAGCGTCATCACATTATATTAAGGAGGTTCTTTAAATGGCATACGATAAGAACGGTCGCCCGGGCAGAAAAGGCCGCAAAAAGGTTTGCTCTTTCTGTGTTGATAAGGTTGACTATATAGACTATAAAGATATCGGCAAGCTCAGCAAGTATACTTCCGAGAGAGAAAAAATTCTCCCCCGCCGTGTAACGGGTACTTGTGCAGCTCATCAGCGTGCACTCACAACAGCTATTAAGCGCGCACGTCAGGTAGCTCTTTTGCCTTATACAAACGACTGATAAAAGACGGGTCTGCCGCATTTAGCGCAGACCCGCTTTTGTTTTGTTAAAAAAGCTGTAATTCACATTGGCTCAAACAAACTGTGTGAATTACAGCTTCTTTTTATATTAAACCCGGTTTATTAAAGCTTGCTTCCGCACTCGGAACAAAACAGACTGTCCTGTGCGATTTCGGCACCGCAGTTCGGGCATTTATTTTGGAGCTTCGCTCCGCAATGATTACAAAATTTTGACCCCGCGGGTATCTGTGCCTTACAGCTCGGGCACACCGCCATTCCCTCTGTGACCTTAGAACCTGCTCCGCCGACGACAATGCTTTTGCCGCCGGACATAATGCAGCTTTCTATAACGGCAAAAATTTCATCGGGCAGTTTCTTTTGCTTATATGCACCCATGCCTGCCGTGATAGCAAGCGGCCATGCGATGAACAAGCCTATTGCTCCGGCTCCTATTTTATCGGACCACTGCCCTTCGCCGACCCTCACAAATTTGCCGCCTCCGTTGCAGGCTATGTTGCAAGGGAGCACGGCTCGCCGCAGGACGCGGCTCTGCTTTCGGGGCTTATCGGCTGTGAAGAGGCCGAACTTTCAGACTCTTCGGCGCGTTTTGAAAAAATACAAAGCTGGCTGTTGAGTTCGCAAAAATATGAAAAAAAAGAAACCGATATTTCAAACTTTTTAACAAAGCTTGATAAGTTTGACCTCAACGAATATATTAAGGCCATTAAGTTTGACGAGCTTAAAGTGCCGACGGTACCGTTTCAAATTCCGTCAGCCAAAACATACTTCGGTTTAAAAGAAATGATGGAGAGTGAGCTTGATTTTCTTAAAGCCACGGTGCTCTCAAAATCTATGCACGACGTTACCATGTACAGCGATATGCCGATGGAAGAAATGGCAAAGGACGCCGACTTCCCGAAAAAGTGGATGTTCGGCATGGCAATGCTTTTGAAAAAGGGCCTGCACCTGAACCAAATTCACAATTTAGACCGCAGTTTTGAGGATATGATGCTCGGGCTCGAGAGCTGGATACCCATGTATATGACCGGGCAAATCTCGCCGTATTATTTAAAGAATGTTCAAAACAACTCTTTTTTGCATTTGATTAAAGTCTCCGGCTCTGCCGCTCTCTCGGGCGAAGCCGTTGCGGGTCATCACAGTGACGGCAAATACTACCTCACAAAATCAAAGAAAGAGGTAGAATATTATTCAAAGCGTGCGCAGCAGCTTTTGTCAAACGCATATCCGCTTATGGAAATTTACCGTGCCGACAGAGAAAATGAGCTGAAAGCCTTTTTGCTTGCCGACGCGGGCAAAGCGGGCAAAAGAAGAAGCATTATATCTACACTGCCCCTTTATACTTTAAGCGAAAAGCTTTTGGGTGAAATTCTTGAAAATCACGCCGCGCCCGGCGACTTGAAAAATTCGGTTTTGCTCCTTGCCGCAAACCAAAGGCAAAGAGCCGAAACAATACTCAAATCAAGCACGATAGAGAGCGAAATATTGACCGTAACACCTAAAGAGTTTGACGAATACGCCCCGTCGCTTGATCTTTCGGGTATGTTTTGCGAAACCGACATTCCTTACAGCTATGAGGAATATCTTGCCCACTCAAAAGAGACCGAAAATTTTGCCGCCGAGCACCCAAACTATACGCTTAAAAAGACCGCTTCTCATGTTTTTTACAATTTGCAGATAAATATTCACGAGGGTCGGTGGGCAATGGTGTCTAAGGGCAAAGCACCCGCAATTCATTTTGTTATTCGTCACCCAAAGCTGCGCGAGGCGATAGAAAATTTTATTCCGCCCGTGGTGGAGGAGTAGCAAAATTTTGCTCTGCAATATAAAAAGGCTCTGACCTTTTTTGGGTCAAAGCCTTTTGCTTTGTAAAGTATTTTGTTATCCTATTTTTGTGAAATAATTTACGCACGCACCGTCGGAATTGAGCGCGGTGGTCATCACCGTTTCGTCATCTGCAAAGACCGCATTTTTAATATCTGTGCTGAATATCGAATCGCCGACATATTGTTTAACAGAGCCGTCTTCTTTTATAACGATAAAAGCCTGATTCTGTCCGCTTGCGAGGGCGACTATTTTTGAGCCGTCCGAATTTACGCAAAACGTATTAAAGCCCGTGTCTATTTTGCTTGCCTTTATCTCTTTTGCGGTCAAAAGGTTTGTAAAGGTCTTGTTATTCTTAGAATATACCCAGTCGCCGCTGAATATAAAATCTTCTTCTATATTGCCTGTGAAAACGGCGATGTCTTTTTCATCCGTGATATATTTTGCAGACTTAAATCCGTCGTCGGTTTTGGTGATATAAATATATCCGCCGTCGCTGTCCTCTCTTAAAAAGCGGCCGTAAATGCCTTTGAACGCAGGCGAGTTTACTCCCTTGTTGAGGTCATAAACATCATATGCTTTCGTTTCGCTGTCATAAAGCCTGCCGGATATAACCGCTGCCTTTTTTGATATTGTGCGAAGATATGAGTCTGTGAGTATGGTCCATCTTTCGCTAAGCCTGCCGGTTTTGTCTGCCGGGCGGTCTCTTTGTGAGGCGACGTTTGTGCATTTGCCGTTTTCCATATTTACAGAAAAAATCTCGCAATAGCTTTTATCCGCCGAGTACGCCTCTTTTTCGTCCGTGCTCAAAAGCAGCATTTTGCTTTGAAGGTCATATACCGTCGGCGCGTCAATAAGCTTTGCAAAAACGTATGAATAAAGCTCAACGCTGTCGTCATTCGCGTTTGTAAAAAGTCCGTAGCCGAGTGTCTTGCCGTCTTTTTCTATATAATAAACGGTTATCGGTATATTGACATATGAACATTCGGGTTTTAAATCTATTGTCTCTACATCACCCGTATAAGGTGCGAGAGCCGAGCCGTTATATTCATAAAAGCTAACCTTGCCATCCGGCTTTACGCAGTAATAAATCGAATCTATATCGGACTTCACAAGCGGATAGTCGCTCACTGCCGAAACGGGAGAGAGTGAAGAAAAGTCGTCTCCCTTAAATCCGACAGACGAGAAATCGTCATTTGCCTTGCCCGTTAGCTTTGCCATAATATTGCCGTTAAAGCTCACAACAAGCGCGGCTATCGAAATCACCAGCAATACAGAAAAAACAGGTATCAGAATTTTATGAATTTTTTTCATTTTTATCTTCCTCTCTTAATCTTCTATAACAAGTTCTATCGGGCAATGGTCGGAGCCGTAAATTTCGGGATGAATAGAAGCCGAAACAAGCCTGTCTTTAAAATCATCGGACACGCAGAAGTAGTCTATACGCCAGCCCACGTTTCTCTCACGCGCGGCGGCACGGTATGACCACCAGCTGTAAGCCCCCTCTAAATCGGGATAAAAATATCTGAAGCTGTCGGTAAATCCGCTGCCGAGAAGCTCGGTGAATTTGCCCCTCTCCTCATCCGAAAAGCCGGGGTTGCCGACATTGGTTTTGGGGTTTTTAAGGTCTATCTCTTTGTGGGCAACATTCAAATCGCCGCAAAAAACAACGCTCTTTTTCTTTTTAAGCTCGCCGACTTTTTTTCTGAATGCATCTTCCCACGCCATGCGGTGGTCTATTCTGCGAAGCCCGTCCTGTGCGTTCGGCACATAGACGGTTATAAAATAGTAATCCTTAAATTCAAGGGTTATCATTCTGCCCTCGGTGTCAAGCTCGGGCGTACCGATTCCCTCGGTGACACTCAGCGGCTCTTCTTTTGAGAATACCGCCGTGCCGGAATATCCCTTTTTTTCGGCATAGCTCCAATACTGATAATATCCGCCCAAATCGAGCGTTACCTGACCGGGCTGAACCTTTGTCTCCTGCAGGCAGAAAATGTCCGCGTCCAAAGCGGCGAATGCGTCCATAAAGCCCTTGTTAAGGCAGGCTCTTATTCCGTTGACGTTCCATGAAATAAACTTTTTTTGCATAATAAAATCTCCGGATAATATAATTACAGCCTATTGTAGCACAAAATTTTTAAAAAATCCATTTGATTTTGCCGCGAGAGCGGGTTTTAGCAATAATTTTTTCTTTTACTTTTGTATAATCTTACAAAAATTATTAAATTTTTGATTATTTTTGACG
>OMEC01000677.1_pt1 | contig 16538 bp, 14 predicted proteins | sample 1673401 | NCBI WGS metagenome assembly OMEC01 (sample SAMEA103958110, study PRJEB25191) | human gut metagenome | reverse complement strand
CGCCCGCCCCGGAGCCTTAACTCCGGGGCGGGCGCTGCTTATTTTATCCGGCGCGAAACAGCCGCCGGTACTCGCGCGGGCTGCAGTAGCCTGCCGCGCACTGCGAAAAGGCATCGCCGAGAAAGAGCCTGTCCGTGCAGATCTCGATGATGGAAAACCGCTCGCCCGGCGCGGCGGCCAGGATGCGGATCTCCGCGTCGAGCAGCGGGCGGTACTCCGCCTCGCAGGCGTCCGTGATGCACATGTCCGGCTGCCAGCAGAAGGTCTGCTGCACGTCGCAGCCGCAGATGACGGCGTCAAAGGCAGCGCCGTCGCGGATCGCGTGGTCAATGTACGTTCGCAGGGTCATGATTCTTCTCCTCCCATGTCCATGTTGTGTTTCTGTTTTCTCCCTTTTATCACAGCATAGCACATGCAAAGTCCAATAATCAGGACAGTGGAGGCAAAGATCCCGTTAATTTTGCGCCGCGCGCAGCCATGCGATCTCCTGCGCGTACCCGGCGTCATCGTTCGGCGTCTCGAGGATGAACGGCAGCCCCGCCAGCGCCGGGTGGCGGGTGACGCGCACGAGCGCCTCCGGCGGGATGCAGCCGTCGAGCAGCTTTGCGTGCCGGTCCTTGTGACTGCCGCAGGGATTGAGGCTGTTGTTGAGATGCACGGCGTACAGGCGCTTGAGCCCGATCACGCGGTCAAACTCCGCGAGCACGCCGTCGAGGTCGCTGGCAATGTCATACCCCGCGTCCCAGACGTGGCACGTGTCGAGGCAGACGCCGATGTGCGCTTGCAGCTCCACGCGGTCGATGATGGCGCGCAGCTCCTCAAAGCGGCCGCCGACCTCGCTGCCCTTACCGGCCATGGTCTCAAGCAGGACGGTCGTGGTCATGCCCGGGAAGAGCACCTCATTGAGCAGCGCGGCGATCTTCTCAATGCCCACGTCGATGCCCTGACCGACGTGGCTGCCGGGGTGAAAATTGTAAAACTGACCGGGCGTGCGCTCCATGCGCTGCAGGTCGTCGGCAAAGGCCATATGTGCAAACTCCGCCACCTGCGGCTTGGCTGCGCAGGGGTTGAGCGTGTACGGCGCGTGCGCGACCAGACGGTCAATGCCCGCGCGGGCGCATTCGGCGTGGAAAGCGGCAATGTCCGCCTCCTCAATGGGCTTTGCGCTGCCGCCGCGGGGATTGCGCGTGAAGAACGCGAACGTGTTGGCGCCCAGCGCCTCGGCGCGCTTTGCCATGGCAAGATACCCGCCGGCGGAGGAAATATGACAGCCGATCCGGAACATACGATCACCTCAAAGAATGGATGTCCCCATCATAGCACATCGTGCGGCGGCTGCCAAGCTTGCCACCGCGCCGCGGATGGTGTATGCTGTTTACAAATTCGTTTTGATGGTGGAGGATGTGGCATGAAACCATTGATTTTTCAGCCTTATAAAAAGGGTGTAATTAGCGGTGAAATCTTATCCATTATTGCCTGCACCGGTATTTTTGCTTGTATTATGTTCGATAGTGGAGGATTTCCTTCGCGGAGATTACTCATTTTTATGGGTATTCTGATAGCGGCGTTTGCCCTTGTTTTCATTGTGGAAGGGGCAATTGTCGTTAAATCAGCGGGATACCGCACAAAGATTGAAGTTGATCGACATGGTTTTACGGTGATAGCTCCCAAATGTCCAGAACCTATGTTTATACCGTGGAACGAAGAAGTCCATATGTGTGTCTGCACAGATGGGGAAGTTTATCCTTATCATTGGGTCCACGAGAAGATACTCTGCTTTTCTAATCAGGACATAAGCGGACAGTGGATAGAAAGGAGCCAGACCGTAAATTACCGGCAGACGTTTGAAACAGACGACGGACAGCCGTGGATTGTTGCACTGACTTATGGCAGCAAGGCGAAATGTAAGAAAGATGCAGCACGCATCCGTCAGTACATGGACGGCTGTTTGCAGCAGGCAGAATAACCTTGCCGGAAAACCGATTTGGATGCCACAAAAAAGGGGGGCAGACCATGCAGCCGTATGAACTCATTCGCTCCGGCCGGCGCACGCTGGCGCTCGAGGTACGCGGCGGGCGCGTGATCGTGCGCGCGCCGTACCGGGCGTCTCAAGCGGTGATCGACCGCTTTGTCACCGCGCACGCCGACTGGATCGCGCGCGCTCTGGCAAAGCAGGAGACCCGCGCCGCCGCGCACCCGGAGCCGACGGACGCCGAGCGGGCGGCATACATCCGGCAGGCAAAAGCCTATCTGCCGCAGCGCGTGGCGTACTATTCCGAGCAGATGGGCCTCTACCCGACACAGGTGCGCATCACGGGCGCGCGCACGCGCTTTGGCAGCTGCAGCTCGCAGGGGCACATCTGCTTTTCGTGGCGGCTGATGCAGTACCCGCCGGAGGCGATCGACTACGTCGTCGTGCACGAGCTGGCGCACCTGCGCTGCATGAACCACGGCGCGGAGTTCTACGCGCTCATCGCGCGCTATCTGCCGGACTGGAAGGCCCGCTGCGCCCTGCTGCAGGCATGAAAAAGCGCACCGGAGGACAGGCTGTCCTCCGGTGCTTGCTATTCGGAATTGACTTTTTGCACCCGCCGCGTGTAAACTAACATGTCAGAAACCAAGGAGGGATGTACCATGAAGCAGGCGATCGCGCTGGCCGGCGGCGGCACGAAGGGCGCGTATCAGGTCGGCGCGTGGAAGGCAATGCGGGAGCTGGGCATCCCGTTTGACATCGTCACAGGCACGTCCATCGGCTCGGTCACGGCGGCGCTGATGGTGCAGGGCGATTTCGACCGCGCGTGGGAGCTCTGGACGCACATCACGGAAGAGCAGATCATGCTTGAACGTGAGGACGCCACGCCGCGCGAGAAGCGCGAGCTGGCGGCCCTGGCCGAGCATCCGGAGCAGCTCATCGCGCGCGTGAAGGACTGGGCGGATCTCAACCGCCGCACGGCGGACATCACGCCCTACCGCGCGCTCGTGCACCAATATCTCGACGAGGCGCGCTTTTTCGCCTCGCCGGTCGAGGTGCGCAAGCAGGACATCGCGCCCGGCTACCTGCCGCAGTGGATCCTCGCGTCGTCGGCGTGCTACCCGATGTTTCCGATGTGCGAGATCGACGGGCAGAATTATCTCGACGGCGCGTACTCGGACAATCTGCCGATCGGCACGGCGTTCCGCCTCGGGGCAGACCGTGTTATTGCCATCGGCCTCAAGCCGGAGACGCCGGAGAAAAAATACACCAACCACCCGCTCGTGACCTATATTGCTCCGGCGGAGCCGCTGGGCAAGCTGCTGGAGTTTGACCCCGACGCGCTGCACCGCAGCATCGCCCTCGGCTATACGGACACGCTGCGCGTGCTCGGCAGTTACATCGGCCATACCTACACGTTTGAGCCCGACGGGCAGACGCTGCTCGAGGGCGTCGCGCGCGACTATCTGCTCTGGCTGCTGCGCCGGGAGCTGACGCCGCCGGACTCCATGCTGGACTTTTTCCGCAGCGACACGCCGCTGACCGACCGCATCCTCAGCGACCAGCGCAGCGACCTGACGGCCTGCGCGCTCGCGGGTGTGGAGTGCGTGCTGGAGGCGTATGCCTACCCGCGCGGGGAGATCTACGATCTCAAGCTCCTGCTGCCGGAGCTGGCCATGCGTCTGGCGGAGGACGAGGACACCCCGGCACTCGAGCGCGCGCACGCGCTGTGCGCGTCGCTGGGCAGCGAGCATTTCTTCACGCAGCTGGCCCCGCTCACGCCGCGCTATGACGCCAGGGACATCTTCCTCGCCACGCTCACGCTCTATCTGCGCGAACAGACGGCCTGACGGGCAGGTTTTTGTTGCACTCGCGGGAAAAATCGGGTATACTATCTAGGTTTGATATTCGAAAGAACAACAGAGGAGCGGACTATGGATCTGAAACAGGAAATCGAGCGCCGCCGGACGTTTGCGATCATCTCGCACCCGGACGCCGGCAAGACGACGCTCACGGAAAAGCTGCTGCTGTACGGCGGGGCCATCCAGCTCGCCGGCTCGGTCAAGGGCAAGGCGACCGCGCGCCACGCGGTCTCGGACTGGATGGAGCTCGAAAAGCAGCGTGGCATCTCCATCACGTCGTCGGTCATGCAGTTTGAATACGAGGGCTATTGCATCAACATCCTTGACACCCCCGGCCACCAGGACTTCTCGGAGGACACGTACCGCACGCTCATGGCGGCGGACAGCGCCGTCATGGTCATCGACGCGGCCAAGGGCATCGAGCCGCAGACGCGCAAGCTCTTCAAGATCTGCGCCATGCGCCACATCCCGATCTTTACGTTCATCAATAAGCTCGACCGCGAGGCCCGCGATCCGTTCGAGCTCATGGAGCAGTTGGAAAACGAGTTCGGCATCGGCACCTATCCGGTCAACTGGCCCATCGGCTGCGGGCACGACTTCAAGGGCGTGTTCGACCGCGACCGCCGCGAGATTCTCGCGTTTCAGGAGTTTCACCGCGGCCAGAATAAGATCCGTCCCATCGAGTGCGAGCTTACGGACGTTGACCGGCTCGACGAGCTGATCGGGCCGCGCCAGCGCGAAAAGCTGACCGAGGACATTGAGCTGCTCGACGGCGCGGGCTACGCTTTCGATCTCGACGAGGTGCGCGCCGGCCGGCTCAGTCCGGTGTTCTTCGGCTCCGCGCTGACGAATTTCGGCGTCGAGCCGTTTCTGGAAAACTTCCTGCACATGACGATGCCGCCGCTGCCGCGCACGACGGCCGACGGCGTGGTCGACCCGATGCAGCCGGCGTTTTCCGCGTTCGTGTTCAAGATCCAGGCGAACATGAACAAGGCCCACCGCGACCGCATCGCCTTCATGCGCATCTGCTCGGGCAAGTTCGAGCGCGACCATGAGTACCTGCACGTGCAGGGCGGCAAGACGCTCAAGCTCGCGCAGCCGCAGCAGCTCATGGCGCAGGAGCGCGCGATCATCAACGAGGCCTACGCCGGCGACATCATCGGCGTGTTCGACCCCGGCATCTTCTCCATCGGCGATACGATCTGCGACCCGAAGATGCGTGTGTGCTTTGAGGGCATCCCGACGTTTGCGCCGGAGCACTTCTCCGTCATCTCGCAGGTGGACACCATGAAGCGCAAGCAGTTTGTCAAGGGCGTCACCCAGATCGCGCAGGAGGGCGCCATTCAGATCTTCCACGAGCCGAACAGCGGCATGGAGGAGGTCATCGTCGGCGCGGTCGGTGTGCTGCAGTTCGAGGTGCTGGAGTACCGGCTCAAGAATGAGTACAACATCGACATCCGCCGCCACGACCTGTCGTATTCCTATATCCGCTGGATCACGAGCGAGGGCACCGACCCCACGGCGCTCAACCTCGCTTCCGACACGAAGTGGGTGCAGGATTTCCGCGGCCATAACCTGCTCATTTTCAACAATGAGTGGAGCATCCGCTGGGCGGAGCAGAAAAACCCCGGCCTGACGCTGGCGGAGTTCAGCACCAATCAGGACGACGAGGCATAATATCCAACAGGGCCATCCGAACGGATGGCCCTGTTTTTTCGCGGTGCATCGCGCTGCCCTGAATGCGTAAAAATCCCCCGGCGCGGGTTCACTCCGCGCCGGGGGGCACCTTGTCTCCGCAAAGTTTTCTGTCCGCCGTCAGGATGCGACGGCTTTTTTTGCGGCGGCTGTATATACTGGTGTCAAACGAAAGCAAAGGAGGATGGATCCGTGAAGAAACTCCGCTTTGTGATCTTTGTCATGCTCATCATGCTGCTGCTGTGTTCGGCTGCGCGTGCGGTCCGGGCGGCGCCCGCCGCGTGGCCTGTGCAAATGCAAAAACCTCCTGCACAGCAGGAGGTTTTTGCATATGTATCGGTGCTCAGAACAGATCCTCGACCACTTTCTCGGGCGGGACTTCCAGCAGCGCCGGGTTGTGCATATACATCTTCATGTACTTGAACGAGGAGGCGTAATAATACCCGTCGCACACGCGCTCGTCCATGACGGCCATGAAGTCGATGTACTTGCGCTCGACCGGCTTGCCCTCGCGGTCGAGCTCGACCGCCTTGCGCTTGGCGCCGAAGGCGATGAACATCGGCAGGTTGCCGAAGTTGTACAGGTGATGATAGATCGGCGGGATGCCGAGCGAGCCCATGTCGGTGATGATCATCGAGCCGTGGAAGGGGCTGGCGTCGAGCAGCTTCTGCGGGATGATGCCGAAGTAATCCATCACGCGCAGGCAGCCGACGGCGAAGCGCAGCAGGAAACGCGGCAGCTTCAGCAGCGCGCCGGCGACCTGCTCGGTGTTGTTGTCCTCGCCGCCGAACTTGATCTCGTCGATCTTCTCGTTCATCTTGCGGTAGACGTCAAAGATCGTGTCCGTCGGGGCAAAGACGGCCTTGATGGTCGTCTCATTCGAGGTGGTGGACATGCTGCGGCGCACGGTCAGCACGACCTCGATGTTGTTGCGTGCATAGATGCGCCGGCCGGCCACGAAGCGGTTGATGCCGGGGCGGAGAGAGACCATGCGGATGTAGGCCGCGATGAACAGGTGCAGGTAGCCGAGACCCTTGTAGCCCTCGAGGCGCTTCTGCCGCAGCCAGCGGTCGGTGTTCGTGATCTCGATGCAGTCCTCAAACTGATTGCAGGCGTCGTTTTTCGTGGGCATGATGTAGGGCATGAACTTGTAAAACGGCGCGAGGGACTGGATCAGGCGGCCGTCCTTGCGGTCACCGAAACGGCGTTTGCTCTCCATTGAAAGTACCTCCGAATATGCGAATATAGTTCAAACTTTTTAACTTTAGCAAAAACATTATAGGCTATTTCCGGCACAATAGCAAGGGAAAAAACATTTTAGATGTTGAAATCTTGCATTTTCCAACATTTTGTTCATTTTTGCATCAGGAATTTTGAATGTTTTCATCGCGAGAAATCATGCAAATTCGATAACGTTAAATTTTCGTCAATGACGTGAAAAACCTAGCAGGCTCAATAGTTTTTTAACACATAGGTGTTTGAATTTTGACAGACAATTTTGGGCAGTTTTACTTGATTAACAGCGGTGAATAAGGTAAAATACCTACATTATGTAGAAACAGTTCGTGAAAGCGGGCGTTGCGCGGCATAATAACAGTTTGATTCGTAGGGAGGTGTACGGATGTCATTTGAGGCGATAACAACGATCAGTGACGCAGAAAACCGGGCCAGGCAGATCAAAGCCGACGCGCAGGCAGCCGCTGCGGCGGCAGTGGAAGCGGCCCAGGCCGAGGGAAAGGCAGTGATAGAGGCTGCCGTCGGCAAGGCGCAGCAGGAACTGCAGACGCTGCGGGCCAAATCGGATGAAAAGGCAAAGGCGGATGCGGAAACGCTGGCGGCGGAGACCAAGAACAAGGAAGCTGCCATGCGCATCAAGGCCAAGACCAATCTGGATCGGGCTGCATCACTCATCGTGGAAAGGATTGTGAACGGCTGATGGCCATTGTACACATGAAAAAGCTGCGGCTCATGGTCGTTCGCCGGCAGAAAGATGAGCTGCTCCGGGATCTGATGCTGCTTGGCTGCGTGCAGATCTCGGAACCGGACGCCTTGCTTGCGGACGCGGAAGCTGCCGCGGTCCTGCGTCAGGAGAGCGGCAATGTGACGGAGGTGCGCAGTGAACTCACGCGCCTGACCGCCGCACTCAAGCTGCTCGACAAGTATGCGCCGGTCAAGTCCAAGCTGCTCAGCTCCCGGCCGGAGGTCACGGAGACCGACTTCCTGAACGACGGTGCGTACCGGCAGGAGCTCGATGCGGTCGCCCAGCTCGATGAGCTGGAGGCGGCTGTGCGCCGGCTCAACGGCGAGGAGGCCAAGCTCCGCAGCAACATGGAGGCCCTGCGCCCGTGGCAGACGCTTGACCTGCCGCTGAATCTGGGTGAAACCGTAAGGACCCGCATTTCTCTCGGCATGCTGCCCGCGGCAGTGGACCTTGCCGAGACCGCCAAAGCGCTGGCGGACGCTGCGCCCGAGTCGCAGCTGTATGAGATCTCTTCGGACAAGGAACAGCACTATGTGCTGCTCATTTGCTTGAAGGAGGAGCTGACGGAAGCCATCACGGCGCTGCGTGCGTCCGGCTTCACGCTGGCGAACCTCAGCGGCACGCCGGGCACGGCAAAGCAGAACATCGAGGACGCACAAATGCAGATCGCGGACATCATCCGCAAGCGCGAGCAGGCGCAGACGGACATCGCCGCCTTTGCCCCGCACCGGGATGCGTTCAAGCTCTGCATCGACCGCGCGAGCGTGAAGCTCGGCCGCGCGGAGGCGGAAGAGCGTCTCGTCGGCACCGAGAGCGTCGTGTGCATGCGCGGCTGGCTCACGGCGCCGGAGGAGGACGAGCTCACCGCGGTGCTCGCAAAGTATGACTGCGCCTGGGATCTGGCCGATCCCACGGAGGACGAATACTCCGAGGTGCCGGTCAAACTCAAAAACAACAAATTTACCGAGCCGCTGAACATGGTCACGAACATGTACAGCCTGCCGGCCTACGGCACGGTGGATCCGAACCCGCTCATGGCGCCGTTTTTCATTTTGTTCTACGGCATCATGATGGCGGACATGGGCTACGGCCTTGTGATGATGATCGCGGCGCTCGTCGCGCTCGGCAAGATGAAGCCGAAACGTGGCAGCAAGTATTTCTGCGAGCTGCTGCTCGCCTGCGGCGTGTCGACGTTCCTGCTCGGCATCGTGACGGGCGGCTTCTTCGGCAACGCTGTGCCGACGATCGTAAACATGTTCGGTCACGACGTCAAGCTCGGCATCCTGACGAGTCCGCTGCTCGACCCGCTGACCGATACGACGACGATCCTCATCGGCGCTATGGTGCTCGGCTTTATCCAGCTCGTGACCGGCATGATTGTGAACATGGTCATGGAGTGTCGTCAGGGCAAGGTCGGCGACGCGATCTTCAACGAGGGCACATGGCTGGTCCTGTTTGCGGGACTTGCGCTGTATGTGCTCAAGATCGGCAACATCGCCGGTGTCCCGGTCGTGCTGTGCATCGGCGGTCTGATGCTGATCTACGGCTCCGGCCGCGACGCCAAGGGCTTCGGCAAGGTCACGGCTGTGTTCGGCGCGCTCTACAACGGGCTGACCGGCTGGTTCGGCGACATTCTCTCGTATTCCCGACTCATGGCTCTGATGCTGGCCGGCAGCGTCATCGCGCAGGTGTTCAACACCCTCGCCGCGATGCCATCGAGCGGCGGCGTGACGGTCGTGTCGATGTTGATCTTCATCATCATCTTCCTGTTGGGCCATCTGCTCAACTTCGGCCTGAACCTGCTCGGCTGCTTCGTGCATGACCTGCGTCTGCAGTGCCTGGAGTTCTTCGGCAAGTTCTATGTCGACGGCGGCAAACCGTTCCGCCCGCTCGAGATCAACACGCGCTATGTCGACGTGGAAAATCATAATTTCTAAACATTCGTATTCAAGAGATATTTAAGGAGGAAAATGAAAATGGCATTTCTCGAATCCATCGGTGGTCTGGCTCTCGGCCTTCTCGGCGCTGCGCTCGCAGCGGCTCTCGCGTGCATCGGCTCTGCAAAGGGCACCGGCATCGCCGGTGAGGCCGGCGCAGGTCTCGTCTCGGAAGATCCCAGCAAGTTCGGTAAAGCGATGATCATGCAGGTCATCCCGGGCACCCAGGGCCTGTACGGCTTCGTCATCTGGTTCCTTGCTCAGAGCCAGATCTTCGCCGCCAACGCTGCCGCTCCGCTGACCGTTGCGCAGGGCCTGCAGTACTTCGCAGCCTGCCTGCCGATCGCGCTCGGCGGTCTGATCTCCGCCATCGCGCAGGGCAAGGTTGCTGCCGCGTCCCTGAACATTCTGGCCAAGAAGCCGGACGACTGGTCCAAGGGCATGATCTTCTGCATCACGGTCGAGTTCTACGCCATCCTCTGCCTGCTGGCGTCCTTCCTGATGCTCAACGGCTTGAAGTAATCCCCATCCTCTTCCGACAGAAGGGAATAGAAATCTATGAATGGTATTGAAAAAATCACCGGCCGCATCGAGGCGGACGCGCAGGAGCAGGCGAAGGCCATCGCGGCCGAAGCCGAGGCCAAGTGCGCCGAGATCCGCGCCGATTATGACAAACAGGCGCAGGACCAGTACTGGGCCCGCGTCCGTGACGGTGTGAAAGCGTGCGAGGACCGCGTGCAGCGTATGGGCCGTCTGGCGGAAATGGAAGCCAGAAAGAGCGTCCTCGCCCTCAAGCAGGAGATGGTCGACGCGGCGTTTGCCGCCGCGCTCGACAAGATCTGCGCCATGCCGCAGGCGGACTATGTGGCGTATCTGGCCAAGCTCGCAGCCCAGGCCGCGACGACCGGCACCGAGACTCTGGTGTTCAACGCCAAGGATCAGGCCGCGTGCGGTCAGGCGGTCGTGGACGCTGCCAACGCGCTGCTCGCGCAGCAGGGCAAGCCCGGCCGGCTCACCATGAGCCAGGCCACGCGCGACCTGCGCGCCGGGTTTGTGCTCCAGCAGGGAGATATCGAGGTCAACTGTGCAGTGGAGACGATCGCAGAGCTCTGCCGCAGTGATTTGGCTGCTCAGGTTGCCGAGGTCTTGTTCGGCGCGTGACCTGCCCCGCCCCGCGCGGGGGAATGAATTATCCTATATGGGGCGCAGAGTGCTGCGCCGCATGAGGGAGGAACCGAATTGTCTAAAGTAAAAGATACGAATTACCTTGCGATTACGGCAATGCTGGCAGCCCGCGAGACCAAAATGCTCTCCGCTGAGCGCATGGAGCGCATGATCGATGCGCCCACGAACGACGAAGCGGCCAAGATTCTTGAGGAATGTGGCTACGGCGACCTGAGCGGCCTGTCCGCGAAGGCGGCCGCCGCTGCGCTCGAGGCGCACATCGCGGCGCTGTTCGATGAGGTCGAGGGCATGGTCCCGGAGGCGCAGCTCGTGCAGCTGTTCCGCCTCAAGTATGACTACCACAATGCCAAGGCGCTCATCAAGGCGCAGGCCATGGGTGTGGAGTGCGGTGCGATCCTGTCGCAGCGCGGCACCGTGGCGCCGCAGAAACTGCTCACGGCGTTTCTCGAGGAGGACTACCGCGACATCCCGCCCGTTCTGGCGCAGGCCATGGTCAGCGCCGCCGCGATCCTGGCGCGCACGACCAATCCGCAGGCGGCGGACTTCGAGCTTGACCGCGCGTATTTCGCGCAGATGCTCGATCTGGCCAATAGCCTGAGCGACGGCGGCTTTGCCAGGGGCTATGTGCAGCTGCAGATCGACAGCGCGAATCTGCGCGCCGCCGTGCGCACGCGCCGCATGGCCAAGGACGCGGACTTTCTCAAGACCGCGCTCATCCCGGGCGGCACGATCGGCACGGACCGCGTGCTCGCGGCGTTCGACTCGGCCGAGGCGCTCACCGCACTTTACGGCAACACGTGGCTGGGCAACGCGGCGGGTGCCGGCGCGGCGGCCATGAGCGGCGGCGCGCTGACGGCGTTTGAGCTGCTGTGCGACAACGCGCTCATGGACTACATCCGCGCGGCCAAGCTGCGCAGCTTCGGCGCGGCGCACGTGACCGCGTATCTCGCCGCCATGGAAAACGAGACCACGGCCGCCAGAATGATCCTGACGGGCAGACTCGCCGGGCTTCAGCCCGCGGTCATCCGGGAAAGGCTGCGTGAGACTTATGCTTAAAATTGCAGTTGTCGGCGGTGCGGAGACCGTCATGGGCTTCAAGGCGCTCGGCCTCGAGGCCTGCCCGGTCGCCAATGCCGAGGAGGCGCGCGAAACGCTGCGCCGCCTGACGAAAGACTCTGAGGACTACGCCATCATCTATGTCGAAGAGAATCTGGCGCAGGAGCTTCAGCATGAGATCGACAAATTCAAAGATGTTCCCAAGCCGGCCATCATCCTGATCCCCGGCAGGGAAGGCCCCCTCGGCCTCGGCCAGACCGCGCTCAAGGCGGCCGTCGAGCGAGCGGTTGGCTCCGATATCCTTTAAGGAAAGGAAGAATGAAATTGAGCGGAACCATTACAAAAGTTTCCGGCCCGCTGGTCGTGGCGAACGGCCTTGCCGATGCCAACGTCTCCGACGTTGTGCGTGTCGGTGAGCAGCGCCTGATCGGCGAGATCCTGAATATGACCGGCGACAGCGCGTCCATCCAGGTCTACGAGGAGACCTCGGGCCTTGGCCCCGGCGCGAAAGTCGAGACTACCGGTATGCCGCTGTCCGTGGAGCTTGGCCCCGGCATGCTGGAGAATATCTATGACGGTATCCAGCGCCCGCTGCCCGAGATTCGCGACCTGACCGGCTCCAACATCACCCGCGGCATCGAGGTGCCCGCGCTCAACCGCGAGCGCATCTGGCACTTTGATCCCGTTGTGCAGCCCGGCACCGCCGTCACCGGCGGCGACGTGATCGGCACCGTCCAGGAGACGACGGCCATCCTGCACAAGATCATGGTGCCCCCGCAGATGAAGGGCACGATCAAGAGCATCACCGGCGGCGACTTCACGGTCGACCAGACTGTCGCCGTGCTCACGGACGCCAACGGTGTCGACCATGCGCTGAACATGATTCAGCGCTGGCCGGTGCGTATCGCGCGCCCCTATGCGCAGAAGTTTGCCCCGAACAAGCCCATGAACAGCGGCCAGCGTATCATCGATACGCTCTTCCCGATCGCCAAGGGCGGCACGGCCGCCGTGCCCGGCCCGTTCGGCAGCGGCAAGACCGTCGTGCAGCACCAGCTCGCCAAGTGGTCGGACGTGGACGTCGTCGTCTACATCGGCTGCGGCGAACGCGGCAACGAGATGACCGACGTTCTCATGGAGTTCCCGGAGCTGACCGACCCGCGCAACGGCGAGCCGCTGATGAAGCGCACCGTGCTCATCGCCAACACCTCCGATATGCCCGTGGCGGCGCGTGAGGCGTCCATCTACACCGGCATCACCATCGCCGAATACTTCCGCGACATGGGCTATGACGTCGCCGTTCTGGCCGACTCCACCTCCCGCTGGGCCGAGGCCCTGCGTGAGATGTCCGGCCGTCTGGAAGAGATGCCCGGCGAGGAAGGCTACCCCGCGTATCTGGCCTCCCGTCTGGCCCAGTTCTACGAGCGTGCCGGCAGCGTGGAGTGCATCGGCTCCGACGAGCGCCGGGGCAGCCTGACGGCTGTGGGCGCCGTGTCCCCTCCGGGCGGCGACCTGTCCGAGCCGGTTTCTCAGGCCACCATGCGGATCGTCAAGGTGTTCTGGGCACTGGACTCCTCTCTGGCCTACAAGCGTCATTTCCCGGCCATCAACTGGCTGAGTTCCTATTCCCTGTATCTGGACTCCCTGAAGCCGTGGTTTGACGAAAATCTCGGCCCCGAGTTCATGCGGGACCGCACTAAGGCTATGGGCATCCTGCAAAACGAGGCCAGCCTGAACGAGATCGTTCAGCTGGTTGGTAAGGACGCTCTGGGCGCCGGCGACCAGCTGACGCTGGAGGTGGCCCGTATGGTCCGCGAGGACTTCCTGCAGCAGAACGCCTTTATGGATGTGGATAGCTTCTCCGACTACGAGCGGCAGAAGAAGCTGCTGGGCATGATCCTCAGCTACGACGTCCTCTGCCGGGACGCTATCGCCAAGGGCGCTTCCGCCCAGGAGCTGTTCCAGATCCCGGCCCGTGAGCAGATCGGCCGCGCCAAGAGCGTGCCTGCCGAGGAATACGCGGCAGTTTACGATCAGATCCAGTCTGATATGGAGCAGCAGATCGCTGCCATTGCAGCCAAAGGAGGGGACGACGAATGATCCGTGAATATAAAACCGTTGAGGAGATCAGCGGCCCTCTGATGATGGTCCGCATGGTGGAAAACGTCACCTATGACGAACTGGTGGAGATCGAGCTGCATGACGGCTCCCTCCGCCGGGGCAAGGTGCTGGAGGTCAACGGCGACGCCGCCGTGGTCCAGCTCTTTGAATCCGCCGCCGGTATCAATCTGGCGGACGCCAAGGTCCGCTTCCTGGGCCATCCCTTGCAGCTGGGCGTGTCCGGCGATATGCTGGGCCGCGTGTTCAACGGCATGGGCCAGCCCATTGACGGCGGCCCCGACATCCTCCCTGAGGAGTATCGGGACATCAACGGCCTGCCTATGAACCCCGCCGCCCGCGACTATCCCAACGAGTTCATCCAGACCGGCGTTTCCACCATTGACGGCCTGAATACGCTGGTCCGCGGCCAGAAGCTGCCCATCTTCTCCGGCTCCGGTCTGCCCCACGCCAATCTGGCGGCGCAGATCGCCCGTCAGGCCAAGGTTCTGGGGGATGAAGGCTCCAACTTCGCTGTGGTGTTCGCCGCCATCGGTATCACCTTCGAGGAATCCGAGTTCTTCGTCAGCGAGTTCAAGCGCACCGGCGCCATTGACCGTACCGTGCTGTTCAGCAACCTGGCCAATGACCCCGCCGTGGAACGTATTTCCACCCCCCGTATGGCCCTGACCGCCGCTGAGTATCTGGCCTTTGAAAAGGGAATGCAGGTGCTGGTCATCATGACCGACATCACCAACTACGCTGAGGCTCTCCGTGAGGTCTCCGCCGCCAAGAAGGAGGTCCCCGGCCGCCGCGGCTTCCCCGGCTACCTGTATACTGACCTGGCTACGCTGTACGAGCGGGCCGGACGCCGTCTGGGGAATCCCGGCTCCATTACCCTGATCCCCATTCTGACCATGCCTGAGGACGACAAGACCCACCCCATCCCCGACCTGACAGGCTATATCACCGAGGGCCAGATCATCCTGAGCCGCGCTCTGTACCGCCAGGGCATCCATCCCCCTGTGGACGTGCTGCCCTCCCTGTCCCGTCTGAAGGATAAGGGCATCGGCGAGGGCAAGACCCGTGAGGACCACGCCAGCACCATGAACCAGCTCTTTGCCGCCTATGCCACCGGTAAGGACAACAAGGAGCTGATGAGCATTCTGGGCGAGGCGGCGCTGACCCCCACGGACCTGCTGTACGCCAAGTTTGCAGACGAATTTGAAAAACGCTACGTCAATCAGGGCTACGAGGAGAACCGCTCCATCGAGGAAACGCTGGATCTGGGATGGGAGCTGCTGAGCATCCTGCCCAAGAGCGAGCTGAAGCGGATCAAGCCGGAGCTGATCGAGAAATACTGGCCGAAAAAGGACGAGCAGAAGTAAGGAGGGGTGAACCATGGCAAATATCACGGTCAGCCCTACCCGCATGGAGCTCACCCGTCTCAAGGGCAAGCTGAAAACCGCCCAGCGGGGCCATAAGCTGCTGAAGGATAAGCGGGATGAGCTGATGAAGCAGTTCCTGGATACGGTCCGGGAGGTGCGTTCTCTCCGCGCCGAGGTGGAGGAGGACCTGATGCGGGTCCACAAGTCCTTTACGGTGGCCTCTGCCCTCATGTCCTCCGAGGCACTGGAACAGGCGCTGCTGTATCCCAAGCAGAGCGTGGAGCTCACCCGCACCACCCAGAACATCATGTCCGTCAACGTGCCGGTGTACGATTTCCAGACGAAAACGAAGTCGGATTCCGACATTTACCCCTACGGCTTCGCCGCCACCTCCGGTGAGCTGGACGATGCAGTAGAGGCCCTGGGCCTTGTGTTCCGGAAGATGCTGAAGCTGGCGCAGATCGAAAAATCCGCCCAGCTGATGGCGGAGGAGATCGAAAAGACCCGCCGCCGGGTCAACGCTCTGGAATATGTGATGATCCCCAACACCCAGGAGGCCATCCGCTATATCACCATGAAGCTGGACGAGAACGACCGTTCCACCACCACCCGGCTGATGAAGGTGAAGGATATGCTCCTGAAGGACGCTATCGAGGCGAAGCGGGCAGAAAATGCCAGAGCCATGGAGGCGTTCAGCAAGTCCGGAGGGGCCGCTGCTGAGACGTAAGCCAAGGTCATAGTTCTGACGCGCATATTCTAAAACAAAACAGAAGGGGCCTGCGCATCTGCGCAGGTCCCTTCTGCTTTCTGCTGATCAAAACGAATGGAATGCGGAACGCCCCCGGCCATTGGCCGGGGGCATTTTGTCAATACTGATATTCGAATTCGTAGCCGTCCAGAGAGACGGTGTCGCCGTCCTCGATGCCCCGCTCCTCCAGCTGCTGATACAGTCCAGATTCCCGCAGGGCCTTGTCGAACCACATGCGGCTCTCGTAATCGTCGAAGTTGACGTTGGCCATGAGGCGCTGGAGCCACGGACCCTGAATGAGCCAGGTGTGGCCGTCGTCCAAGCGCTGGATGTCCAGCGGCTCGCTGGTGTCCACCACCGGCGGCTTGGGGACATATTCCGGCTCGTAGACCGTGACCGGCGGCAGGGAAGCCAGAGCCTCCGCTACCTTGCCCACCAGCTCCCGGGTGCCCTGATGAGCCGCAGCGGAGATCTCCATCAGCGTGAAGCCCTTGGCCTCCACATGGGCGCGGAGCCGCTCCAGATTTTCCGGGTCGGTCATAATGTCCACCTTGTTGGCGGCTACGATCTGGGGCCGCTTGGCGAGATCGGGGCTGTATTGCTCCAGCTCGGCGTTGATG
>OMEC01000672.1_pt1 | contig 16597 bp, 19 predicted proteins | sample 1673401 | NCBI WGS metagenome assembly OMEC01 (sample SAMEA103958110, study PRJEB25191) | human gut metagenome | reverse complement strand
TGGCAGCCTTCGCGTTCAGGCGCTTGGCAATGTCCTTGATCTTCACCTTCATAATCAGGCGGTACGGCAGCGGCAGACGCTTCAGGTCAAAGCGGCCCTGCAGCGGGAACACCGCAACGTCGGCGCCGAGGCCGTTCTTCTTGCGGCAGACTTCCTCTGCGTTGGCAGCCGGAGCACCCATGCCGACCGAAACCACGCCGACCACGTTATAGCGCTCCTTGGCCTTGTTCAGGCCAACGACCTTTCCGGCCAGCAGCCAGCCGATGTAGACCACCTTGCGGCCGGTCGGGCAGATGTGCGACTGCTCCGTAAAGAACGGAACGTGCAGCGCTGCCGACATGCGGTGGGCGTACTCCTCACAGGAACCGGAGAGCGAAGAATAAACAATCGCGTCAATCATCGTGAAAAATCCCCTTTCAGTTTGTGGCGGAACCAACTGTGTCCCTAGTCTCCTTGCTTTATCATAGTCAAATCTTAAACAAAAGTCAAGATTCACTTTCCGAAATTGACATAGATATCCGACGTTTGGGTAGAAAAAGGCACATAATTCCGGCATTTTCCCGTCCGGAGAGAAAATGCGGTCATTTTCCCTGCACGCGCCTCTTGCAGATCGACGGCGGATTCAGTATAATGTAGATTGGTTTGATAACAAGATTTTCACCCTGATATGGAAGGCGGTGCAGATCGCACATGGAAGAACGATTCCGCAATCTGGACTATCAAAACTGGAAACCCGTGCGCACGCTCGGCAGCGACTCCTACGGGACGGTGTACGAGATCGCGCGCGACGACGGCTTCGGCATGGTGGATCACGCGGCGCTGAAGGTGCTGTCGATCCCTGCCTCGCCGGAGGACTTTGACGCCCTCGTCGCCGAGGGCCGCACGCCGGAGGAAGTGACCGCCCTGCTCCACCGCCAGGTGGAGACGATCGCGCGGCAGCTCATGGCGGTCGACGCCATCAGCGACGAGCCGAACCTGCTGCGGTGCGAGGATCACGTCATCCGCGCGCACGCGGACGGCCGCGGCTGGGACATTTATGTGCGCACGGAGCTGCTGCCGTCCCTGCCGGACTACCTGCGCAACCACCCGCACGGCGAGGCGGACATCATCCGGCTCGGCGCCGGACTGTGCAGCGCGCTGGAGGCCTGCCATCGCCGCGGCATCGTGCACGGCGATATCAAGCCGCGCAACGTCTTTGTCGGCGGCGGCAACTTCGACGAGCAGGTCACGTATAAGCTCGGCGACTTCGGCATGGCGCAGTTTTCCGCCGTGGACAACACGAATGATTTCATGGCGCCCGAGGTGCTGTGCGGCGCGGAGGTCTCGCCCGCGAGCGACCTCTACTCCGTGGGCATGGTGCTCTACTGGGCGCTCAACGAGCGGCGCATCCCGTTCGTGCCGCTGCCGCCGACGGCGGTGGAGGCGTCGGACCTCGCCATCGCGCGCGAGCAGCGCCTGCGCGGCGACCCGCTGCCCGAACCGCTGCACGGCAGTCAGGCGCTGAAGAACGTCGTCATGCGCGCCTGCGCCGACGATCCGGCCCAGCGCTACGCCTCCGTGGAGGAGTTCCGCGCGGCCCTGCTCGCCGTGGCGCGCCGCGCCGCAGCGGCCCAGCCGCAGCAGCCGCCGCAGGCCATCCGCCACGAAGCGCCCGCACCCAGAGCCGCAGCGGCGGATGCGTTCCCCGGTGCAAAGCCGAAGGCGCAGCGCAAGGCCGTGCCGGTCGAGACGGAGGACGCGGAAAAGCCGCGCAGCACAAAGAAAACCATCGCCATCGTCCTCGGCTCGCTCGTCGTGGTGGCGCTCATCGCGCTCATCCTCGTCATGGCGCTGCAGGGCGGCAAGTCCGGCGTCGGCTCGGTCACGCTCGACCACGAGCAGGCCGAGATCGCCCCGCAGGACACCCTCACGCTCAAGGCCACCGTGCTCGACGCCAACGGCCAGGAGCTGACGGACGAAACGCTCACCTGGTCGAGCAGCAACGCCGCCGTCGCCACCGTGAAAGACGGCGTCGTCACCGGCGTGACCGAGGGCAAGGCCAAGATCACCGTCAAGGCCGGCAAACGCTCGGCCGACTGCACCGTCACCGTCACGAACGACGCCATCGAGGTCAAGAGCCTCAAGCTCGACAAGGACAAGGCCGAGCTGCAGATCGGCGACTCGCTCACGCTCACGGCGACCATGCAGCCCGCAAACGCCCCGGACGATCTCGTCTCCTGGGCCAGCAGCGACCCGAACATCGCCACCGTGAAAAAGGGCATCGTCGTGGCGACGAGCTCCGGGGCCGTAACGATCACGGCTTCCGCCGGCAGCTGCACCGCCACGTGCCAGATCACCGTCAAGGCCCCGTCGCGCGTCGACAGCGTCACGGCCGAGACCGGCTCGGCCACGCTCGACCTCGGCGGCACGAAAACCGGCACCATCACGTTCCACATCCACGGGCAGAATCTCGACAGCCTGCAGGACACCGTGAAGGTCTATGCGGCCGACGGCAGCGTCGTCTCGCTCGGCCAGCCGGTGCGCACCGGCAACGGTACGGACGACACCTACTCCGTCACAGCCACGGCCGCCGCGGCCGGCTCCACCAGCGTGATCCTGCAGATCACCGGCGCCGATGGCACGACGCACTCCGCCGCCTGCACCGTCACGGTCAAGGAGAGCAAGACCATCCTCGACCTGATCCCCGGCATGAACGGATGACCCAAAACCGCAAAACGATCCCCCGGATGCAGCTGCATCCGGGGGCGTTTTTTGTGTCTCCGGCCTTTTTGACGGCGGCCGGAGGGGCGATTCAGTTTTTGCCCTTTGCCCAGTGCGCAAAGTAGTCGCTGCCGAGCTCGGCCTTCGTCTTGCCGGAAACGTTTTTGAGCAGCGCACTGTCGTTGGCGTTGACGCCGACAGCCACGGCGGACGCGTTGACGGTGTCGCCCTGCTTCTGAAGCGCTTCGCTGTTGAAGTAGCAGTTATCGTCCACGGAAATACCGCCGGAGCGGCCGTTGAGCCCGCCGACGTCCGTCGTGGTCTTGCGCGAGACGATATCGCCCGCGGCATAGCAGTTGATGTGCACGCCGTCCGGCAGCCGCGCAAGCTGCCGGTGTGCAGATTTTTCTCGCCAAGCACCGGCGCGAACGCCAGAAACGCGCAGACCGGGGCATCCCAGCGGATGCCCCGGTTTTTCCTTGTATTTTTCAGTTTTCCCAGCGGATCTGCTGCGTGTCTACGAGCGGATATGCTGTGAGCTGCGCGCTGTCGAGGTCGGCTGCATGGAGCTTCACGCCGTTGATCTGGCGGTTATCATAGGTCGTGTAGTAATAAATGCCCCGGTCGGCGTTGCAGCAGCTGGAATAGAGCGTGATCTCATACTGGCCGTCGTCCAGCTCGCAGCAGCCGCGCTGCTGCTCCACGCTCGTGAGGATATGGAAAAACTGGCTGACGCTCGCGTCCTCCGTCTGCTCCGCGCGGGCGTTGGCGCGCACGAACGCCGCGCGCACGAACCGCGAGGGCGACGACAGGTCGCCCGGCAGGCCGAGCGCGCCCATGCCGCGGCTGTCGAGCGTGACGGGCACGCCGCAAAAATCGGCCGGCGGCTGGCTCGGGCTCAGGCGGGTGTAATTGCGCAGCGCGGCCAGCTGCTGCGGAAACGGCGGGTTGTTCGTCAGCACCCCGGCGGGGTCGTCATAGACGTGCAGGCCGTCCGCCGTAGCCTCGACCACGATGCAGCCGCTGCGGTCAGCGACCAGCCAGTGCAGCTGCGCGCACGGCAGCGCGGGCGCAAACGGCGTGCTGTCCACGACCACACGCGCGAGCGCATTGCGCGCCTCGGCGACCGTGGCGCACGTGCCGAGCAGCCACGGGATGAGTGCGTACTGCGGCACCGAGGCCACGCCCTGCGTGACGGGCGGATAGACCGCGTTGCCCACAAAGTTCAGCCCCGCGATGCACAGGCCCTTCTCGTTGACCGCGTCGTAGTAGAGCGGATAGTCGTTTTGGATATGCGCCATGCCGATCATGGCATAATGCCGGTCGAGCGCGCCGCCGTGCAGGCGGATCGGGTAGTTGCGCGGCATGATCGTCACGTGCTCGCCGTAGGAAAATTCGTAGTCCAGATTGCGGCCGAAATAAAAATCGCCGTTGCAGTATGTCGCTGCGGTACACATGATGCAGGACCTCCCTCATTCATTCACCCAGTTAGTATATCCGCCGCGCCGGGGCGAATGTTGAAGAATCTGAAAAGTTCCTGTGTCCAGTCTGTGTCTTTTATGTGCCTGACACCGCCGTGGAAACAAAATGCGGGCGGTGCTGTTGCACCGCCCGCATTCATCGAGAATTAATAAGTGCACTCTTGCTATCTTCGGTATACACGTGTGCAATCATAATCAAATCGTCCGTAATACTTTTCTATGATAGGGCGAGCAACTGCTACATTTTCGATGGAAATTGTTTGATGCCTGTTTCTCCATAAATATGAATCAGCCAAGTAGGAATCCAAATTATTCACTTCGTATTCAAATCGTTCGCACCCACGCGTAGTGACCACTATACACGATCCACGATACAATTTTGCGCAACCAATTTGAATTATCTCATCCCACGCGACGAAACGGCACGGAATACCGAAACGCAATTTCATAATTCCTTGACGATTCACTCGAAAGGTAACTAAGGAGTCAAACAAAAAATATCCCAAGACCACCGCTGCGCCAACAGCGCAATATGTATCAATTACATGCCAGCCGGGAGTGGCCGTGACCCACACAAAAAACACCAGCATTGCTACAACAGCAACAATCATTTTCCCAATTCCGCTGGTGCCGATTCCAATCTTAACATAATCTGAAAATAAATCCTTCAAGGCTATCACCTCCAAGAGAACCATCTTCTCGACTGTCTTGCATGAGAGCGGTACCTACTGCGATTTTGCTGCAAAGTACGTCGCCGAGTTCTAGATAGCATATTTGTTGTTACGCCTTACATCTTTTACCTGATACGTTATTTAAAAGCGACATCATCAAAAAAACAAGAGGTAAATGCTGAATAGTTAAAAAGGCAACACCCGATGATGATAATATTCACAATCAAAATATCTAGTACTTTTCCCATCAACGAAACCTCGAATATGCAGATTTAGACCCACTTAAAAGAAAAGATACTATTCCTGAGTTCCTCATAGGTTTGAATAAAAAGTTTCTATACAAAGACCGTAACCAAAGGACTTTGTGACCGTGCCGTCTTTCGTAATATTCCGGATGTTGCCCGCCGTGTCGTAGGCATAGCCGAAGGTCGTGCCGCTGCCGTTGACCTCGGTCGCAAGCTGACCCAGCGCGTCGTAGGTATACTCCTTCGTCAGCGCCGCCTGGGGCACGTTCGTGCCTTCGGTCACGATCTTCGTGATGTTGCCGGACGCATCGTAGGTATAGGTGAAGCCGCGAAGGTCAGAACTGCCCTTCTTGTATTTCAACCATCCTGAACATTGATACTTTATCACCGCTCATATTGAATAAACTCATTGAGAAAATTCAAGTCGGGCAGGTTGAAAAGGCTGACGGTCAAATTGTACAAGAAATCACCATAGTGTGGCGGTTTGCAGGGGTAGTTAGTCCTGAATCTTGATTGATTTACCATTCACAGTTAAGGCGTATTGTTCATCAAAGCTGTCTATGAAAGCGAAGTAAGTGTAAAAAGTCTTGTTAAGCGTGCTATTTGCCTTATCCAAGTGTTCAAATTTAGAATTTCGGTTATCTGTTATTTCTGACGAACCACCGTTTGTGTCCAAAACAGTAATGTAATAATCATTTGTATTTTTATACTGATACACATAAATTGTGATTCCGTCAGATATGGTTTGAACAATTCGCTTTGTGTCTAATCCCATTCCAATTTTCCAAGCATTATTTGATCTCGGAACAATAGCATAAACATCAGTCTCACCTTTTGCCCCAACTACAAAATCAGATTCATTACCATCCACGATTAGCTCTACACTTGCAGAATGGTTGTAGTTGTATGCTGATTTAGGCGACGAAAATGTTACAAAAGCATTTTCTATTGGTATCAATGCAGAAATCGTTGTCAGTATTACGGTTGCCGCAAACGCAACTATCGAGCACCGACGTTTATAAACCAAGTGAGATTTCCTTATGAAAAAGAAACTTATAGTGAACGCTATACCAAAAAATATAAGCCTTATTGTTGCAAATAACATATTTTTCCTTTCTAATATTCGTACGCATATAACGGCGATGGCATTGACTGTCCTGTTGTAATAAACACATACGCCGCAGCAATAGCCCACCCGCTAACGCTCACATTGGTATAAGTGGTTTCGGTGTTATTGTCCCATTTGACAGCAGTTGATCCTTCAAAGCCAACTTTTAATTCTGACAGGTTTGCTTTTAAGCCAAAACTATTTGTTGTATTGCCATTTGAAAGCGAGCCTGAAATTCCAATATTATCAAGTCCCATGCTGATATCCAATGTGAATTTTGCTATGTTTATTTTTATACCTGCCGATGATGATTTAATTGGATGCTCAGCATTACCCTTAGCATAAACTGAAATGGGCTTTGAGGAATTGCCGTGCTTTGAAATTGTTTGCGTAGTTTTTGTGCCTAACTTTACGGTAATGGGTAAAGGATCAGGCAAATATTCAACTTCCGTTTTTGTAATAGTTGCTGATAGTGAACTACCTGCACCAAATGTTGCTTTTGCAAAACCTGCAATTGCTGTACCAACTTTATTGAAGAAACTTCCGATTTTTTTCCAGAACGTTCCACTTTGGTCTGCGCGATTAACCGGGTTGTTTCCACAGTACGCGAACATATTGCAACTCAGAAAGCTCCCTGCATTCGTCGTAGCATATGCATCCGCATTGATGAACCGGCAGTTGGCAAAGTCATAGTACCGGCTCTGGAGGTAGTAAAGGCGCGTTTCGCGGTCGTAATAGTAGCCACGGTAGCGCAGGGGATTGATGTGCCCGATGAAGCTGGTGGAAGTGTTCTTCTTGCCGTCTGCATCGTGCACGGAGTAATTGCCCCACGCGCCGTAGGCACTGCGGCGCAGCGTGATGCAGCAGGCAACGATGATGATTTATGGTTGTGTGCTGACGGTTGTACGCATCATAGTGACCACTTGTCCATTTCCCTGCGGGCGGTGCCAATGCACCGCCCGCAATTGATAACTACGACAATACGCCCGTTTATTATTCTGGATCAATCTCCCGAATAACCGGTTTTCCGTTAGAAACCTGACGAAAATATTCTCTAACCGCTTGATTGTTCCCTCGGTTGATTAAAATTCCCGGCACAATCAGCAGCGCGAAGAAAAGCAAACACAGTCCAGCTTCGCAGAGAATTACAAGCCTGGTATACACGCCCACACGGATGACAACAAACACAAACCACGCCAAAAGCACCGCCAGTTTCAGCAACACCTGCATTGGATAGCGAAAACTACCCTCAAGGATTGTGTGATTTCCCTGCGTCCGGAGCGTGCCGAAAAACACACGCTTCGGGTACATATCATATCCATGTACCATAACCGCCCAGACACGCTCACCTTCTATCTGTCCGTATAGGCCACGCCGGTCGTTTGCTGGCATTTTCACGCTACGCAACAGTTTTCCAAGAGCACAGTCAGTTTGCATGCCTGCACACAGCTGAGCCTTGGCTTCATTTAGCGACAGTGGTATTTCAAAGTGTTGCTTCATTCTGGCTAGCGCCCTTTCGTAGGTCTACCTTTTATAGGAATAACCCATGTATAAGTAATCAATCCGTGAAACTCATATCCTTCTCCAAACGAAACTGAATATCCATCATATGTTGAAGAAGCCAGCATCGTGCAGTTTTCGCCGCGAGGCGGAAACGGAACGGTGCTGGCTTCTTCTGACGCCGTGGTGCCGGTGGCCGGACTCGAACCGGCACGCCTTGCGGCACTTGATTTTGAGTCAAGCACGTCTACCAATTCCATCACACCGGCAAATTCGGCTGTTTGATTATACAACAGCCGGGCGCACATTTCAAGTACAAATCTCGCGCGGCGGCACGAACCGCAGCCGCTCCGGCGGCTGCTCGGCAAGCGAGCACGCGGCGGCCGCGCAGCCGGGAATGTCGTCATACACACGGCAGAGCGCCCCCGCCTCCGGTGGGACGAGCACCCCGTCCGCGCGCCGGAACGGGATCGCACGCAGGTCGCCCGCGCCCGTGAGCTTGAACCAGCTCTCGCGCAGCGTCCAGAGCTCGAACGGCTGCAGGTCGCCGCAGTCCGCCTGCGCAAGCCGCCGCGCCATGGCCGGGTGCAGCGGGCGCACCTGCTCCACATCCGCGCCGACCGGCGCGGCCGACACGGCCACGAGCGCCGCCGTGCGCGTATGGCTGACGGAAAAGTGCAGCTGCGGGCACGCCGGAAAATACGGCTTGCCGCCCGGCAGCTCCGCCGTCTCCGGCAGGTCGATGCCCCAGACCGCGCGCACCGCATACGCCAGCAGCGACACGCCCCACGCGCTCCCGTGCGCCTTCGTGCGCGCAGGGCGCGCCGGCTGCGCGTCCGTGATCTGCGTCCAGAAAAGCTCCATATGGCCCACCTCGTTTCCTGTGTCACAGAATAACACGATTCGTAATTTTTTGCTACCACTATTGTAAATTGTGTGATATACTGAAATGAATATTTCTGCACGCTCCTGCTTTCCCGGAAAGCAGACGCCACTAACCGCAAAGGCGCCCACACACTGCCTTTGGAAAGGAATATGGACTACATGAAGAAAATTCTCGTACTTGAGGATGAGCCCAGCATCCGCAGCTTCGTCGTCATCAACCTGCGCCGGTCCGGTTACGAGCCCATTGAGGCGGCCACAGGCGAGGAGGCGCTCGAAAAGCTCAAGCAGAATCCGGACACGCTCGTCGCGCTGCTCGACGTGATGCTGCCGGACATCGACGGCTTTGAGGTCTGCCGCCGCATCCGCGCGACCGGCTCGAAGATGGGCATCCTCATGCTCAGCGCCAAGAGCCAGGAGATGGACAAGATCACCGGCCTCATGACCGGCGCGGACGACTATGTCACCAAGCCCTTCTCCCCCGCCGAGCTGCTCGCGCGCGTGGACGCGCTCTACCGCCGCATCGGCGGCAGCGAGAACACCGAGGACGTGCTCTCGAGCGGGCCGTTCGTGCTGCACCTGCGCTCGCGCACGCTCGACAAAAACAGTGAGCACATCCGCCTGACGCAGACGGAGTTTGCCATCATGAAGCTGTTCATGGAAAACCCCGGCCGCGCGCTCTCGCGCGAGGACATTTTGCACGCCGTCTGGGGCGCGGACTACAACGGCGAGGTCAAGATCGTCGATGTGAACATCCGCCGTCTGCGCATCAAGATCGAGGACGACGCGACCGAGCCGGAATACATCACCACCGTCTGGGGCTACGGCTATAAGTGGGGCTACTGAGACCATGCAGGACGTCACCCCCACCCCCGCAGGCGAACCCAAACATACCGGCTCTTTCCGCGACCTGTTTTCGCGCATGGCCATCGGCCAGTGCGTACACGCGGCGCTGTGCGTCGCCGCCGGCGCGGCCATCGGCCTGAGCGCGGGGCGCGTGAGCACCGCGCTGGGCATCGTGCTGGGCATTCTCGCGGCGGCCGTCGGCGCCGTGGTCTGCGCGCTGTGGTTCCGCCGGCGCGTGTCGCGCCCGGTCGAGCAGATCACGGAGGTCACGCGCACGATCGCCGGCGGGCGCTACGGCACGGAGCTGCCGGTGCAGCGCGACGATGAGCTCGGCCGCCTCGCGACCGCGATCAACGAACTGTCACAGGAGATCAGCCGCAGTGAAAAAATGCAGTCGGAGTTCATCTCGTCGATCTCACACGAGCTGCGCACGCCCCTGACCGCCATCACCGGCTGGAGCGAGACGCTCATGTTCGACACCGCCATCCAGGGCGACTCCCGCCGCGGCATCGCCATCATCTCCAAGGAGGCCGCGCGCCTGACGAGTCTCGTCGAGGAGCTGCTGGAGTTCACCCGCATCCAGGACGGCCGCTTCAACCTGAGCATGGAGCTGCTCGACATCGAGAGCGAGCTTGAGGACACCATCTTCACCTATCAGGAGCTGCTGCGGCAGGACGGGATGCAGCTCATCTACAACCCGCCCGAGGAGGAGATCCCGCTCGTGCCCGGCGACCCGGAGCGCCTCAAGCAGGTGTTTCTCAACATTCTCGACAACGCCGCCAAGTATGCACGCGACGGCAAGACGATCGAAGTGTCCGTTTTTTCGGACAGTGAAGCTGCTACCATTCAGTTTAGAGATCATGGGCCCGGCATCCCGGAAAACGAGCTGCCGCACGTGAAGGAGAAGTTCTTCAAGGGCGAAAAGCACAAGGCCCGCGGCAGCGGCATCGGTCTCGCCGTGTGCGACGAGATCATCACCCGCTCCGGCGGCACGCTGACGATCGCCAACGCCCCCGGCGGCGGTACGCTGGTCTCGGTGCGCCTGCCGTTCGCGCCGGAGAGCGGCAATTAAATTCGTATTTCATTCTAACCGAGGTAACCATATGAGCAAAACCGAATCCGCAAAACCCGATACCAACGTCTCGTTCCGCACGTCCATCGGCGGGCAGGCGCTCATTGAGGGCATCCTCATGCGCGGCCCGACCCGGCAGGCCATCGTCTGCCGCACGGAGGACGGCATGGTCGAGAAGGTCGAGGAGCTGCACCTGGTCAAGGAAAAGCACCCGATCCTCGGCTGGCCGCTCATCCGCGGCGTCGTCGTGTTTCTCGACTCGATGGTCAAGGGCATGAAGGCGCTGACCTATTCGGCCGACCTGCTGCCCGAGGACGAGCAGGAGGAGCCCGGCAAGATCGACCTCTGGATCGAAAAGCACTTCGGCGAGGAGAAGGCCAAGGACATCATCATCGGCACGGCCGTGGTGCTCGGCATCGCGCTGTCGATCGTGCTGTTCATCCTGATCCCAACGCTGCTCGCCGGCCTGACCAGGGGCTTCATCCACAGCCCCGTCGTGCGCAACCTCTTTGAGGGGCTGCTGCGCATCGTCATCTTCCTGCTGTATCTGTGGGGCGTGGCGCACATGAAGGACGTTGAGCGCATGTTTGCCTACCACGGCGCAGAGCACAAGACCATCTTCTGCTACGAAAAGGGTCTGCCGCTGACGGTCGAGAACGTGCGGCCGCAGTCGCGCTTTCACCCCCGCTGCGGCACGAGCTTTCTGTTTGTCGTCGTCATCATCAGTATTCTCGTGTTCTCGCTCGTAAGCCTGCGCGTCGGACTGTGGGACAATCCGTGGGTGCGCATCGGCCTGCGGCTGCTGCTGCTGCCGGTCGTCGTGTCCATCAGTTATGAGATCAACCGCTGGGTCGGCCGGCACGACAACCTCTGCTCGCGGATCCTGTCCGCGCCGGGCAAGTGGCTGCAGCGCCTGACCACCAATGAGCCGGACGACAGCATGATCGAGTGCGCCATCCGCGCGCTTGAGCTCGTCATCCCGGAAGAGAAGGGCAGCGACGCCTGGTAATCCGTCAGCAAAGGACTGGAAGATAGAGAGATGCCAAAGACCTATAACGACCTGTATCTGGCCACGCGCACGGCGCTGAAAAGCGCCGGCGTGGAGGCCTACGCGCTCGAGGCGCGGCTGCTGGTGGCCTATGCCGTCGGCAAGACGAAGGAGGAATTCGTACGCGACCTGCGCCTGTACACCTCCGACGAAAATGAACAGAAGATCGCGGCCCTGCTGCAGCGCCGCATTGCCGGCGAACCGCTGGCCTATCTCATCGGCGAGTGGGAGTTTCACGGGCTGCCGATCGTGGTCACGCCCGACGTGCTCATCCCGCGCATGGACACCGAGGTGCTCGTGGACGCGGCGCTGCACGTGCTCGTCGGCCGGAAGATGAATGCCCGCATTCTCGACCTCTGCTCCGGCAGCGGCTGCATCGGCTGCGCGCTGGCGCACGAGCTGCCAGCCGCGCGCGTCGTCATGGTGGACATCAGCGAGGAGGCCCTTGCCGTGAGCAAAGAAAACCTGCGCCGCAACCACCAGAACCGCACCATCTGCCTCAAGGCCGACGCGCTCGAAAAGCCCCCGATGGGCATCGGCACGTTCGACCTCATCGTGTCGAACCCGCCCTATGTGGCGAGCATGGACATCCTCACGCTCGACAGCTCCGTGCGCGACTATGAGCCGCTCGGCGCGCTCGACGGCGGCGAGGACGGGCTGATGTTCTACCGCGCGATCGTGCAGCACTGGACGCAGATCCTCCGTCCCGGCGGCTGGCTCATGTTTGAGGTCGGCGAGGATCAGGCAGACGCTGTCATGGCACTGATGAAGGACGCAAAATACACCGATGTGACCGCACTCGAGGACACCGCCGGCATCCGGCGCGTCGTCGTCGGCCGCATCTGATACTTAGAGGTGAATCACTATGGCTGAAAAGAAAAAATCCGCACCCGTTTCCACCGGCCCCGTCAAGCCGGAGGATAAGAAAAAAGCGCTCGAGACCGCCCTCGCCCAGATCGAGAAGAACTTCGGCAAGGGCGCCATCATGCGCCTCGGCGACGACATTCCCGTGAACGTGGAGGCCATCTCCACCGGCTCCCTGTCGCTCGACCTCGCGCTCGGCATCGGCGGCGTGCCCCGCGGCCGCATCGTCGAGATCTACGGACCCGAGTCGTCCGGTAAGACGACGCTTGCGCTGCACATCCTCGCCAGCGCCCAGAAGACGGGCGGCGAGGTCGCGTTCATCGACGTGGAGCACGCGCTTGAGCCCGCCTACGCCCGCGCCCTCGGCGTGGACATCGACAGTCTGCTCATCTCCCAGCCGGACACCGGCGAGCAGGCGCTCGAGATCACGGAGCAGCTCGTGCGCTCCGGCGCGCTCGACGTCGTGGTCGTCGACTCCGTGGCGGCGCTGCTGCCGCGCAGCGAGCTCGAGGGCGAGATGGGCGAGTCGTCCGTCGGCGTGATCGCGCGCCTGATGAGCCAGGCCCTGCGCAAGCTGGCCGGCACCGTCAGCCGCACGAACTGCATCGTCGTGTTCATCAACCAGCTGCGCGAGAAGATCGGCGTCATGTACGGCAACCCCGAGACGACGCCCGGCGGCCGCGCGCTGAAGTATTTCTCCAGTGTGCGCATCGACGTGCGCCGCATCGAGACGCTGAAGGTCGGCGGCGAGATGATCGGCAACCGCACGCGCGCCAAGATCGTCAAGAACAAGGTCGCGCCCCCGTTCAAGGAGGCGGAGTTCGACATCATCTACGGCGAGGGCATCTCCAAGATCGGCGAGATCGTGGACCTCGGCGTCAAGCTCGACCTGATCGACAAGGCCGGCGCGTGGTACACCTACGGTGATGTGCGCGTGCAGGGCCGCGACAGCATGAAGGAATTTCTGCGCGAACACCCTGACGTCTCGGACAAGATCGAGGCGGAGATCCGCGCCAACGCCCACAAGCTCATGAGCCCGCAGGCGCGCAAGGCCGCCATCGCTTCCGGCCGCGCCGTTGAAGTGGCCGCCGATGACTTTCAGGGCTGATGGCCCGGCTCATCGAGCTCAAGCAGACCGCGCCGGAGCGCTTTCTGGCGCGGTTTGACACCGGCGAGGAACTGCGCACGACGCTCGCCGTCGTGACGGATTTTCACCTGCGCAGCGGAAAGGAACTGACGAGTCAGGAGCTTGACGCGCTGCGCGCGGCCTCCGAGCGGTCACGCTGCCGGCAGCGGGCGCTGCGCATCATCGGCGCGCGCGCCATGTCGGTCAAGGAGCTGACCGACCGGCTGAAGGAAAAGGGCGAAAGCCCGGAAAACGCCGAGGACGCCGCCGCGTGGCTGCAGGAGATGCACCTGCTCGACGATGCGCAGTACGCCGCCATGTGCGTGCGGCACTATGCCGCCAAGGGCTACGGCGCCGGACGCATCCGCAGCGAGCTCTACCGCCGCGGCATCCCGCGCGAGCTGTGGGACGACGCGCTGCAGGAGCTGCCGGAGCAGGACGGCCAGATCGACACGCTGCTGCGCCGCCGCCTGCGCAGCGACACGCCCGACCGCGACGAGCTGCGCCGCGCGTCGGACTATCTCTACCGCCGCGGCTTCGGGCGCGACGAGATCCGCGCGGCCATCGCGCGCTATCAGGATAACTTTGAGGAGTATTGACCCATGCCATATCGAATCTGCCTGATCTCGCTCGGCTGTGCGAAGAATCAGGTCAACAGCGAGCAGATGCTCTATCTGCTCAATCAGGCCGGCCATGAGGTGGTCGGCGAGGTGGACGGGTGCGACGTCGCCATCGTCAACACCTGCGGCTTTATCGACAGCGCCAAGAGCGAGGCCATCGACCAGATCCTGCAGCTCGCCGAGGTGAAAAAGGCCGGCAGACTGAAGAAAATTCTCGTGACCGGCTGCCTGTCGCAGCGGTACGAAAACGACATTCTCGAGAGCCTGCCGGAAGTGGACGGCATGCTCGGCACCGGCAGCTTCGGCCAGATCTGTGCGGCCGTCGAGGACGTGATGCACGGCGGAAAGCCGCTGTACTTCGGCGACAAGAGCGGCCCAATCGAGGAGATTGGCCGCGTGGTCACGACCGGCCCGGGCTGGGCGTACCTGCGCATCGCCGAGGGGTGCGACAACTGGTGCGCGTTCTGCGCCATCCCCGCCATCCGCGGCCGCTACCGCAGCCGCACGCTCGACGCCATCGTGCAGGAGGCGCGAGACCTCGCCGCGCTCGGCGTGAAAGAGCTGATCGTCATTGCGCAGGACATCACCCGCTGGGGCATGGACCTCTACGGAAAGCCGAGCCTTGCGCTGCTGCTGCGGGAGCTGGCGAAGATCGACGGCATCCGCTGGATCCGCCTGCACTACCTCTACCCCGAGATCATCGACGACGAGCTCATCGACCTCATTGCAAATGAGGATAAGATCGTCAAGTATCTCGACATCCCCATCCAACACATCAACAACGACATTCTCCGCCGCATGAACCGCCACTGCACCGGCGACGAGATCCGCGCGCTGCTGCAGAAGCTGCGCGCGCGCATCCCGGGCCTTGTGCTGCGCACGAGCCTCATCACGGGCCTGCCCGGCGAGGGCGAGGCGGAATTTGAGGAGCTGTGCACGTGGCTGCGCGAGGTGCGGCTCGAGCGCGTGGGCGTGTTCCCGTTCTCCCCCGAGGAGGGGACGCCCGCCGCCGTGATGACCGACCGCTGCGAGCCGGACGAGGCCCAGCGCCGCGCCGATCTCATCCTCGAGCTGCAGGCCGGCATCATGGACGACTACAACGCCGCCTGTATCGGGCGGGACATGACCGTTTTGTGCGAGCACCGGGCGAAGAGCGGCATGTGCTCCGGCCGGACGTACGCCGACTCGCCGGAGATTGACGGCACGGTCTACTTCACCGGCGCGGCCCGGCCCGGCGACATGGTCACGGTGCACATCACCGGCTGCGACGACGGCGATCTCGCCGGCGAACAACTCCACGAATGAGGTGCTGACATGACGACTGCAAACAAAATTACCATCTTCCGCGTGATCCTCATCCCCGTGTTTCTGGTGCTGATGTATCTGCGCTTTCCCGGCCATACGTACTGGGCGTTCGGCGTGTTCGTGCTTGCGAGCCTGAGCGACTTCGCCGACGGCTACATCGCGCGGCACTACAATCAGGTGTCCGATTTCGGCAAGTTCATGGACCCGCTGGCCGACAAGCTGCTGGTCGTGGCGGCCATGCTGCTGTTCGTCGAGCAGCATCAGATGCCCGCATGGGCGCTGCTGCTCGTGGTCGCGCGCGAGTTTGCCGTGACCGGCCTGCGGCTCATCGCCGTGGTGGCCGTAACCTTGACGCTGGCTTCCATGTTCATCATCCCCTGTGTGGCGCGCATTTTTGTGGGCTACGATGCGGAATTGCTGGCCCTGACCAGCCGGGCCTTCCGGCTGTATGCGCTGAGCTTCCTCATCATGGGCTTCAACGTGTATGCGTCCTCCTTCTTCACGGCGCTGGGCGACGGCGTGACCAGCGCGCTGATCTCTTTTTTGCGCACGCTGGCGTTTCAGGTGATCGCCATTCTCCTGCTGCCGCTGCTGCTGGGCATCGACGGCATCTGGCTGGCCGTCACCGCCGCCGAGCTGGCGGCTCTGGCCGTGAGCGCCGCCATGCTCCTCACCAAGGACAAGGTGTTCCATTACCGCAAGGCATGATAAGATCCCCTGCTTTCTGCGAAACGGCGAAAAGCGGGGGATTTTTTTGGTGATTCTGGCTCTGCCGCTGGTGAACATCATCATGCTGTTCGTCTGGGCGTTCGGAGGAGGCACGAATCCGACGAAAGCCAACTATTGCAAAGCGTCGCTGATCTGGATCGCGATCGTTATCGTGCTTTATGTGTGCTTCTTCTCGTTGATTATGGGATTGTTCGCAGCGATCCAGTAGCCGACAGACGACAGGCCCGGAAGACCGCATGTTTCCGGGGGCTTGTCTTCCTCGTTTTCGGTCGTGGGCGCGGGTACGAGCGCGCGTGACGATGACCGGCGGGAACGGTTCTACGGTACGGGGCGGCAATCGTTGCGATCTCCGCTCGAGAAATGTCGAGGGGGCCGTTTAAACGTCGGCCTCCTCGAGCCG
>OMEC01000662.1_pt1 | contig 16694 bp, 17 predicted proteins | sample 1673401 | NCBI WGS metagenome assembly OMEC01 (sample SAMEA103958110, study PRJEB25191) | human gut metagenome | reverse complement strand
GCTCCCGACTCACATAGCCTTGTTGCGAATGTGTGCCGGAGAATGTGACAACTGAACTGTGGCAGAAGAACAGGATCAGAGTCTGCTCCATATTTTTCGAGGATTTCATCATTACAATCTCGCATCATACGGCGGAGTGCTTTGTTGAGGTTTCCCTGATTTTGAACATCCCCGTAACGGTTGACAAAAATAAAGTCGTCATAGCCGTCCACTCGGCTCTTACTGCTGATTTCAGCCTGAGATTGAAACTCTCGCTCCATTAAGAAGGCTTGTTTCACCCCCTCGGTCATTGGGATTTCTCGTTCACCGGCTTTTGTCTTGGGCGTGTTGATGGAAAAGTAGCATCCCTTTTCGTCACGGTGATTATAATAAACAAGCGTGTGGTTGACTCGGATAATGCCCTTTTTCAAGTCAATGTCGCTCCAGCGAAGCCCGGTGATCTCACCGACTCGCATCCCCGTGTTTGCCATAACATAGAACACTGGATACCAGTGGGTGTCCTTGGGATGGCTGAGCATATAGTCAAAGAACAACTTCTGCTGCGCCACGGTCAATGCCTCTTTCTTCTCACGCTCAAAGCCGTGGGAGAGCTTCAGTTCTTTGAGCATATTGTCTGTTGGGTTCTGTCGAATCATTCCATCATCGACTGCCACCTGAAAAACTTGGTGGAGCACATTATGGACATTATCTATCGTGGCAATCTTCAGAACCTTGCCGTCAGCAAGGGAGTTGTAGAACTTCCGCACATCAGACTTTTTTACTTGGACAAGTCGGTTCTTTCCGAAAGACGGTTTTACAAACAGCTCATACATATAAATATAATTCTTGAATGTGCTGTCCTTGATTCCCCTTTTGAGCTGACACCAAAGATTGAACATCTCATTTACAGTGATGCTTTTGACATCCGACCGTATTCCGTCGTGCTTGTCCACGATAATCTGTTCTTCCTGCTCTCTCAGCTTTTCCAGCGTCGGAGCATAAATAGAATGCCTTTTTCCGTCAGGCGTTGACCAACGGTACGCATAAGTGCCGTTGGGACGCTGGGTTTCTCCTGTTTTAAGTCGGGTACGGTTGCTGTCGAATCTTACGCCGACCTGTTTCTTTTTAGTCATAGTAACCTCCTGTTTTAGATTGAGAAGCTCTTGATCAGGAACTCCTCTAATTGCTTGCGCTTTAGAAGCCTTTTTGTACCGACCCATAGAACAAAGTCACACGACTCACGATTCGACAACTCACGAAGTTTATCCGTTCCGATACCAGTGTAAGCGGCGGCTTCTTCTAAAGTCAGGTTCATTCTTTCCCAAAGGGGAACTCGGTTATCTTTTTCCTGCTTGGTCATATCGGTTTCCTCCTTCATTTTCGTTTGGCTTTAGGATACCGATAACCGCCGTTTGGGACAACGATGCGATTTTGCGAATCGCATCGTTGATTGTTAGATTGAATAGGCTCTTTCCAAAAACTCATCGAGCTTTTTCCTTTTGATGAGCCGCTTTGTGCCGTTCCACAAGACAAACTCGCAATCCTCTCTATCGGACAGTTCCCTTAGCTTATCTGCGCCAATCCCTGAGTAGGCTGCCGCTTCATAAACGGTGAGGTTTGCTTTTTCCCAAAGAGGAACGGCATAGTCCTTACTGGGCTTTCCCATTCGTGCCGCCCTCCTTATGCTTCATAGCCTTGCGTAACTCCGAAAGGTTTGAATAACGATATTCTCGACTGTTGTACTCATCGGATTTGTAGAAAGCAGCGGTGACTCCATCAAAAATCCGAAGTAAAGCACCCTCATTCAGATCTTCAGTTGTGAGGATTTCCCTTACGGTCACTCCACTTAAAGGCTGGTGTTCCTTTTTCCATTCCCGATACGAGAAATACTGGTCAATCTCATCGTTATAAATACCTTCGTCGATCCGTCTGTCCGGCTGGAGAAGATGGTAAATACAAAGAAGCATTTCTTCAGCCCTGTTATTATTGATGCGACTAATATTCAGCAGATCAAACACACGCAAATCAACGACATCCTTGACCTGCCGAAAGCCGACTTCAATAAACGGGTTAGCAACCTTATACTCATCAATCATTCTCCATTTCGGGGAGTCGAATTTGATCATCATTACCTGTTTCATTATCTATGCTCCTATCTGTTCGTTTTTTTGCCCTCTACTAACCAACTGGGAAATTTTTTTCGTTTTGTACGAAGCAAATTTTAATTTGGGAGCATTTTTTTGAGTTTTTTTAGGGCAACAGTCAGTTGATGATTAATTGTCGTCACAGCTACTCCGTGGCGCCGTGCATATTCTCGCTGTCCTATGGGGTCATCACAAAGATATAAACTGGTCATCAAGTTAATTTCGGCAGGTGACAATTTTGCCACGGCTGCGTAGAGGGTGCTTTTCTCCTCCTTTTTGAGAATGGCATCAATGACGGAACAATCTTGATCCACCAGCAATTCCTCGCCAGACATATCATCTTCTGTGGTTGTCTGTGTGTTATAGGAAAACACCGTCATTCCGGACTGATTCTCGATTGACACAAGATAATCGTGTCTATCCTTTTCAGATCGCCACTGCTTTGCGGTTTCGGTTCCACATTCTGCGATGATGATCACATCGTCAACAGAGCAAGCGTCTAACTGCCCAAAGCGATCTCTTCGTTTCTGCCCTTCCGGGGTCTGAATGAAGTTCCTAAACTCGAAGCTATTCATTACGAGCCAGTTATTGCCGTCAGCGGGCAGTTCGGGGTTCTTTTTGACAAGGTATATTTTTCTCATTTCCGTAATCTCCTTTGAATTTTGAATTTGGTGTTCGGGTTCAACATTCGGAGATCACGGATATTCAGCGATATAACAGAGCCACTTATTTAGCATCGAAAAAGGCTTCCTTTCAGAGATTTCTCTGCCGGAAGCCCTTGGTCGGTTGTTCTTGCCGAAAAAAAGAAGCCACCGGCAAGACAGGGTAAGCCTATGGCTTACTGTCTTGTCGGTGGCCTCTCATATCTGCATAGCAAGTTTGGTTTAACCAACCGAAGTGTTCAAAGCAAGTGACCTGGAGATGGAATTACGCAGTCTGTTTCACCTCAACCATTCCGTCGTTTTGCCGTATTCAGTTTTTAGCCGATCAATAGTATCGGATTTGCCCTTCCGGGGCATAAAGGTCAATCTTGTCGTGTCGGCGTCCTTTTTGGACTCGAACCGCTACGGTTCCGCACCTTTTGCACTCATACTTGATTTTCCCCTCATCATTTCTATAACCGTAAAGTAATTCTCCGCAGTTGGAGCAGTACATCGGTATAGGTGTCCAATTATCATTTGTCACGCACATCACCTCATTAAGTTCCTTGACGCTCTCAGGGCTGATGAATGGTGGCATCCTTAGAGAACTGCTCTTTTCTTGCCTTCTACAAACCACTTTCCGTTTTCTTCATCGAAAAGGAAGGTTTCCGTGCCGCATATCATCACCGTGTAACGAAGCCCTGTTCCACCGACCTTGGTCGATGCCGCACGACAGCAGTGCCTTACACGGTCAATCTCGTAGACCTCACCATCTTCAAATTTGATTTTTCGGGGTCGAGCCGTTCCATCCGTCTTATGGGTAACATCGACTTCCACATATACCTTGCGTCGTTCTTCTTCCATCTCTACACCTCATAATTCTTCATACTGGCAACCAACCTACCCAAATGGCGATAGCCATCCAATGGCTTGTCAGAAACTTTGAACTTAGGACGATCATCGCCGGAATTGTTCAGATAGCAGGAAAGGTGTCCGTCCTTAAAATCTTTGCTGACATCAAAGATAAGAAACATCCCCTCATAAATGCCGTAGTGAGTGAAATGGTTCCCTCCATCTGCACGGAAAATAATCAGATCATTGCTGCACCCCTGCAACAAACAAGACGGCATCGAAACATAGGTTTCGATCTCATCAGGCGCAACAATTTCATCAATCTTGTTACTGCTTGTACTAATCATACTGACCTCCTTAACAAAGCACCCCGGTCGGCATAGTAATCTCAGGCTTTTCACTCGGCATCCGGAGGTTTTGAAAAAGAATACCGTTGCGGATGCTGTTCTTGCCGAACCGCTGGCGAATGGTTTCAATGCACTGGTCGAGCCTTTCTGCTTTCTCAATCTTTTCGATGTTCATAAACAAATCGACTTGTCGGGGCGTGTCCTGTGGCACCAAGTTGATTGCCTGAATCGTGACTGAGCGAATCGGGTTCCTCCAGTCGTATCTTTTTTCAAAGAGGGCAAAAGCCGCTTTTGCAATCAGCATTGGGGATTGTGTAGGCATATCCAATGCCATTTGCCATTGCTTTGAAAAAAGTGTGTTGTCCCGTATGTGAATGGCGACTCCATCCGCACACTTTTTGTGGACACGGAGTTTATGTCCGATGTCCTGCGTCAATTCGAGAAAGACGGGCCACACCTGCTCGTCGTTCTCCAAATCTTCGATGGTAGTAATTCCGTGTCCCACGCTCTTAACCGGAGAAACAAAGTCGGCGTTCATAACACGGGATCGGTCATTACCGTTTGCATACTGCCAAAGGGCAATTCCATTTTTACCAAGCCGTCGGTTCAGAAAGTCAGGATCGGTCTTAGCTAAATCGCCAATGGTCCTAATGCAATAGCTATCTAATACACGCTGCGTTGCCCGCCCTACACCAAGCAAATCCGCTGCGGGGAGTCTCCATATTTTTTCTCTGAAAGTGTCTTTCGGTATGACCGTCACAGCATCCGGCTTTTTCATATCCGAGCCGAGCTTGGCAAATATTTTATTGAAAGACACCCCAACGGAAATTGTCAGCCCAAGTTCAAACTTGATTGTTTCCCGTATGTCGTTTGCCACCTTTTCGGGTGAACCGAAGATGTTCTCTGTACCACTCACATCCAACCAACACTCGTCCATTCCGTAAGGCTCGACCTGATCGGTATAGCGGCTGTAAACGCTTCTTGCCAGCTTGGAATATTTGATGTACTCCTCAAAGTGCGGAGGCACAACAACAAGGTTTCTGCACTTCTGCTTCGCTTGCCACACTGCATCGCCTGTTTTTACATCAAATGCTTTGGCGGCATAGTTTTTGGCGAGGACTATACCGTGCCTTTCTTCCACCGAGCCGCAGACAGCGACCGGATACTTTCTCAAAGACGGGTCGAGCATACATTCAACGCTGGCATAGAAGTTATTCATATCACAATGCAGTATTGATCTGCTCAACTAAATCACCTTATTTCTTGAAAATTCTGCGAAACCTCTTGACAAGCCAAAGTGTCGTGTTGTATCATATGAACACGACATAAGTGTCGTTGTTGTGGTTCAGATTATAGCACGACACCAATGTCGTGTCAATAAGAAGTGACGAAAAAAGTGTCGTGCTGCTAAAAATAGAAATCTTATGGAGGGAATTGATAATGAAGTTCAGCGACAGATTAAAAGGGCTGAGAGAAAAAAATGATATGACGCAGGAGCAGCTTGCAAAGGTTTCCGGTGTTTCCCCCCGTACCATACAGAGATACGAATGCGGAACCTCTCGTCCTCGCTTGGATGCAGCGGAGAAGCTGGCAAAGGCACTTAATATTTCCGTGGATCAGCTTCTCGGTACGGATGGTATGCTCATTGCTCAGGCTGCGGAGCAGTATGGCGCACGAGGTGCCAAACAAGCGCAACAACTCACAGATGAAGTAACCGGTTTGTTTACCGGCGGCGAGTTGGCACAAGATGATATGGATGTTATGATGCAAGCCATTATGGATGCCTATTGGCTTGCGAAAGAGAAAAACAAAAAGTACACCCCCAAAAAGTACCGTTCTAAGGGCAAGCAGGACTGAGTCCCGTTTATGGGACACAATGTGTGTTAGAATGGAAACAGGAATAAACTGAAAAGGGGTGAAGCCGATGTATGTAAGCACTTCGGAAATCGTACAAAAAGCAAACTCCATCGTTGCTCAATGCGGAACCCGTGATCCTCTCAGAATAGCAAGGGACTTAGGAATTGAGGTAATGTATTATCCGTTCAATGAACAGCGTGGAGCATATAAAGTCTTGATGCGTAATCGCTTCATCTTTATCAAAAATGATCTGCATCCGATTATGGAGAACATCGTGCTACTTCACGAATTAGGGCACGATGCTTTACACCGGGAGGAAGCCACGAAAGTCGGGGGCTTCAAAGAGTTTGAGATCTTCAATATGCGGGACAACCGTATGGAGTACGAAGCCAATCTCTTTGCCGCACAGATTTCCCTATCAGATGAGGACTTCCTTGAACTTGCAGAAAGAGGATACGACACGCAGCAGATCGCACGGACATTGAACTCAGATATTAACCTTGTCGCTCTAAAAGCCGATACGCTGATCTCTCAAGGCTACCGTTTGCGCCAACAGGAGCATTGTAACGATTTTCTGCGATACGACAAATAACTAAGATGCCACCCTTTCGGATGGCATCTTTTTTATCACCTTTAATCAGCGCAAGCCGGTTTTGTTTTTTTTAGCTCAAACCCTAAAGAGAGCGCATCACCAAGTCGATGTCTTTGTTTTCAAGTTCCTGAATGATGTGCAGATAGGTTTTTTGCGTAGTGGTCATACTCGAATGCCCAAGACGCCGGGCAACGCTCGCAATGGAAACGCCCGTAAATAACAGCAAAGAGGCGTGTGTATGCCGTAATCCGTGGACAGAGATGACAGGGATGTTACAGGCTTTGCAATGCCTGCCGAGAATGTCGTTCACCGTCGAATTGTAGACAGTGGAGTTGACAAAGATGGGCTTATCTTCGGGAAGGTGCTTTACCAATTCAGAAAATTGAATGACAGTTTGCCAGTCAATTTGAATTTTCCGCACAGACGACTTGTTCTTCGTAGGCTGGAAGCCGCCCTTTCCCTTGTAGTCCCAAGTCTTGCTTATGGACAGTGTTTGATGGGCAAAGTCGAAGTCCTTCGGGGTAAGAGCCAGTGCTTCAGAAAAGCGCATCCCCGTCTTTGCTACCAACAGGATAAAGTAGTCCCAATTCACCTTATCCTTCAGGTCAAGCGAGATCAGCAGCGTGTGTAGCTCAAATTGATTGAGATACTTGATTTTCTTAGCAACCGGTGGCTTCCCCTTGATGATTGCCTTGCGAGTAGGATCTCTTTCAATCAAGCCCTCATCAACAGCATCAAGAATAGCTCCCTTGAGCTGGTGGTGAAAATCCATCGTGGTTTGGCGCTCGTGGAACTCAGCGTAGTCGTTCAACAGCTGCTGATAAGCGATCCGGTTCATATCACATACTCTCAGGTTTGGGACGAGCTTAACGAGCCATTTCTGCGTCATTAGGTACTTATCCATCGTCACCTTTCTGATTGCGCCCTTCTTATACACCGTAATCCATTTTGCATAATATTCACAGAACAAGTCTGTTCGTTTGGTTTCTGTTAGCATCAGAAGTCCTCCATTTCATTAAAAATGGCTTACGCTGATGAAGGGTGATAAGGTTGTCAAGCTGCTTGAAAAATGCACCAATTTGCTGCTGCTCAGCGTATCGGGGAACCATAATGTTCTTTGCTAACAGTTCATCTTTAGTTATGCCTTTAATCGATGTTCCTTGTACTGCATTCAGCTCTGATTGCAACTTTTTATAGCAGGCATAAACCGTGAAAAGAGGTTCTGCATTGAGCTTGCTCAATGATAGGAAATCTTGGCTTGTAGCATAGGAATACGGCATAAATGCGAGCTTTCCAACACCTACACGGGTAATAATTGCTATTGAGTTTCCCGGTATGAGTTGAGCAGCGGAATTGTTTAATCCATCCTGAGTTATCCACTTTCTTGGTTCTACGCCAAGCAGCTTACCATCCACTACATCAGAGGACTGTATCCAGGGAATATCTCCGTTCCAATATGCCTCATTTGATGTTGTAGGAGTACCTCCTCCATAGGTCTTTTCAGCCAAGTCCGACACCTTACGCTGTTCCCAAGAAAAAGTTGAAGTCGCAAATAACAGAGAGAAAACTACCTGAGAAGGGCTGCATAAATTTGCACATTTACGCTGATGAAGGGTGATAAGGTGGTTGAGCTGTGTCAAATACTCGCCAATTCGATACTGTTCTTGCAAGAAGGGCAGTCTAAACTCAATGCTCATTAGGGTTTCTGCATTCAACTTTGCTCGACCGCCACCTACCAAAAGTGATTCAATATCTGATTGACTTATGGCAAAGGCAAGAAAGCTATTATCGGCAATTCCCGCCTTTCCTTGAAGGACATGAGCGTGATTATTGACCCAAATACGCCCGTTTACGCATTTTACAGGGTAGTTTTTTAAGTCATTCGCTCCATCTTCAGCAACAAGGACAAATTCTCCATCGTGTGTAAATCCCTCCACATAATCCTGAATTCCGTTTGCACCATAATACGGCGTTGTTCCGTGAACTCGAAGATTTGCTGCAACAGGGATACGCAGATTATCAAAGCGGTCAGCAACACCTTGAACCTTACGCTGTTCCCAAGAAAAATCAAAAGAGCCAAGGAAACACCTTGGCTCTCTTGTTAAGACCGCATATTTTTTCATTTTTCGGCTTGCTTTAGCGGTGATGGCACTCATTACGGCATATCAACCTCAAATCCACCGGTAAGAATGAACTGCCGCAAAAGCTGATCCGTTTTCATATTGACCTTGGGCGGAATCAACTTGGTTCGTTCATATGCTTCAAAGAACGCTTTTGCTTTGGACTTATCGACGCTCTTTTTCAGCTCGTCAAACCTGCCAAACTCATTGATAGTCGCTTCATTCAGGTTAAGCCCCATCATATTCCTGAGTTTATCCTCATCAAGACCGAAGATGGTTGCAAAACGGTGAATTTGGTCATCTTTTGCTCTAAACTGATACTCCGTGATGTAGTCACGAAGCGTTTTTCCGTCCTCGGCAATGACATCGCCTCGCTCAATGTCGTGCAGAAAGATATTTGCGTATTTCTGCTCCTCTTGCGTTAGGGCAGCAAAAGTCTTGTGAAGTTCTGCCTTTGCTTGCTCAATAGATTCCTCGGAAGAACCTTCCTGTCGAATCAATTTGAGGTACTTATCGAAACGACTGTTCATATAATCGGCATCAATAACCCCTGTGTCAATTTCAGTCAGGTATCCAACAAGATCGTATGGTATATCTATGTCTTGTGATCCGGGATCATCGGGAGAAGCAGCGGAAAGCTCTTTATAACGCTGTGCCAAAATCAAAAATGCGTTCTCATCGAACTCCATTGCAATTTCGATCGAATTACCGCTTTCCGCGTCCTTGAATGAGTAGGTGTGTTTGTCCCACCTAAATCCTTGGATTTTAGCAGCTTCAAGGTATCCGTTGAAATCTCTAAACAGCGAGGCGAACTTAGCTCTTACGGTTCCGTCCGCAGGCAGCTTTTCAAAGTCAGGGATACCAGCATTCTTGAACAAATAGGCAATATCATCAAACACAGCGTTGAGCTTTCCGAGGTTGTAAGACAGTTTTTCAACGAACAGACCTATCGGTCTATCGCCGGAATAGAGCTTAACAGCTTTGCTCACATTCTGCTCCATCGTATGCGGCTTGCGATAATATCTGATGATGCCAAAAGGCTTATCGGGTCCGAAAAGTCTGTTGGTTCTGGAAAATGCCTGAATGATGTTCTCATACTCCAGTATCTTGTCCATATACAGCGTGTTGACCCACTTAGAGTCAAAGCCGGTAAGCATCTGATCCACTACAATCAGGAGGTCGAGCTGCTTCTCAGGCTCTCTTTCGACCCGCTTATATTGCTCTTTGTGGGCAAGGCGTAGAGAAAGGTCTTTTTTGAAGCGAGCGTGTGTAGCAATCGAAAAATCCTGACCAAACATCGTATTATAGTCAGTAAGGATTTCGATTAAGCCTTGCTCTTTATAGAAAGCAATCGGCTGCCCTCTGTATTCTTTGTAGTCACCATCTTCATTGCTGATATTGGGGTCAAAAAGGCAACTGATCCTAAGTTTCGGCATTGCAGCCTTCAACAGTCGATAGTAGTCTATTGCTTCGGGGATGCTGCTCGTTGCAAAGATTGCGTGGAATTTCCCGTTGTGACTCAAAGTAAGCCAGTTTTCTTGAATATCCTCAACAACCTTGCTTTGATGCTCCGAGGAAAGGTACTGAGTTTTTGGAAGATAATCTTCAATGCCCTTGACCCACTTTCCGTCATCGCCCAAGAAGCCCGCCATCTTGACGGTGGAGGAGTCCATATACTCATAGAATATTTCTGCCTTTTTGGGATCGCTGATTGCTTCTTCTTCGGTTGCTGCTTTTGCTTTTTCCAAAGCAACCACCTTGCGGACATCCTTATCACGGAAAGTCAGGACTTTATAAGGATCAAATCCAAGCACATTCTTATCCCTGATACCATCAGCAATGCTATATCTATGGAGTTCATTGCCAAAAACATCTGTTTGGGCATTGTTTTTCTTTGCATTCTCCTCAAACACCGGTGTGCCGGTAAAGCCAAAGAAGATGGCATTGGGAAATGTTTCCTTGATGATGGATAGCATATCTCCAAAAGTTGAACGATGAGCCTCGTCAACAATAAAAACAAGCCGTTTGCCGTTGATTATTTCAATGTCGCTTGCATTAAGTCCTCCGTCCTCATCTCGGATATTGCTCATCTTCTGAATAGAGGTAACAATTAGGGTATCTGCCGTTGCGTTGCTTTTCAGCTTAGTCAAAAGGACATATGTGTTCTCTGTTGCCTGCACGGTTTCGTTCTCGTCCGCAAATGCCCGATATTCCTTGAGCGACTGCGTTCCTAACTCAATACGGTCGGTAAGGAAAATAACCTTATCTGCATCATTGGAGTTTGCAATCAACTGAGCCGACTTAAAGCTCGTCATCGTCTTGCCTGAGCCGGTGGTATGCCAAATGTAGCCACCACGCTGCTTACCGCTGTCCCACTTCGTTTTAGACACAACATCGGAAATTGCGCTGGCTGCGTAATACTGGTAGCTTCGCATTACCTTCAGAACACCGTCAGCATTGTCGGCAACAGTATAAAAACCAATGAGCTGGTGCGCCATAGGGATGGACAGCAGCGAGGAGGCGATAGCTTTCCAATCGTTGATAGGTTCGTTATTGAAGTCAGCCCAATGGAAATAGTAATCCGTATTGAACTTTCCGTCAGGTCCGGGATTCGCAAAATAACGAGTTTCTTCAGGGTTCATTGCTACAAACACCTGAACGAGCGAGAACAGCCCGGTAAAAATGCCCTCATATGAGTATTTCTCAATCTGATTATATGCTTGACTGACGGGGACACCGCTGCGCTTCAGCTCGATATGTATGACCGGCATACCATTGATGAGCAGCATCAAATCGCCACGACGGTCATTTAGCATTTTTGACTTGCTCGGAAAAACTGGTTGCTGTACGATCTGATACCGGCTCTGTCCAGCGGCGATTTCTCTGCGATCATATATTTTCAAGCTGATTTCAGTGCCAAAATGGAGCTTGTCGTCAGGGTTATCACGCTTGATGGACACAGTTTTTCCGTTGATAAAGCCATTGAGTTTTAACGGGGTTCTAAGCTCCGTGATCTGCTCAATAATCTGTTGCATTTCGCCATCCGTAAGAGGATAGTTATTCAAGCGGTCAATTCCACGATTGTTATCATACAGGATCTTTGCCCAATTTCGGATGAGGTCTTGCTCGGTTGGGTTCTTGATAACTTCTTTTTCCCAGCCTTTATCCGCCAAGACTTTAATCAGGGCTTCCTCAAAGTCCGCTTCTTTTTGGAATGTCATTCGATTTCCTCCTTCCTGCGAAATTGATGTTACACGAACATCTTCTCAAGCATAGATTTCTTGATATTTTGGAGCTTTTCCAACTCACGCTGATGAAGGGTGATAAGGTTGTCGAGTTGGCGAAAAACGCTGACAATTCGGTCTTGCTCTGTTTTTGAAGGATAAGCTATCGTCACCTCTTGAATATCAGTGTTATGGATATGAACGACAGACTTTCCTTGTGCCTTTTTAGCAAGCTCCTTTTGCGGTTCTCCATTGGAGATAGCAAGAGCTAAAAACAATGGGTTCATAAAATCAAATGGTCTGAGGATATTAAGGTCGCCGCCAAGCAAAACCCCTGATTTTTCAACGGCTGACGCTCGTGCAATGTCCTCTGCGGTTTCCCCTGATGCCGGGACTATGACTTCGTTTCCTTGACTGTAAACCGCACCATTTCGGGGAACTGCAAAAGTGTCCACCTCACTGATTGCAAACTGGTACTTGGTGTAAAGTCTGCCATACAGAATAATTGGAGTTCCGGCGTCAGCCAAATCGCCTTTTGAGTAGCCATTTCCCTTCGAGTAGTCAGCTATGTCAATAGCCTTACGCTGTTCCCAAGGGTCAGTAAATCCCTTAAAGCGAATTTCGGGGTAACTGCTGCCATTTTGAGGGAACATCTTTTCGAGCATCGACTTTTTCACATTCGTCAACTTTTCAAACTTACGCTGATGAAGGGTGATAAGGTTGTCAAGTTGCTCCGAGTAAGCGCCCAAAACTCGCTGTTCGGTTATACTTGGAATAGTTACATATGTGTTTCCCACAAGTTCTTTATTAAGATTATTTACTGTGCTACCAGCAGCAAGTGACCTATACTGGCTAAGCATTTGTGGTGTACCAAGTAGATGACAAAGGAAAGTTAAGTCAAAGACCCCATAGGTATTTCTTATGAGCAACCAACCGTCGTGAATACAGCCATCAATGCCCATTATATAGGGCTTTCCGAAACTCATAGAGTTGGAAAGAATTAAGTCACCCGGATGAACTTCTCTCGTTTTAGACAGCCCTTCGGGTCGAATTTTCTCAGCGGTTTTGGTTATGTAATTTCCTTGTGTTGGAGCATCACCAATCTTAACCCAGTTCAACCCATTTGGTGCATCCGTTATGAAATCGTCAATTGGTCTTGGTGAACCGCCTCGTTCTATTTGAACCAATTCTGAGAACTTACGCTGTTCCCAAGCGTCTGAGAATCCTTTGAAGCGAATTGCGGGAGCATCTGATTTTTTCGTCATTCTGCACTACCTCCCAGCAATTTCTTCAACTCATTAAGTCCCAGCATATCGTACTCATTACCCTCAAGGTCATCGATCATTCCCGAAAGCGTTGCTTCGGTTTCGCTGATCTGCTGTTCGACCTCGAAGAAAGTTGTAGCATACTTGTTTTGAAGGGCTTGAATTTTGCTTACCAAGCTGTCGATTACGGTATCAGGTAGTTTGTGAATGCTCTCAATGAGAGGAGCAATCCACTTCTTTTCGAGCAAATCCAAAGCCTGTTCATCGCTCAGACTTTCAATCGTATCCTTTGTTTTTGCCTGCAACGCAGCACTCTTTGCCTTGATCTCCGCCTTGATTTCTTTCTCGCTCTTGACCAAAGACTCTACCTTTTCTAAGAGTGTACGAAGCGCAACGCTTTCAGGAGAACGGTCTTTCTTCAGTTCCTTAATCTTTTTGGATACTTCTTTCGGAACGAAAGCATCGCCTTCCTCGGTGAGAACATCGTTGCAGCTCTCTTTATCCTCCTCTGTCATTTCATCAAGGATAGACTCATACTCAGAAGGGATTTCCGCCAAACGGCTTTCCAAACCGTGAAGCTCGTCCGTTTCTGTGGAGAGCAAAGTCGCCTGTACCAAGTCGAACGGGATAATATGACCTACCCAGCCCTCTTGAACTTCCTGATCTTTACCGTCCTTTTTCTTGATGACAAGGTTCGGATCGACCTTCTTTGTTGCAGCAAAGCCTTCGGTTTGCAACATTTCGAGGTCGATGGAAATACCTGTCCAATCGTCGTCAAGAAGCTGGAACGCCGCATATTTGTCGATAAGAGGAATTTCCTTCAATCGCTCGAAAATATCAGCACTTAGAACGGTTTCAGCCTTAGAGATTTCGATGCTTCCCATCCGGTCGATAAGTTCTTCTTTCAGGAACGCCGGAAAAGTGGAAAAGGCAGCGTTAAAAGCATTCTCAAAGCCGACCACATCAGGATGGCTCTTGATGGCACTCTTAATATCAGGGGTAGACACATTCACATAAGGAATGCCACTCTCGGTGAACAACGCCTTTTTCAGTGCAGGGAACGCCGTCCAGAATTCGCTCATCTCGTCAATTTCTGCTGTCGGGATACCGCCAAACATAGACGCATAGACATCCCAATGCTCGGCAGCTTCAGAGGAATCAACATAGCGAGGAATGTTCAAGTTATAATCATTGCTGCGAATTTCTTCACGACTGACTACTCGTGAAAACTTCGGAATGCTTTCACGCTTTATAAAGGTATCTGCTATGCGTTTAATGTCAGACGCACGGAGCTTGTTATTCTTACCCTCTTTGATAAAGCCCTTGGATGCATCGATGATAAGGACATCGGTATTCTCGCGCTTTTGGCGCAGCACCATAATGATGGTGGGTATTCCTGTCCCGAAGAAGATATTTGCAGGAAGTCCGATAATGGCGTCGATATGGTTATTCTCAATCAGGTTCTTTCTGATTTCACCTTCCTCACCGCCACGGAACAGTACGCCGTGGGGAAGAACGATTGTCATAATGCCGTCCGGCTTGATATGGAACAGATCGTGAAGCAGGAAAGCATAGTCGGCTTTTCCTTTGGGAGCAAGTCCAAAACGAGCATAACGAGGATCACCCTCTTTGTTGGACGGGTCCCAAGCCTGCGAATACGGCGGATTGGACACGACCGCATCCACATAGAGAGGATTATAGGTATTCACCGGATCATTTTCGTCAAAGTACGGCCAATCCTCCTCAAGAGTATCGCCGTTACGAGTGACGATATTATCCGGTTTGATGCCACGCATAACCAAATTCATCCGGGTCAGGTTGTAGGTGTTCTCCTTCAATTCCTGAGCGAAGTATTTGATGTTGTTGTCATCGGTCATATATTTGGCAACGCTCTGACCGATATTGATAAGCAACGATCCCGAACCGCTTGTCGGGTCGTAAATTTTGATTTCGCTTTTGCCCTTCAAGTGGCTTGCAACGATTTCAGACATCAGCAGAGATACCTCGTGCGGGGTGTAGAACTCGCCTGCCTTCTTTCCGGCATTAGCCGCAAAGTTACTGATAAGATATTCGTAGATAAAGCCGAGAACATCGTAGTCCTGCTTGCCGTCCATAGGAATATCCTTTATCAGCGTCAGAAGCCCGCTGATTGCTTTTGTTTGCGAACCGGAGCTATCGCCAAGTTTGGAAAGACCTGTTTGCAAAGTGTCGAACACCTTATCAAACACCTTTTTGTGCGTGTTGGAAATCAACCGGCTGAACGCAGAGAGTGCATCACGGACATTTGAAACATCAAAGTCCTTACCCATCGAGAGCCAAGTAGAAAAGAGGTCTTTATAGGCAATAAAGTAGCCGATATTCTCTTGAACCCACTTAACCGTTTCGTCATCTTCTTCTGATACGGTTTTCAGAAGTTCGTCGTCATAGTCATTTTCCTTCAAGAATTTGATTTCTTTATCAGATAGATACTTGTAAAAGATAAAGCCAAGTATGTAATCCTTATATTCATTCGCTTCGATTTTGGAACGCATTTGGTTTGCGGAAGCCCATATTTTCTGAGCAAGCTGTTGCTTATTCATCCTGTGAACCCATCCTTTTTCTTTTTTAAGGGCAATATACTACCCCACTGTTATGATACAACAATTAGTGTCCCTTAAAACGGACTCACTTCTCGTCGGGAACAAACTCCATAATGTCGTCAGTCGTGCAATTCAAAGCTGAGCAGATTTTTCCCAACACTTCAGTGCTTACATTTTCATCACGACTGAGCTTATTGATTGCGTATTTAGTGAGTCCAGCAGCTTCCTGCAAATCTCTTTTCTTCATATCTCGATCAAGCAGAATGTGCCAAAGTTTTTTATAGCTTACAGCCATCGTATCATTCCTTTCTCTCAACCTGCGAGTAAGTGCTAAAACACATCTTATATTATAGCATATAATCCCGAATTAGCAACCATAAATCCCGAAATTTCAAACTTACTTCCCATATTTCGCACCTGAACAAGCTCGACTGCGACCGGATAGCTTGGGAACAGCGTAAGTTGGGTGAACTCGTTGATAGAGTAGCTCGCAAGAATATAAACAACGAATCTACGCTACCATTAACAATCTCAGCACAATATGGTTTGGTTGACCAAATCACATACTTTAATAACCGTGTTGCAAGCCGAGATGTGAGCAACTATTACTTGGTGCTGAACGGCGAATTTGCCTACAACAAAAGCACCTCTGATGGCTATCCATTTGGTGCGGTCAAAAGACTTGATCTGTACGAAAAAGGCGTGCTATCAACGCTTTACATCGTTTTTGCTCCCAAGAAAGAGCAACAGATTGATTCGGATTATCTGACCGTTTTCTTCGATACAGATAGGTGGCACAAAGGTGTTGCTGAGAGAGCTGCCGAGGGTGCGAGGAATCACGGGCTTCTCAATATTTCTGCCGAGGATTTCTTTGATATAGACCTTTCTGTACCTAAAGATATTGTAGAGCAAAAGCAAATCGGGGCGTTTATTCGTCAGCTCGACAACCTTATCACCCTTCATCAACGACAGCCTTTTTTCATTCAACCCCGAATATTTCTCTGACTGTCCAACTGATCCATCCTTTTTATACATCCTCTTGGGAACAGCGTAAGTTGGGAGATATTGCTGACATTGTGGGTGGTGGAACCCCA
>OMEC01000658.1_pt1 | contig 16777 bp, 15 predicted proteins | sample 1673401 | NCBI WGS metagenome assembly OMEC01 (sample SAMEA103958110, study PRJEB25191) | human gut metagenome | reverse complement strand
CACTTCACAAATAATTTACAGCAAATCAAAGCATCAACCTGTTACAATATAAGTAATAATAAAAGAATTATTACAAGAAAGGAAGTTATATTATGGATACCTTAACCGCTATTGCAACCCGCCGCTCTACCAGAGTCTACAAACCAGAACAAATAAGCGATTCCCAGCTGCAAACAGTTTTAGCCGCCGGCTGGGCTTCTCCTGTTGGTCATGGAGCATATGACGAACTATATATTTCTGTTGTGCAAAATCCCAAAATTCTCGAAAACTTTGCAGAATACTGCGGTCAAGCTTTCGGAAACCCCAAATACAATCCGTTTTACGGCGCCCCTACTTTAATCGTCATTTCAGCTAAGCCTAAAGATGACGGCCAGATGGTTTACATAGCTGATGTTGGCTGTATTCTTGAAAATATGCAATTGGCTGCTACTGATATCGGCCTTGGTTCAGTTTATCTTTGGGCTCTTTTAAATCGTATTCCGCAAAGTCCTCAATTTGTAGCCAGCCTTGAACTGCCGGAAGGCTTCAAACCTGTTTCAGCTTTGGCCTTGGGTTATCCGGCCAAACCGCTTGAAAAACGTTCTTTTGCTGACATTAAACCCGAGCGTATCGCTACCAAAATTATCAAATAAAGTCTTTTGTGGAATAATTTGCAGAAATCCCTTGCAGAATTAACTCCTTCGTGGTAGAATACTTTAGTAAACGTATTTAATTGTAGGAGGTGAATTCGTTGCCGAACATTAAATCTTCCATTCGTAGTGTAAAAACCGACGCAGAACGTCGTGCAAAAAATGCTCCGATCAAGGCTGCTATCCGCAATGCAGCTCGTAAAGTAGTTGCTGTAACCGAGACCGGCTCTCCAGAAGAAGCAAAAGCAACTTTTGCAACTGCAACCGGTTTGATTGATAAAGCTTCTCGTAAAGGTATTATCCATAAGAATGCTGCAAACCGCAAAAAATCAAGACTTGCTAAAAAAGTCAATGCTATGGACTAATCTCTACAGCGATTAAAGCCTGCTCTTTTGAGCAGGCTTTTTATTTTCTCCAAAACACGCTTTATCTCATTTTAATTAAACCTTTCGTTATTTTATTTTTGCTTTAGTTTATATATTTCATTCATATCTTAAAAGTGCTATAATATTATAAATACACCCTAACAGACAGGAATGATACATATGGCTGACTATAGCACTGATAATTTAAAACAATCTCAACAATTCTTACAGGCATATGATAAGTTATATTCTTTTAAAAATACTTTTTATGATCTTCTTGCCAGTTTAGAAAAAACACTTGGTCTCACAGAATATTTATCTCATATTTCTGTGATTCAACTGAGCAACGAAAAACATTTTCAGGCTGCTTTCCACTATCCAAATGAAGCCCTTTCCCAACAGCAGTCTTTGTTAAGCCATAAAGCTCACCTTATCGCAAAAAAGTTAAAGCTCAAGAGTGAAATCAACTGCAAAGATTTCAGTCACATATTAACAGAATGCGGTTACAACGATAATATAAGACCAACCACAGTTTATCCGCTGCGATTTGACGATTATCTCTATGGTTTTGCAGCTTTAGAATTAAACGAAAAAGCAATCAATTTTCAGCAATTCAGCACTGACAGTTTAACTGCTGTTGTAAATATATTATGCGCATATTTTGTAAAAAAGCATGCCTTTGAACAAACTGCATTACAGCAGAAAGTCTATACTTCAATTATCAATGGCATGAATAACCTCATCTACGTAACTGATATCCACACTAATAAAATTCTCTTCATGAACCAAACGATGAAAGACCGTTTTGCCTTAAAAGCACCTGAAGGTAAAATATGCTGGCAGGTATTGCAGCAGAATATGTCCCAACGCTGTAACTTCTGCCCTGTTTCCAAATTACTGCGTGATCCGTCTTCTAATAAGACTATTCACTGGGAAGAAGTCAATTCTAAAACCGGACGTATTTACGAAAACCATGACAGCCTTATTAATTGGTTTGACGGCTCAATCGTACATCTGCAGCAATCTATAGATATAACAGATTCCAAAAAAGCTTTCCATGATGCCTGTTTTGATGAACTGACCAATACACTGACCAGACGTGCAGGCAAAGAGCTTCTGGAAAAATTGATTAAAGCAGCTCATCAGAATTGCCATGGTTTTATAACCTGTATGTTTGATATAAACTCACTCAAACAGGTCAATGACAATTATGGACACAGTGAAGGCGATAAGCTTATTATCACTATATGCCAGACTTTTAAAAAATACCTGGGCAGCGGCGATATATTTTTCCGGCTCAGCGGCGATGAATTTATTGTCGTTTTTACAGAACATTCGCTGCAAAATGTTAAGGAAATACTGCAAAAAGTCCTAATTGAACTAAAAAATTCAGCACAAAAAAATGCTCTGCCCTATGAACCATCTTTCACCTATGGCCTTTTAGAAGTTCAGTCTACAAGCAATTACTCTCTTACTGATATTTTAAACCGTGTCGACGAAAAAATGTATGAGCAGAAACGTTCTTACCATATACTTAAACGCCAGCAGGACGCTAGCCTGCAAAAACAGTCTGACCCGTCTGAAAAAAACAGTTTTTCTTATCAGGCAGAATATCTCTACGATGCTTTAGTTAACAGCACCGACGATTATCTCTACGTCTGTGACGTCCAAAGTGATGTTTTCCATTATCCCAAAACCATGGTTGAAGAATTTGCTCTGCCTGGCGAATACATCAAAAATGCTGCCGCCATCTGGGGCGCCAAGGTTCATCCAGATGATCAAAGCGCTTTTTTAGCATCCAACCAGGAAATTTTAGACGGACGCGCCAACATTCACTATGTTGAATATCGTGCTCAAAACAAAGAAGGTAAATGGATTTGGGTGCGCTGCCGCGGACAGATGCAATATAACGAGCAGGGTGAAGCAATTCTCTTTGCCGGTTTTATCAAAAAGCTTGGCGAAAATTATAAACAGCAGCTGCCTTAACGTAAAAAAAGCTCATTCCAAAAAGGAATGAGCTTTTAATACTTTATAGATGAGTGCGTGCTATCTGCCTAACCAAGAACGAGTACTTTTTTTAACAGCTTCCTTATCAACTTCAACATGATTTGGAGCGTACATCAGCAAATTTTCACTGACCTTAGAAACAGTTGCGCCAATAATGTAACTTACACCGTTCAAATAGTCAAAAATACGGTTTTTCATTGCAGAATCAACAGCATCGAAAGATACCATCAGTGTCGCACCGCTCATTAAAGAATCAGCATACTCGCGTACGTCGCTGAATTGACGCGGAGAGCGCACCAAAATATCCATATGACCGCCTTTAACTAAGTACGGACCGCTATAAACTTGATCTTCTTCTACATCGCTATGCCAAAGCTTACGTGCAGCATTTTTTAAATCCATCTTTTACGCCTCCAAACGTCCTTGTTGTCAGATATGCTAACTGCCTACTTCTACATAAATTCTCAAAATCCTTCTTTTTTTAGAAAAATTTTTATTTTTGTATTATTATGCTTTGTTACGGGAGCGCTGACGACCACGCTCAACACGATCAAGAATCTTTTTACGCATCCGAATATTCTTCGGAGTAACTTCAACCAGTTCATCATCGTTGATATGCTCCAAAGCCTGCTCTAAAGAGAAAGTCTTAGGCGGAATCAGACGAATAGTATCATCGCTGCCGCTGGCACGCATATTGCTGACATGTTTCTTTTTACAGGGATTGACATCCATATCATCATCACGGCTGTTTTCACCAATGATCTGACCTTCATAGACCTGTTCGCCAGGAATGATGAACATATTCCCGCGTTCCTGCGCGTTGCCTATACCGTAGGATGTAGTTTCGCCGTTTTCAAAAGCAACCAGGCTGCCTCTTGTACGTCCGGGGATCTCGCCTTTATAATCAGCATAACCTGCGAACACATGATTCATAACACCGTTACCTTTAGTATCTGTCAGGAACTGGTTACGGAAACCAATAAGTCCGCGGGCGGGGATCACAAATTCCATACGCAGATAGCCGGCCATCTCTGTCATGTTAGTCAGTTCAGCCTTACGCAGTCCCAGCCCTTCCATAACAGCTCCCATAAATTCCTGCGGAACGTCAATTGTTAAAGCTTCCATAGGCTCCTGTAAAGTACCGGTTTCATCATGATGCATGATTACTTTAGGTTTGCCGACCTGCAGCTCATAACCTTCACGGCGCATAGTTTCGATCAATACAGACAAATGCAGCTCACCACGTCCGGAAACAATAAATGCATCTGGACTTTCGGTTTCTTCTAAACGCATCGAAACATTAGTTTTGATTTCTTTAAACAAACGGTCACGAAGATGACGACTGGTAACATATTCACCTTCACGACCTGCAAAAGGACTGTTATTAACAGAGAATACCATCGACAGCGTAGGCTCATCAATACTGATGCCTTTTAATTTTTCAGGATTTTCTGCATCAGCGATAGTATCGCCGATATTGGCATCTGCCAAACCGATCAAAGCAACGATGTCGCCGGCTCCAACTTCCTGCGTCTCAGCACGTTTCAAGCCTTCATAGGTATACAGACGGCCGATCTTCGCTTTACGCTCGCCCTCTTCATCCATCAAAGTAATAGTTTCACCGTTATGGATAGTACCGCGGATCACACGACCGACAACGATACGTCCTACATAATCATCATAATCCAAGGTATTGACCAGCATTTGCAAAGGTGCGTCTACTTCAACATCCGGAGCGGGAATATTTTCCAAAATCACTTTGAACAAAGCTTCTAAATTGTCGCTTTCTTCTTCCATAGTTAATTTAGCAATACCATTACGGGCAGAAGTCAATACTACCGGGAATTCCAGTTGATCATCATCAGCACCAAGCTCAATGAAAAGGTCTAAAACTTCATCAATAACCTCTTCAACACGTTGGTCAGGACGGTCAATTTTATTGATAACTACAATTGGTTTCAGATGCTGTTCCAGCGCTTTGCGCAAAACATACTTAGTCTGCGGCATAGGCCCTTCATAAGCATCAACCAGCAATAATACGCCATCGACCATAGTAAGCACGCGTTCAACTTCACCGCCGAAATCAGCATGGCCGGGGGTATCAAGAATATTGATTTTAGTATCTTTGTGCATAACAGCTGTATTTTTAGCTAAAATAGTAATACCGCGTTCACGTTCCAAAGCGTTGGAATCCATTACACGTTCTTCGACATGCTCGTTAGCACGGAAAATACCGCTTTGTTTGAGCATTGCGTCTACGAGGGTAGTCTTGCCATGGTCAACGTGGGCAATAATGGCAATATTTCGTAAATCATTTCTTAACATAAATCCTATCTTCCTCTCTTTTGAGCAGACGGCATACCGCCTGTAAATCCAAACCGAGCTATGCCATATACAACAAAAGCCTGCGGTCAAATAAAACTACTCTAAAATTAATGAAGGATGCTTGTCAATAAGCATCCTTCACTATGACTAATTAATTATATTCTTTTTAACTTACTATGTCAACAAAAACCGCTATTTTACTATACCGGGGAGCCATGTAGCTATCTCCGGGAAGAAACACAGCAGCAAAATTTCCAGCGCCATAATAATGCCAAAAGGAATAACACCTTTGATGATCTGTGTCATTTTACTATCTGGGCTGATGCCCTGCAAAACAAACAGATTCATTCCAACCGGCGGCGTGATAAGAGCCAGCTCCAGATTGATCAACATCACAACATTGAACCAGATCGGATCGAAGCCCAATTTCATGATAATAGGATACAAAATCGGCAAAGTGATAAAAATAATGGAGATAGATTCCAAAATACATCCCAAAACCAACAGCAGAATATTAATTGCGATAAAGACTATCCACCGGCTGGTTTCCATTTCGGCAACCAGGCTCGTCAAAGCCTGCGGAACCTGCAGAATAGTTAAAACGAAACCAAATAAAGTTGCGCCGATCATAATCGCGAAAATCATCGAAGTCGTTTTGACTGTATCCAGCAAAATTTCCGGCATATCCTTCAGACCAAGCGTACGGTAAATAACAAAAGTAATAAACAAACTGTAAACCGTACCTATAGCAGCAGCTTCAGTAGGAGTAAACGCTCCCGTATAAATACCGCCAACGACAAGCACCGGCAGCAGCAGTCCCCAAAAAGAACTTCTTAGCGCCTGAAAACGTTCCTCCCAGCTGGCCGCTTCCTGCAAAGGCAGCTTTCTTGAGCTGTAAACAACCACAGCAATAAACAGCAGTGTCAAAATAACCCCCGGTACAACGCCGGACATAAACAACTGACCTACCGATTCACCAGTAATAGCGCCATACAAAATCATTGGTATCGATGGCGGGATCAGAATGCCTAAGGTACCACCTGCTGCAACAGCTCCTAGAACTAACGTTCTTTCATAACCACGGGACAGCATCTCAGGAATGGCAATAGCACCAATAGTAACGGCGCAGGCAACAGACGAGCCTGTAATCGCAGCAAAAATTGCACAGGCAAAAACTGTAGCTACACCTAACCCCCCAGGCAAATGACGCAGCCATTTATTGCCCAGCTCAAATAAATCGTTGCCTACTTTGCCTGTTAAAAGAATCTGGCTCATTAAAATATATAACGGGACAGCCGTTAACACGAAATCATCCAAAGATTTGTAAGCCAAAATCGGTATCTGGGCCAAAGAAGATCCTCCGCCCATAAAAGCAAACATACCGAAAAGTCCCGCCGTTCCCAGTGAGAAGGCTACCGGCAGTCCCAAAACCAAAAGTCCCAGTAAGATAACGGTAAAAATAACAAGCATCTTATTCCGCCTCCTTACTGAATTCACCGCTGCTGATTTTTTGAATATCTATAAGCAGGGTACGTACAAACTGTAGTAGCAACAGCCCCATACCGATCGGCAGCGACATCTGAGGAATCCACATAGGAGTTCGCAGAGTACTTGGTGAAGTATTATCCATCTCATATGAAAGCAATGCCATATCCAAAGACTGCATTACAAATACGGCACAGAAAAAAATACCAACAATAGTTGTAAAAAGTTCGATATAACAACGGGTACGTGCTGATAAATGGCTTAAAACAATATCGACATGGATGTGCTTGCCAGCAGCATAAGTAACGGACATCCCTAAAAAACCTGCTACTAAAACACAATATACAGAAAGTTCTATTGACCATTCTGTCGGCGCATTGAACAAACCTCGCATCACAACTTCATAAAAGACCATCAACGCCGGCAGCAGCAATAGAATGCCGGCAATGACGCCAACTGCTTTAGTAATAGCGTTCAAAAATTTTTCATAGACCTCGAGCGCGCTTTTCAAGTCTTTTTCCTCTCATTCTTTTCCAAAATAAAAACCGCTGCCGCTTATGGCAGCGGTCAATTAAGAATTTATCTATTGTTTACTGCATATTTCGATCAATTCCTTACCAAGATCCCCAGTATGTTTAACAAAAATATCCCAAACTGGTTTAGTAGCAGACTGCCATGCCGGCAGCTCAGCCTCAGGAACAACGTAAACCTGCATACCTTTTTCTTTTAATTTCTCTAAAGCAGCCATATCCTCTGCTTTAGCATTTTTACGCAGTTCGTCACGCACTTCATTTGCAGCGTCGGTTACTATTTTTTGCTGTTCCGGAGTCAGTTTTTGAAAAGATTTTTCATTCATCGCCAGAATAAACTCAGGATAAGCATGATTAGTAATAGTCAGATATTTGGTAACTTCAAACATTTTACGGTCATACATAGCTGTAGTTCCAGAAGTTTGTCCATCAACAACACCGCGCTGAATGGCCATATAAACTTCACCTGATCCCATAGTTACAGGAGAAGCACCAAGTGCTTTAATCGTTTCTGAAGGCAGCTCACCATAACCACGCAGCTTCAGTCCTGCAAAATCCTCAGGTTTAGTGATTTCCTTTTTGCTGTTAGCGAACTGCACAAAGCCATAATCAGCCCAGATCACAGGACGCACACCCTTCTTCTTCAATTCGCCTGCTAATTTATCACCCAAGCCTCCGTCGATGGCATGATCGACTTTTTCATAACTTGGGAACAGAAACGGTACGTCAAAAACTTCCATTGCCGGAATAACAGTTGACCACATTGCTGTGGAATTAATCCCCATATCAATGCCACCAGACATAATTGCGTCATTCATACTTTTATCGTTGAACAGCTGTCCGGAAGGATAGATGTTCAGTGTAATAGTGCCGTTGGATTTTTCAGTAAGCTTTTTATTAAAAGCCTCCATTCCCTGGGCCAGCGGATGTGCCGTTGGCAAATTGTGAGCCAGTTTCAAAGTCACCTTTTCGCTGCCGGCAGATTTTTTATCTCCGCCCCCACCGCAGCCGGCCGTTACTGCCAATGCCATAATCATAGCGGCAGCCAAAGTAGTTTTAAACATTTGCGACATTTTCATTACTCTCACCTCATAATTTTTTATTTATAGAGTTTCTCCAGCTTCATATAATCATCAAGACCGATAAACCTGTTAAAATCAGTAAAATGCATCATTTTATCTTCATAGGCCTTAGTCGTCCCCGTTTGATGCAGCACTGTCATTGCTTCTTTAAAAGCCTGCGTAATGACGTATAAGGCACTGCAGGGCCAGAACACTATTTTAAATCCTATATTTTCCAAATCTTTTGCAGTCAGGTTCGGTGTCCTGCCGCCTTCGATCATATTAGCTATCAGTATGGTATCTGGAAAAGCTTTCGTAACAGCTTCTAATTCTCTTATATCCTGCGGAGCTTCTATAAACAAAGCTTCAGCGCCGTTATCTAAATACAATTTGCCGCGTTCAACAGCATCCTCCAGTCCATTCACAGCCCTCGCATCAGTTCTGGCAATCAGTAAAAAATCCTCATCAGTTCTGGCATCAGCAGCAGCCCGCAGTTTTTTCGCATGCTCAGATGCATCTATGACCTGCTTACCGACCATATGTCCACAACGTTTAGGCCATACCTGATCTTCAAAAAGCACTGCAGCTGCTCCGGCTTTTTCATATTCCTGCATCGTCCTCCGTACGCTTAACGCATTTCCGTAACCAGTATCACCATCGGCAAATACCGGTAATTCTGTGGCATCCACAATACATTTCACAGCCTGCACCATTTCAGTCATCGAAAGGTAACCTACATCCGGCTGCCCTAATCTGGAGGCAGCGATACTATAACCTCCCATAACCAGTGCATCAAACCCTACTTCTGCCGCAATTTTTGCCGTCAAAGCATCATAAACACCCGGCAAAACCAAAATCTCTGACCTCAGCAGACGTTCACGCAACATTTTACGCTGCTTGTTCATAAATTCCCCTCCCTTGCTGCCCAACAAATTCAACAAAAAAGCCCCTACCGGCATAGCCGATAGGGGCGTTAAGTACGCGGTACCACCCTAAATTATACTCTGAGGCCTTTAACGCAGCCCTGCGCTTTTCCCTACATTCGCCCTCAGAAAAAGAGTTCCTGGGTGAGAGGACTTATTTCCACGCTTACCGGCTCGCATCTACCGCCGGCTTTCTGAAAGCCTTCCACTGTCCATTCCCAGTCATAACCTGTAACCTGATGATTTGTCGAAACATTGAAATAAGTATAACAACACCTTAACACTATGTCAATATATTTTTAAAATTATTTTATCTTTCTGTTTTTTCTTGTACAAATGTATTGTTTTTATACTACTTTGGCATAATACAAAAAAATACAGCCGCTTTCAAAAAGCGGCTGTATTTTTTATTGATCATTCTAAATAAAAACTACCATCTCAATCAATGATCCTTCTGGCCCCATAAAAACGTTCATCCCAATAAGGACCAAACGCTTCACCTTCAATTACGCCATTTTTAGTACCGGCATAAATGAATTTACCATCTCCGCTGTAAATACCGCAGAAGGTCGCTCCTGGGCCATCAGTGCTATAAAATACCAGATCTCCCGGAAGCAGATCATCTTTTCCGATTCTCCTGCCTACATCATATTGCTCATCAACAGTTCGCGGCAACGCGATACCACTTTCACCAAAAACATACTGCACATAACCGGAACCATCAAATCCTTCTGACGGAAAACTGCCGCCCATTTTAAAAGGGGTTCCAACTAAAAGATACGCATTTTCAATAATATTTCCACGCAGGCTGCTGTATTCTTCAGCATAAGCCAACTGAGGCTGCATTGTATTCCAAACTGCTCCAACCGGCAAGGATAACGCTATACCTAAAGCAGTACAAACAGCCAATCTTTTACACAAACTAACATAATTCATATTTTTCAAAAACTCCTTTACTGAAAACCCTACAGCGATGACAGCATGTCATCCACATATTTTCTGATTTTTTCCATCTTTTTGCGTATACCAGCTGCTTTATCACCGTCACGAGCAACGATCTGCTCAATTTTAGTACGATACTGCAAATAAGAACTCTCAAACTGCCGCAAATACTCTCTAAGTGCCGCCACTTCCGGAACTGTCGTCACGATATTCGACGTCGTAACATTCCATTCAGTACCATTTATCGTGACACTATCCCCATATTGCGGGATATAAGCAGCTGTACCCAAACGGCGCTGCAGCTCATCAGCGAAATTGCTGGCAGCATCAAACTCACCATGTGTAACGAAAAATGCTTTCGGCGGCTGTTTCATCTTACCGTACCATTCAAGCAGCTGTTCCTTGTCCGCATGTGCCGAAAACCCTTTCATATTGTAGATCTTGGCATTTACCTTAATATCTTCGCCCATAATCTTAACCTGCTTGGAACCTTCTATCAACCGACGTCCCATTGTTCCCTCAGCCTGATAACCGGCAATAATGACAGAGCAGTTTTCATGCCAGAGATTATGCTTCAAATGATGCAGTATACGTCCTGCGTCTGCCATACCACTGGCAGAAACGATAATTTTAGGCCCTGGCATCTCATTAATCATCCGTGATTCCTGCGCAGTTGCCGTGAAACGCAGATTTGGAATCGCTAAAAGCCTGTTACCGTGCATTTCATACAAAGCCCGCGCTTCTTCGTCATATTCCTGAGGATTAGTAAGCGTGATAGCAGTAGCTTTGCTCGCCATCGGACTGTCGATAATGATTGGTACCTGAGGGATACGACCTTCCTGCAGAAGCTTCTGGAAATAATAAAGAAGTACCTGTGTACGTCCTACAGCAAAGGCAGGAATAACTACATTACCACCTTTAGCCACAGTGTCATTAATGATCTCAGACAGCTCCGCTTCTTTGTCATAGGCTTTATGCACACGATTGCCATAAGTAGATTCGGTGATTATAAAGTCTGCTCCGGAAATTTCTTCCGGATCCTCGATAATCGGCTGATTAGGCTGTCCAATATCTCCGGTAAAAACGAGCTTAGTTGTTTTGCCATCTTCATTAACAAAAACTTCAACAATCGCCGAACCTAAAATATGCCCGGCAACCTTAAATTTAACCTGCACCCCCGGAAGAACCTCAAGCATTTCACCAAACTCGTGTGTACGAAAATGCTGCAAGGCTTTATACGCATCATCAACAGTATACAAAGGTTCTACTACAGATTTACCTGCACGCAAACCTTTCCGGTTGGCAAACTCTGCATCAGATTCCTGAATATGAGCACTGTCAGGCAACAGAATCGTACACAGCTCTAAAGTGGTTTTCGTACAATGTACAGGACCCTTATATCCTTGTTTTATCAGCTTTGGTATCAACCCGCTGTGGTCGATATGAGCATGGGTCAGCACAACTGTGTCAATAGCATTAGGCGCAAAAACAAAATCCTTTTCATTAAAAGCAGTAATCATTTTAGAACCTTGAAACATACCGCAGTCCAACAGCATTTTTTTACTGCCTATTTCAAGTAAATAACAAGAGCCTGTAACCATTCTTGTGGCACCTAAAAAGGTGATTTTCATAACGGTCCCTCCCTGCTTAAATTCTTAATTAATATATTCTGCATTCAAAAAATATTCCCTGCCCATTAACGAATAAGTTCACTGCCTTGTCACAAAGCACCTTCAATTACTGCCGCTGCAATTACTGCAATTCCCACATCTGTCATTTGTTTCCTGTCCAAAATATGTCAGCAGATATTTACGCAGGCAACCTCTGGTAAAACAATAGCTTTCTATATCACGCAGCCTTTGGTAAGCATTTGTCAGCCACAGCTTTTTGTCTTCCGCACTGCTTTCTCTCTGCTCACAGCTATATTCCAGCAGCTGCCGCTGCTGCATTATGTCACGCCGTTCAAAAAGCAGTACGCATTTTGCCGGCAAGCCGTCACGTCCAGCCCTTCCTGCTTCCTGATAATAGCCTTCTACATCAAGCGGCAAAGTATAATGCAAGACAAACCTTACATCAGGTTTATCTATACCCATCCCAAACGCATTAGTCGCCACCATCACCTGCAATTCATTTTTAATGAAAGCGTTCTGGTTCCGCTGCCGTTCTTCCATTGTTAAACCAGCATGATAACGTCCTGCTGGATAGCCCCAGGCATTGAGGTCATTACATACTTCTTCCGTCTGCTTCTGCGTTGCACAATAAATAATACCGCAGCCGTTTTGCTCCGGCAGCCAGCTACGCAAAAAACGTCTTTTCACCATTGGTTTTTCCACAATAAATGTAAGATTGCTTCTGTCAAAACCGGTCACAAGTTCTAACGGCTGCTCTAATCCCAGGCATTTACTTATCTCACGTCTTACAACCGGCGTGGCAGTAGCTGTAAAAGCCGCAACAACAGTAGCCTTCGGCAGGCCGTCTAAAAACGGCTTTATTGCCAGATAAGCCGGTCGGAAGGATTCACCCCATCGTACTACGCAGTGTGCTTCATCAACAACGACCAACGCTATTTGCAGCTCACTTGCAAAAGCCTTAAACTGCTCATTCTGCAGGCGTTCAGGTGAAACGTACAGCAATTTACATTTATTATTACGGGCAGCATAAACGGCGGCACCGTACTCCTGCTTACTCATCCCGCTACTCAAATAAGCCGCTTCTACACCATGTTCCGCTAAACTGCGTACCTGATCCTTCATCAAGGAAATCAACGGTGAAACAACCAGTGTCAATCCCTCCAGCATCAACGCCGGTAACTGATAACATAAGCTTTTTCCAGCTCCGGTCGGCATAACAGCTACAACAGGACGTCCGTTCAAAATTTGCTCTATCAGCTCTGACTGCCCGCTTCTGAACTCACTGTAACCAAAATATTTTTGCAAAATCATTTCTTTTGTCTGCACGGCTGCTCCTTAAACACAACAAGCCTGTGTGCCAGTCGCACTACAGGCTTGTCTGCAATTTTATTTTATAAATTCTTTTCCTTGTATGGACACAATTCTACCAATACGCATTCACTGCATAAAGGTTTCCTTGCCTTGCAAATCTTACGGCCATGCCAGATCAACCAATGATGAGCATCGCTCCACTTATTCTTCGGAATGGCTTTCTGCAGCTCTTTCTCCACTGCCAGCGGATCATCGCCCTTAGCTAAACCCAACCGGTGCGAAACTCTGAAAACATGGGTATCAACCGCAATCGCCGGAACCTTATAAACAATACTGGCGACAACATTAGCCGTTTTTTTACCCACACCCGGCAGCTTCATCAGCTCCTCGACAGTGTCAGGAATAACGCTGTTATATTCTTCCGTCAGCATTTTACAGGTTGCCAGCAGATTTTTAGCCTTCGATCGGAACAGTCCACAGTCACGAATCTCTTCTTCCAGCTGTTCCTGAGAAAGTGCGCCCATTTTTTCAGGAGTATTATATTTCGGGAAAATACGTGCTGTAATCTTATTGACACGTTCGTCCGTACATTGCGCTGACATAATTACCGCTACTAACAATTCAAAAGGCGTCGAATAGTTCAGCGCTGTTTCCGTACCCATATAAGTTTCTTCCAGCAGCGCTAAAATTGCCTCACGTTGTTGTTTACGCATTAGTTGGTCAGACTCCTTACCGGTGCAGGAATACGACCACCGCGGGCAATAAAGGCATCGGCCTTAAATTTGCTCACGGCAATGATGGGAGCATATCCCAGCAAACCGCCAAATTCTACCTGTTCTCCGACAGTTTTACCCGGAACCGGTATCAGACGTACAGCAGTAGTTTTATTGTTGATCATTCCAATTGCCGCTTCATCAGCAATGATTGCTGAAATAGTTTCAGCAGTCACATCACCTGGAATGGCTATCATATCAAGCCCTACGGAACAAACACAGGTCATGGCCTCTAATTTCTCCAAAGTCAGGCTGCCGCGTTCAACAGCCGCGATCATTCCCGCGTCTTCACTGACAGGAATAAAGGCACCGCTCAAACCGCCGACATAACTTGAAGCCATCAATCCACCCTTTTTAACGGCATCATTAAGCATAGCTAAAGTAGCAGTAGTACCAGGACAGCCACAGCTCTCCAAGCCTATTTCTTCCAGAATATGAGCAACGCTGTCGCCGATTGCCGGTGTCGGAGCCAGCGACAAATCAATAATACCAAATGGAACACCCAGACGTTTGGACGCTTCATGGGCTACTAACTGCCCAACACGGGTAATCTTAAATGCTGTCTTTTTAATTGTCTCACAAACGGCACTAAAATCTTTTCCTTTTACTTTATCCAACGCCGTTTTTACAACACCGGGTCCGCTGACACCAACATTAATTACGGCATCCCCTTCTGTTACGCCGTGGAATGCGCCCGCCATGAAGGGGTTATCCTCTACCGCATTGCAGAAGATCACAAGCTTGGCGCAGCCAAAGCCGCCCTGCTTTTCCGTGAGCGCCGCCGTCTTTTTCACCGTCTGCCCCATCAGGGCGACAGCATCCATGTTGATTCCCGCCTTGGACGAGCCGACGTTGACTGATGAGCACACAAGGTCCGTACAGGCCAGCGCCTCGGGGATCGCAGCGATCAGCTTCCGGTCGGCGTCCGTCATGCCCTTTTGCACAAGCGCCGAAAAACCGCCAATAAAGTTAACACCGACATTTTTGGCCGCGCGGTCAAGCGCCTTGGCAAACGGGACATAGTCTTCCGTCTCCGACGCGGCGGCGACCAGCGCGATGGGTGTGACGGAAACCCGCTTATTGACGATGGGAATGCCAAATTCCCGCTCGATCTCTTCTCCCGTTGCGACCAGGCGCTCTGCATAGCGGCTGATCTTGTCGTAGATCTTTTCACACGCACGCTCTGCGCTTCTGTCCGCGCAGGAGAGGAGCGAGATGCCCATCGTGATCGTGCGGATATCCAGATGCTGCTGGTCGATCATACGGATCGTTTCCAGAATATCATTGCGGCTTAGCATGACTTTCTCCCTCCCCGCTCAGATCTTGTGCATCGCATTGAAGATGTCCTCCCGCTGCATGCGGATCGCAATGTCCATCTCCGCGCCGAGGGCGCTCAGCTTTTCCGTCAGTTCCGTAAAAGAGAGCGAACAATTTTCGAGATCCACCAGCATGACCATGGTGAAATTTTCCTGCAAAATCGTCTGGCTGATATCCAGAACGTTCACGTTCCACTTTGCCAGCAGCGAGCTGACGCCCGCGATAATACCGACCTGATCTTTCCCCAGTACCGTGATAATGGCTTTCATCCTGTGTTCTCCTTTCAGTTTCTGCCGGTAATTGTATCACATCACCGCAATAAAGTAAATGTTCCGGATGCGCAACATACGCATCCGGAACATACATTTATCGTACTATTCGACAAACCGCCCCGCTCAGTCGAGGAAGTAGACCGTCGAGTTCTTCTGGCGGCCGAACTGCTTGCACTCCTGATAGGAATTCATATAGAGGTCGATCGCCGCGCCGCGCACGCCGGTGTCCTCAGCCACAGCGTTGCCGTAGGTGTAGCCCGACGAGCCGACGATGAACATCTCGGTACCGAGGGGAATGACCTTCTTATCCACTGCGACGGTGCCGACGTGGACCGTCGTGCCCGTGGCCGTTCTGGTGCCCACGCCGCCGTAGCCCGCGGTATAGGCCGTGCAGGTGACCTTCATCGAGCCGGAGAAGTGGACGGAATCGCCGGACTTCATCAGAAGATAGCCGCTGCCGTCGTTCTCGGTGACAACGGACTTGACCGTGTCGCCGCTCCGCGCCTTGTCGACGAGCGTGCCGGTGTAGGTGATCTCCGCGACGGAGGTGTCGTTCTTCTCCTCCACCGCCTGGCGGGAGACGAACTGGCCGTCGGCATACATGACCTCGTAAACGACGTCGCGCGTGCCGTCGATGCCCTGCTGGACGACCTGCGTCTCGCCCTTGGGGATGCGGTACGACGTGGAGGTCAGCGTGGTGTGGGGAGCCGCCTCGGTGGCGGTCTCATAGTAGGTGAAGTCAGAGGCAACGGTGATCTCGACCTCTTCCTCCGTGACGTCGACCAGCACCATCTCAAGCGGGCTGACCGAGATCTGCAAACGGCGCAGCAGCTCGCTGACGCGCTCGCCGTTTCTCGTGGTGGCGTACTCGATATCGTCGCCGTGTGTCACCGTCACCTTTTCACCGGCAGGGAGCGTGACTTCCGCGTCACCGCTCTGCGCGCCGGTGACAATGACGCGCTCCTGCGGGATGTCCGTCGTACCGTCGAGCACGCTGACCGTATCGCCGTCGGCGATGAGGTACAGCGCGTCCGCGCGCAGCTCGGGCGAACTGTTCAGCAGCATCACAGCCGCGAGCAGGAGTGCGAGAAGCTTTTTCATTTGGGAGTTACCTCTTTTCGAAAATGTTCTGAAAGAAATAGAAAAAGCTACGGACATCCGTAGCCGTTCTCTTTGACCATAGCATCTGCCGCGCCGCAGCAGAAA
>OMEC01000649.1_pt1 | contig 16882 bp, 12 predicted proteins | sample 1673401 | NCBI WGS metagenome assembly OMEC01 (sample SAMEA103958110, study PRJEB25191) | human gut metagenome | reverse complement strand
TCGTAAGTTGCTTTATTTAAATAGGCGTAGTCGCATTTACGCGAGAAAACATCTGACACCGAAAATGAATATGCAAACAGCTAAGGGATGCTGCCAAAAGGCAGCATCCCTTTGCGTATACGCCGAACCGGAGTTTTTCTTATTTTATGAATCCGCCGTCGGCGCAGAGCACCTGGCCGGTTATGAACGAGGCGCTGTCGGACGCCAAGAACGCGACGGCTTCGGCAATATCCTCGGGTCTGCCGAGCCTGCCGAGGGGCGTGTCCTCGGCGAGCATATCGAGCGTTTCATCGCCGAGCACCTGCACCATGTCGGTGTTTATGACGCCGGGCGCAACGCAGTTTACGCGGATGTGAGTCGGCGCAAGCTCCTGCGCGAGCGAGCGCGTAAGGCCGATTATCGCGTGCTTTGTTGCCGAATACGCGACCTCGCACGATGCGCCGTGCATGCCCCATATCGACGACACATTCACGATGCAGCCCGAGTGCTCATGCAGCATGCTCGGCAGCACCTCCTGAATGGTGTTGAACGCACCGTTTACGTTCACATCGAATATCCTGCGCCAGTATTCCTCGCTTATATCCTGAAACAGGCTTTGGCGCGCAATGCCAGCGTTGTTGACAAGCAGCGTTATATCTCCAAAGCGCGCCTTCACCGCGCCGACCATTTCGTGCACGGCGGCTCTGTCGGCAACGTCGGCTCCAAAGCACATGGCCTCATGCCCCTCGGCAAGCAACTCATCGCGAAGCTCCTCTGCCTTATCGCGGCGCTCGATGTAATTTATGCACACGGCGTAGCCGCGCCGGGCAAGTGACACGGCGCAAGACCTGCCGATGCCACGCGACGAGCCGGTTATCAGTACAACCTTTTTCAACGCTCTACCTCACTTGTTTTCAAACTGGCTGGTGTACAGCTCATTATACAAACCGCCCTTTTCGAGCAGCTGCTCATGCGTTCCGCTTTCAACGATATCACCCTTATCCATGACAAGGATGAGGTCCGCGTCGCGGATGGTGGACAGGCGGTGGGCAATGACGAAGCTCGTTCTGCCGCGCGTGAGGCGATCCATCGCCTTCTGCACGAGCACCTCGGTTCGCGTATCTACAGAGCTTGTGGCCTCGTCGAGAATTATCATCGGAGCATTTTCGACCATTGCGCGCGCAATGGTCAGCAGCTGGCGCTGGCCTGCCGAAAGGCTGCTGCGGTCGTTAAGCTCCGTATCGTAGCCCTTGGGCAGCGTCTTTATGTAGTGGTCAAGACCCACGAGCTTACACGCGGCCTCGATCTGCTCATCGGTGACGCCGGGCTTGCCGTAGGCGATATTCTCGCGATATGTTCCGTCGAACAGCCATGTGTCCTGAAGCACCATGCCGAACATTGCGTGTACGTCGCTGCGGCGCATCTGCGAAACCAGCACACCGTCGATCTTTATCTGCCCGCTCCACAGCTCGTAAAAGCGCATGAGCAGATTTACCATCGTGGTCTTGCCGGCGCCGGTGTAGCCGACTATAGCTACCTTCTGACCCGGCTCTATATCGGCGGAGAAATCGTGGATTATCGGCTTATCCTCGTCATAGCCGAAGCGTACATTTTCAAACTCGACCTTGCCGCGAACATGGTCGATGTGCGCGGTGCAGCCGCTGTCATCGGGCATTTCCTCCTCGGCGAGGAAGCCGAACACCCTTTCGCCGGCCGCGCCGGCCGACATGAGGCTGCTGACAGCCTGAGATATCTGGCTCAGGGGGTTGGTGAAGAGCTTTACGTAGCTTATAAACGCAATGACTGTGCCGAAGCGGATGGCTCCGCTCATCGTGAGCGTTGCGCCGACGATGCACACGGCGACATAGCCGAGGCTGCCGACAAAGCCCATCAGCGGCATCAGCATTCCGCTGAAAAACTGCGACTTCCACGCACTGTTGTAAAGATTATCGTTTATGCGGTCGAACTCCTTCTTCGACTGCGCCGTTGCGCCGTAGGCTCTTACGATGTTGTGGCCGGAATACATTTCCTCAACGTGGCCGTTCATATCGCCGAGATTCTGCTGCTGCTGGCGGAAGTACTTGCGCGAGCGCGAAACGATGAAGAACATCAGCACAAAGCCGAGTATCGACGAGCCGATCGCCGTCAGTGCAAGGCGGCCGCTGGTTGCAAACATTATTATAGTAACGCCCACGAACTGCACGACAGCCTGAACGAGCGTCGTTATACTGGAGTTGAGCGCCGAGGATATGGTGTCAACGTCGTTCGTGATGCGGCTGAGAACGTCGCCGACTGTGACCTTGTCGAAGAATTTTAGCGGAAGCTTGTTTATCTTCTGGCTGATGCTCGTGCGCATGCTCCACGCAAGCTTCTGCATGACGGTTATCATGATATAGCTTGCCGCGCAGGTGACGAGGTTTGCGCTTATGTATATTGCAAGTATGATGAGGATGGACTTTATGATAAGGTCCATATCTATGCCCGTTTGCAGTCCGTCGCTGATATTGTTGGTCAGGTCTGCAAGCTTATCGGGCGCAATTATCGTCAGAAGCGTGCCGACGAGGCTGAAGATGAGCGAAATAACAATGGGCTTGTACCACGGCTTTAAATACCGCAGCAGCTCAAGCATCGAGCTTTTGACGTTTTTGGGCTTTTCGTCGGCGCCTCTTCCCGGTGGTCCGTGTCTCATATGGCAAGTTCCTCCTCCGAAAGCTGGCTGAGCGCGATCTGGCGATAGACCTCGCAGGACTTGAGCAGCTCCCTGTGAGTTCCGATGCCGACCACTCGGCCTTCGTCAAGAACGACGATCCTGTCGGCCGACATGATGGTGCCGATGCGCTGGGCGACGATGAGCTTTGTCTGTCCGGCGGTGCGGTCTTTCAGAGCATCCCTCAGCTCGCGGTCGGTCTTAAAGTCGAGCGCGGAGAAGGTGTCGTCAAAAATGAGTATCTCGCAGTCGCGGCAGAGTGCACGGGCTATGGAAAGGCGCTGCTTCTGGCCGCCGGAGAAGTTTGTGCCGCCGCGCGCCATGTGCGCGTTTTCCTTATCCTCAAGCTCGGAGATGAAGTCTGCCGAGTGCGATATCTCCAGCGCGTCGGCAAGCATTCTCTTATCAGCATTTTGGCCGAACGCCACGTTGTCGGCGACGGTTCCTGTGAACATGACCGCCTTCTGCGAGACGTAGCCGATCTTGGCATAAAGCGCTTCGAGGTCATAGTCCTTGACGTTCACGCCGTCAACGAGCACCTCTCCCTCGCTTGCGTCATAAAACCTTGGGATTAGGTTCATGAGCGTCGTTTTGCCGGAGCCGGTGGAGCCGATGAACGCGACCGTTTCACCCCTGTCGGCCTTGAAGCTCACGTCGCTGATGACGCTGCCGCTGCCGCCGGGATAGGTGAAGCTTACGTTTTTAAACTCGACCGTACCGCGCACGTCGCCGGAATCGGTGACAGAGCCGCTTACGACCTTAGGCTCGGTTGCAAGCACCTCGCTTATACGCTTTGCAGCCTCCAGCGCACGCGGCATGATGATAATGACCATGACGATCATTATGAAGCTCATTATGACCTGCATCGCGTAGGACATGAAAACGATCATATCCGCAAAGATATCAACGCGCGAGGCAATCGAGGCCGCGCCGTTTATGGCAACGGCATTTATCAGCACCGCGCCTATCCAGTAGATCGACATGTTAAGGCTGTTCATGACAAGGCTCATGAACGGGCTTAGAAGCGTCATGGTGCGGTTTGCAAACAGGGAGTTGTTCAGAAGCTCGGTGTTGACCTTTTCAAACTTCTTTTCCTGGTACTCCTCGGCATTATACGCATGCACGACGCGGATGCCGGTGAGATTTTCGCGCGCGGACTGGTTGAGCGAATCCTGAAGCCACTGGATGCGCTTAAAGCGCGGAAACGTGCGCACGACGGCAACGCTCAGTATCGCAACAAGCAGCACGACCGCGATGCCCGTTGCCAGCGACCACTGCCACGCCTTTCCGGCGATCTTCATTATCGCCCAAACGGCCATGAGCGGCGCCTTGACAACAACCTGAAGCGACAAAACGACCAGCATCTGCACCTGAACAACGTCGTCTGTCGAACGGGTTATAAGGCTCGCGGTTGAAAAAGCGTTTATCTCCTCGAGAGTGAAGCTCTCGACCTTGTAGAACATTTCTTTTCTCAGACGCTTTGAGAAATTTGCCGCGATGCGCGAGGCAAAAAAGCACACCGCGATCGATGAGACAAGACTTCCGAACGCGCACAGCAGCATCATTCCGCCGGCGCTCCAGACATCGCCCATCGCGCTGCCCGGAGTTTCGATAAGCGTCGTTATCTCGGACATATAATCGGGTATCATAAGCTCAAGAACGACCTGAGCACATACAAAAACAAGGCTGAACAGGCAAAACAGCCATTCCTTCGCTCTCAGATACCTGAACAGTTTCAACAGCTTCAGCATTTAGCGGCAGCATCCTCCTTTTTCTTTTCCGCATCGAGCTTTTCCTCGATCATCGTCTGAGCAAGCTGCGCGGTTTCCTTGGTTTTGTGCTCCTTGACATACTCTGCGTCGATAACGCCGACAACATCTATGTATATATTCGTCTTTTTAAGAGGGAAACTGTGAATGACCCTGTCGGTATTGCGCAGCGCAACGCACACGACGGGGACGTTCGCTCTCTGCGCGATCTTGAACGAGCCTGCGTGAAACGGCAGCATATCCTCCTGCTTGCTGCGCGTGCCCTCGGGATAAATGACAACGGAGGCATAGTCCTTGTCGATATACTCGGTCGCCGCCTTGACGGTTTTGAGCGCCTCGCGGTTATTTTCCCTGTCAAGCGGCAGGCAGCCGCACTTGTGCATGACCTTGCCTATAATGGGGATCTTCAGATTGCCCGGCTTTGATATGAAGGTAAGCTCCTCCTTGGGCATCTTGTGTACCATGACGACAGGGTCGGCAAGCGAACGGTGGTTTGCCACCATGAGATAGCGCGTATCCTTCGGGATAAGCTCCGTTCCCGTTATCGAAACATCCGCGCGCGCATAAAAGCACAGAAGATCCGCCACGGCATGCAGATGCCACAGCCAGAACTTTGACGGCTTTTCCTGCGGCTTATTCTTGTTTATGAAAAGCTCTGTTGAGATCAGCATTATGAGCGCGTAGGCGATGTGAGCGCCGAAGAAGTATTCAAGAAAACGCAGCAGCATAACGCCGGTGACCTTCAATGCGCCCCCCGCCTGACCGGCAATGAGCGTGTGCAGAACAGAGCCTGCGGCTCCGATAGCGGCAAATATTCTAAGAAGCATGAACGAGCCTCCCACTTAAAATTATAAATGCATACGCTGTATGGTATTTTTATATTTTACCACGAGTTCGTGATTTTCCAACATTAATTTTTTGAACATTTTAATAATTTTTAACTTTTTCGCTTCCGTGTAAAAACACAATTTTCGGTCTTTGCCGACGGATTGCCCAAAAACGGGCTGTGTTTGTTATTAAAATATCAGTGTTTTTATCTTCTTCGATGCATTTTTGTGTGTTTTGTACACCTTGAGCGCTAAAAACGCGCATCTTTCGTAAAAATTGATAAATTTGTTGAATTTGAACGAAAAGCACGCATTTACCCTACAATAGTATAAAATACATAAACGAGTTGTTAACGGCTTATAAACACCGTGTCCGTTGCGACTCCCAGTTCAGTAATTAATTTAATAGGAGTGAATTTTATGGAATCCCTTAAGTTCCTGGCACCTGCTCTCGCAGTGGTCGCTCTGCTGTTTGCTTTCTATAAGATAGCATTCGTGTCCAAGCAGGACGCAGGTACCGAGCGCATGAAGGAAATCGCAGCGGCTATCAACGATGGCGCAAAGGCTTTCCTTTTTGCAGAGTACAAGATCCTTGCGATCTTTGTAGTCGTTCTGTTTATTGCCATCGGCCTCGGTCTGGGCAGCTGGATCACCGCACTTTGCTTCCTGTTCGGTGCTCTGTTCTCCATCCTCGCAGGCTACATCGGCATGAACGTTGCAACCAAGGCTAACGTCCGCACCGCAAACGCAGCACGCACAAGCGGCATGAACAAGGCTCTGTCGATCGCATTCTCCGGCGGCTCTGTCATGGGTATGTGCGTTGTCGGCCTCGGCCTTCTCGGCGCATCCGTTCTGTTCCTAATCTTTGAGGACACCAACGTTCTGTTCGGCTTCTCCCTCGGCGCAAGCTCTATCGCTCTGTTTGCCCGTGTCGGCGGCGGTATCTACACCAAGGCTGCTGACGTCGGCGCAGACCTCGTCGGCAAGGTCGAGGCAGGCATCCCCGAGGATGACCCCCGCAACCCTGCAGTTATCGCAGATAACGTCGGCGACAACGTAGGCGACGTTGCAGGCATGGGCGCTGACCTGTTCGAAAGCTATGTCGGAGCTATCATCTCCGCAATGACCCTCGGCGCAGTTGTTATTGCTCAGTTTGGCGATCTGTCCGTTATCTTCCCGCTGGTCATCGCGGCATGCGGCATTCTCGCATCCGTTATCGCTACTTTCTTTGTCCGCGGCAAGGAAGGCTCCAACCCCCACAAGGCACTGAAGATGGGCTCGTATGTTTCCGCCCTTCTTGTTGTTATCGCATCCATCATCCTCAGCAAGGTCATGCTCAACAGCTACGGTCCCGCTATCGCGATCGTTGCCGGTCTGGTCGTCGGCCTTGTCATCGGTATCGTCACCGAGGTCTACACCTCCGGCGACTACAAGTTCGTTAAGAAGATCGCTCAGCAGTCCGAGACAGGTTCCGCAACCACCATCATCTCCGGCACCGCAGTCGGCATGATGTCCACCTGGGTTCCCGTCATTCTCATCTGCGTAGGCATCTTCCTTGCTTACAAGTTTGCAGGCCTGTACGGCATTGCTCTTGCAGCAGTCGGCATGCTCTCCACCACCGGCATCACCGTCGCGGTTGACGCTTACGGCCCCATCGCCGACAACGCCGGCGGCATCGCAGAGATGAGCGGCCTTGACCACTCCGTGCGTGAGATCACCGACAAGCTCGACGCAGTCGGCAACACCACCGCAGCAATGGGCAAGGGCTTCGCGATCGGCTCTGCAGCTCTGACCGCACTTGCTCTGTTCGTTTCCTTCACTCAGGCAACCGGCCTGACCGCAGACCAGGTCGCACTGACCAGCCCCACCGTCGTTATCGGTCTGCTCATCGGCGGCATGCTCCCGTTCGTGTTCTCGTCAATGACCATGGACTCCGTTTCCAAGGCAGCTTACAGCATGATCGAAGAGGTTCGCCGTCAGTTCCACGAAATCCCCGGCATCATGGAAGGCAAGGCAAAGCCCGACTACAAGACCTGCGTTGCTATCTCCACCACCGCGGCTCTTAAGGAAATGCTCGTTCCCGGCATCATGGCAGTCGTTGCACCTCTGGCAGTCGGCCTCATCCTCGGCTCGACCGCTCTTGCAGGTCTGCTGGCAGGCTCCCTCGTTTCCGGTGTTATGATGGCAATGTTCATGTCCAACGCCGGCGGCGCATGGGATAACGCAAAGAAGTACATCGAGGAAGGCCACCACGGCGGCAAGGGCAGCGATGCTCACAAGGCAGCCGTCGTCGGCGACACCGTAGGCGATCCGTTCAAGGATACCTCCGGCCCGTCGATCAACATCCTCATCAAGCTCATGACTGTCGTTTCCACCGTTTTCGCAGCTATCTTCACTGCAAACGGCCTGTTCTGATAATCAAAAGGCTCACCGCCCTGCATCCATAGGATATAGGATGCAGGGCGGTTTTTACACTTTAATCATACTTTATTAACAAAGAAGCCCGGTTTTTATGGCATAATAAGTGCAGTTCATAATATTGAAGGCTCCCGGCTTGACAGTGGGTGTATAATATTATGGTAAACCAAAAGTATTGGAGATCATTATGCTGAAGAAAAAAATGAAAAAGTTTTTTGCTTTCGCGATGGCTCTGGTCATGACGATGAGCGTTATGCTCTCGTGCATGTCCGTTTCGGCTTTTGCCGTGTCGCAGTCGGAGATAGACGCGCTCAAGTCTCAGAAGTCTCAGCTTTCGAGTCAGAAGAGCAGCCTCCAGTCTACGATCAACTCTCTTCAGAGTCAGCAGAGTGACCAGATAGCGCTGAAAAACGCGCTTGACGAGAAAAACGCCATCACCGTAAAGCAGATCCTTAATCTAAACGAGCAGATAGATCTGCACACCGAGCTTATCGAGCAGAAGACCGCGGAAGTGGACGAAGCTCAGAAGGTGGCCGACGCTCAGCTTGAGAAATATCGTGTGCGCGTGCGCGCCATGGAGGAGTCGGGCAGATACAATTATTTTGAGGTTCTGTTCGGCGCAAGCAGCATCGGCGAGTTCTTGAGCCTTATTGATGATATCGGCGATATCATGAGAAGCGACAAGGAGCTTGAGGATGCTTACCGCCAGTCCGTTGACGACCTCAAGGCCGTCAAGGCTGAGTATGAGCAGGCCAAGGCCGAGATGGAGGACAGCAAGGCAGAGCTTGAGACACTCAAGGCTCAGCAGGAAAAGGACATTGCCCAGGCCGACGCAGTCATCGCCTCGCTTCAGGGCGATATAAGCTCCAACTCCTCGCTGCTCAGCGAGCTTTCCGCGCAGGAAAAGGCACTTAACGCCGATATCCAGGCCAAGATCTCAGAGCTGAACAAACAGCAGCAACAGCAGCAGGGCGGCAATAACGGCAACAGCGGCGGCAGCACCGTCGGCACCGGTAACCTCGTTTGGCCGAGCTACTGCACCTACATAACAAGCCGTCAGGGTCCGCGCACCCACCCCATCACAGGCGAGTATAAAAACCACGGCGGCACCGACATCGGCGCAAGCTACGGCAGCGCGATCTACGCAGCCGACTCCGGCACAGTAGTACGCTCATCCGACGGCTGGAACGGCGGCTGGGGCAACTACGTCATGATCGACCACGGCAACGGCATGCAGACGCTTTACGCACACATGTCCTCGCGCGCAGTCTCCGTCGGCCAGACCGTTTCGCGCGGCCAGACCATCGGCTATGTCGGCCCGGCGTAAGCTTCACTTACTCGGCAAACGCTTGATGTAAATACGCATTTAAAAATCCCGAAGGAAAATTCCTTCGGGATTTTCTTATATTCATCTATTTATTCATCTATTCGTCAGGGATGGGGCTTACCCTCGCGGTAGGCTGCCATGATATCGCGGAAAACCTCGCCGTTAGAGGGCGGAGTCCAGGTGATGGCGTTTGCACCGGCGGCAATGGTCTGCATGATGCTCTCCTCGGTCGGGCCGCCGGTTGCGATGACGGGAACGTCGGGATGTGCGTCCTTTATTCTGCGGACCAGATCCGGCGTATCTGCCGCGGCGGAGACGTTGAAGATGTCCGCTCCGGCCTTCAAACGGGCTTCAAAATCCGTTTCCTTTCTCGCAACGGTCACAACAACGGGAATATCCACAGTGTGGCGCACAAGCGACAGCACCTCGTTCGAGGTAGGGTCATTGAGCACAACGCCGGTCGCGCCCTGCATCTCGGCAAACATGGCAAGGTTTATCGCCCTCTGCCCCTGCGTGAGTCCGCCGCCGACGCCGGAGAACACGGGAATATCCGCCGCGGTGAGCAGCGCCTGGGTTATCACGGGCTGCGGCGTGAAGGGATACACCGCCATGATCGCATCGGCGTTGACGTTTCTGATGATGCTCAGGTCGGTCGAGAACACAAGCGATTTGATGCGCTTTCCGAAAACGATTATACCGCTGCACTTATAAATGCATTCGGGCACACGAAGTGCGAACTTACGCAGCGTACCATCAACTCGGTTGGGCAGTTTTTTCTCAATTGATACTTCGTCATGCATAGTTTTCACTCTCCAATATTCTTTTAAATGCCTCGGCTCCGACGAGCAGCACTTCCTCATCGAAATCAAATTTACTGCTGTGCAGAGGGGCTCCTCCTCTGCCGCCGTTCACGCCGAGGAACATGAACATACCTTCGACTTCCTGCTGATATTCGGCGAAATCCTCCGCCGCCATGACAGGCTCGACGAGAACGACATCGTCCATCGAATCGAGCACCGTGTAAAACTTCTCGACCAGCGCGCGCGGATTTGCGACATACGGATAGTGCACAATCGTCTGCATCGAAATGCCGGCGCCGGTTGCCATCTCAAGACCCTTGAGCAGCGCGATTATCTGCCGCATGAGCTTATCGTAAAGCTCGTTGCTGAAAACGCGCAGAGTTCCGCTCATGGTGACCTCCTCGGCAATGACGTTGTGCGACGTTCCGCCGACGATCTTGCCGAGGGTCAGCAGTGCGTCCTGATGCGGATCGACATCGCGCGTTATGACCGACTGGATCATCGTTATAAGCTCAGCGGCGACAACGATGGCGTCAATGCCCATCTGCGGCGTTGACGCATGGGCGCTTTTGCCGTGGACCTTGATCTCAAAATCGCTCGTCTGCGCCATGAGGTTTGACCAGCGTATGCCGATCTTGCCGCTGGGCACGGTCGGCCAAAGATGCATCCCGTAGATGCGATCGACCTTCGGCGAAACGAGCGCGCCTTCGTCGATCATTTTCCGCGCGCCGCCCCAGCCCTCTTCGCCGGGCTGGAACAGCAGCACGACGTTGCATTTGAGCTTATCGCGGTTGAGCGATATCCACTTTGCCAGAAGCAAAAGGATCGTCATATGTCCGTCGTGGCCGCAGCCGTGCATCACGCCCTTATTGCGCGAGCGGAAGCGGCATTTGTTCTCCTCGGTGTTTTTCATTCCGTCCATATCGGCGCGGAATGCTATCGTGCGGTCTGCGTCCTTGGCGTAAAACACAGCCTTGAACCCCACTTCGGCGAGCACCTTCAGCTCATCGGGGCGGCACGCTTCGATTATCGGCTTTATGTATTCGTGCGTTTTTTGAAGATCGAAGCCGATCTCGGGTATTCTGTGCAGGTCGCGGCGTATCTTGACGCAGTCGTCCTTCATGCTGAGTATCTGTTCGCTTATCTGCATTTAGTTATTTCTCCGTTGCAATGGATATCTTGTATCCCTCGTTTTTAATGCGCACATCCGGCTTTTCTTTGCTAAGCCTGTACGCAACATATGCATCGCCGCACGCACCGGTGAGGCTGACGATAAATATCACATAACACTGCCAGAACAGCTTATCCGGCAGGATTATCATAAGTATGAGCAGCACAAGGCAGACCGCAGCCGCCGGAGCAAGGCTCATTATCAAGTAGCTGCGCTTATCCAGCCAGCACTTGTATTCTATATATGCGCTCATCCTGCCGCGCACGACGCGCGCAGGCTTGCCGGTGAGCTTGCCGATGATAATGCATTTTAAGTATTCCTGCCCGACAAGGCAGACAGCCGTTATCAGCATGACGAGGATAAATCTCCCCAGCAGCGCAAATGCTCCCGATGCGTCAAACAGCAGGCTTATGTCTTTGAGCAGACAGCAGACCACAGTGAGCACAACGGCGATGGCTGCGGCTGCGGCATACAGCCGGACGGCAAGCTTTTTATCGCCGTCGAGGTCTATCGTCTCGGTCGTGTATCCCGAGGGCAGCTTGTTTTCAAACTTCATATCGTCACCGCATTTCCGGCAGCGGTATACTCTTATCGAGCAGCACCTTGCCAAAGCACATGAGCGTTATGCCCGAGCTTGCCGGAACCGTCACGTCGGCGTCGCTCCTATCGCGGTTTGCCGAGAAAAGATAGACGTTTCCGCTGTAATCCTGGCAATACTGCTTGCACTTCATATCGCCGTCCACGAAGAACAGGCCGATGTCCCCGTCGCAGATCGTAGCACCACGCTTGACGAGCACGATGGAATCATCATGAATATACGGCTCCATGCTGTCGCCCGCGATGCGGACCGCGAAATCTGCCTCCGAATCTGCCGCGACAGCATAATCCTCATAGTCGTCCCCAAAGGCGGGCGAGGCGTAGCCGGCGGCGGCCGGCGTCATATACAGCGGAATGATCTTATTCTGCTCCGGCTGCTGCTCGGCAGCCTGCAGACGCGCACATTCGGCGTCCAGCAGCTGCAGGGTCACAAAGCGGCCGTGGTCGTCCAGACGGCGCAGCTTCCAGAGCGTCTCCCACTCCTCCGGCGCCGGCTGGTCGGTGCTGCCGGTGCCGCAGAATGTCTCCAACGGAACATGCAGCGCATCACAAATGCGCAGCAGCAGTTCAAAATCGATCTTCATATTGTCGCGCCGGATGATGCTGTAAAGCGTCTGCGCGGGCACCTGGATCTGCCGCGCGAACTCGTTGACCTTGATCTCGCGTTCATCCAGCAATTTTTTGAGCGTGGTTCCGATCATGCTGAACACTCCTTTGCCACATCATCATATCGAATTTTTTGTTCTATGTCAAGAAATAAAAGTGACATCAAAAATTATGAAAACGAAAATTTTCGTCGGAATTCGTGGAAACGGTTTACTTTCCTATGAAAATGTGCTTAAATAAGTTGAGATGTAATCGATGATTTTGTTCATCATTACCTGCAAAATAAGGAGGAAATTAAGAAATGGTACAGTTTTCCAGCAGAATGAGTCAGCTGAAGGGTTCTGCGATCCGCGAGCTCCTTGCTCTGGCCAACAAACCGGAAGTGCTTTCGTTCGCCGGCGGCATGCCCGCTCCGGAGCTCTTCCCCGTTGACAAGATCAAGGCTGCGACCGACGCTGTCCTCGAGGAGCAGGGCAAGGTCGCGCTCCAGTACTCCAGCACCAACGGCTTCGAGCACTTCCGTCAGCAGATCGCTGATCGCATGGAAGCGAAGCTCAATATCAAGACCAGCGCTGACAACATCCTCGTGACCTCCGGTTCTCAGCAGGGTCTGGATTACTCGGCACGTGTTTTCTGCGATAAGGGCGATGTCGTCATCATCGAGAGCCCGTCCTACCTCGGCGCTCTGAACGCTTTCAAGGCCTGCGAGCCGAACTTTGTCGCCATCCCCACCGACGGCGACGGCATGATCATGGAAGAGCTCGAGAAAGTGCTTGCCACGACCGAGAACGTCAAGATGATCTACGTCATCCCCGACTTCCAGAACCCGTCCGGCCGCACCTGGCCGCTCGAGCGCCGCAAGCAGTTCATGGACATCATCAATAAGTACGAGATCCCCGTCGTTGAGGATAACCCCTACGGCGAACTCCGCTTTGAAGGCGAGTACCTGCCCGCGCTCAAGAGCATGGACACCAAGGGCCTCGTTGTCTTCCTCGGCACCTTCTCCAAGATCCTGGCGCCCGGCTACCGTCTGGGCTGGGTCTGCGCCGACGGCGAGATCCTCCAGAAGTACAACTTCCTCGCGCAGGCCGCTTCCCTGCAGGCTTCCACCGAGGCACAGCTCGTTGTCTCCAAGTTCATCGACATGTTCGACCTCGACGAGCACGTTGCCGCCATCAAGGAGTGCTACCGCAAGCGCCGCGACGTCATGATGGCGACCATGGAGCGCGAGTTCCCGCCCGAGGCGAAGTTCACGCACCCCAACGGTGGCCTGTTCACTTGGGTCGAACTGCCGGAGTACATCAACACCAACGAGATGGCAAAGCAGTGCCTGGCGCGCAACGTTGCCTACGTCCCGGGCGACGGCTTCTTCCCGGACGCCGGCCACAACAACTGCATCCGCCTGAACTACTCCTGCATGCCCGAAGAGAAGATCGAAAAAGGCATGACCATTCTGGGCGAGGTCATCAAGGCCAACCTCAAAAAGTAATTCCCAACACAAAAAAGACCGTGTTCTCCGGAACACGGTCTTTTTCTCTCATTTTTCAGTGCAGAACGTGTGCATGGAGGAACGCTGCCACGCCGTCGCGATCATTGGTTTCGGTCACGCAGTCGCAGACAGCGCGCACCTCGGGCGCGGCATTCCCCATGGCAACACTCGTGCCGGCAGCGCGCAGCATGCGCAGGTCGTTGGAGCTGTCGCCGAAGGCGATGGTGTCCGCAGCCGGGATGCCCAAGTGCTGCGCGAGCGCCAGCAGCGCCCTGCCCTTGTCCGCATCGGCCGCGTTGAGCTCCAGATTGTTGCGGAAGGACGACGTGACCAGGATCTCCGGGAACGCCGCCGCGATCTCCGTTCGAGCCGTCTCGCGCTCGGCCATGTCGCGAAAGCAGAGCTGCACCTTCTGGACAGGTTCATCGTTTGCACGCAGGAAAGCCTTCAGATCATCCACCGGGGCGCGGGTCCGGCGCAGGAGCGCGACCACTTCCTCGTCGGAATTATAATAGCGCACCCGCTCCAGAAACGGCCGGTCCACCCAACCGGTGTCGTTCCAGTAACAGTCATACATCGCATCATAGCGCGCGGCAAAATCGAGCAGGCGCAGGCAAGTGTCGAGCGCAATCTCCGCGCGCAGGAGCACCGCCCCGCTGCGCGTGTCCGATACTTTCGCACCATTGATCGTAATAGCGTAGCGCAGAAACGGGAACGCCATCACCTGCTCTGGAATCGCCCGGAGGGCGCGTCCGGTCGCGGGGACGATCACGTGCCCCTGCTCTGCTGCGCGCGAAAGCGCGGCAAAATTTTGCTGCGAAACAACCTTGTCCGAATTGAGCAGGGTCCCATCCAGATCCAGAGCGATCAGCTTCATAAGCACCTCCTGAAATAAGAAAATCCTGTGTTCAAAGAACACAGGATTTTGCTGGTGGAGACTAATGGGCTCGAACCATCGACCTCATGCGTGTGAAGCATGCGCTCTAACCAGCTGAGCTAAGCCTCCAAATGGTGACCCGTACGGGACTCGAACCCATGTTACCGCCGTGAAAGGGCGGTGTCTTAACCACTTGACCAACGGGCCTAAGATGGGATGCTGCGGGTGCAGCATCCCCATGGTAGCGGCACCTGGATTCGAACCGGGGACACTTCGGGTATGAACCGAATGCTCTGGCCAACTGAGCTATGCCGCCATGTTGTTCGCGTCTCGACAACTGCCAAACGCAAGGAGCATTGTACCAAACAATGCTCCTGTTGTCAATAAGTTTTGCGGCGAATTTTTAATTTTTTTGCGGCAGATAGTCCAGCGGCGACACGCTCTGGCCGGAGGCCGCAACCGACAGATGCAGGTGGCTCTCCTGTGCCGACTCACAGCCCGCGGAATCACCGACCGAGCCGATGGTATCCCCAACGGAAACCTGATCGCCGACATTCACCGTCGGGATCGACTCGAGATTGGCGTACGTGCACCGCAGGCCGTCCTCCCGCTCAGTCACGACGGTCGTGCCGTATAGATCGTCATAATACACCTTCGTGACCGTGCCGGCCGCCATGGCCGAGACGACCGTGCCGTATTTGGCCTCGATGTCAATGCCGTCGTGCGTGCGCCAGTCCGACATGGTCTCGTCATAGGCCAGCGCCGTCATGGCATACGGCCGCAGCACGGCGCCGTCCACTGGCCAGACGTACTTGTCCTGCGCCGCCGTTGCGGCTGCGTCCTCGGCCGGAATTTCCGGCTCCGGCGTCATCTCCGGCGTGGGCGCCGGCGTCGCCGGTATGGGGATCGTCGGCGCGGGCGTCACTTCCAGCACCGCGTTCTGATCGCGTCCGTCATCCATAGTCTTCGTACCCGACAGCAGTGACCAGGCGGAAACGCCGATCACCGCTGCGCACAGGACGAGGGCTATGTAGAAGCCCTTGCCTTCGATGAAGCGTACGGATTTCTTTTCCGGATTCTTGTCCTTGTTCGGTTCCATCGTGTTTCCCTCCAAGAAAAAAGGTGTTTGCATGGGTATTGTCACCCACGCAAACACCTTTTATACCGGTTGGGGAAAATTACTTTTTGATGCTGAAGAATGCGTCCTTGCCGGGATACTGCGCCACGTCAAACAGCTCGTCCTCGATGCGCAGGAGCTGGTTGTACTTCGCGACGCGGTCGGTGCGGCTCGGCGCGCCGGTCTTGATCTGGCCGGCATTGACGGCGACGGAGATATCTGCGATCGTGGTGTCCTCCGTCTCGCCGGAGCGGTGCGAAACAACGGCCGTCCAGCCGGCGCGGTGCGCCATCTGGATGGCGTCGAGCGTCTCGGTCAGGGTGCCGATCTGGTTGAGCTTGATGAGCACGGCATTGGCAGCGCCGAGCTCGATGCCCTTCTTGATGCGCTGGACATTTGTGACAAACAGATCGTCGCCGACGAGCTGGATCTTCTTGCCGAGACGGTCCATGAGCATCTGCCAGCCTTCCCAGTCATCCTCGGCCATGCCGTCCTCGAGGGAGATGATCGGGTATTTCTCCACGAAGTCGGCATACATGTCGACCATCTGCTCACGGGTCATGACGATGCCGCGCTTCGGCAGATGATAGCGGCCGTCCTCGGCGTTGAACCACTCGGAGCAGGCGCTGTCGATGGCGATCATGAAATCGTCATACGGTTTGTAGCCGGCCAGCTCGATGGCCTTGACGAGCGCCTTGAGCGCGTCCTCGTCGCTGTCGAGGTTCGGCGCATAGCCGCCCTCATCGCCCACACCGGAGGCCGGGACGACCTTCTTGAGCACATGGAACACTTCCGAGCACATGCGCAACGCCTCGGAGAAGCTCTTGGCGCCGACAGGCATAATCATGAATTCCTGAATATCGACGTTGCTGCCGGTGGCGTGCGCGCCGCCGTTGAGCACGTTCATCATCGGCACCGGGAGGGTCTTGGCATTGCAGCCGCCGATGTAGTTATACAGGCTCTGGCCGGTCGCCAGCGCGCCGGCCTTCGCGCACGCGAGGGACACGCCGAGGATGGCGTTGGCGCCGAGGCGGGTCTTGTTCGGCGTGCCGTCGAGCTCGATGAGGAGCTTGTCGATCGAGGTCTGATCGAGGACGTTCATGCCCTGCAGCGCCTCTGCGATCTCGACGTTCACGTTCTCCACAGCCTTGAGCACACCCTTGCCGAGGTAACGGCTCTTGTCGCCGTCGCGCAGCTC